>Ga0194132_10002581_pt1 | contig 33576 bp, 31 predicted proteins | sample TA2KigOf80mmetaG_FD_148612 | JGI IMG/M metagenome (GOLD analysis project Ga0194132, IMG submission 148612) | Freshwater microbial communities from Lake Tanganyika, Tanzania - TA2015054 Kigoma Offshore 80m | ecosystem: Environmental > Aquatic > Freshwater > Lake | place: Tanzania: Lake... | reverse complement strand
GCCTGGAGCCGCCGTCCTAGGGCCATCGGGAGCTGCAGTACCGCGCCGGATTGACCTTCACGGCGATCGACAGCCGCATCATCGAACGCGTGGTCAAACCATAGCGCTCTCGATCTTCGTAGCGCTTTCGTCAGGCCTTGGTCCTTCGGTCTTCGGGTTTGGTCCGTCCCGGGTCCTTCGACTTTGGGCTGAACGACTGATTGCGCGGCCGTGCTGAGCGCGGCGTCGATCCAACGCCCTGGAACCGCCGGCGCCACCCTAACTCCCCGCCCTCCTGTCTTCCCAGTCCTGCCCGTCCTCCCTATCCTGACTGTCGTGCCCGTGTAGAGGTAGCATGCGGCGTATGCGTGCGATCGAGATCCGAGAGCCTGGGCCCCCCGACGTGTTGGTCGTGACCGATCGGCCGATTCCTCCGATCGGATCGGACGAGGTGTTGATTCGTGTGGCGGCGGCCGGCGTGAACCGCCCCGACATGATGCAGCGGCTCGGGCACTACCCGCCGCCGCCGGGCGCCTCCGACATCCCTGGCCTGGAGGTCGCCGGGACCATCGAGGCGGTGGGCGGCTCGGTGACGATGTGGCGCCGAGGCGACGAGGTATGCGCGTTGGTGTCGGGCGGTGGGTACGCGGAGTACTGCGCGGCGCCGGCGGTGCAGTGCCTCCCCGTGCCGAAGGGGCTCGACGTCGTCGCGGCCGCCGGGTTACCCGAAACCGTTTTCACGGTCTGGACCAACGTCTTCGAGCGTGGACGCTTGACGGCCGGTGAGGCGCTGCTCGTTCACGGCGGCTCGAGCGGGATCGGCACGACCGCGATTCAGCTCGCACGCGCCCGGGGTGCGCGCGTGTTCGTGACGGCTGGCTCGGCCGAGAAGTGCCGCGCGTGCGAAGCGCTCGGGGCCGAACGCGCGTTCAACTATCGGACCGACGATTTCGTGGCGCTCGTGAAGGAGGCGACCGGCGGCCGTGGCGTGGATGTCATCCTCGACATGGTCGCCGGCGACTACCTCAGGCGGGATCTCGACGCGTGCGCGCCGAACGGCCGCATCGTGCTCATCGCGCAGCTCGGCGGACCGACGGCGACCATCCCGACCATGACGGTCCTGCTGAAGCGGCTGACGATCACCGGGTCGACCTTGCGCGCTCGCAGCGCGGCCGAGAAGGGGGCCATCGCCTCCGCGGTCCGAGAGCAGGTCTGGCCGCTCTTCGAATCTGGCGCGATGCGTCCCGTGGTCCACGCGACCTTCCCCTTGGCCCAGGCCGCTGACGCGCATCGCCTGATGGAATCAGGCGCGCACGTTGGAAAGATCGTGCTGACGATCGATGTCCGTCACGGCGCCCCCACGTGATCGGGTTCGCGCACGTCGCGAAAGTGACAGGCGTGATCCTTCCGGTATGATCGCGCGGGACGCGACTGGTGCCGACGTTCACTCGAATCCTCGCGGACGCCGTTGTCGTCCTGCACCTCGCCTTCATCGTGTTCGTGCTACTCGGCGGTCTGCTGGCGTTGTGGTGGCGCTGGGTGCCCTTGATACACCTGCCGTCGGCGCTCTGGGGGGCGGCCGTGGAGCTGTTCGGCTGGATCTGCCCGCTGACTCCCCTCGAGCATGCGCTGCGCCGCGCCTCGGGTGAACGCAGGCTACTCGACCGACTTCGTCGAGCAGTACCTGCTTCCGCTCGTGTATCCCGACAACCTGACGCGGAGCGTTCAGGTGGCGCTCGGCGCTGGCGTCATCATCGTCAACGTGATGGTGTACGGCCTCCTCTTGCACCGACGAGCACGATGCGCTTCTACGGGATGACCGCGTGGGTCTTGGTGGCGGTCGGGGTGGCGTTCCTCGCGCTCCTCTGGGTGGGTCAACGCCGCCTGATCTATTTTCCCATGGCCCGACTGCCTGCACCGCAGGCGCTCGGCCTCGCGGACACCGAGTCGGTCGCGTTTCAGACCTCCGACGGGCTGACCCTCGGTGCGTGGTTCGTGGCGGCGTCTGACCCGCCACCCCGTCCGGTGGTCCTGGTCTTCCACGGCAACGCGGGCACTCGTGCCCACCGCGCGAGGCTCGCGCTGGCGCTCCGCCAATTCGGCCTGCACGTGCTCCTCACCGACTATCGCGGCTACGCGGGCAATCCTGGGTCGCCGAGTGAGGATGGCCTCGCACTCGATGCACGGGCGGCGCGCGCGTATCTGGCGAGCCGGCCGGACGTCGATCGATCGCGAATCATCTACTTCGGAGAGTCGATCGGATCCGCCGTGGCCATCAGACTCGCCGTCGAGCAGCCGCCGGCCGCGCTCATCCTCCGCTCACCGTTCACGTCGCTCGTGGAGGTTGGACGACACCATTATGGATTTCTGCCTGTGGCGCTCTTCCTTCGAGATCGATTCGCATCGGTCGAGCTGGCGCCCCACATCAAGACGCCCGTCCTGGTCATCGCTGGCGATCGCGACTCCATCGTCCCGATCGACCACACGCGCCGGCTGTACGATGTCCTCGTCGCGCCAAAGCGGTTCGTCGTCTTGTCGGGTGCCGACCACAATGACGAGGCGCTGCTGGCCGGAGAGGAGATGCTCCAGGCCATCGGTCGATTCCTCGACACGCTGTGAGCGGCCTCGAGAGGAAAACTGAAAGCTGTCAGCGGATAGCTGGACGCTGAAAACCGACCGCGACCGCTGAGAGTTGGTCACCGTGACTCCCAGGACTACTCTATCTAGCCGTCGAGGAGACGACATGCGCAAGATGTGGCTGAGCGTGGGGGTGGGCGTTGTGCTCGGGTTCGCTTCGGCGTCACTGTGGGCGCAGCCAGGACGGGGGGAGGTGCCGGACGCGGTGGCCGCGGACCCGAAGCACTACTCGGTCTCGTTCGAGAACGACGTGGCGCGCTTCGTGCGCGTGCGGTACGGCCCGGGGGAGCGGTCGGTGATGCACCGCCACCTGCCGGGCTGCGTGATCTTCCTGACCGACCAGACCTTCAACTTCACGATCCCCGATGGCACCACCGAGCCTGCCTCGGTGGAGGCGGGCGCGCTCGGCTGCGGAGACGGCAACGTCCACCTGCCGGAGAACATCGGCCGCGACGCGGCCGAGTTCATCATGGTGGAGTTCAAGGACCGCGCGAGCTTCCAGCGTTAGCACCGGTGGTGCACGTCCAGACGAACTTTCACCCCAAACGAGTCCGCTCTGCTGTATGCTTCACCCCGTCTCGCGGACGTCCGGGTTCCGTGGGGCTGGCGCCGGAAACAGGGCCGTAAGGAGTAGGGAACATGAAGAGACCGCTGAGACTCTACAAGGGACTGTGCTTCGTCGCCGTGGCGGTGGTGCTCGGGGCCGGCGCCTCCCAGCTCGAACGCCGCGCGGCCGCGCAGGGGAGTGGCTCGGCCCAGGCGCCCATGTTCGAAGTGGACCCGCTGTGGCCCAAGCCGCTGCCCAACAACTGGGTGCTCGGCAACGCCATCGGCATCACGGTCGATGCGAAGGACAACATCTGGATGATCCATCGCACCACGGGGCTGCCGGACAACTTCAAGCTCGCCGGGGCGACGTGCTGCACGGTCGCTCCAGCGGTGCTCGGCTTCGATCAGGCCGGCAATCTGATCGGCAGTTGGGGTGGTCCCGGGACGGGCTACGAGTGGCCCCAGTCGAACCACGGCGTCACGATCGACTACAAAGGCAACTTCTGGCTCGGCGGCAACGGCGCGAAGGACACGCAGGTGCTGAAGTTCGCGCCCGGCGGCAAGTTCCTGCTCCAGATCGGCAAGCAGGGTGCCGCGCTCAACAGCAACGACACGGCCAATCTCGGACGACCGGCCGAGGTGACCGTCGATCAAGCCGCCAACGAGACCTATGTGGCCGACGGCTACGGGAATCGGCGCGTCATCGTCTTCGACGCCGACTCCGGTCAGTACAAGCGCCACTGGGGCGCCTACGGCAGCAAGCCCGATGACACCGATCCCGGCCCGTACAATCCCGACGGCCCGGCCCCGAAGCAGTTCCGTACGCCGGTTCACTGCGCCGAGATCTCGAACGACAACTTCGTCTACGTCTGCGACCGCGCCAATGATCGCATTCAGGTGTTCCGCAAAGACGGCACGTTCGTGAAGGAAGCCTTCTTCGCCAAGACCACCCGTGGGGCTGGCGCGGTCTGGGACATCGCCTTCTCGCGCGATCCGAAGCAGACCTACCTCTACGTGGCAGACGGCGGCAATCACAACGTCCGCATCGTGTTGCGCGACACGCTGACCGAGCTCACGACGATCGGCACCGGCGGCCAGGGCCCGGGGCAGTTCTACGGCACGCACAATCTGATCACCGATACGCGCGGGAATCTGTACGTGGCCGAGACCTACGGGGCCCGCATCCAGAAGTTCGCCTACAAGGGCGTCGGGCCGGTCAAGCAGAAAGATCAGGGCGCGGTATGGCCGCGCTCGACGCGGAAGTAGTCCGCGGACGTCACTCCGCGGCACGAAGGTCGAACAGCCGCCGGCGGAGCAGCTCGTAGAGCACGACACCCGCCGCGGTTGCGACGTTCAGCGACCGCTTGCGTCCCAGCATCGGGACGGTCACATGGGTCGCGATCTGGGCCGCCAGGTCGCTCGCGATGCCCTCCGTCTCATGCCCGAAGACCAGGCAAACGGGCCAGCTAGGCGTCCACTCGTACAGGTTCACGGCCCTAGGCGAGGTCTCCACCGCGGCGAGCTCGTAGCCGGTACCCCGCATCGCGGCGAGCGCCGCTGCAGTATCTGCGACGTAGCTCCACGGCACGGTCGACTCCGCGCCCAGCGCTGTTTTCGCGATGCTCCGCCGCTGCCGTCTACCCTGGTCGGGCCGCGGGGTGATGCCACAGAGAATGAGGCGCTCGGCGCCGCACCCATCAGCCGTTCGAAAGAACGCACCGGTGTTGTAGAGGCTGCGCACGTTGTCGAGGACGATGACGACCGGCAGGCGGGCGGACATGCCTGATCGTACCGTTTGGCTCGAGACTCCCGCAGCCGAATGAGCTCGACCCGCTGCCGAGGTCCGAGAAATGGCGATCTCCGGAGCAGCGGCGCCTGAGGTAGGATTCGCAGGAAGGAGGGCTGAGATGTTCCACCGGCCTCACGGTCGTGTTTCGAAGCTTGTCGGCGCCATTGGTGCGATCTTCGTTGCGCTGGGTGTGGCAAGCGGCGTGGCGCAGACCTCATCCAAGTCCTCGACAGGGAAATGGCGCACGGCATGGGGGCACCCCGACTTCCAGGGCATCTGGACGACCGATGCCGAGATCCTCGTGCCCTTCGAGCGGACGTCGGCTCATGGTGACCGGGCCGTCCTGTCCGCGGAGGAAATGGCGAAGCGCGAGGCCGAGAGCAAGAAGCGCATGGCGGACGACCCGAACGACCGCCGCGCCGGCTCAGACCTGGGCACGCCCGAGCATTGGTTCGAGATCGGCAATGGGCTGTCCAACCGGACGTCCTTCATCGTCGATCCGCCGAACGGCCGCTTGCCGCCGTTGACGACCGAGGCCGGCCGCACGGGCATCGATCCCCGCTTCGAAACCGGACTGGCGGGGAACTCGTGGGACGGACCGCTCGACGGTCCGGAAGATACGGGGCTCGCCTCGCGGTGCATCACGCGGGGCATCCCGGAGACGTGGCTCCCCAGCATCTACAACAACGGGTTCCAGATCCTCCAGACGCCCGACTATGTGGCGATTTTCTACGAGCGCTACCACGAGACCCGACTCATCCCACTCGATGGCCGGCCGCACATCTCGCCGCGGATTCGGCACTGGATCGGGGATCCACGCGCGCGGTTCGAGGGCGACACGCTCGTCATCGACGTCACCAACTTCAGCGACAAGGCTCGGTTCAAGGGGTCCGGGCGGCCGCTCCACGTCGTCGAGCGCATCACGCGCATCGATGCCGACACGGTGAACATCGCAGTGACCGTCGAAGACACTTCACGGTGGACGCGCCCCTGGCGGTTCGAAGTGAACGGCAAGCGCGATCCCAAGTACAAGATTTACGAGATGGCGTGCCACGAGGGCAACTACACCATGGTCAACATTCTCAGCGCGGCGCGCACCGCCGAACGGCGAGCCGCGGAGAAGGCGAAGACGTCGAAACCCTGACATCACGCCGGCCCCGAGCATTCAGCCAGTGCGCCGCAGTGAACGCTGGGGCATGGACGCGCCCTTCGGCGTAACATGAGGGGACCTCCGCAGAGGTTGCAGTGGGGCCTGCGGTCAGGTGCCAAGTTCAAGGAGGAGCTGTCGTGCAGTCGCGATTCATGCGCTCGTTGGTGCCCGCGGTTGTCTTCGCGGTGCCGCTCATCTCCGGCATTCACCTCGACGCCCAGTCCGGGACCGGAAGCCCGGCCGGCTATGTCGCGCCGAAGACGCCGTGGGGGCACCCCGACCTCATGGGGATTTGGAGCAACGCCACGACGACCACGCTCGAGCGCATGACCCCCGAAGAGGAGAAGCTGCTGCAGCGGGCCATGGAGGCCGTGCGCAAGGCGACCGATGGGACCGGCGCCGGCAATATCGACCGGGGCAAGCCGATCGAGCAGGCCTCTCTGGTGGTCGATCCCCCGGACGGCCGGATCCCCCTGACGCAGGCGGCCGTCAAGCGGCTCGTCGATCGCGAGAACGCCCGGGCGCACCGCGGAGAGGCCGATTCATGGCTCGACCGCAACAGCTGGGAGCGGTGCATCTCGCGCGGCATGCCGACGGCGATGATCCCGAACCTCTACAACAACTACTATCAGGTCTTCCAGACGCCGACCCACGTCGCCATCCTCGTCGAGATGATCCATGACGTCCGGATTGTTCCGCTCGACGGTCGGCCGCACGCGAACGACCGGGTGCGCCGATGGTTCGGCGATGCGCGCGGGCGCTGGGACGGTGACACCCTGATCGTCGAGACGACGAATTTCGTCGATCGGATGGATGGTGGTGATCTGCAGCCGTCGCACGTGATCCAGACCGGGTACCGGGGCTCTGGCCAGACGCTGAAGCTCGTCGAGCGCTTCCGGCGAACCGGCCCGACTACGATCGATTATCGATTCACCGTCGAGGATCCGGCGACGTTCACCCGTCCCTACACGGTCGCGATTCCCTGGCGGAAGGATGACACGCTCAACTTCATCCCGGAGTACGCGTGTCACGAGGCGAACCACTCGATGGTCAACCTGCTGAGCGCCGGTCGCTCGGACGAAGCGCAAGCGATGGAAGGTGCCAGGCTGGTCAGGCAGCAGCGAATCGATGCCGGGCATCCCGGCGTCCGCGAGCCGGCGAAGCCGTTCATCGCGTTGCCGCCGGGAACCAAGCAGTAGGCCTTACCCCAGATTGGCTCGCCTGATTGTCTCGGGCGGGCCAGCGTCTTGCGCGTGGGTCGCGACGGCGCCGTTCGCCTTGGTCGGGTGCGCCGTCGTGTGTCAATCTCCACCGATCCCGTGGAACTCGTCGTCCTCATCCGCGAAGAGCACGTTGAAGGACGTGAGCGATCCGTAGCAACCGCTCACGTATCCCTGCAGCTTGACCTTCACGTCATCGGGCAGATCCGACGCGTTGACCTGCTGCTCGAGCGTCCGCAGTCGATTTCGCAGCATGACGATCTTGTGGAAGAAGGTCTCAATCGGCCAGCTCTTCTCCTGAAGGCCTGCCGCCCCCGGCCGCAGGACGAGCAGACCCCCGCGCCACTTCTGCGCTGGCGCCGCGGGCGTGAGGCCCGACTCCTGCCGAATGATTCGACGCAGGAGCAGCTCGAGGTCTTGACTGCCGCCGGGAGATGACGGAAGGGTCATGGGCGGTGCGATCCTTTCGCGCTCGCTGACGAGCGGCCACACATCGTGCGGTGCTGCGGAGGGCGAGCGGGGAAGACTCTTCTCGCCTGACGCCACACCCGGCGCTGCCTCCGATGCGTGAGGTCCGGATCCACGGGGCGCGGCGCTTTCGATGCGCGGTCCCCCGCGAAAATTGTGCTGGCTATCGCAATAGCCGCACGCCACGCGCAGCGGCACACCGGCCGCATCGACGACGATGACGGTGTGCAGGCGGTCGGTTTTGCAGGCTCGGCAGAAGTCTTCGATCGACTCGCCGGCCCGGTAGGCACGGGAGAGGGACATCGCGCTATCATCTCACCGATGAAACCAGGCGAATGCATTCTGTTCAGTGGCGGGGCGCCGGGCGCCGAAGCGGCGTTCGGCCTGGCGGCCGAGCGGCACGGCGTCGAAGAGGTGAACTTCACCTTCGAGGGCCACAAGATCGAGCGGCGCCGCGGCGTCCGCGTGCTCAATCACGAAGAGCTGCTCGCGGGTGACGTCAGCCTCGAGTATGTGTCGCGTCTGATGCATCGACGGTACACCGAAGGGCCGACGATCCGTAAAGTGCTCCAGACGCTCTGGTATCAGGTGAACAGCGGACAGGAAGTCTACGTCATCGGCTCCATCCTCGAGGACGGTACGGTGAAGGGCGGTACCGGGTGGGGCGCCGAGTTCGCGAAGCTGTGCAACAAACCGCTCTTCGTCTTCGATCAAGACAAGGACGCCTGGTTCGAGTGGACCGGCGACGCCTGGCGGCACTTCGATCAATCCACGCAGCCTGTCATCAGCCATCCGCACTTCACGGGCACCGGCACGCGGACGATTCGTGACAACGGACGACGGGAGATCGACGCGCTCTTTCGTCGTTCCCTGAGTGTGCTCCGCTAGTCGGAGGTTGGATGAAGGCCCCAACAGCTACGGACGACGGCCACCGAGGGGCATCCGTGAGTACAGCGCCACGAGCAGGGTGTGATTGTGCTCGAACACCCGACCGCTCCGCTGCTGGAGCGTCTGCTCCATGAAGCCGACCTCGAGGCGCGTGTGGCCGTTCAGGTGTCGGCCGAGCGCGACGGCGGCCCGGTTCTGATCGAAGGTGTTGAACGCGACGTCCTCGCCGAAGTTGTAGAAGATCTCGTTCCAGAGCGTCAGGTAGTACTTGCGCTCCTGCCAGGGCAGCGGCACGTTGGTGCGAAGCATGTAGCGGAAGCGGTTCTCGTAGCGTTCCGCCTGCCCGCCGAAGAAGCGCTGCTCCAGGCGCAGACGGTTCTGCCAATCCAGCCCTCCCGCCCTCGCCGTGATCTGCGCCTGTTCGTAGATCCGATGCTCGGGGAACTTCGCGGCCACTGGGAAGTCACCGTACCGATACGTCTCGATGAAGCCATACCCACCGCTCAGCAGGACGTTCTTCCGCAGTTGAAAATTCAAGCCGGGGCGGAGCAGCAGCTGCTGCCACGTCTCCCCGACCTTCGCGCGTCGCCACTGACCCTCGGCGTGCAGCTCGAACTTCGTGTCGCCGATCGGGTGATCGCCGAAGTAGTTGACCCAGGCGTGTAGGTTGTGGTCATCCTGGGCCCAAAGGCTGTGCGCCGAAGCGAGGAACAGGGAGAGACAGAAAATCGCCGATCGTCTCACGCCACCCCCTGCACGCGGGCGGCGTGCGGATGCTTCGATAGCTGTCGGTGTTGCTCCAGACCGGTGACGATGAGCTGGCGGTTCTCGAGCGCCCAATCCTGGGCCAGCTCTTGGAGCTTCTTCATCACCGTATGGTCCACGAGGCGCGTGTTTGCGAGGTTGACCTCGACGCGCGGATGTTCGCGCATCGCGGCGAGGCGTCGCTGCAGTCCCAGCCAGTTGGTAAACACCGCTGCGTCGTGGACCCGAACGACGGGCAGACCCTCGCCAGAGAGGTCGACAACGGTCCGCGGCGCCACGAGCGACCTCGCAGGTGCTCCGTTGAAGAGATGGATGAGAATCTTCACGATGATTCCGGCGGCGATGCCGATGAGCAGATCCGTCGCCAGGGTCACGACAAGGGTGCAGCAGAAGACCACGAGTTGCTCCTTGCCGACCAACAACATGTGGCGGAACTCCTTGGGTGAGGCTAGATTGTAACCCGTGAAGACCAGCATTGCAGCCAGCGCCGCGAGCGGGATCTGATTGAGGAGTGCCGGCACGGCCGCCACGAGGACGAGGAGCAGCGCGCCGTGGAAGAAGTTCGCCCAACGCGTTTGGGCTCCGTTGCTGCGATTGGCTGATGAGCGCACGATCTCGCTGATCATCGGGAGACCGCCGACGAAGGCGGCCGCCGTGTTGGCCACGCCGATGGCCAGCAGGTCGCGATTGAGGTCGGTCCGCCGCTGGTACGGATCGAGGAGATCGACCGCTTTGGCGCTGAGCAGCGACTCGAGGCTGCCGACCAGCGCGAACATCGCGATCCACTTCCAACTTTCCGCGCTCAGGATCGCCGAGAAGTCGGGCAGTGTCATGGCGCTCAGCAGGTTGCCCGGCAGGTGCACCAGATACTGGGGCCCGACCGTGAACTCATATCCAGCCCACCGGTAGAGGTGAGAGTGCGAGATGTCGAGGTACATCGCGAGCGGCGTGGCGACCAGCAGAACGAGCATCGGTCCCGGGATGAGTTGGACCAGTCGCAGGCGCACGAGCGGTCGTAGAAAGAGGATGAGCACGCTGACGACCCCAATCAAGGCGATTTCGGGATTGAGTGTCGCGATGGAGTGAGGAATCTCCGCGAGCAGCTCGAGCGGCTCAGAGGCATGAGGGCTGACGCCCAACGCGATGTGCGCCTGCTTCGAGATGATGATGACGCCAATCGCGGCCAACATGCCGTGCACAGCCGCGACGGGGAAGAAGTCTCCGAGCGCGCCGACCCGTAACAAGCCAAAGAGGATCTGAATCACTCCCGCGACCACGCCGACGGCGAGCGCCCGGCGGTACCCGACCACCGGATCCCCGCCGCCAAGCCCCTGCACCGCGCCGAGCGCGATGACGATCAAGCCGGCCGCCGGCCCCTTGATCGTGAGCTCCGAGTTGCTGAGCAACGGCGTCAGCATGCCTCCGATGATCGCGGTGAACACGCCGGCAATGGGTGGGTAGCCGCTTGCGAGCGAAATTCCCAGGCACAGCGGGAGGGCGATGAGGAACACGAGGAAACCCGACAGGAGATCGCGTCTCCAATGCGTGATGAAGCCGCCAAGCGTCCCTCGGGGGATCGGCCCGGCGGGCCGGATCGGTGTGGATGGAATTGAGCTGCTCATGCGCTCGTCAGGATGCGGCCTCCGCCCTTCTCCTGCCCATCGCCTGGACGGGGGAAGGAGGGTAACCGTCGATGGGGTACCCGGACGGCCCGGCCGTTTTGTCCCCTGGGCAGGGGATACCTGTGACCGGCGAACGTGGCCACACTGGAGGTGATGTCAGGCGACTCGCCTTCGCAGCGATTGGCCCACTGTGTGGGGCATCTTGCGCACCTGCTGCCCGCGCAAGGGCCCATCGGCGTCTTCATCCACCACAACACGCTCCACGCGTTTCAGCACCTGCCGTTCGAGCGGGCCGTGACCGAGGCCGCGCGTCTCTTCGACGCCGAGCCGTACATGCGCGAGGAAGCCTATCGGGACGCTTTCGCGAACGGACGCATCAAGGCCGCCGACGTGGAGGCGGTGCTTCTGGCCGAGGGTCGCGATCTCGACATTCGCCGTGTCATGTTGACGCCCGGGGTGCGCCGGTTCGCGGCGTCGACCATCCGTTGGGAGCTCGAGGAGAACCTCGTCCGCACGACCTTCAGGTCGGATGCGCCGCGCGCGGGGCGTCCCTCGAGCGCGCACGACGCGACCAGCCTGTTCTATCTCTGTTTAGCGGCAGCCCCGGGCTGCGCGCAGTCCTCGACCTTGGCCCTGCGCCCGCGCGACGGGATCCGTGAGCGAACGGGAGTCGACAGCGACGAGATCCTGCATCCGCTCCTTATCAAGCTCGCAGGCGCATTTCTCGACCAAGGCCTGGCCTATTGGCCGATGCCGAATCGAGACGCGGGCTTCTGGAAGGCTTCCCTCGCGGTGCTCGGTCAACCGCTCGCTGTGCGGTCGCGACTCATTACCCGGTTGCCCGAGTGGATCGCCCGGTGGGAACGACTGCCGAGCGAGGAAGCCGTGCTGGCGGCGCTCGAGGCGCTTGGCGTGGCTGGGTCGGAGTGGTCAGCGGTCCTGCAAGCTGAGCTTCTCGCGCTCCCGGGCTGGCCCGGGTTGATGTATCAGCTGGAGCGCGATCCGTCGCTGGCACCTCATGAGCGCGTGCCGGCGTCGCTCATGGATTTCATCGCGGTGCGGCTCCTGCTGACGGTCGCCGCGGCGTCCAGCCTGGGCGATCCACGAGCCTGGCGCGTCCCGCTGACATCGGTTGACGATCCGGTCGGCAGGCAGTTGGTCGAAGCGGCCACGCTGTTCGACGTCGCGCAGCTCCTAGGGCTGCGGGCCAGCGATCTGGAAGGCTGGGACGCGGCGCGTCTCGACCGGTTCCACCAGGCGGTGCTGGCGTTCGACGAGTGGGAGCGACGTCGTGTGTGGCACGCGGCGTACGAGCGGCGTCACGAGCGACAGATCCTGCTGCCACTCCGGCAACACAGGCGGCCCGCCGAGGTGCGCGATCGTGTCGCCGCCCACGTCATCTTCTGCATCGACGAGCGCGAGGAGTCGATCCGGCGCCACCTCGAGGAGGTCGACGATGCCATCGAGACGCTGGGGGCTGCCGGTTTCTTCGGCGTCGCCATGAACTACACCGGCCTCGACGATGCGCACGGCGTGGCGCTCTGTCCCGTGGTGGTGAAGCCACAGCATGCGGTCATGGAGCGGCCCGCGGCGGGTCACGAGTCCGTGAACGCGCGCCGGCAGGTGCTACGGCGCTCGTGGGCGCGGCTCTCTCGGGGACTGTTCGTCAGCTCGCGCACGCTCGTGCGCGGCTGGATCGGGACGACCGTGCTCGGGGTGTTCAGTCTGATTCCGCTCGCGGCGCGAGTGCTCGGGCCGCGAACCTGGTCGCGCTGGACGGGATGGTTGAATGACAGCGTGCTCCCTGAAGCGCGTACGGAGCTGACCTTCATGCGGTCCGAGGCGGCCTCGCACGAGGCGACCGAGGGGCTCGTGCAGGGGTTCACGGTCGCAGAGAAGGTCGAGCGCGTGGCGAGCGTGCTTGAACCGGCGGGGCTGCGCAAGGGCATGGCGCGATTGGTGATCGTGCTCGGGCATGGCTCGACGAGCTTGAACAATCCTCACGAGTCCGCCCACGACTGCGGCGCCTGCGGCGGTCGTCGTGGCGGACCGAACGCGCGCATCTTCGCCGCGATGGCCAACCATCCGCAGGTCCGCGCCGGCCTCAAAGCCCAGGGCATCAGGATTCCTGAGGACACGTGGTTCGTGGGCGGGTACCACGACACGTGCAGTGACGCCATCGACTTGTACGACCTGGAGGAGGTGCCGAGCAGCCACGGGCCCGACCTCGACCGCGTCCGCGCGGCGCTTGACGCGGCGCGCGCGCGCAGCGCCCACGAGCGCACGCGACGCTTCGGGGCCGCTTCACATGTGGATGGGCCCGACGCGGGGTTGCGACATGTCCAGGCCCGTGCCGAGCATCTCGCCGAGCCTCGGCCCGAGTACGGCCACTGCACCAACGCGGTCTGCATCGTCGGCCCGCGGTCGAGTACCAGGGGCCTGTTCTTCGACCGCCGGGCATTTCTGGTCTCGTATGACGCGATGCAGGATCCCGATGATCGCCATCTCGTACGGCTGCTCGGCGCGGTCATCCCTGTCTGTGCCGGCATCAACCTCGAGTACTACTTTTCGTTCGTCGACAACGAGCGGTACGGCTGTGGAACCAAGCTGCCGCACAACGTCACGGGCTTGGTCGGCGTCATGAACGGCTTCGAGAGCGACCTGCGGACGGGGCTGCCCTGGCAGATGGTCGAGATCCACGAACCGGTGCGGATTCTCTTCGTCATCGAGTCGACGCCGGAACGCGTGCTCCCCGTGATTCGCCAGAATCCCCAGCTCTGGGAGTTCCTGGCCAACCGGTGGATTCGCCTGGCCGTCGTCGATCCCGCCGATTCGACGCGCGTGCTCGCCTATCGAGGCGACGAGCAGTGGGAGATTGTGGACGGAGAGGACGAGGTGCTCGGGCACGCGGCCTCGTCGCTCGAGTGGTACGGCGGGCGGTCCGAACATCTGCCCCTCGCGTGGATGCAACCTTCAGGGGCCGGCCGCGTCGCGCCCGTGTGGTCGTGAGGCCGTGATGGCAGCTGTACTCGCGTTGATCGTCTGTGTCCCAGGTCTGGTGTTCCTCACGCTCGGGCTCTGCTGGCTGGTCGCCGGCCCGTGCCATGAGCGGATTGTTGCCAGGCTTACCGGCGTCACTTCGATGGTCGTCTGTGCGGGCGCGGCGGCGCTGGGATGGGCGCTGCTGTCGACTGCGCTACCGGTCGTCGCGACGCCTGTCGTGCCGTGGTTGCACGTGGGAAACTACCACATCGACCTCGCCCTCGTCGTCGATCGGCTCTCGTGGCCGCTCGTGATGCTCACCGCGATTCTCGTCGGTGTGGTGGGTGTGTTCTCGGTGCGGTACGTCCACCGCGAGCGCGGCTTCTTTCGGTTCTTCCTGCTCCTTCATCTCTTCTCGTGTGGCGCCCTGCTCGTGCTCACGGCGGCGTCGTTCGACGTTCTCCTAGTCGGCTGGGAGCTCGTGGGCCTGACGTCGGTCCTGCTCATCGCGTTCTTCGACGAGCGTCCGCAGCCCGTCAGCAATGCGGTGCGGGTGTTCGCGTTCTACCGCGTTGCCGATCTCGGGTTGCTCGTCGGGATCTACGTTCTTCACTCCTCGGCACGGACGACCGCCATGGCGACGCTCTTCGACGGCGCTTGGCCCGACCAGCGGTCAGTGCTTGCCGGCGGTCCGGCCGCTGTCGTGGCGGTGCTGCTCCTCATGGCCGCGGCCGGCAAGTCAGCGCAGGCGCCGTTTTCGGGATGGTTGGCGCGTGCCATGGAGGGCCCCACGCCATCGAGCGCCATCTTCTATGGCGCCATCTCGGTTCATCTAGGTGCATATCTCCTGTTGCGGGCACGGCCTCTGTTCGAAGCGGTGCCGGCGGTGTCGGCGGTCGTCGTCGCGGTGGGGGCGGTGACGGCCGTCCTCGCCACGCTTGTGCACCGCGCGTCGAGCGACGCGAAAACGTCGCTCGCGTATGCCGCCATGGCTCAAGTCGGCATCGTGTTCATTGAGATCGGATTGGGCTGGCCTCGGATCGCCCTGCTCCACATGAGCGGTCATGCCGTGGTCCGCACCCTTCAGTTCCTGCGCGCGCCGTCGATGCTGCACGACTATCACCGCGTACATGCTGCCGCCGGTGGCCAACTGGCCCAGACGGGCGCGCACTTTGAACGGTTGTTTCCACGCTCGGTGCGAGCGTGGCTGTACCGGATCAGCGTCGAGCGGACGCACGACGACGTGATCGTCGACCGGCTGATCACGGGACCCGTTGCGCGTGTCGCGCAGTGGTGTGAGGCATTCGAGTCGAGGGGCACAAGACCGGGCCCTCGCCTCGCGCCGCGGCCGCGCGGGCGGATGGTGGCCGAAGGAGTCGACGCCTGATGTTCCTGGTCGATGGCTTTGCGCTCGGCGCTGTCGTGGCGCTCGCCGTCACGACGGTGATCGCCATGGCGCTCGAACCGCGGCGTCTCCGTCCCCCGCTGACAGGTGTGGCCCTTCTGCTCGTCTTCGGTGGCAGCGTGCTCGCGTACGTGGCGGCCTCGCCCTGGCTCTTCCTGGCCGGCTGGGTCCTGACGATGGTGCCGCTCTGGTTCGAGCCCGATGCTGTGCCGCCCAGTGCTCGCTTCCTGCTCCTCGCAGGCACGCTCGTGCTCGCTGCCGGCTTGATCCTCGATGCGCGTCAGCCCGACTCCGCCTCGCGCACACTGGTATTCGCACTCGTCGCGGGCGCGGCCCTCGTCCGGCAAGGCATCGTCCCGTTCCACTATTGGGTTCCACACGCGCTCGACCAGGGTGGCGTCACCGTCCTGAACGTGTTCTTGAATAGTCAGCTTGGGTTGTACGCGCTCGTTCGATTCGGGATGGGTCGACTCGGTCACAGACCCGATGAGTGGCTGTGGTGGCTTGGTGGGCTCGGCATCGTCACGGCCATCTACGCGGGGCTCCTCGCGATCGTGGCCGCGCGTCCGCGGCGCGTGCTGGGCTGGCTCTGGGTGAGCGAGGCAGCCTTCATCGTGAGCGGGCTGTTGAACGGCGGACCGGAGGGCGTGACAGGCGCTCTGGTACACTGGTGGGTGGTCTCCATCGCGATGGCGCTGCTGCTCGGTGTGTATCGCGCGCTCGAAGCACGCACGGTTGCGGTCGAGCGCCCTGCTGATCTCCTCGGACTCGGCTTCCATGCGCCGCGTCTCGCGGTCGCGTTTGTCGTCGCGATCTTGGCGCTCGTGGGGCTCCCGGGCACGCTCGGGTTCTTCGCCGAAGATCTGCTCTTCCACGACGCGCTCGAGGTCCACCCCTGGCTCGGTGCCGGACTGCCGGTTGCGGCCATGCTGTCCGCGATCGCCGGGCTTCGGCTGTTCAGCACGCTCTTCCTGGGCCGCCGCGGTGTGCACGTGCCCGTCATCGTTGACGCTCGGCCCGTGGAGCGCTGGGCGCTCGCCGTGCCGATGATCCTGTTGATGGTCGGCGGTTTGCTTCCCGACGTCGTTGTCGCGCTACGCGCCGACACCGCCGCGTGGATTGTGGGCCTGCTCGCGTTGCGGTAACCGCGCGGCCCCTATTCATCAGACCGCGGTCAAACGCCCGCGCTGGTCACCCAGACTATGCGTGGCCACCGCGCAGGGACTTCCAACAGACTTCGTACCCCGTGGACGCCGAAGAGTAGACTGACAGTGGCGATGTCCTGGCTGGTGCCCGCTCGCATTACGGAGCCGGTTGTTCTGCGTGTGCTGGGACTGGGCTTCGCACTGGTCCTGGCGCTCTTGGGCGCGGGCGGTGTGGTCGCGCTGCGCGGCACCCAGGCTATCCAGGACGATGTCGCGCAGGTCGGGCGGGAGCAGTTGGCCATGGCGCGCCTGCTGAACGACGTCCAGGCGGGTCAGAACACGATGGCGGCCATCCTGCACCAGTTGGCACAGGGCCGCGAGTTCGTCGTCGGCGAGGCGCTGGTGCACGATCTCGAGGCGGCGGATAGGGCCGTGGCCAACTTCGCAACCTCGGCGATCGGCTCGCCCGAGGCTGCGGCGTGGGACGCCTTGAGCCGCGCCGCGCGCGACTTCTCGCTCGGGGTCCGCTCCGCGATCGCCCGCGGCAACGCGCTGCAAGCCGACGAGCTCGGCGGCTTGCTGACGCTCCACGACCGCGTCGTCTTCATCGAGCGACAGCTGCTCGAGGCAAGCGAGCGACGGATGGAGGCCGCCGAGGATCGGATCGAGATGGAGTCTCGCGACCTGGTGTCGAACGCCCGATGGTTGCTGGGGACGTGTCTTGTGCTCGCGGCGCTCTGCGCCGTGATCACCGTCGCCTTCGCCCACTCCGCAATCCGCACGATTGAGGCGCAGGCGAGCGAGCTCGGGCGAGTCTCGTGGCACCTGCTCCAGAGTCAGGAATCAGCGGCCCGACGGTTTTCCCATGAGCTCCACGACGAGCTCGGGCAGTCGCTCGTCGCGATCCAGGCGAGCGTTCAAGGCGGCACCAGCGTCGACTGGCAGCATCGCCGGGCGGACTGTCTTCAGCTGATCGAACGATCCATCGACAACGTGCGCGAGCTCTCGCAGCTCTTGCACCCCGTCATCCTCGATGACTTCGGCCTGGACGCCGGACTCCGCTGGCTGGCCGAGGGGTTCGCCCAGCGCACCGGCATTCGAACCGAGTACCAGTCGAACTTCCGCGGGCGGTCCACTGCCGAGCTCGAGACGCACCTCTTCCGCATCGCCCAGGAGGGGCTCACCAACGTCGCACGCCACGCGGGCGCGACCCACGTCCGGCTCGAGCTGCAGCACACGGACGGCCACCTGCGCATGACGCTCGAAGACGATGGCCGCGGGCTCGTGGCGAGTCGCCCGAGCGAGCCGCGTCCGTCGCTCGGGATGATCGGCATGCGGGCGCGCGCCAACGAGATTGGGGGTCATATCCGCCTCGCGAGTCCCCCCGGCGGCGGATTGCGCTTCGAGGTCGAAGTGCCGCTTCCCAGAGCCGAGGAGGCGCTCGCGTGAGCCCGACCAGGATTCTTCTGGCCGACGATCACGCGGTCGTCCGCAACGGCTTTCGGCTCATCCTCTCGGCACAGCCCGACCTCGAGGTGGTGGGCGAGGTGGCCACCGGACGGGAGGCGATCGAGGCCGTCGGCACGACCCATCCCGACGTCGTCGTCATGGACGTCAGCATGCCGGAGCTGAATGGCATCGAGGCCACCAGGCGGATCAACGAGGTCGCTCCTCGCACGCGGGTGCTGGCGCTCTCGATGCACAAGGACGCCGTGTATGTTCGCGAGATTCTGCGGGCGGGCGCCAAAGGCTATCTGCTCAAGGACTCGGGCGAGGTGGATCTTCTGGCGGCGGTTCGCGCCGTGGCCCGGGGTGAGGGGTTTCTGAGCCCGGGAATCGCCGACGCAGTGTTGGACGACTACCGCAAGCACGCCACCAATCCCGTCGATCGCCTGACGAGCCGTGAGCGCGAAGTGCTGCAGTGGATCGCCGAGAGCAAGACGAACAAGGAGATCGCCCAAGCCCTTGGATTGAGCGTCTACACGATCGAGGCGCACCGCGGACGGATCATGGAGAAGCTCAATCTCCACTCCATTGGCGAGCTCGTGCGCTTTGCGGTGCGAAACGGCATCGTCGACTGATGCCGCTCGACGAGAGCGCGTCTCAGGTCCGCGTCGCGCAGGACTGCTCTATTTCGTCTTCCCCGCGGCCAGGTACACGTCGTCGCCGACCTTGTCGCCCCACGTCGTCTCGCCGAAACTGACGGCCACCTGCGTCAGAGGACCGTCGGGCGTCGCTCCGTGCCAGTGGAGGACGCCTGGCGCCGTCACATAGGTCTGGTTCGCGCCGAACTGCCGGCCGGCGCCGCCGCGTTCCTGCGCGCGCAGGGTGCCTTTCTCGACGATGAGCGTCTGTCCGCCGGCGTGGCTGTGCCAATTGGTGCGTGCCGACGGCTCGAAGGTCAGGCGGAGCACACGGATGTCGGCGGTCGGGCCGGACGTCACCTTCCCCGTGAAGTTCTTGGGATCGGGAACGTAAGGCGCGCCGCCTTGCTCCGCGCCGCTCCAGGCGAGGGACGCCCCGGCGAGAGCCAATAGTCCCATCAGTGCCACCACCCGCTGCATGTTCCCCTCCTGAGCCCACTCGTCCTGCCCGTCGTCGCCGTCCTACCGTCTCTTGCGTCCTGTGCGGCGGACACTACCGTACTGCATGCCGACAGGTCCATCCAGCGTGGCGCGTCTTCTCTCCCTCCCGCCCGTCCTGGCCGCCTGACGCCGCGTCACATATCATCCCGCATGTCGCCGGCCGTCAGCCACGGCCGTGAGATAGGTTCCGGTTGACGCGGTGGGCCAACGTCCCTATCGTACGGGCGAAGGTCGGGCAGACCAAGGAGACCTCATGCTGAACAGAACCTGGACGGCGCTTGCCCTCGTGATCGGCGGCGTCGCAATCGCGGCGCTTGGGGCGCAGCAGCCGACGCCCACGCCGGGGAAGGTCCCGATTCCCGACTTGGCCAAGGTACGCGACAACTTCTACGTCCTCGGGGGCGGCGATCCCCGGACCAAGGAGTTCAGCGGCGGCAACACCGGCATCTTCATCGCCGAGCGAGGGGTGGTGCTGGTGGACACGAAGTTCGCTGGCTGGGGCCGCGTCATCCTGGACAAGGTGAAGGCGGTCACCGATAAGCCGGTCATCGCCATCATCAACACGCACGCCCACTTCGACCATGCGGGCAGCAACGCAGAGTTTCCGGATTCGGTCAACTTCGTGGCGCACGAGAACGCGAAGAAGTACATGATGCAAAGCCCCTGCACCCCGGTCATGACGTGCCTCTCGGGCGCGCAGGCGAAGTTCCTGCCGAAGCAGACCTACAAGGACAAGCTGACGTTGTACAGCGGCAAGGACCAGATCGACCTTTATCACTTCGGGCCTGGGCATACGGCCGGCGATACGTTCGTCGTGTTCCCAGCGCTTCGCCTCGTTCAGACGGGCGACATGTTCCAGGTGAAGTGGCTCCCGTTCATCGACGGTGGTAATGGCGGGACGTCGTTGCGGTTCGGCGAGACCTTGCGCAAGGCCGTGGCGGGCATCAAGAACGTCGAGACCGTGGTGACCGGGCACGGCACCGTGATGACCTGGAACGACTTGCGCGAGCACGCCGAGATCCTCAGTGATTTCGCCGAAATCGGTCGCGCCGGCAAGAAGGCCGGCCGGACGCCGGATGAGCTGGCGAAGAGCTACAAGGTTCCCGCGCACTATGCCGGATCGGGCTACGACATCGCTGTTGCCACCGCGAAGACGAACTTCGAGCTGCTGTACAAGGAGCTGCCGTAGCACGGGTTCTTCCAGCCGTCCGAACGGCGTCGGTCGAGGTCAGGGCTCGTGAGCGCCGAGTCGGTGTCCGCGACCTAAGAGGCCCTCCCACCGTTCGAGCGCTTGACATCCGATTGGAATCCCGGTAGGAAAGGGCCGCACCACGCCAGTTCTCAGGCTGTACGCTCGCGATCGTGGCCGGGACGCAGAAGCCCTTCCAGGGCCTCGGTGTCTCGGGCCTCAGGCTGTGATGTGGCCGGACACGAGGATCGTGTCTTCGTTGTAACGGGCCGCAGACGGTGGCGCGCACGGCGCGCCCGAGAAGGGTGGAGCGGGGCATGAGGCCCCCCACGAGCGACTGAGCCAAGGTTCGGGGCAGACCCCCGACTCGTTCGGACTACGGGCAGGACCCACATCAGGAGGGCGGATTCAATGCGCCAGTGGCTCGCAAAGAGCGTCAAGGTCGCGTCAGTCGTGGCGAGCGCGACAGCGGTTGCGTGTTCGGCCGGTCAGCAGACGCCGGCACCCGCGTCGACCGCAGAGCAGGTGTTCAAGGCGCCGCGCCTCGCCGGCACCGACAAGCCAGACTTGAACGGCTTGTGGCAGAACCTCACGACCGCAAACTGGGACCTCCAGGATCATTCGGCCGATGGGGGGCCGGTGCCGCGCGCGATGGGCATCTGGGGCGCCCAGCCGCCCGGCCAGAGCGTCGTGGAGGGGGGGGAAATTCCCTACAAGCCCGAAGCCTTGGCGAAACGCCAGGAGAACTTCAAGCGGCGCCTCGAGATCGACCACGACAATCTCAATACGGTGGGCGATCCCGAGGCGAAGTGCTACCTCCCGGGCGTGCCGCGGGCAGCCTACCAGCCATTCCCGTTCCAGATCCTTCAGGGCACGGACAAGATTGTCATGGCCTACGCGTTTGCCAACGCCAGCCGTACGATTCCCCTCGACAAGCCGACTGAAGCGCCGGTCGACTTCTGGATGGGCTGGTCCAACGGGAGCTGGGACGGCGACACGTTGGTGGTGGATGTCAAGGGCTTCAACGACATGACCTGGTTCGACCGGGCCGGCAACTATCACAGCGACCAGTTGCATGTTGTCGAGCGCTACACGCCCATGACGCCGTATCATCTACAGTACGAAGCCACGATCGAGGATCCACAGGTCTTCACGCGGCCCTGGAAGATCAGCTTCCCGCTGTACCGGCGGATGGAGAAGGATGCCCAGTTGCTCGAGTTCAAGTGCGTCGATCTGTCCGAGGAGTTCGTGTACGGCGGCCTGCTGCGAAAACCGACCAACTGACGGAGGTGTGTCTTGAAGCATCGATTCGTCGCGCCAACGATCAGCGCGGCGGCTGCCGCGCTCGCGGTCGCGTGGTTCGCCGAGGCCCCCACCGCGGGTCAGGCGCCCGCCGAGGGGAAGGCCGAAGGCCAGGCGGCGTTCACGGCCGGCCGCCTGCCCTGGGGTGACCCTGACCTGCAGGGCATGTGGGATACCCGGACCTTCACGCCCATGGAACGAGCCGAGGCGTTCGGCAACCGGGAGTTCATGACCGAAGAGGAAGCCAAGAAGCGCGACGAGCTCGGGCTGACGCGCGTGCAGAGCGGTGACGAAGACGAAACCGGCGACGATCTGAAAGAGCAAGACGTGAAGCGGTACGCCGCATCGGACAGGCCCGACGACGGGAGGCCCGGCTACCGCATCGCCGGCGCGGAGTACAACGCCTTCTGGAGTGCCGACCCGAGCAAACCGAAGATGTCACTGCGCACGTCGCAGGTCATCGATCCACCCGACGGCAAGGTTCCGCCACTGACCCGCGAGGCCCTCGATCTCTGGGAGAAGCGTGACAAGGAGCGCCTGCACCGGAGCCAGGCCGACGACTGGGAAGATCGCGGCCTCTCCGAGCGCTGCATCGTCCGCAACGGCCTGCCGGGTGAGATGCGTGGCGATACGCAGCAGCCGGTCAAACAGATCATCCAGTCGCCGGGATACGTCAACATCGTCATGCCCTACGGCTACGTGCGCATGATTCCAGTCGGAGCCGCAGGCCAGAAGCCACACCTTGGCAAGGGCGTACGCCAGTGGAACGGTGATCCCCGCGGCCGCTGGGAGGGCGATACGCTGGTTGTGACGACCACGAACTTCAAGAACACCATCAAGAACGTCGTCCCGGGGCATGGGGGCCCGTTCGGCGGGTCGGATCACGTCCACTACTACCCGGCAGGGGGGGACACCCTGGTCTTGACCGAGCGGTTCACGCGGACCGACAGGGAGACGATCGAGTACCGCTACACCGTCGAGGACCCGAAGGCGTTCGTGCGGCCGTGGACCACGGTGGTCTATTGGAATCTCGACGCGTGGAGCGAGCAGGGCAAACAAGACCGCCTGTTCGAATACGCCTGTCACGAGCACAACTACGGGATCGTGAACGCCATTCGTGGCGCCCGCGTCAATCGCGCCGAGGCGATGGACGAAGCGGCCCGTGAAGTGAACGTGCGAAAGAGGGAGCGCGCCGCGAAGTTGGAGGCGCTGAAAAAGTGGGAAGCCGGGGGCGGGAAATAGGCGCCCCGTCCAAAGACGTCATGGCAGGATCCGGGAACGCGGTAAGCTGTTAGCCAGGAGGAAGGTCCGATGCGTATCAAGATGATTGCCGGTGGCATCGTCCTAGGAACGGTGCTGATGTTCGCGGGTCAGGCGCTCGCCCATCACGCCTTCTCGGCCGAGTTCGATGCCAAGAAGCCCATCCAGCTCAAAGGCAAAGTGATCAAGATGGAGTGGGTCAACCCGCACACCTGGATTCACGTCGACGTGAACGGCACGCGCTGGATGGTCGAGGGCGGTCCGCCCAATAGCCTCCTGCGTCGCGGATTCACGAAGGCCTCGCTCAAGCCCGGCACCGAAGTGTTCGTCGAAGGCTTCCAGGCCAAGGACCGTTCGAACAAGGCCAACGGGCGCGACGTGACATTCGCGGATGGCTCGAAACTCTTCCTCGGATCCTCGGGCACCGGCGCACCGAAGGACGGTCGCGACCCGACCGAGCGGTAGCGCTCCAGCCTGAACCTGTTTCTACGCTCTTGACGGTCGTCGCGGCCACGTGCCGCGACGACACGGTCGTGCGTTTCGGTATCCGCCTGCCCCCGCCCTCCTGACTCCCTCTTCCACAGGAGTCCGCCGATAAAATCAGCGTTCGAATCAGCGTGTGGCGTGGCCCCGCGTCTGTGTGGTTTGCCCCTACAATAGGCGCCAGGAGGGGGCGCGATGGGGCATGCACGCTCGAGCCGTCGTCACATCCTGCGTCTGGGAGCCGCGGCCGGAGGCGGGCTGCTTGCACGAGGCAGGGGCCTGGCCGCTGAAGGGCCACGAAGCCTGGGAGCCCCCCTCGGCTCGTACGGTGAGCGCTCTCCTTTCGAGAAGGCCGTTCGATTCACCAGGCCCTCGAAGACGCCGGAGACCGGGTCGAGCTTCACACCCATTCAAGACTCGCTCGGCACCATTACCCCCTCGGCGCTTCACTACGAGCGGCACCACGGCGGCATCCCGACCATCGATCCGGCCGCCCATCGGCTGGTCGTTCACGGGATGGTCGAGCGGCCGCTCTCGTTCTCCATGGCGGACCTTCGTCGCCTGCCGACGGTGACGCGCACGCTCGTGCTCGAATGTGGGGGCAACAGCGCAGGCGAATGGAATGCGCCCGGCGCAGACGTCCAACGCAGCTACGGCATGGTGAGCGGCAGCGAGTGGACCGGCGTCCCGCTCGCGCTGGTGCTCTCGGAGGTCGGTGTCAAGCCGGGCGCGTCGTGGGTCATCGCGGAAGGCGGGGACGCCTGTCGAATGATGCGGAGCATCCCGCTCGATAAGGCCTTGCAGGACTCCCTTCTCGCGTACGGGCAGAACGGTGAGGCGATGCGGCCGGCACAGGGCTATCCCCTCCGGCTGATCAATCCGGGATGGGAAGGGAACGCCAACGTCAAGTGGCTCCAGAGCCTGCGGCTGACCGCTCAGCCCTATATGGCGCGCGACGAGACGTCCAAGTACTCCGACTTGATGCCCGATGGGAGGACGCGGATCTTCAGTTTCATGATGGAAGCCAAGTCGGTCATCACGTTTCCGTCAGGCGGTCAGCAGCTGCCAGGCCCTGGACTCTACGAGCTGACGGGACTCGCGTGGTCGGGACAGGGCTTCATCGACCGTGTGGAGATCACCCTCGACGGCGGGCGCACCTGGCAGCAGGCGACGCTCCAGGAGCCTCGCCTCCCCATCGCGCTGACGCGCTTTCGTCTGCCGTGGCGGTTCGACGGGCACGAAGCGGTGATCGCATCTCGGGCGGTGGACGAAACAGGCTACGTGCAGCCGACGCGCGAGGCGCTCGTGGCCGCGCGAGGGACGAACTCCATCTACCACTACAACGGCATCAAGTTCTGGCGGGTCGGCGCCGACGGGGCCGTGACGCATGTGGGGGCGTGAGCATCCCGCCGGTCGCCCTGAGGGGTTGAGGACGCGGGCGGGTTGGTGTGGCTTTCTGATCCTCCTCCCGCCGATCGCGGCGTTGTGCGGGGTGCCGCTCTCATCGCAGGCGCCGACCTACGGAGTCGGACGTCCGCCGACGCCTGACGAGTTGCGCGCCCTGGGTTCCGCCATCGCTCCCGATGGCACCGGTCTGCCGCCTGGCGCGGGGAGCGTGGCCGACGGACGGCTGGTGTTTGCCGCACAGTGCGCCCGCTGTCACGGTCCCGGGGGCGAAGGCGACATCGGTGCGAAGCTCGTTGGCGGACTGGGGACGCTGCGCAGCCCGAAGCCGCTCAAGACCGTCGGCAGCTTCTGGCCGTATGCCACGACGTTGTGGGACTACGTCAACCGTGCGATGCCGTTCGACAAACCGGGCGCCCTCACGCCGTCGGAAGTGTACGCGGCGGCGGCGTTCATCCTGAACCTGAACGGCATCATCGGCGAGACCGACGTGATGGACGCCCGAACGCTGCCCGCCGTGAGAATGCCCAATCGCGACGGCTTCGTGCCAGACGCGCGGCCCGACACCGGCGTCCCATCGCGTGCGGCCCCATCCGCCCGCTAGCGCCTGCTGGCGTCGAACGTCGCGCCTGCCTCGCGCCCTCCCGGTGCTCCCGTCCTCGGGGTCCGCTTTCGGCCGCCATGTCGGACCCGGCGAAGCAGGACAGCCCAGGATTCAGCGGTGCTCGCCCGCCGCGATGGTGAGCACCGTGTCGGCGCCGGTGACACGCGCGCCACCGGCTCGCTTCCCCTCATAGAGCCGCCGGTCGGCGAGCGCGATGAGCTCCGTCATCGACTCGGCTTCGATGGGATGGGTGGCGATGCCGATGGTGACCGTCACCGTACCCGAGACCAAGGCTGGGCTCATCGTTCGCGATCGCTCGACGATGCGCTCGAGCAAGCGATCGCCGAAGATGCGCGCGGCCCGTTCGTCAGCGGACGTCAGCACGACCGCGAATTCGTCGCCGCCGTAGCGGCACGCCGTGTCGGCCGAGCGAACCACTTCTCGCAGCATGTCCGCGATGAAACGAATCAGGCGATCGCCGGCCTGGTGTCCGAAACGGTCGTTGGTGCGCTTCAGCCCATCGGCGTCGAGCAGCACCAGGCTCATCGGCTCGCTTCGTCGACGCGCATGTGCCAAGAGGTGCGGGAGCGTCTCGTCGAAGTACCCCCTGTTGAAGAGCCCGGTCAAGCTGTCACGCATAGCCTGCGTCCGCGCCTCTTCGTACCGCTGGCGGTAGGTCAGGAACTCGAAGGCGTCGGCCATGGCGCCTTCACGCGTCGGGACCTGTTCGGGTTTCTCGATGAGCCGCGCGTACCCCACTAAGAGGCCGGAGTAGAAGGTGGCGACGATGGCTTTGCCGACGAAGCCCGACACGATGGCGTCGACGAGGTTTCCCCGACCGAGGAACGCGCCGGTCGCGAAGACCACGGAGTCGAGCGCCATGATGAGAAGCAGCGTGAACCACAACCGGCAGAAGAGCGAGCGCTTGATCCAGCGGCTCATCGCTTCGAACACGACGATGAGGCCGATGAAGTCGAGCAACAGCGCCACAGTGCCCGCCGCGACGATGCGGGAGTTCTGCCGGAAGAGCGCTTCGGGAAGATTCAGCAGGTTCCGATTGTGATCGAGGCTGAGGTGCGTGGCGGCAAGGGTGGAGACGGCAAACAGCACGATGTTCGAGACGACCACGCTGTAGGCGAGCGTCCGTGTTTCGCGCGCGTCGCCCTCGACGTAGATGAGGAGCGCCGCGAAGATCGTGGCGGGGAACAAGGCCGCCGAGCCCGGGCTGACCCAGATGCCCGGCAGGATCTCCACGTAGATCGATGCGGCCAGGACGACTTGGAGGTATTGGATGGCGCCGATGGCCACGAAGAGAGAGTTGAGCCCACTGTAGCGGCGCAGCCAGAAGAGCAGCAGCACCAAGCCGCCGACCAGGGCGGCGTCACCGAGCAGAATCGCGAGCTGGAGCATCGGGCCTTGTCGTCAGTATCGGGCGGGGCGCCCGTCCACATGACCGACCGCAGGGCAGCGGCACGAAGCGACGTGCAGGTGTCGCCACGCCTTGCCTGGCTCAGGATACCACCCGGCCCAGTCTTGCCGAGTCGTCACCAGCCTGCCGAGCTGGCCGCGGCGCAGGCGTCGGCCGCCAGGCTTGTGTTTTTCGTCCCGTCGGTGGCCCTTCGGCGCTGGGCGCTGAACGCCCGCTCGCGACGAAGGACCCAAGCCTCAGGCCGGACAGCAAGGCCGCGGGGCGGGATGCCCCACGAGGGAATTCTGCAGGGATGACGGTTCCGGGGGACTCGTGCCGGGCTACTTCCGTCGTCCGATCCGTGTGGCCCCGATGATCACGCCCGCACTGGTGCAGGTCCAGTAGACGTTGCCGTTGCGCGCCACGGCGACGTCGGTGGGCTCCGGATCGCCTTCATGGATCGAGAGGAGCTCTCCCGATCGCAGATCGTATCGGCGGACCTTGTTACGTCCACCGCTGGAGCCTTCGACGCCGGGCGTCGGCACCTCCGTGAAGTACAGGTACTGTCCGCGGTGATCGATCGCGATGCCGGACGGTGATGCAAGATCTGAGAGAAGAACGCCCGTCGTGCCGCGGGAGCGTTTCAGAATCACGCCGGCCGACCGACACGTCCAATACAGGTCGCCGTTTCGAGCCACCGCCACATCGAGCGGCTCCGGTTCTCCCATCGAGATGACGCGCTTGTGATCGCCGCGCAGGACCGAGACGCGGTTCGAGCCGCCGGGCACACCAGGCGTCGGAATCTCGGTGATATACAGCGCGCCGCGCCGGCCGAGGGCGATGCCCGACGGCTGTTCGAGTCCGGTGACGACGGGGCCGACGGACCCGTCCTCGAGTCGAGCGAGGATGACGCCCGCCGACTTGCAGGTCCAGTACACGTCGCCGTCTTGCCCGACCGCGAGATTGACCGGCTCCGGCTCGCCCTGGCTGATGGGGGTGATTGTGCCGGTCTCGAGATCGAGGTGGCTCACTCCGTTCTTGCCGCCCGGCGTGGCGGGCTCAGGCACCTCGGTGAAATAAAGATCCTCGCTGCCTTCGACGGCAATGCCGACGGGCCGCTCGAGTCCCTTCGCGATCACTTCGAACCGGTAGCGCGGCGGCGACGAAGCGAATGGCGTGGATACCGAAGCCGCGACCGCAACGATCGTACACACGACACCTCTCGTGGCGTTCATACAGAGCCTCCTTGTGAATCGGCGAACGTGCCGGATCCGACAGATTGAAGAACCGCCCGGCGCGCGAAAAAGTTCCCAGCGCCGAAGGTGGGGCGAAGGGACGAGGGAAGCATCGTAGAATGCTCCAGTGCCCGACGACCGCCGTCACCGCTTCGAGCAGGAAGCGCTCATCCACCTGACGGCCGTGTACAACGCCGCGTACCGCTTCACCCGCCGTGAGGAAGACGCGCGCGACCTCACCCAGGAAACAATGCTGCGCGCCTATCGAGGCTTCGACCGGTACACGCCCGGAACGAACGCCCGCGCCTGGCTGTTGAAGATCCTGTACGGGGAGTTCGTGAATCGCTATCATGCGGCGCGGCGCGAGCCGACGGCATCGCTCGACCAACTCGAAGAGCGTTCTCTCGAGGTGGCGACGTCGCCCACGGTTCAGAATCGCGAGCCGCGCCTCCCGAGCACATGGACCGACGCCGTGATATTCGACGCGGTGGCCTCGCTGCCTGACCCGTTCAGAGAGACGATCCTCCTGGTGGACGTCGAAGAGTTGACCTACGAAGAAGCCGCCTACGTCATGGGCTGTGCGGTGGGCACGGTGCGATCACGACTGTTTCGCGCCCGTCGGGCGCTCGCCGTGGCTCTCGGGTCGTACGCCCGCGAGCAGGGCTTGCTCCCGCGAAAGGTCGAGAGATCATGACGCACCTCGACCTTCAGGCCGACGCCCTGCTCGATCTGGCCGACGGTCGCTTGAACGACGTGGCGGCCGCCGCGCTGCGGCAGCATCTCGACGACTGCCCCGAATGCCGCGCTGCGCTGGCGGCTCTCGAGACCGCGCGCCTGGCCGCGGCCGAGCTGCGCCCGGCGCGTCCCGTCCCCTCCGTGTTGGCCAGCGCCATCGAACGCGGCCTCGACCAGGTCGACCGCCCGCCCGCGCAGACGGACGCGACACGGACAACTTCGCGGCTCGCTTCCCGCCGCTTGTTGATCTGGCGCGCCGCCATCGGCCTCGCGGCCGTCGGCGTGCTCTTCCTGTTCTGGCTGCGTCCCACGAGCGAATTGGCGCGGGCCGCGATGCGCGAATCGAGAGCCGCGATCGCGTCAGACTACGCGCTCGAGTTCCAGACCTCGGATCCGGCCGAGCTCGAACGCAGGCTGAACGCGCCGGGTCGGCCCCGCGTACGGGTGATCGATCTCGCCATGATGGGCTACACCGTGATCGGCGGGCGTCACCGCACGGTCGCCGGGCGGCCCGCTGTCCTGTACGTCTATCGCGGCAAGGACGGCGTCAGGCTCGTCTGCCAGATGTTCCCCGGCAGCCTCGTGGAAATGCGGTTCACCGCCGACGTGCGTCAGAGAGACCGCTTCACGTTCCGGGTGTACACCGCAGGCGACCATACCTCGGTCTTCTGGCAGGAGGGGGATCTCGTGTGCGTCCTCTCCGGCGAGATCCCGAAAGAGGCACTCGTGGCGCTCGCCATGGCGAAGGCCATGGCACCGTGAGCACGGTCAGACGGCCGGACGCACGAGGCTCCAGGTCGTCATCGCCCGCATCCCACGGACCACCGTCGTCTTGAGCGGGTCGGCCGGTCGTCCACCCAGCCGGGTGGTCCACTCATCCAGCATGGCTTCGTCGACGATGAAGCGATCGGAACCGTCCGGGAGGCGCGTGCGGCGGCCGCCGGGGCCGAGGGTCTGCTCCAACCCGATGTTCGAGGCGAGGCGCGCAAAGAACAGACCCTCCGGGGCGAGCACGCGCCACAGCTCGGACAGCATCCGGCCGAAGTGATCCACACCATCCGCGAAATGCAACACGGCGCTGCAGATGACGGCGTGCATCGTGCCGTCGGCCCAGGGTAGACGGTCGATCTCGCCCACCACGAAGCGTCCGGACGCGTCCGAGCCGGTCGGCTCGTGCCAAGAGGCGAGCTGCCGTACCGCCTCGATGGCGCTCGGGTCGCGATCGATCGCATGGCAGGTGAAGCCGTGACTGAGCAAGAAGCGAAGATTGCGGCCGTCACCGCATCCGGCGTCGAGCACTCGGGGCCGGCCGTCGAACCGGCCCTTGAGCAGCTGATCGAACAGATAGATGTCGATGCTGTCGAACGCGGCGCGGAGCGCTGGACCGGGTGGAGTCGTCATCGGCCTTCGACCTTCGGCGCGTCGGGTTCGCGAACCTCGCCGCAGGTGCTTCGGCGGCGGAGTGTCGGGCGCAAGCCCACGTGCCTTGGCCGCTACAATACCATCCAGCGTCGGGGCCTGCCTTCCGGTGCGGCTCGATCTCCATGTCCCATCAACCGTCCGCGACGGTCGCGCCGCCCGGGCTCCCGCACGAGACCTCGCGCGGTCTGCTCCAGAACCTGGCGCTGGCCGGTGCCTCCGGTGCCAGCGCGGGCCTGCTCCTCCTGCTTTTCGTGATCGCGGGGCGAGTCCTCGGGGACGTCGAGTTCGGCAAGTTCTCGTTCGCGCTCGCGCTCGGCACGATCTTCGAGACGTTGATGGACTTCGGCTTGCAGCAGGTCACCGTGCGCGAGGTCGCGCGCGATCGGTCGCGTGCGACCTCTGTGCTCCATCACGCGCTCGGCATCAAGCTGCTCTGGTCGACCGGCGGGCTGGCCGCACTGATCCTCACCGCGACGCTCCTCAGATCCGAATGGGACGTGCGGTGGACCTGCTATCTCATCGGCGGCGCGCTCGTCGCGCGATCGTTCATGTTCACGATTCGCAGCGTGTTCCAGGGCCTCGAGCGGTTCGGCTGGGATGCGGTGGTCGTCCTGGGAGACCGAGGGTTGCTGCTTGTCTGCGGCGTGACCGCACTCGTCGGCGGCTACGGGGTGCTCGGTCTCGCCACGGCGTTCGTGATCGCGCGCGGGCTGGCCCTCGCCGTTGGCGCTTGGATCACCGAAGCCCAGCTGGGCGGCGTCGGCGTGACGTACGACAGCGTCGCCTGGCGTGAGCTGCAGCGCAGCGCCTGGCCGTTCGGCATCTTCCTGGTCGTCCTGAACCTGTACGCGTATGTCGACAGCGTGATGTTGGGGGTGATGCGCGGGGACGTGGAAACCGGCATCTACGGTGCCGCCTACCGGGTGTACGAGGGCGTGGGATACGTGCCGGGCGTGATCGCGTCCGTCCTGACACCCCGTTTGTCCAGTCTGTACGTCGTCGACCGTCGCGCCCACGTGCGCCTGGTCTTCTGGGGACTGCTCGGGTCGGTGGCCGTGGCGCTCCTTGTCACGCTCGTCGGCTTCGTGTTCGCGGAGCCCGCCATGCGTCTCCTCTTTGGCGACCGGTTCGTGGCCTCGGCGCAGCCACTGCGTGTGCTGTGCGTCGGGTTCGTGTTCGTGTTCGCGGTCTGGACGCTGCACGCGACGGCGATCTCGGCCAACAACAGCCGGCTGCTCATTCGCGCGGCGCTGGTTGGCTTGATCGTCAACGTCGCCGTCAACGTGGTGACCATACCCCGGCTCGGCGCAACCGGTGCGGCAGCGGCGACCGTCGTCGGCGAGCTCGTCAGCCTGATCGTGCTGGCGTGGGGGCTCCTTCGGCGATAAGGCGCTGGCTATGCGGCCGTTCGGAGGCTCGTGAGCTCGTCGGGGGCCAGGCGCACGTTCCCCATCTGCAGCAGCTCGCTCAGCTGGGCGACCGTGCGAGCGCTGGCGATCGGTGCGACGACGGTCGGTTGAGCGGCGAGCCAGGCGAGTGAGACGGCCGCCACCGAGGTGTCGTGGGCCGCCGCGATCGCGTCGAGAGCGTCCAAGGTTCTTCGGCCGCGCGCGTCGAGATACTTCGAGGCGCCGCCCGCGCGGGCACTCGTGACGGTGACGCCCTCGCGGTACTTCCCGGTGAGGAAGCCTTTGGCGAGCGAGTAGTACGGCAAGCAGCCGACGTGCTCAGCGGCACAGATCTCTCGAAGCGGCCCCTCGTACTCGTCCCTGTGCATGAGGTTGTAGTGCGGCTGGAGGGCGCAGTACGCGGTCAGGCCGTCGCGCCGCGCGAGGGTGAGCGCGTCGCGGAGGCGCGGGGCCGTGTAGTTCGAGGCCGCGACATACCGGACCGAGCCGTCGCGCACCAGCGCGTCGAAGGCCTTGATGGTGTCGCCCAACGGCGTCTCGGGATCGTCGGCGTGCGCATAGTACAGGTCGATGCGGTCGACTCCGAGGCGCCGGCGGGAGGCGTCCACCGCCGTGCGGATGGTCTTGGGCGCCAAGCCCTTCAGACCGGGAAGCAGTCCCACCTTGGTTGCGATGATCATCGAATCACGGTTGCCGCGAGCCGCCATCCAGCGGCCGATGATGGTCTCCGACTCACCGCCCGTGTGCCCTGCCATCCAAGACGAGTACGTGTCCGCCGTGTCGACGAAGTTCCCGCCCGCGGCGGCGAACGCATCGAGTACCTCGAACGACTGCCGCTCGTCGGCCGTCCAGCCGAAGACGTTGCCGCCGAGGCAGAGGCCTGAGACGCGAAGGGCGGTGGTCGGGAGCAGGACAGTTGGAAGAGGGGTCACGGTCGGCGATTGTGGCCGCGGGCTCGGGGCGAGGTCAAGGCAGGTTCGGCGCGCCCTGAGCACACTCGAAAGGCGGGTCCCCGCCCCGAAGCCCTTGGCAGGGCTCAAGCCCTGCGTCACACGGTGAGTGCACTGGGTCGGCGCTCAGCGGCACAGGCTGAACACTGACGGTTCAAGGCTGACAGCTCCTCAGGCCGGACCACGGCCCAGGAACGGACCAACACCGAAGGCCGAAGACCGAAGGACGACGTGCTACGTCGAAGCCGAAAATGCTCTAGTGGCGTCGGCGCATGTTGAAGCCGCTCAGGACGCTCACGCGCGTGCCTACCTTGGACGGTACCACGGCGATGTTGAGCGGAATGTTGAACGTCCCTGTCCGCATCGTCACGCCGGCTGCGACGACAAGGCCCACGCCCGCGGGTGTGACGTTGGGGCCGATTCCGAATTCGGCACCGTCGCGCGTGCGCATCCCGACCAACCAGCTGAGGCTCGGCAGCACGACGCCCTGCTCGAGCCCACCGGCGAGCACGACCCATTCGTTGACCGCTGCCAGTCCGCTCCCTTTGGAGTAGAACTCCTTCTCGAACTGCCACCCGAACTGCGAGATGTTCGGACCGACCACGATATCGCGCTCCTTCAGCTTGTCGACGACCCCGGGTGCCAACGCGGTCATGCCGAAACGTGGGCCGGAGAGATTGATCGTCTTCGTGTAGGGCGGCGGATCGAGGACCGTTTGAGCTCCGACCGACGAGGCGAGCAGCGCGAGCAGTGGCAGCAGCAGTTGAATCGAGCGTCGCATGTGAACCTCCTGCGCCGCATGATGCGACCGCCTGCCGCGCGGTGTCCTGAAGCGGAGGCTGAAGAATGCTGAGATATCGACGGCGCAGCGGGGGGGCGCAATGCCCCGAGCCTGGATTCGGGCGGAGCCCCGATCGATTACGCCGCTCTGCTGCGCAACTGCGCCAGCGCGGACGCCCAGAGCTCGGGCGTGGTCGAGACCTGCAGGATG
>Ga0194132_10002580_pt1 | contig 33577 bp, 32 predicted proteins | sample TA2KigOf80mmetaG_FD_148612 | JGI IMG/M metagenome (GOLD analysis project Ga0194132, IMG submission 148612) | Freshwater microbial communities from Lake Tanganyika, Tanzania - TA2015054 Kigoma Offshore 80m | ecosystem: Environmental > Aquatic > Freshwater > Lake | place: Tanzania: Lake... | reverse complement strand
GATGACTACCGCGAGTTGATCGCCCCGACCGTCAGTACGGAAAACCGGTAAGCAGCAAACCACCGTCTATGGGGATGGACACGCCGTTGATTTGCCCGGCTGCGGGCGACGAGAGAAAGACGACCGCGTTGCCGATGTCTTCCGGGGTTCCATACCGGCGGGTTGGGAGGGCTTTCCAGTGGGTTTCGGGGGCGCTGCCGATCGCAGGCGGCGGGGTTCCGTACACGTGACCGGTATCCATGTAGCCCGGTTGGATCGCGTTGCAACGGATACCGAAAGGTGAGAGTTCGACCGCCATGCTCTGCGTCATCCGAATGACACCTTCCTTGATGACCCCATAACACATATCGGTTGGGTACACCTTGGTGGCATGAACCGAGGAGATGCTGACGATGCTTCCGCCCTTGCCTTGCGCGATCATCACGCGGCCCGCCGCCTGACTGCAAAGAAAATACCCTTTGAGCGACACAGCCATCACCCGGTCCCAGTCTTCCTCTTTGAGTTCCAGAAAAGGCGCATATCCAAAAGGAGGCGGCCCCAGCGCGTTGTTGACCAAAATGTCGAGCCGACCGAATCGTTCGACACACGCGCCGATCATGGCGTTTACCCCCTCGGCGTTCGAGATGTCGGTGGTATAAAATTCCGCCTCCCGGCCCGTCTGCCGGATCAGGTAGAGCGTCGTTTCGGCGTCGGCGTCGCGCTCGATGTCGTTGATCGCCACGTGACAGCCTGCGTGGGCGAGCGCGAGCGCGATGCCGCGTCCGATATTGCGTCGCGCGCCCGTTATGAGTGCGCACCGTCCTTCCAGCGTCATGTTGGTCTCCGAGGTCAGAATTATGAACAGAACAGCGAGTGCATACCCCGCAGCAAGCTGCAAGAGCAAATACACCTTGCAGCAAGCTGCAAGACCAAGTCCTCCCCGTAGGTAGAAGCGTGAAGATGCTTCGATTGCTGCGCAATGGCTGCGTGGGAGGCTTCAATTATGAAGGAGCCGTTCTGACCGATGGACAGGACGGAGGGTTGGATAAAAAAGATTGGGGAAAATGTATGGGCGGCGTACAAAAAAGTCAAATTGACAGGAGATCGGATATGTCTTTTATAGAACGGCGGACCGGCATTACCGCGCTTATGTGGGACCGGATCGGTCCGATTTACGACGCTATTCTCGCGCATCCGTTTATCCGGGGACTGACCTCCGGTGCACTCGACCGGAGTGCGTTCCGGTTTTATGCGGTGCAGGACGCGCTCTATCTCCGCGAATACGCCCGCTCGCTCAGTCTTGCCGCTGCCAGAGCGCCCGAAGACGACGACATCCTGATGTTTAACGAGCATTCGAAGGGGTGTCTGATCGTCGAACGTGCCATGCACAAAGATTTTTTCCGGACATTCGGGTTGTCGCCGGAGGAGGTCCGCCGCACACCGCTGGCTCCGACCAATCAGGCGTATACCAGTTATCTGATCGCAGTGGCTTACGACCGGCCCTTCCACGAACTGATCGCGGCGGTATTGCCGTGTTACTGGATATACTGGGAGGTGGGGTTGGCGCTGGTGGCAAAGGGTTCGCCCGACCCACTATACCAGAAATGGATCGACACGTACAGCGACGAGGCGTTTGGCAAAAATGTCGAAGATGTCCTCGATCTAGCCGACCGGCTGGGGGCTTTTCTTTCCGAAGCCCAACAGGAGGCCATGCTCCGTCATTTTGTCACGACGAGTCGCTACGAGTGGATGTTCTGGGACATGGGGTTCCGGCAGGAAGCGTGGCCGGTGTAGGGGAGTGAGTGGATTGATAGACTTAACATAAGGGGTTCTCATGATCAATTTTCCCAGTTCGACGTTTACCTGGAAAAGCCATCCCTGGAAGCCAGATCCATACTACAAATGGGCAGGCGGTTTTGTAGGAATGCCGGGGGAGGTGTATCAGGTGCGGTTCAATTTAGAGGCGGCGTGTGAGATAACAGACGAAAAAAGCGGGGTGGTTACCGAATTGTTTGTCGGTGCGCCATGCCGGACAGAATACACCATCGCAAAACGCAACCTGTTTCAGGTGCCCAGCAATGAGTTCCGGTTCGCGTTCAGTCGGAGTGTCCGGCTGCACATTGCCGCTCTGCCAAGCTGGGAAGCTGAGCCGATTGCCAGTACACCGCTGAGCGAAGCATTTCAGGCGTATCGGATCGATGTACGGCACTTTTCGGACGTGACACCAGTGACCGACGGTCGAAGCGTTGTCGTAGCGACCCTCGCGAATGACCGGCTAAACGCGCGTTCCACATACCGGGATGCTGAGCGTGGCCTGTCCGTGACCATCGAGTATCCGGTGAATCTAATTAATGTCAACGAAGCGGATGATGAATTCCAGGTGTGTACCGGCCCGGTGATCGTACCGGATCTGTCAACTTGGAAGGATGGGGAGGTCTCCCGTGTGTTTCTGGCGCATGTGGCGATTACCGCGTTCGACCATCTGGAGTTTATCCTGCAACGGACGGTAGAGGCCGCCGAGTCGGAGCGGGTGTGGCTGGATGCGCCGCGTGGTCGGGATCGGCTGGAACTGCGCGATCCCGCCAGCCCACCGTCGGGCTATCCGCCGCCACGACCCCGTCCGACCGTTTACAACGAGACATGGGCACTGCCAGCGACGAATGTGGTTCTGCGTACGCCGAACGGATAAACGGAAAGCAAGACTGGATAGCTGCAAAATGGGAGGGCTGAAGAAAGGCAAAGACCACGCTTGCTCTCTTATAGCGCGTCCCTACGGGCCACGCCAGGGCTGCGCCGTTCGCTTACGACAGTTCGCCCTGCAGGATTTTCGCCATTTTTGTCAGGTCAATGCCCCCTTGTGGCAGTGTTCGCGATGTAAGACCATCCATCTTCAGCCATCAGTAGGGGTGTGTACCAATTGTCGCGACTTTCTCCCTTCGAAACCAGTGTCCCTTGATCAAAGCACAGATCAAGATTATTACAGCTTTCTTGTTTCCACCGGAGTCCAGCCGTTTCGACTGCATTGTGAAGAATTGACCGGGCAGACGGATAAAGAGGAATCGCCGCGCCGTCAGCGTCTGTTTCAAGGACTTGCTTACGAGAATGAAAATTGCCTCGTGGAAGAAATTGATTTGCTCAGCGTCACAACCACAATGGAAGCCGGAGTCGATATCGGCGCGCTGCATGCCATTCTGCTTGGTAATGTTCCCCCTCAACGGTTTAACTATCAGCAACGTGTAGGGCGTGCAGGTCGTCGTGGTTCGGGAATTTCTGTTGCCCTTACCGTTGCGCGTGATCGCAGCCACGATGAACAGCACTTTTCCGATCCCGGACATATAACCTCCGACCCACCGCCGACGCCGTATTTAGATATGCGCAGGGAAAAGATAGTCCGTCGAATGTTGAACAAGGAGGTGTTACGGCGGGCGATTCCATCAGATAACACTGGTGAGACCCGCGACAGCGTACATGGTGAATTCGGTGAGGTGCGGAACTGGAATTCAATCAGGGATAAGGTACAGGATTGGATATCAACTCATCCGGCAGAAATACAGAGGCTTGCTGGGCGACTTTCTCTTGGAGATCAAGAACAGAAGGCAATTGTGCAGGAATTGACGAATAAACTGGTCAGTCAGATCGATGAAGTGGTTAGAAAAAATGACGAATACCCACAGCCCTTCCTGAGCGAAAGGCTCGCCAATGCAGGTTACTTGCCCATGTTCGGTTTCCCGACACGCATGAGAAATCTTTACCAGCGAAGACCCCAATCGTTGCCGTCTCAGGAGGGGGTTATTGACCGAGAAATTGATCTGGCAATCGGCGAATTTGCGCCAGGAAGCGAAATTGTAAAGGACAAGACCGTATTCACTTCTGTAGGTCTGGTCCATTATCAATGGGACAAAGGACGGATCATGGCGGCTGATGGAAAGGGGGTTGAACGGCGATTAGGCCATTGTGCCGCCTGTGGAGCCTTGAAATTCACGGGACAGGGTATCCCTTCTCAACCCTGTGAGATTTGTGAGATTTGTGGCTCTGACGACTACAGCGTGATAACCACCTGGCAGCCGCTCGGTTTCACGACAGAGCCGTATCAAGAACGTGATTATAATGGAAACTTCGACTGGGTTCCGCGTGCGTTACGCGCCCGTCTGGGTTCCGATCATATTCCTGGTCTTGAACTTCTTGATGGAGCCAATATCCGTTGGCTGGCAAATGATCAAGATGTAACTAGCTTGAATGATAACGATGGAAAGGGGTTCGACTTCAAACAATTAAAGAATAAACCCATTTGGGTGGCAACCGATTGCCTGGAAGGTATCTGGAAGAACGATATCTCTGTTGAACGGTCGTATCGTGGTGTTGGGTTAGTGTCTACCAAAAAGACAGATGTGCTTTTGATGCGTATCCACGAAATTCCAACCAGATTGCGGTTGGACCCGCGAGGCGATCAGGGTGTTTATGCGAGGGCGGCTTATTATTCCTGGGGCCACCTGATGCGAAAGGCCGCCTGCGATTTTCTTGACATCGAGCCGAGCGAACTGGCTGTCAACATCCGTCCTCTTAACGAAGGTAATACCACGCTATACGAAATCTTCCTGATGGATACCCTCGATAATGGTGCGGGGTACTGTCAGTACCTTGGCGATCCAGTGCGACTCCGAAAGGCATTACTGGAACCCCTGGCTGAGTCGGGAGCACGTTTCTACGAGCGTCTGATTCGATCTGACCACCTTGATAAGTGCGATAGCACCTGTAATGAATGCCTCCGGGACTATGAAAGCTCCGATCTTCATGGTCTCCTTGACTGGCGTCTTGGTTTGGATCTTGCCCGGCTCTCTATCGATAGCAATGCGACTATCGCTCTCGATCAGCCGTACTGGAAAGGTTTGACAGAAAAAGCCGTAAGTGGATTAGCGAATCTCGATCCAGGAATACGGCAAGTTGAAAACCAGATCGTTAAATTACCAAATGGTAAGCGAGTCGGGGTGGTTCATCCACTTTGGTCTGAGGTTAGCCATGAGTTGGAAACGCTTAAAGGAAAAGGCGTAACCCTTTTCCAATCTGTATTTGACATTATCCGACGTCCAGGCTGGATTCTTGCCAGGATAAGTGGAGGTTGACAAGCCATCCCGCCTGTTTCCTGACTCCTGTTCCGCAGGCCAGTGTCCCCAAACGTTGGGTCGTTGAGCGTACCTTCGCCTAGCTGGGCAACCTCCGGCGCTTATCCAAGGACTATGAAATCCTCACCACCTCGGCGGAAAACTTCATCCGCATGGCTATGTTTAGAGTGACTCTCGCAACATGTCTATGACCTTAACTCAACAGATTCTTAGTCTGGCGAAGAGCGTATCGGGAATTTGAAGACCGGGCGGAACGGACGCGACCACAACGCGGGTCCAAGACCGAAATCGTGGAATATGCCCTTTAAAACATAATGAGTCCTTTTGGCATCGCGGAGGTGGAACAGCTTTGCTCCGGTGTAAGCCGAGATACCATCCGGATCGTCATGAACCGCTGGCGGGATCAGGGACGGCTGGAAATGCTCGGAAGAATCCGGAATGCTCGATGGCGCCGAAACGCTGAGTGAATGTAAGAACCTCACATTAATGTAGGAATAAATGTGGGAATAACACATGGTCAGAGCATGACCAAACCCCTGTGGAGTCAAGCCGATCCCCCGTGAGACCATCTGCGCTGCATGAGACGTACCGTAATAGCCCCCAAGTGTCCGTAGCGCTGACACCATTATCTTGGACCGCAATTTACCGATCCGCTACGCTCGCGCGCATCGCAGAATCGCCTCGGCGCTGTGGTCTATGTCCGCCTCGGTCGTCGCCCATGACGAGACGCTGATGCGCATGGCGGTTTTTCCTTGCCAGACCGTGCTCCCGCACCAGCAGGTCCCGTCTTCTTGGATACGCTTTACGGTCGCCAGCGTCTTTTCCGGTGTTCCAAACGACACCAAGGCCTGATTGAGTACGACGTCGTTGAGGATTTCGCATCCCCCTGTCTTGAGCCGGTCCGCAAACCGTCGGGTCAGTCGGCAGTTGCGCTCGATCATCCCGGCAAGTCCTTCCCGGCCCAGCGACCGGATCGCGGCCCATACCTCGATCCCGCGCGCCCGGCGCGACGATTCCGGATTGTAGTCCCTCGGCTCGCGTTGCGCGGTCTGCGGCAGATACGCGGCGCTGATCGCCATCGTCTCTCGGAGCGCCGTCGGGTTTTTTACAAACGCGATACCACAGTCATAGGGCACGTTGAGCCATTTGTGACCGTCGGTCGCCATTGAGTCCGCCTGTTCCAGACCGTCGGTCAGATGCGCCAAGTCCGGTACGATCCGCGTCCACAACCCAAACGCTCCGTCTATATGCACCCATCCGCCAGCGGCGTGCGTCCGTTTGCACAGTTCGGCGATGGGATCGAACGCGCCGGTATTGACGTTGCCTGCTTGGAGACACACGATGGCCGGGGTGTCGAGTGTTGGAAAGGCGTCGGCTCGCATACGGCCCTGATCGTCTACCGGGACGGTGATAACGCGGTTTCGGCCCAACCCTAACAATGCAAGCGACTTGTAAAGCGTGGGATGCGCCTCTGCACCGACGATCACTGGAAAAGCCGGCGCGCCAAAAAGCCCCTTTTCTTCGACATCCCACCCGGCGTTTTGGAGCAACGCATGACGACCGGCGGCCAGCCCGGTAAAATTGGCCATCGTCGCGCCGGTGACAAGCGCGCCGCCGGTTCCGGGGGAAAGATGAAAAAGGTCGGTCATCCAGCCGAGCGCGATGTTTTCCAAGATCACGGCAACCGGCGAATTGGCATGGCTAAAAGCGTTCTGGTCCCATGCCCCGGCCATCCAGTTGGCGGCGAGCGTGGCGGGTAGTGCACCGCCGGTCACAAAACCGAAATATCTGCCACCGGTGGAGGCTACGGTAGCCTTAGAGCCGTAACGGTCGAGTAAGTCGAGTACTTCGTCCGCCGAGGTGGGGTGCTCCGGGAGCGGTCCGTTTAGCGCTTCGAGCGCCTCGAGGTCTTCCGGCGTGGGACCTACCCGACGGTAGGGAAGATTTTCGATATACCCTTCGGCGCGCCGCGCCACATCCTGCAAAAGATTTTTCACGATACCCCCTTTTCATGCCGTATCGCAACCGATCGACCCTACATTGACCGCCACCCGGAAACGGGCTATATTACACCCGACCGACCGGAGAGGAAAAGCAAATTATCGGAGGCGTCATGATCATCCAGAAATGGTCCGCCCGCCTGATGCCGCTTCAGAAAGCCGCTTTTGTCGATGCACTCAACGCGCTCAACGCCGTTTACCGAGGGCAGGGGCGCGTGGCATGGGGCCGTGTCCACCACGAACTGTATGGCGGTCATCATATCCGCATGGAGCGCGAATTTCCCGATATCGCAACGCTCGATGCCGACGAACGCCGGGCGGCAGATCCCGATATCATGGCGATCAAACGCCGTTTGCTCGAATGTGTTGTGCCCGGTAGCGTCGAAATCACCCACTACGAAACGGTGGAGACGGAAAAATAAAGGAGTATCCATGTCCGATCGTCTGCGGGTAGCGGCCATCACCACGGTGTACTACCCCAAATCGCACGCCGATGTAATCGTCACCAAGTTTCTCAAGGGCTGGTCCGTAGACGAGGGGCATATCCCGGCCGATGTCGAGGTAGTCTCGCTGTATATCGACCATGTCATGGAAAACGATATCGGTCTGCGTATCGCACAGGAAAACGGCGTGCCCGTGTATCCGAGCATACGCCGGGCGCTTCACGCGGGCGGGAAGATGCTTGGCGTGGACGCCGTCCTGCTGATCGGCGAACACGGCGACTACCCGTGGAACGAACGGGGGCGTCACATGTATCCGCGTCGTTATTTTTTTGAACAGATCGCCGGCGTGTTTGCCGAAAGCGGTTTGTCGGTTCCGGTGTTTATCGACAAGCATTTTGCCTACGATTACCGCGATGCGGAGTGGATGTGGGCACGCGCCAAAGAACTCAATATCCCGCTCATGGCAGGTTCTTCGCTCCCGCTTTGCTGGCGGAGTCCGTTTTTGGAACACGAAAAAGGCGCGCGCATCGAAGAGGCCCTCGCCATAGGCTATGGGGGCACGGAAGCCTATGGATACCATGCGCTCGAAATGCTCCAATGCATGGTCGAGCGCCGCGCCGGTGGCGAAAAGGGTCTCGTGTCGGTGCAGTGTCTCGAGGGTGACGCGGTCTGGCGCGCCGGGGATCGGGGGTTGTGGCCGCACGAGTTGGCCAAAGCAGGCTGTGCGGTCATCGCCGACAAACCGGACGGTTGTATGGAGGATCATGCCAAAAACCCGACGGCGTTTCTCATGCAACACGCCGACGGGATGAAAACCACCGTGCTGATGCTCGACGGTTATATCAAGGACTTTGCATACGCGGCCCGTGTGGAGGGGCGGATACAGGCGACCGAGTTTTATCTGCAGAACGGAAGTCCTTTTGCGCATTTTGGATATCTGTGTCAGAACATCCGGCAATTTTTTCTAAACGCCCGCGCACCGTATCCCCCGGAGCGCACCCTGCTCACGACCGGGGTGATCGACGCTGTCATGATTTCACGTTATGAAAACCACCGTATCGTACCGACACCGTATCTCAACATCATGTATCCGTCGTACGACGTCATGCCGTTCCGTCCTGCCGGTCCGCGTCCTTCCGGGGCCTGTGTTGCGCCCGATCCGCCAGACAAAACCGGATAACCAAAAGGTGACCGTGTGGAACACGTAAAGATAACCGACATCCGTCTGATGCGATTGGATCAGAACCAGAGTATCGGGTACTGGAACCTGATCCGGGTGGATACCAACGAAGGGGATGGGGGCTGGGCGAAGCCTATTGGGGTGCGGGGATTCGAGATATCGTCGAGGAGACGCTCAAACCTTTTCTGGTCGGCCAGAATCCGCTCGACATCGACCGTCTGTTTGTTTTTATCCGGGATAAATTAGCAGGGATTCATACCCAGAACGGTCTTTACATGGCGGCGCTCAGCGGCATCGAGATCGCGCTGTGGGATCTGGCGGGCAAACTTGCCGGACTGCCCGTCTACCGTCTGCTAGGCGGCAAATTTCGGGACCGGGTGCGGCTGTACCGGACCGGGACGCCGGACCACGCCGACAATCTGTCGGCCTGCCGCGAATATGCCGCCCGTATCAAAGACGCGGAAGGGTGGACCGCCATCAAGACGATCGACGTGGATAGCCTGTTGGAGCGCTACGACCCTGAATGCCGAGAAGACGGGCATGAAAAAACCGGACGGAGCCTTTCCGAACGGGATATGAAACTGGCAGAAAAGATCATGGACAACATGCGTCAGGCGTTTGGCGACGACTACGACATCTCCGTCCACTGTCACTGGGCGCTCGACCTGCGCGATGCGCAGCGGCTGTCGGACCGGATGGCTCCGTACCACCCGATATGGCTCGAAGATCCGCTTCCCGTACCGTTTTCGCCTGCATGGGTGCGGCTTACCGAAACGTCAAAAGTGGCGATATGTACGGGCGAAAACCTATATGGCAAATACGAGTTTCGCCCGTTTATCGAAGAACACGGGGTGGACATCGTCCATATCGACGTGCCCAAATCGGGAGGATTGCTGGAGACCAAACGCATCGCCGACATGGCGGACACGCATTATCTCAAGGTGGCGTTTCACAATCCGGCCAGCGTGATCGGTACCATCGCCTCGGCGCAGGTCGCGGCTTCGATACGCAATTTTACCATGATCGAACGCGCGGGGTACGATTACCCTTGGTTGGAAGACATCATCGTTCACGATGGCCCGGTTATCCGGGACGGCTATATCGGCGTTTCGGACCGCCCCGGATTGGGGATCGAACTCAACCCGGACGTCGTCCGTCCACTGCTCAAAGAAGGAGACATGTGGTGGGGGGACTGATCAATGCCCACTGCCACCGGACAGGTTTTTTACCAGTTCGCCCACTACTTTTTTGGCGTCTCCGAAGAGCATCCATGTTTTGTCCGAGAAGTACAGTTCGTTTTCGATGCCTGAAAAACCGGGGTTTTTGCCCCGTTTAACGGCAAAGACGGTCCGGGCCTTGTCCGCTTCGATGATAGGCATGCCATAGATAGGGCTTGCCTTCTGAAAACGTGCCGCCGGGTTGACAACATCGTTGGCGCCGATCACAAGTGCCACGTCGAACTGCGGCATGTCGGGGTTGATCTCGTCCATCTCTACCAAATCGGTATACGGGATGTCGGCTTCGGCGAGCAATACGTTCATGTGTCCCGGCATACGTCCTGCCACCGGATGGATGGCGAATTTTACCGTGATGTTACGTTTTTTGAGCTGATCGTAGAGTTCCCGGATTTTGTGTTGCGCCTGTGCTACCGCCATGCCGTAGCCTGGGATGATCACCACCTGATTGGCCTGTTCCAGTCCCTGCGCCGCGCCTTCGAACGTCTCGCTCTTGTAGGTTTTCTCCTCCCCGCTGCTCACCTCCGCCTTGGGTGCCTGTCCAAACGCGCCAAACAACACGTTGACAAAAGATCGGTTCATGGCTCGGCACATGATAATGGACAGGATCAACCCGCTGGAGCCGTCCAGCGCCCCGGCGGTGATGAGCAGTTTGTTGTCGAGCACAAACCCCATGGCAACGGCGGACAATCCTGCGTAGGCGTTCAGAATCGAGATGACGGTCGGCATGTCGGCCCCGCCAATGGGGATGATCAGCAGGACGCCAAATATGAGCGACAACCCGACGATGGCAAGAAAAGCCGTACCTGCCCATTCGGCATTCGGGTTGAGGACAAGCGCGATGCCGAGTCCGAAAGCCAGCGCCAGAACGCCGATATTGGTGACGTTTTGGAGCGGATACGTCACTGGGCGTTGAGGGATCAGCCGGATTTCCTGGAGTTTGCCCGCGGCCATCAGACTACCGGTAAAGGTGAGATAGCCGAGAATGACTTCGATGGTTACGGCGGCGAGGTTGAACGCTGTAAGATGCTGAGGTTCTTCCTCGATCCACAGAAAAAATTTGGCTGTGCCTACCAGCCCTGCGGCCAAGCCGCCAAAGGCATGCGAGAGCGCCGTTCGTTGCGGCACGGCGGTAAGTGGTACGCGCGACAGCGGCCATCCGACCGCAAATCCGGCTACGATCGCCACGACCATCCAGCCATGGTTTACGAGCAGGTCCGGTTGCGCCCAGGTAGCCGCAACCCCGATAAACATGGCGAGGACGCCCGATTTTAAACCCCGCGCCGCCGTTTTGGGGTCGTTCATCCAGTGAAGCGCAAAGATAAACAGCGCTGTGGCGACCACATAGGCCAACTGGGTAAATACGTCGGTCACGAGCGATCCCCTTCCCGTTTGAACATCTTGAGCATGCGGTTGGTGATCAGAAACCCGCTGACGATGTTGGTCATGGAGGCAAAAAGGGCGATCGCGCCAAGGATGCGTATATGCAACGGATGGTCTTCACCGGTTACAATGATAGCTCCGACCACGGCGATCGCGGAGATCGCGTTGGTGAGCGACATGAGCGGCGTGTGGAGCAGCCGAGACACCCGCCGGATGACGCCGAGACCGATCAACGTGGCGAGCATGAAAACAAACAGCAGCGACACATAGTCTACGGATTCGGTCATGCTTTTTCTCCTTCGTAAAAAAGACCGGTATTTTTCATCCTTAAAACCTCATCCTTCCGACTTTTTCCGGATAGCTTCCAGCGTGCGGGCGTGGACTACCGTGCCTTCATGTGTGATGATCGCACCTTTCTGAATATCGTCTTCCATGTCAAGGTAAAAGGCGTTGTCGCGGGTATAGGCGAGCAGAAAGGCGGTCAGGTTGCGGGAAAACAGCAGACTCGCGTGCGTGGGCATGCTGGCGGGCAGGTTGAGCGGCGCGACGATCGTTACGCCCTTTTCCACAATGGTCTCGCCCAACTTCGACAGTTCGCAGTTGCCGCCGCCGTCGGCGCCGAGGTCTACGATGATGGAGCCGGGCCGCATCCGGCGCACAATGTCGGCGTTGATCAGCTTTGGCGCAAAGACACCGCCGATCAGCGCCGTGGTGATCACCACGTCCGACGCGGCGCACTGGTCGGCAAGCAGTTCCCGCTGACGCGCCTTGTCTTCCTCCGACAGTTCACGGGCATATCCACCGCCGGCCACGGCGCTTTCCTTGAGTTCGATACCCACATATTTGGCACCGACACTTTCGATCTGTTCCTTGACTTCGGGACGTACGTCGGTCGCCACCACATTAGCACCGAGTCGTCGCGCAGTGGCGATGGCCTGTAGACCGGCTACCGCCGCACCGATGACAAAAACCTTGGCAGGAAGCACCGTGCCTGCGGCGGTCATGAGCATGGGAAAATACTTAGGTAGTGCCGCCGCCGCTAATAACACGCCCCGATAGCCGGTCAAATTGGCCATCGAAGACAACGTGTCCATCGACTGAGCACGCGTCGTCCGAGGAATGGCGTCCGTAGAGAAAGAGGTGACGCCCCGCGCCGCCAGTGCCTCCATCACATCAAGATAGCGCAACGGCATCAGCGATCCGAGCAACACGGCCCCCGGACGCATAAAACCAATCTCGTCGCGCCCCTCTTCCATGACAGGGGGGCGTACCTTGACCACGATATCCGATCCGGCGGTCATCGCCGCCACGTCGGTTCCTATTGTTACACCGACCTCTCGGTAGGCGTCGTCGTCGTAAAACGCCGTCACGCCCGCCCCGGTTTCGACGGACACCGAATAGCCCGCTTTGACCAGTTTTGCGCAAGATTCGGGAGCGAGTGCCACACGGGTTTCTCCCGGACGCACTTCCCTGAGTACGGTAATATTCATGACACGCGGTTTCCTTTCAAAATGGTTCCAACCGGGTTATACAAAGCAGAACAAAACAGTATATGTCATCGGGTCGAATGTCAATGTCATTTACGCACTAACGCGAGGCGAGACGCTCGTACCACCCATGTACGACCCGCACCTGACGCGGGCCGGACGTACGGTCCGAATAGACCACTTCGTTTTCTCCCGATTTTAACGCCGGCAACGAAAGCGGAGCCATCTGAGTGTCCGTTTCGATCAGAATTCGTTTGATCGTACAGTTGACGCCTCGAAAACGCACAAAGTACTCGTACCGGGCCGGACTGGCAGAAGGGAAGAAGCGGTCGATCGGCAAAATGCGAGGCCGTTCCGGATCCCCGTCGTATGGGACCGGTGTCCAACGGTTGCCATCTCCGGAATGCTCGACTGTAAACGCTTGTCCGGCGACGACGATCTTTCCGCCTACGATGACATAGGGGCTGCGGATAAGATAGACAAGTGACGATTCTGTTGTCGGATCGACCGGATGCCAGACCGATTCGAACGCGGATAGGTTGTCCACCGCTTCGCACCAGCGCTCGGGGTCCGTGTTGATCGGGGGCGTATACAGCATACCACCGTTACACAGTCTGGAAGGACATGCGCCATATCCATGAAACTTTTCCCGGTGTTCCCATTCCCAAATCAGCGTTTCACCGGGTCGAAGCGTGAGCGTCATCCGGTGGGTATCGACCGGGTTGCCGATATCAGGGTATTCCGGCGCAAGCCCTACCGAACGGAGCAACTGGTCCGTAGCGGTCTGCGTATCATGTTCGTCCGCATAGCCGTATATGTTGAGCAGTTTGACCGGATCAGCCGCTTCGCCATCCTCCGTTTCATCTCCAATGGGGTAACGGTGTTCCCGGACAAACGCACGTATGGCAACGATTTTTTCGTCGTCGGTCATCTGGGGCGTCAAGATGCCGTCGAGTATGTCCTGCGTGGTGCGCCAGTTGTTTTTTCCGTCGACCGCGATCCACGGATCGAGAACGGCTTCCTTCCCTATATTTTCTATGGAAGCGAAAACGTTGGGTTCCCAGTTGTCGCCGCTCGTTGCGCCGTCGTTTTGCTCGGATCCCGTAACGATTCGGTATCGGTAAGGGGGGGTGTCAGGATGCTCTTCGTGTTCGGGCATAGCGCGATCCTTTTTCGTTGTTTCTGCCGAACATACGCTATATCTTACCCGGTTCACAATATCTGATTGTTGCCGCGATTGTCAAGGAGGGGTCCGTGAACGAATCGTTTGAGTCGCACCGAGATTGGGATCGAGGGGTAGTGCGCTATCCCGATCCGGCCATCAAAGTGGTTGATGAACGTTTTAGAAAATACGTGCTTTGGGCGGCAGGGGTGGAGCGTCTGCATGTAGGCTCGCGCTGGGCCGAAGGACCGGTATGGTTTGGAGACGGCAAGTATCTTGTCTGGAGCGATATTCCCAACAACCGAATGTTGCGGTGGTGCGAAGAGACCGGAGCAGTAAGCGTGTTCCGAAGCCCGTCAAACAACAGCAATGGCAATACGCGGGACCGACAGGGGCGCATGGTCAGTTGCGAACACGGCATGCGGCGCGTGATCCGCACGGAACACGATGGTACAATCACCGTTTTGATCGACCGTTATGATGGCAAACGCTTGAACGCACCCAACGACGTGGTCGTCCACTCGGACGATTCGGTATGGTTTACGGACCCCGGTTACGGTATTTTAGGGCATTACGAAGGCAACAAAGCCGATTTTGAGCTTCCTACGCGGGTTTACCGGCTCGATCTGAAAACCGGCAAGGCATCGGTAGTGGCCGAGGATTTCGAGAAACCCAATGGTATCTGTTTTTCGCCGGATGAGACCCGGCTGTACGTGGTCGATACGGGTATATCCCACAATCCGAATGGTCCGGCGCATATCCGGAGGTTTGAGGTAAAGGACGGGAAGCTCCGGAAGGGACGTATTTTTGCCGACATGCGGCCCGGCACGGCGGATGGTATCCGCGCGGACATCGACGGCAATATCTGGTCGAGTTCGGGGTGGGGTGGTCCGCAAACCAACGGCGTGTGCTGTTTTGCACCGGACGGTGATCTGATCGGAAAAATCCACCTCCCCGAACCGGCGTCCAATCTGTGTTTCGGAGGGGTAAAGAAAAACAGACTGTTTATCACGGCCAGCCAGTCGCTATACGCGGTGTATGTAGAGGCGCTGGGGGCACAACGACCGTGAAGGAGAGCAGGTGATGCTGATTTTCGACTATGACGGTGTGCTGCTCAACTCGGTCGTGGAAATGGGGATCACGGCGTACAACACTGTTACCGGAGAGTTGGCCACCTCACCCGGCGAACTGCCCGGTCATACGTTGGACCTTTTTGTCGGCAACCGGTATCATGTCCAGCCCGCAGGCGATGCGCTGCCACTTATGCGTTGGTGTGTCGATCATGCGGACCTTGCGCCCGCATACCGGCTTACACCGGAGGAATACTTGGCGATAAGGGATGGCGCCAGTACGCCTGTGGTGGAGCGGAGCACGCAGTTTTTTGCGGCGCGCCGGCGGTTTGTCGACCACGACATGGACAAATGGCGCTCGCTCAACTCGGTGTACCAGCCACTGTGGGATGTGCTCCGGCAAAAAGGCGCGCACCGTGTGGTCATTCTTACCAACAAAAACCGCGAAGCTACGCTCAATCTATGTCACCATTTCGGGCTTGCCGTGTCTCCGGAAAACGTCTACTCCGGGGATCACGGTACTACCAAGATCGACAATATGCTTAGCATCCGTCGGCGGTTTAACCGCGACGATTTTACTTTTGTGGACGATTCGATAGGCAATTTGGCTGAACTCGACGCCCATTTCAACGCAAACGGGCGTACGCTCCGGCTTCAACTGGCTTCGTGGGGCTATACCGGACCCGATGACGAGCGACTGGCGCGTGACGCCGGGTACGAATATATCGCTCAGGACGACCTGATCGCGCTGCTGGATATGCTTCTTCCTGCATGAGAGCCGGGAGCTGTAGACGTGATGTAGATCATAAAAAAGGGAACCGGTAAGACGTATATTCGTATACAGAAACAGGGAAGATAGGTGGGCGTTGGCGGAGAAAAAACGATGAAACGGCGATGTGGAAAAGGCTGGGGTGTGGCGGCGGCCGGACTGGCGTTGCTCTTCTTCGCCGTGCCCGGATGGAGCCAGGCCGATTCTTCCAGAGCACAAAAACCGCAAGAAGAAACCGTTTCTACCCAAATGCAAGAAACCAGTACTACGCCCGAGGATACGGCAAAATCCGAACCTCGCGACCGATTTACCTTTCGCTCCGAAGGACCACGCTCCGACGATGAAATCAGGGAGGTGGTGCGGCGTCATCAACAGGCATTAGGCTATATTTTTCAACGGGAACTCAAAACAAACCCCGCGCTACGGGGGATCATAAAAATCCGCCTCACGATCAAACCGAACGGAGTCGTTACGTCGGCTACCGTGCTGGAAAATTCCGTCGGTAGTAGCAAGTTGGGCCGGGCGATTCAACAAGCCTGTCTCAAATGGCAGTTCAAGCAGTTCGGCACGGGGGTGCACACGCTTGATTTGTCTCTCCCATTCGAACCTACCTGATCAAAGGCTGTTCTGTCGGTTTCCCGTTCCGTGGGTGTTTCCGGTTTTGAATGGACGTACACCTTATCGGTTCGTCAGACCGATCTTATAACGAAAGACACTTTCGGAATGGAGCCACCGCTGCCATCGCCGCACATTTTCCGGTGGGACGGCGATTCATGTGCCATTTCCGTCATACTTTTCAGGAGAAACAAACATGCGTTTGGGAGCACCGACCCTACTGAGTGCGCTTATCGTTGCCACCGGTTTGTCCGGATGTGGCGAGCCGACGCTGGACGGCTCTACGGACGAGACATTTCTAAGTTCGGTCAAAACCGTCATGGAAACGCTTTCGGAGCGTGACCGAAAGGCTTTTGCCAGAGCCGTAGAAGGATTCGAGTTTATCGTTACGGAAAATGCGCTTGCGGCGCTGGACGATTCTACGCGCATCCGGGAACGTCTTCGCAAACGGTTGGACGGTCTTTCGGCGGAAGAGACGCTGGAACTGTGGAACGAGCGGCTGACCAAGGCCATTGCCGATCTGGAAGAAAAAAAGATACAGACCGACGCCGCGCTTGAAGGGCTAAAGGACGTGTTGGTCTATCAGACGCGGTATTACGTCCAACGTGGGCAACGAGTCGTCGAACTCAAGGTGCAAAACAAAACCGAACACACCATATCCAAAATCTATTTCCACGGAGTCCTGACCGCTTCGGATCGACGAAGGCCTTTGGTGGAAGACGATTTCAACTACAACATTCCTAAGGGGCTGAAGCCGACCGAGGCGACCGGATGGAATTTTGCGTTGCTGTCTCCTATTTGGAAAAATGCCCCAGAAACACCGGAAGGTCTCAAGCTGACGGTAACGGTGACACGCATCGACGACGAAAAAGAAGAGCCGGTCTACGACGCCTTGACCAATCGGTTTACCAAGGACGACGCAGACCGGCTCGAAAAACTCAAAGCCTATCAGGAAGCATCAGCGGTAGACGCTCCGAATCTGACCGCAAGATAGCGTCTGCTATCTGCGTTCGGAAGGCGTCTGCTTCGGTTCAGGTCTACGCTCGAAACGGAACTGTCGTTCTACGCCGGGTCCCATCGGGCCGCGCATGGCAGGCCCCATAGGCCCCATCCCGCCTCTCATCCCCGGTCCCATGCGCATACCCCGCATCATGGGGCCACGCCGCATCTCGCGCGTCTCTTTCATGATTTTCTGCTGTTCCGGCCTTAGGACGCTTTTCATATCGAGACGAAACGCTACGGCACGTTCGAAGATTTTGGCGCGCGCCTGGCTGACCCGCGCGGCCCGGATTTGTGCGTCCGCCGCTTTTGGAGCGCTTTGGTCCATGATCTCGCGCAGTTCTATGGTGGCGACTTCCACATCAGCGCGAAGCCGAGCCATCTCTTTGGCGAGTGCTGTCCGCAACGTTTCCATTTTCTGTTTTTGATCGTCGGTAAGCGCCAGTTTTTCCGCCAGTGTCGTACGTTGTGCCGTGCGCCGCGCGCCCATCGCACCATCCTGGGACATGGGCATTTCTTCGAAGATTACGATCTCCTCGTCGATGGGGTCCATCATGACTTCAAATTCGCCCACAAGCGGATCTTCCATGATCGATTCCCATTCCATCTGAGCGGCGGCTTCGCGTCCCCCTGCCAACGCGACTGCGGTGCCCAACACAAGCGTTGCTTTGAGCAGATAGCGGTTCATCTCGGTTCTCCTTTGGTGAATGACGATACACGTGAACGAAACGTTCTTTCTGCATATAAGACGACATTCGTTCCGATTTCGATGCATCCCACGCAAAAATAATATCGACGGAGCCGTTGCTATACGTCGAAATCCTGAAGCAGTTCGTCAAAACGCTTTAGAAAATCCTGACGTTGTGCACCGGGGATGTCGTTTACACGCTTTAGAAAATCGTTGATGTTGAACAACGGACGGTCAGGGCGATGCGGAGGCTCGAAGATAGCAACGTCTTCGGCGGACTTACCCATGTAACTGGTGATACTGGGAGAGGCAAACAGGGCGTACCGGAAAAGGGCCAGCGCCGGGTCGTGGTCGAAGGCAATACAGGCGTCGCGCAGACATCGCGGCAGATGCGTCGGGCTGGATACGAGAACAATCCGGTCGATTTGCCGGTCTCGGAAGATATGCCCGGCCCGAATGACCTCATCTACGGTATTTTGCGCGGTGTTTTCTATGACCAATTTTTCGGCGATATACGCCCGACAGTCGGCGCGAAACGCGGGATCGACGATTTCGGGGATATGTTGCCGAAACGGCTCGAAATGCTGTAGATCGTCAAAACGCTCCCACAGTAGCTTTGCCGTGGCGTCCGCCTCCAGCAGACCGTCTTTTTCGGACGCGCCGGTTCCGAAGACCATGGCATCAGCGTGCTCGGTCAACGCCAGCAATACCCCTTTGGGAACACGACCCAGTTCGTGCGGCGGTTTGCCCCAGACGATGGTCTTCCATTGAAAGGTACGCAGGTTGCACCCGTGGACCAAAATACCCGTTTTTATCTGCCGATGTGGTTCCATCGAGCTACCCTTTCGCTTTGCCAGTCGCACGGTTTCCTTGCCGAGATAGGGGTCGATACGGTATACCTACGTTCTCCGAATACGGCGTGGATTTGATCGGCCAACTTGTTGCTCGATATAAGATCGCGTCCAAGCAGAAGCGCATCCAACATACGGCCATCAGAGAGGACGGCTAGATGCGTCACAAAATCCGGAATGACGTGTTGTTATAAAGTAAAGTACTGATCCTGTCCGGGGGCGTCAAGCCGGGACCGTTTCGGGTAAGGCGACACGGTCAACTGCCCGTCGAGGTGTAGTGTTTCAGACCGATACGCCATATTTGCAGGGCGACCGCAAGAAACAGCACGCCGCCCGCTGGCGCCATCCACTGAAAAACCTCGGACGACCCAAGCGGGTCGGGTTTTTCGAGCAGTGCAAGCACGGGAAAATACGTGACACAGGCCATGGGGAGCACCACGGTAAAAAATCGCCGAAACCAAGGGCGGTAGATGGTCAGCGGATACTGCGCGGTCTGTACGCCGCCGTAGGTAAACGCAGCGGTGATTTCGAGCGACTCGACGGTCCATAACGCAAGCGTGGCATGGAGCACGAAAAGCGCATAGAAAAAACAAGTTCCTCCACCGATGACGGACAGCAGCAGTAGGATTTTTACCGCGCTCCACGCAACGTCCAACTCTCCCACCGCCCAGACGAGCACGACCAGTGCCTGTGCCAGTCGGCCGACGCGGCGCAGGATAAGCTCGGAACCGGCCACCTGGAGCGCTACACTGCGGGGCCGAAGCAGCAGCCGGTCCAACTCCCCGTTTCTGACAAACTGGTCCATCCTATCAAATCCGCGCCCTAATGCATCGGCAAAAGCAAAAGCGATATGCGCCAGGCTGTAGAATAGTGCCACTTCGGGTAGCGTCCATCCTTTGATACTGCCAAACCGGTCAAACAACGCCCATATCGCTACAAACTCGATGCCCGTGGTAAGAAACTGGCTAAGGGTAAGCAAGACAAACGAGACGCGGTACTGCATCTGGGCTTGCACCGAAACCCGGAAATACTGGCAATACAGCCGTATAGCGTCAAACATGGCTACCCGCCTTTCACTACGAGTCTGTGTACCCCGCGCCGGAGCAGAAAACGCCCCAGCCTAATCAGCAATGCAAGCCAGATCACCTGATGCGCAAACACAGCCATCGCCTCGTCAAGAGGGATATGACCGGAATAGAGCCGAAAGGGACCGTCCATCAGCGCCCGGAATGGGAGTGTGTTCAACACGGGTTGCGCCCAGTCGGGAAAAAGAGGAAGCGGGATAATCATACCGGAACAGACCATTACGACGATGGTCATCAGGTTGGAGATGCCTTCGCCGGACACCGACCACAACATGGACAGGGTGATCAGAGTAGTCATTGCCGCGCTTACCGCTATGGCGAGAACCGTCGCTGCAAGCCATGCAAACGCCGCTTCGGGGTCGGCGGGCAGGGGCATGTCGAAAAACAGCCAAGCAAGGACGAGCACTGGAAGAGTTCGCAACATGAGCGGAGCAAGACGAAGCGCTACCGCGCGCGCATACCAATACCCGTAGAGGTCCACCGGACGCGCCAGTTCGTATGCGACGGCTCCGGAGCGGATCATGTCGCGGACCTCGGCGTCCGGATTCCACGGGAGCATGCCCAAAAGCGCCTGCCCCAGCCAGACATACGCCACCATCTCTTCGTAGGTCATCGGGGGGACGGCGTCCGTAGATCGATAAAACGCTTCGAAGGTCATGAATCGGATAAACCCCCAGCATATCTGTGTGGCAAATCCGGCGACCGCTGCGACACGGTACTGGAGTAACGTACGAAACCGCGCGCTTAATACGGCAAGATAAGGACGCATTTCACCCTTCCGTCATCGCATGCCGGTCGTACAACCGAGAGACGATTTCTTCTATGGGTGGGTTTTCGATATACAAGTCTCGAACCGGATGTCGTGCGGTGATGCGGCTGACCAGCGCCGGGGTGGATACGCGGCCCGGATCGAAACGCAAGTGAACGCGACGCCCGTCGCGCTGCACTACCACGGCGTCCGGGTCGTCGATGATGGCGTGTTCGTCCATAAGGTCTACGATCAACAGACGCTCGGAAGTTACCCGTCGCCGCAGGTCTTCCAGCGAGCCGTCCAACAGAATTTTGCCCTGACCGATAACCATGATCCGCGAACACAACGCCTCGATGTCATCCATGTCATGCGTGGTCAGAATGACGGTCACGCCGCGCTCACGGTTGAGACGGCGGATAAAGTCCCGCACGGCCAGCTTGGACACGGCATCCAACCCGATGGTGGGTTCGTCGAGAAACAGGGTGGACGGCGCATGGAGCAGTGCCGCCGCCAGATCGCCTCGCATCCGCTGTCCGAGACTGAGTTGGCGCACCCAGGTGTCAAGCAGGGGTTCGAGACGAAGCAGCGCCGTGAGTTCGTCACGCGCGAGCATGTAGGCGTCCGGCTCTATGCGGTAAATATCGCGTAACAGGTCGAACGATTCAACGACCGGTAAATCCCACCATAGTTGTGTGCGTTGACCAAATACCACACCGAGTCGTCGGGCATTTTCGATGCGTTGTTTCCAAGGTACGCGACCTTCTACGAGACATGTCCCGGTGTCGGGAACGAGAATGCCGGAGAGGATTTTGACCGTAGTGGACTTTCCCGCGCCGTTAGGACCGATGTATCCGACCAGCGTGCCTTTTTCTATCCCGAACGACACATCGTCGAGCGCATACACCGTACGGGCACGGCGCTACAGAAGGCCGAAAAAGGCGCCCCGGAGACCGGGACGCCTTTCGGCGATACGAAATGTTTTGACAAGATTTTCGACAAGGATATGCATCAGAGCACCAAACCGATATACCCCAAGCTTTTTTTGTCCAGCGCCGTCATGTCCGGAATCTCGAACCGGTTGCCATCCACATCGACCAGCATGAGGTGGGTTTCTCCAAACCACTGTGCAGCTTCCGAGACGTTCTGGATCACAAATTCGCGTCGTCCCCGCGAGGTTTCCACATCCCAATAGGAAATTCCAAACTCGCTTTTGACCGAATGCACCTGAAGGACGACGGCGGTCAGATAGCGCTGATCGAGTTCTTCTCGGACGATCTGGTGTGAGACTTTTTCGAGGTCTGACGGTTCCTTTACCATGGCGATCACCTCGTCTTTTTCGTCGAGAAAACAGATATACTGCGACGGGTGGGACAGCGGCGCGGCACGGACGATTTTGACTTTAAGATATGACCGGTCCGTCAGGCTCATTCGGAGCCGCCAAGGGGGGTTTCGAAACAGACGGATGTCCCCGGCCTCGACATGTTCGGGGTGGATGGTTGCCGGGGGCACGGGGTAATTCGGTGCTGTAGGGGGTGTTTCTTCGATGGTCTGGATCATGGGGTCTCCGGGTATGGGGTGGCGATGGGGGCGACGCATGTGTCGCCCTTACGGGGCGTTCGGGACCGGCGTCATGGCGATGACCGTATCGTCCGGTGGACGCGGCGGTGAGCCGTATATCCTGTCACGCGGGTACGGCGTCTTTTCCGCCTCCTACGCCGATGACGGCGGTGGTCTCCTGTTGGGTTTTGACCAGGTTGTAAAAGATGCCCTTTTTTTCCATCACCTCCTCATGCGAGCCGACCTCGGCGATTTTGCCGTCGTCGAGGACGACGAGCCGGTCGGCGCTACGCAGTGTGGACAGTCGGTGGGCGATGGCAAACGTCGTGCGCCCCTTTACCAGCCGGGCGATAGCCTCTTGGATCTTTTTTCCCGTTTGGGTATCCAGCGACGAAGTGGCTTCGTCGAGGATAAGGATACGAGGATCGTGAAGAATCGCGCGGGCGATGGCAATGCGTTGTTTTTCGCCGCCTGACAGTTTGTTGCCGCGTTCTCCGACCATCGTATTGTAGCCGTCGGCGCGCCCGACGATAAAATCGTGTGCTTCGGCGGCCATGGCCGAACGGATGATCTCGTCCATCTCCGCACCCGGTTTCCCGTACCCGATGTTTTCGGCGATGGTTCCGTTAAACAGAAACGACTCCTGATGCACCATGCCGATATGCCGGCGCAGGTCTGCCAGACGGATGTTTCGCATGTCGTGGCCGTCGATTTCGATCCCGCCCCGGTCCGGGTCGTAAAAACGGCAGATCAGGTTGATCAGTGTCGATTTTCCGACCCCGGACCGCCCCACCAGCCCGATCATCTCGCCGGGACGCACGTCGAGCGATATGTCCTTGAGTACGGGGCGCGCGCGGTCATAACCAAAGGAAACGTCTCGGAATGCCACGTGACCGACCATATCCGGCATGGGAAGCGCGTCCATGGCTTCGGCGCGTTCGGGTTCCTTGTCCAACACCTCGAAGATGCGTTCTGCGCCGGCAAACGCGCGCGAAAGAAACATGTTGAGTTCACCGAGCCACTGAAGCGGGTCGTAGAGCATCCACAGATAACTGATAAAAGCCATCAGCCCACCGAGCGTAAGCTCGGTGCCCAAAATTTGTCTGCCACCGAAATACCAGACGAAAAACACGCCGAAACTCATCAGAAAGTTGGTGGCGGTAAAAAAGATATACCACATTCTATCTACATAGATGCTGGCGTCGCGCAGTTCCTGATTGCGACGGTCGAACCTAAGTCCCTCCCTTTTTTCCTGTGCAAAAGCCTTTACCACGCGGATACCGGAAATCGACTCATTGAGGTGCGAACTGAGTCTGGCCCATTTGGCCAGCCATCGTCCCCAGCTGCGCCGCAGCCGTTTCCAGATAAAAAAGCTCGCCAACACGATAAACGGGATCGGTAGCAGAACGAACAGGGTCAGCGTCCAGCTTTTGACAAGCAGCAAGCACAGGATGCCGACGACCAGTAATCCGTCGGTAAAGAGGTGGGGCATGGCAAACATCATAAAACCTTCGAGCCGCTCGGTATCGTTGGTGATCCGCGAGATGAGCGTGCCCACTTTGTGTTTGTCGAAAAACCGCACCGGCATAAACAGCATGTGGTGATACAACTGCGACCGTATGTCCGCCGCTACCTGCCCGCCTATCCATACCGTGATCCATCCCCGACCGACGCGAATACCCCAGATGGCGAGTTGAGCGGCCAGCAGTCCGCCCGTAAACCAGAACAGCAACGATATGTTGTCCTGCGGCGTCAGCACGTCATCTATGATGTGTTGGACGATAAGCGGAGGAAGCAGGTTGATCACCGTTCCGATGACTACAAGGGCGACCATGGCGGCGACACGCGACCGGTAGGGTTTGAGATAGGTGAGGATGCGCAAAAACGTCGCCCCTTTGCGCACGCAAGCCGGACAGAGACCGTCCTTTTCGGGAAGCAGTCGATGACAACGGTCGCACCGCGTTTTTTCGATATGCGAAGGCAGGGTCAGTTCTTCGCCTTTGGTCAACTGCCGGATGCCTGCGGCCACTTCGGAAAACTTGCCCGCCAGCGATCCCGAATACCGGATGTTGGCGGATTCGCCGATCTTACGTTCCAACTCCATACGTCCGCCGCCGACCAGCGGTTCGACTTTTACCTCGGCGATTTCATCTACCGGAATATCGACCGTGCCGTCGTCCCCGTCGTCGGGGATCAGCAGCACCCGCCGGTCGGTGACGACTACCCAATGCTCTCCGAAACGGCGCTCCATGTTCATGTCGGTCAACACCTGTATCCGCACCGTTTCGTCTTCCGGTTTGGCATGGCGCAGTTTTCCGGCGATCTTTTCGGGTAGGGTTTCGATAAAGGGGTTCACTCTTTCACCTCGATGATCGACGCCACTTCCTGCTGAAGCTGAACCAGATTGTAAAACGCTCCGCGTTTGTCCATAAGCTCTTGGTGTGTTCCGATCTCCACAATGCGTCCGCCTTCGAGTACTACAAGGCGGTGCGCGTTGCGAAGCGTGGACAGCCGATGTGCAATAGCGACGGTGGTGCGTTCACTGGCAACCCGCCCGATGGCTTCCTGTATTTGTTTTTCGGTCTGCACGTCCACCGACGAAGTGGCCTCGTCGAGGATGAGTATTTTGGGGTTGTGCAGGATGACACGCGCCAGCGACAACCGTTGTTTTTCGCCGCCGGATAGCCCGCTACCCCGCTCGCCGATGTGGGTGTCGTAGCCGTCGGGTTTGAGCAGGATAAACGTGTGCGCGTTGGCGGCCCGCGCCGCCGCCACAACCTCTTCAAAGGTCGCACCCGGACGACCGTAGCGGATGTTTTCCGCGATCGTGCCGCTAAACAGGAACGGCTCCTGAAGCACGATACCGATCTGTCTGCGCAGGTCTTCGAGTTTTATTTTTCGAATGTCGACACCGTCTATTTCGATGCTCCCGTGATCCACGTCGTAAAACCGACTCACGAGGTTGACCGTCGTCGTTTTGCCCACCCCGGACTTGCCCACCAGACCGACCATTTCGCCCGCTTGCACATCCAAGTCGAGGTCATGGAGGACGGGTTTGCTTTTGTCATATCCGAAACTCACTTTCCGAAAGGTGATACGACCTTTCATGTCGGGCATGGGGGTCGCGTTGGGGTCTTCGTACGCCTCTGGGGCGGTATCGAGCACTTCGAAGATACGTTCCGCGCCGGCAAAAGCGCGGGTCATCCATGTGTTGAGTTGCCCAAACCACTGAAGTGGTCCGTAAATCAGCCAGATATAGCTGTAGAACGCCAACAGTGTGCCGAGCGTAAGACTGCCGTCGATCACCTGAAACCCGCCGAGCAGCCATACGATGATGACGCCTATGCCGGTGACGAAGGCAACGGTTCCGTGAAAGAGAGACCAGTGCCGGTCCGTATCTACGCCCACCGCCTGCGTGGCACGGTTGCGGCGTTCGAACTCCTCGATTTCACGATGTTCCTGTGCACAGGCTTTGACGACCCGGATACCGGTTATGGCCTCGTTGACACCCGCGGTAAGCAATGCCCAGTACACCCACCATTTGTTGAAATACCGACGCATCCGTTTCCAGAAAAAGGCACCCCATGCGATCAGGATCGGCACGGGGACCAAGACAAAAAGCGTGAGCGACCAACTCATGGTCAGCAAAAACCCGATGATACCTACGATCAACAGACTGTTGACAAAAAAATACGGCAGGCCGTCCACGAGAAAATCCTGAAGCATACCCGCGTCGCGGGTGACACGCGACATGATGGAGCCGATCTGGCGGTTGTCGTAAAACTGAAGCGACAGCAGTTCGAGTTGACGATACAACTGACTGCGTATGTCGGCGGTGACACGCGCAGCCAGCCAACTTACGATCCACCCCCGTGCCCATGCGCCAAAGGCCGACAAAAAGTGGAGACCGAACAGACCGAGTACGAGCCATCCGAGCAGCGACAGCCGCGCTGCCGTATCCCGCGCTCCCGCATCTGTCGGCGCGAGAGCGTCGTCCACGATTCGCAGGGTGAGCAGCGGCGGGAGTAGTTCGGCGAGCGTTGTCAGGACCGAGATGACAGCTAACAGAATGGCTCGGCCCTTGTAAGGGCCAAGATATTCGGAGATGCGTTTGAGCGTCGCCAGACGGCGCACACAGGCCGGACAGCGTCCGTTTTTTTCGGGAAGCAGACGGTTGCAGCGGTCACACCGCGTTTTGTCGCGGTAGATGTTGACAAGAAACGGTTCGGTTTTGCGGAGTTGCTCGATGCCGCGCGTCACCTCGGAAAATTTGGCGGCTTCGGAGTTCGAGTACGCCACCGATACGGTAGGCGCGTCTTTACGTTCGATTTCCAGCCGACCACCGCCGATCAGCGTTTCGGTCCGCGCGCCGATCATCTCCTCGAAGGGGATGTCCACCACGCCGTCGAGACCGTCGGTAGGGACGACCAGCACTCGCCGCCCGGTCACTACCACCCATCGGCTGCCAAACCGGAGACGATCGTCCATGTCGCCATATACGCGGATGAGTTCCTCTTCGTCCGCCGGACGTACGGTTTCAATTTTTTTTCGAAGCGGCTCCGGAACCGGGTCGAGCAGAGCGATCATCACGGTCTCCGCGTTAAAAGGTGCGGGGGCGTCGCACGGGGCGACGGAGAAAACAACTCCCTGTGGGCATACGCTCTACAGACACCGAAAAGGATGCACTTCAAAACAATATCAATATACTAACAAATATCAAGTAATTTTGTGACGTGGGAGAGAATATTGGCGGTTTGGGGATATGATGGTCCGGTTGTATCCTGCAGCATTTCGGCAACCGGATACGGAAAAACGAAAAAGCCCGTCCGGGGGCGCTCTTTCGGTATGAAAAATGCCATGAGTCCTGGACGGCTGATGTTCGAAATGTGGGATCGAAGAATGCCGAGGGACAGAATCGAACTGTCGACACAAGGATTTTCAGTCCTCTGCTCTACCGACTGAGCTACCTCGGCGGGTGAGGCATACAGAGGCTTAAAAATAGGGGCCGAGGTATAAAAAGTCAACAGAAAAGTCGCAACGCCGGTCAGTCGGACGTCTTGGTATCGTCAAACGCGACCATAAATTCGAGATAGGTCAGTTCTCGGTCGAGTGTCTGGCGTTGGGTCGTGATTGTGTTGGCATTTAGAAAATGGGCCAGACGGCTAAACGCTTCGGACGCTTTGTCCAGACGCCTGTGCAGATAGGCGGCGTTGGGATTGGACGCCGGAAGGGAGGCGATCTGTGCGCGCAAACGCTCCATACGCCGATCGGTTTCCGCAAGCGGGTTGCGTACCTCGTCGATATAGTTCTGTTCGTGACACTCCCCACATGAAGCCGTCATGGCTACCATGTCGAACGAAACCGCTTTTACATCGTGGCTGTTGTGACAGGTTACGCAACTGGGTTCGTAGTCGTTGGATTCGAACAGTTCGCCGTGTGCGCTTTCTTTAAAGCTGGCGAGCGCATCCTCGTGGCATCGGCCGCAGTCGTCGGGCACCGCCGGAGGTTGGGGGGCCTCCATAAAGCCGTTTTGCTCGCCCATGGCAACGGTCAGCACCGTGCTGGTCGGATCGCCGCCGTGACAGGAATCGCAAAATACGCCCTTTTGTGCATGAACGCTCCCTTGCCACTGGCTTACCTGCATGGCAAGCGGTTCGCCCAGCCGCTGGTGACACGCCGAACAGTTGTCGTTCATGCGCAGATCGGTTTTTTTCCAGCTTTCCACCGGAGACTCCGGTGTCCGAGCAGGCTGTGCAAAGAGAGGCCCACTCCCCAGCAGTCCTACGACGATCACGGCGTATACCCGTAGCTTCATAGGTCTCTACACCCTCCGGTCCAGTAACCCCGTTCGCGCAAATCCTCCGACATACCCTTTATCAGTATACAATCGCCGGTCCGGCTTATTCACGGGATTCAGCACGTTGACAGCAATTTATCCCTCCCTACGCCCACGCACCGATCGCCATCATCCCGCCGTCCACACAGACGTATTCACCCGTCATAAACGACGCCTTCGGACTGGCCAAAAACATTACCACATCGGCGATTTCGGATGGTTTTCCGATACGCCCCATCGGATGGACGGACGCCATCTGGCGCAGTGCCGCCTCCTGATCCCCCCCGATGGCGTCAAGCGCCTCCTGCACCATCGGTGTATCGATGGTACCGGGGTTGACTGCCAGCACGCGGATGTTGTCCTGCGCATATTCGAGCGCAAGCTGGCGTGTCAGTGACAACACCCCCCCCTTGCTCGCGGCATACGCCGATACACCCTTCATCGACTGAAGCCCCTGCACGCTCGCCGTGTTGACGATAACGCCCCCCCCACGTTTTTTCATCTCCGGAATACAGTATTTGGTCATGAGAAAATAGCTTTTCAGATTGACGTCCACAATCCGGTCCCACATCTCTTCAGGGAGTTCATGCGCAGGCAGATAACTGCTTGTCGGTTGTATCCCCACGTTGTTACACAGCACGTCCACCCCGCCGAAGGCCGCGACCGCCGCATCTACGACGCTCCGACATCCGGCGGCGTCCGACACGTCGGCATGATGATACCGCACGCCGACACGGGCAAACAGCGCCTTGCCCGCCGCATCGTCCCTATCCGCGCACAACACGTCCGCGCCTTCGCGGACAAACGCCTCGCAGATCGCCTGACCGATCCCCTTTGCGCCTCCCGTTACGATCACGGTCTTTCCGATAAATTCGGGCATGGTCGTCTCCTTATCTGATGGCTATCGGTCGCGCCGGAGAACCCGTACCCCCCTGAAACCGGATCGGCGTAAAAATAAACAAAAACTCGTACGCCCCGTCGCGCGCCAGATCTTCAAACGTCATATTTTCCAAATTCCAAATGCCGTTTTTGGTAATGAGTTCCTGATGCACCGGAAAGGCAAGGTTGGCGTCCGGATTCGGAACCACTTCGGAGCACCACTGATCCGACCCGATCATAGAGGCTTTGCGATCCACCACCCATTTGGCTACGGCGACGCCGATACCCGGCGGGTTGGTATTGTATTTGGCCGTATCGTTCCAGTATTTGGCCCATCCGTACCGGAAAAACAGGGCGTCGCCCGGTTGGATGGAGGGTTCGGCGATCCCTTGTTTTTTGAGCGCCCCCTGCACATCCGCTACCGTGACTTCGTAGCTGTACGGCAGGGCCTCTACGCCCTTGTACCCGGCAATGTCGATGAGTATCCCCCGCGTGACGATGGGGTTGACGTTTTCGATGCCGAGTTTGAGCAGGCCGTACGGGCTTTTCATTTCATCGAGCGTGTAGCCGTTGTAAAATACCCCTTTTTCGGTTCCGTCGGCCATTTTTATATGCGTGCCGATATGTCCCGGCCCGTCAAATTGTGTGCCTACCTGACCGATTTCGGCGACAAGAAAGTCATCGTGATAAATCAGTCCGTTGCCTCCCATCGGGCCGCCCGACGGGCTGGACGGTATAAACATAGAATACGTGCGTGATCCGAATAGCGGCATGTCGCGGCTATACAGATGACCGACTTCGTAGATTTTGCCGGTTTTGACCCATTTGAGCGCCGCCACCACCTTTTCCGGGGTGATCCAGTTGGAGCCGCCGGCCTGATCGTCTTTTCCCCATATCGGGTGCGGCCACCACGGTCCTTTTTCTCGTGTCTGCGCGGGTGTCTGAGAAACAATCAACACCAGGACGACCGCCGCGATCAGTATACGCAGGGTGTTCATGTCATACCTCCGAGTAGATGGGCAGTTCGTGGAGAAACACGTATCCTCCGGTATCCGGGGGACGCAGACAACAGAAATGGGTCACTCCGTTTGTCGCCACGAGATAGCGGGCGCCGACCACCGTGTTGTAACGGGCCAGTTGCTCGAACACAGTCTGCGTGATCTTGATGTCCGGCGCTTTGCACTCGGCCATGAGGATGGGTTTGCCGGTGCGGTCGTGGAGGATGAGATCGGCCCGGACCGGTGATCCGCCATAAAAAAAACCGGTCTCCACCGCCGCAAGCCCGGAAGGAAACCCACGACCTTCGACCAAATAACGAAGCAGATGCTGACGTACCCACTCTTCGGGCGTCAACCGCACGTATTTACGGCGCACGGTGTCGAAAATCACAGGAGCGCCCTGCTCGTCCACCCCCGTGTCGAAGTCGTACGCTGGAAAGTTGAGCCGTTGCATGACCGGCGTTTTAGTCCGGACGCCCGTTTTCGATCCAGTCTACCAGTCGGATCGTATGGATTACGTCGCGCAGATCGCTCGACGGCGTGCGGCGGTTGACTACGCAGTCGATAAAATGTTCGTGCATGGTCAACACGCCCTCGTAGCGGTCCGTATCAGTCTGGAGAGCCCCACCGGGTTCCCATCCGCCAAGCGTCTCTTTGCGGTTGTCCTCGTGGATTTCGATTTCTTCGGGGAGTTTCATGTAACACCCGACCCCCACTCCGTGCAGTTCGGCGCGCAACACACGCCCGCCGGAAGCCCGGTTGCCAAACACTACGCCCGTCGCCCCGTTGTCAAAACGGATCAGCGCCGTATAACAGTTCCAGTGAGAAGAGCCAAGCGCGTCCCGGTAGCGCGTCACCTCGACCGGTTCGCCACCACACATAAACCGGACCAGATCGACGATATGCGTGACGTCGTCCCACAGCGTCGTGGAAAACGTCTGAAAATCGCCCAGCATCTGTTTGTTGAACGTGGCCGTAGCCAGTGAAACCGGGCCTTTTTCCGCCACGCGGCGCATGGCCTCCTGTACGATCGCCGTATAACGGCGTTGATAGGCGACCATCGCGTAAACGTCGTTTTTGACGGCCGCTTCGAGTAGTTGCCGGGTTTCGTCGGAATTTGCCCCGGGTGGTTTTTCCATCAAGATGTGCTTGCCGGCGTTGAGCACGTCGAGCGCGGGGCGTAACAGCCATCGCTCGTGCATGATGCAATAGATGACGTCCAGTTCGACGGTCTCCAGCATCTTTTGATGGTCGGTAAAGACATGCCGAAACCCGTACCGCTCCTGCACCTGTTTGAGACGGGCTTCGTCGATTTCGCACACCGCCGTCATTTCCACGCCCGACAGTCGATGCACGTTCGGATAGTGGGCGCCTTGGGCGCGCGACCCGGCGCCGATAAAACCTGCTCGAATCATAAACGGTCTCCGGATAAAGTGTTAATTTCGGGATCCGGCATGACGCCGCGCCCGGTAAAAACCCGTATCGTAAAAATCAGGACCACGACAAGACCGTAGGTCAACCCCACTACCACGCCGGCGTCGGCGATCCCGCGATACGGTTGCGGCATCTGCCGTACGGCGTTCACCAGCACCGTAATGCCGATGGTCAGCGCAAAGATGGCGATCTGTCTTGACCGGACGATGCGGAAATATCCGGCGCAGAACAAGGGGGCAAAAAACATCGAAACGGTGTCGCCGTGATCGTACAGATACCGGGCGCGCGCGGCCACGCGCGGCGCAAACATTTTTTGGAATCCCTTGTAGCCTTCCGAGTAAGCCATAAACGCTATGTTGGCCGCCAGCAGGGCCAGATGATACCACTCCAGCGGCATGGTCAGCGCGTCGATAGTTTGCAAGGACAGTCGGTAGATCGCATAGACCAACACCGCTGTAATACCGCCGATTCCCCACACTACCACCAACAAGCGCATCTACGAAGACCTTCGGGCCGTCATCGCCCGGAGCCGTTCCCGTAGTTGCGCCAGACGTTCTTTGGCGTTGGGTTGCCGCAGGATAAGCTGTTCCAACTGCACCAAATACTGCGGCATGTTCCAATGTTGTCTGATCTCGGCTACAAACGGTTCCACTTTGGCAAAAACGGCCATGTGTTCGCCGTTGGCATCCGTAAACATTTTTTCATCGATTCCACCGTTGTTTACAAGCGATGCGGCCATGTCCCAATAACTCGTGACCATGCGGTAGTACGCGCTATGTTCGCCCTGCACCGCCGTCCGTATGTCGTCGAGCGAGTCGGGGTTGAAGGCGGTAAACCAGTCGCGCGCCTTGCGCATGGTATCCTCGCGGCGTAATTCATAGAGTTTTAGAATGAGGTCGGCGCTTTCATGGGGTGAACTCATAAAACTTCTCCTTTCGATATGGGATATTATCTCAGCGCTTTCCAGCGCCATGAAGGGGCCGTGGCATAGGTCAACTGAATGCCGTCCCCCGGTTCCAACATAAATGACTGTCCGGTCGCCAGTCCGCCCTCAAACGTCTGCTCCATGCGCGGGTGCGGGGTAGGAGCCGGTCTTTCCGGTCCGTGGAGCGTATCCACCAAACTCAGGTTGTGGGGGTGACCTTGTGGCGAGCCGCCGGCGTCCACCTTGGTGTAGGAGGTAACCACGCCAGGCTGGACGATCATGATTTGCGCCGTCATGGCCGTCCGGTTGATCGTCCACTCCCCCGAGGCAGGATCCGAGGGTGTCTCCACGTCAAAGCCGACAGGCCAGTTAGGTACGATCCGATTGGTGGGTGCTTCGGAGCGATGCGTGATCCCGTTAGGCAGGGTCATCACAAACACAGTATTGTCACGGCTGCCGGTCTCGAAAACCACATCATAGCCCGGCTGTCGGGGGCCAAAAAAGGAAAGCGTGAGCACGTTGCGCTGGGCATGGATCAATGCCCCGATCGCCTCTTCACCGACATAGTTTTCGAGTGTGATGTACCGTTTTTGTTTTTCGTCGAAATGCGCGCCACGCGGGGCGTGATAGCTTCCCTCGACGACGTTGTGCAAAATCTTTGTCGAACCAGGATCGCCAAGTTGCAACCCCACGCAATTTTTTAGCGCGTGATACTGGTTTCCGTACGGGATGCGCACCGTGTTGTTGCTAAACGAATACCCCGTGCCACCGGCGTCGGTCACATAAAGCCCTCTTTTCATGGAGTTGGTCTCTTCCGCGAAAAACGTGCTGTTGACGATCGGACCGTACGAAGTGTCCAGTGCAAGACTCGTTCCTTCAAGATGACCGGAAACGATGGCGGAAAAGTCGAACACACTGGCCGTATTGACGACGAAATCGTCGGGGCCGGGATTTTCGGGGCGGATCAGGACAACCGGGTCTGGGGAGTTTGAGGTGATCAGTCCCAATTTGTACCGACAGTTCATCTGGCTGTCTATGTGTATGGCCGGTCCCGATGTTCCCCGGTAGGCGAAAAGCGCGTTGCCGCCGTCCATCCTGAAATCCTGCCCCCACGGGATACGCAGGGTTTCA
>Ga0194132_10002578_pt1 | contig 33604 bp, 29 predicted proteins | sample TA2KigOf80mmetaG_FD_148612 | JGI IMG/M metagenome (GOLD analysis project Ga0194132, IMG submission 148612) | Freshwater microbial communities from Lake Tanganyika, Tanzania - TA2015054 Kigoma Offshore 80m | ecosystem: Environmental > Aquatic > Freshwater > Lake | place: Tanzania: Lake... | reverse complement strand
GCGGCGAAGGAGGCGATCATGGCCAGGCCGCAGCGGATGATGTCCTTCATCGTGACGACGAGCAGGGCCGTCCCGATCATCGCCGCCGCGAAGATCAGAAACAGCACGTCGTCCCAGCCGATCCCGATGAACGGGACCGTGTTCGGTATCGCCACGAACTCCCTCTGGCTCCCTTGACTGGCAGCACCCGCGACCGGCCTGCGAGCCGACCCGGGCCAGTCCCTCTTCGACCGTTACTTGTGATGGGCAGGCAGTGACGCCGAGCCGTGGCCGTTGCCATGGCCGTGACCGTTGCCCTCGCCACCGGCGCCGGGAACGCGCGCACCGATCGTTGCGGGCAGGACGGGCAGGAGGCGGCCGGGATCGAGCAGGCGGCCCTCGGCCATGGCCCGTTCGGCCCAGTCGCGCTCGCGTCGGATGTAGCTGACCTCGGTGTCGCGTGCCGTGGCTGAATACGCCAGCAGGTCGATCATCGGCTGCACACGGCTGTCGTGCGCAAGCTCGAGCTCGGTGCTGTCGCGCAGCGCGTCGTACGGGCAGGCATCCACGCAGATGCCGCACAGGATGCAGCGGCTCTCGTCCACCTCGTACTTCTGCAGGACGCGGGGCTTGGGCATGAGGGCGCCGGTCGGGCACGTCTCCGCACAGCGGCCGCAGGACACGCACGGGGTGTCGTTGAGGCTCATGTCGAGCGGCGTCGTCACGAGCGTGTCGAAGCCGATCCGCATGAAGTCGTAGCAGGCGGCCCCAACGACCTCCGCACAGACGTTGGCGCAGCGTCCGCAGTCGATGCAGCGCGAGGGCTCGCGCAGGATGAAGGCGTGGCTGTCGTCGCGAAGGTAGTCGTGATTGGTGCCTGTGAACCGGTTCTCGGTCACCGAGCGATGGCCCGCCCCACTGTGATGCTGCGGCTCCAGGGTGCGCAGTGTCGTGCCGTACTCGATCCCCAGGCGCCGCAGGTCGCAGAACCCGATCGCCTCGCACGTGCACTGGAGACAGCGCGTGGACTCGGCGACGGCCGCCTCGCGGGTATACGGGATCTCGTACTCGATGTAGTTGGTGTTGCGCGCCTCGGGCTCCATGGCCGTCATGCGGTAGCGCGGCTCCTTGGCCTCGCTCGTGAACGGCACGATCGAGAGGAACTCCGGCTTCGGCTCGGCCAGGGTCTGGCGCGTCCGGATCGCATCGAGGTCCATCCCGCGCACGTAGGCGTCCGCCGCGTAGGCGGCCCGCCGACCCTCGGCGACGGCTTCCACGACCGTTGCGGACCCGATGCGGACGTCGCCGGTCCCGAACACGCCGGGCCGCCCGGTGGCGAAGGTGACTGCGTCAGCCGCCAGACGGCGCTGGCGATTCGGCTTGGGGCCCTCGCTGCCGGGCCCGATCCACGACAGGTCGGGGCCCTGGCCGATCGCCAGCAGCACCCGGTCGCAGGGCAGCGTGAACTCGGTGCCGGCCGCCGGTTCCGGGCGTCGCCGGCCGGATGCGTCGGGCTCGCCCAGGCGCATCCGGATGAACTCAACGCCGGTCACCTTGTTATTCGCGTCGGTGACGACCCGGACCGGGCCGGCCTGGAAGATCGCCGTCGCGCCTTCCTCGATCGCCTCGTGGACCTCGTTCGACGCCGGCATGTCCTTCATGTCGCGCCGGTAAACGAGGGTCACGTCGGCGGCACCCTGGCGCACGGACGTGCGCGTGCAGTCCATCGAGGTGAAGCCGCCGCCGATCACGACCACCCGGCTGCCCTTGTGGCCCGGGTACTCCAGGCCGAGCGTCGCGGTCCGCAGGTACTCGAGTCCGTCGATGACGCCGTCGGCGTCCTCACCCGGGATCCCGAGCTTATTGGTGTCGTAGCACCCGATCGCGACGAGGACCGCGTCGTAGCCCTGGTTCTGGAGGTCGTCGAGCGTGAAGTCGCGACCCAGGCCCTGGTTGCACACGAAGCGGCCGCCGAGGCGGGTGATGCTCTCGTACTCGCCCTCGAGCACCTCGACCTTGGGCAGGCGGTACTGGGGGATGCCGTAGCGGAGCATGCCGCCCGGAGCCGCGTCACGCTCGAAGATCGTCACGTCGTGGCCGACGATGAGCAGGTAGTACGCCGCGGCAGCGCCCGCGGGCCCGGATCCGATCACCGCCACCCGGCGCCCGCTCTTCTCGCGCAGCTCGAACGGGACGGGCGGGTCGATGCCCTGGTCGTTCATCTGCTTGAGCACCTGGTCGCCGGCGTAGCGGTGCGAGTCGCGGATCGCGATCGCCTCGTCCACCTCGTCGCGCCGGCAGTGCTCCTCGCACGGGGCAGGGCAGACCCGGCCGAGGACCGACGGGAAGGGGATCGTGCGCTTGAAGATCCGCGTGGATTCCCGCCAGTTCGTCTCGGCGTTCATCTTGAGGAAGCCCGGGATGTCGATGTGACTCGGGCACTTGTTCTGGCACGGCGGCAGGCAGTACGCGTTGTGGTCGCTGAAGATCAGCTCGAGGTTGGTTCTGCGCAGCCGGCGCATCTCCTCGGTCTGGGTCTGGACCTTCATGCCCGCCTCAGCCGAGCGTGAACAGGAAATCGGCGGGTGGTCCTCGCCCTCGACCTCGACGACGCACATCCGGCAGGCGCCGAAGCCCGGCAGCTTGGGCTCGTAGCAGAGCGTCGGGATCTCGATGCCGTTGTCGCGGCAGACCTCGAGGATCGTCTGGCCCTCGAATCCCTCCACGACGCGACCGTCCACTTCGATCCGGATGCGCGGCGTTGCCACCGGGCGCTGCGGCGCCTGGATCGTGAGCAGCGTCTCGGCGAGGGCGGTGGCGTCGGCGTCCGGGCGGACGATCAGGTCGGTCATCGGATCTCGCGGGCGTGGGTGATGCGGGCGAGGGACGAGAGTGTCATCAGTGCGCCGCTCCGCTCACGGCGATCGGCCGGCAGACGCCGGCAGGGCACGTCCCGCGGAGCAGGTGATCGTCGAGTTCGGAGCGGAAGTATCGCATCCCGGTCGTCAGCGGAAGGGTCGCAAGGCGCTCGTGGTCGCACAGCCCGGATTCGGAGACATCGTGGCAGAGGTCGCTGATGAGTTGGGCGTCGGTGGGCCGCGGGTGGCCGTTCGTGGCGCGCTCGGCGATCTCCGCCAGGCGTCTGAGGCCGATCCGGCACGGGATTGTCTTGCCGCACGCTTCATCCGCGCAGAACCGGGTGAGGAGGCGGGCGAGGTCCACGACACAGGCGCGCTCGTCGGCCACGACCACGGAGCCCGAGCCGATATGGCCGCCGACGGACCGCAGCGCCTCGAACGCATATGGGGTGTCGAGCAGGTCGGCCGGTAGCAGGCCGCCGGACGGCCCGCCGACGAGGACCGCCTTGATCTTCCGGCCGCCGCCGAACGCGGCCGTTAGGCCAACGATCTCGCGCAGCGGGGTGCCCGTCGGGACCTCCGCGATGCCCTCCGTTTCAAGGCCGCGGACCTGGACCAAAGCAGTACCCGGTGCGTCGGGCGAGCCGATGGCCGCGAACGCTGCGGCGCCGTTGGCGATGATCCACGGCACGGCGGCGAGAGTCGCGACGTTGTGGACCACCGTCGGCTGGCCGAAGAGCCCGCGCGCCGCGGGGTAGGGCGGCCGCTGCTCGGGCTGGCCGCGCTTGCCCTCGAGGGCCTTGAGCAGGACGGTCTCCTCGCCCAGCATGTATGCACCCTGCACCACCCGGACCGTGACCGTGAGGTTGACGCCCGACTCCAGGATGTCGGTGCCCAGGAAGCCGGCCTCCTCGGCGGCGAGGATGGCCTCGTCGAGCCGGCGGATGGCCTCGGTGTACTCGGCCCGGATCGCGATCACCGCCTCGGTCGCCCGGATCGTGTAGGCGACGATCGCGATGCCTTCGAGAATGGCCCAGGGGTCGCGTTCCATCAGGATCATGTCGGTGAACGACGCGGGATCGGCGCCGTAGCCGTTCGCGACGACGAACCGGCGGCTGCTCTCCTGGGCCCGTGCCGCTCGCCACTTGGCCGCCGCCGGGTGCCCCGCGCCGCCGCGGCCCCGAAGGTTCGCCCGCTCGACCTCGCCGATGACGCCCTCAGGCCCGAGCTCGTCAATGGCGAGTCGCAATCCCTCGAACGCGCCGAGGGTGAAGGCCCGCTCGAGGTCGGGGCCCGTCTCTGGTGCCAGGTCAGGGACGGAGATGTCCCGTTCGGCGCGGGCGAGCAGGATCCGCGGCCACTCGGCGGGAGTGGCGAGCAATCGGGTCATCCGGTCAAACCCTGGCGCCGATGCCCGAGAGTGTCCGCGCCCAGGCTGCAGCGGACTCCACGGTGAGCCCCACCTGGGTGGTCCCGTCGAACGTGACGAGCGGTGCGGTCGCGCCGGGGATGTGGCTCGCCAGCTGTTCGATGCGGATACCACCATGTGTCGGCACTGACCCGATCTCGGTTCCGAGCGAGGCTTCGAGCACCTCGAGCACACGCCCGCCGCCGGCCATCAGGCAGCTCGTGCAGCGACAGACCGCGACGACTCGAACCGGCGGATCGAAGCGCAGATGGCGGTAATAGGACGCCGTGCCGTAGAGCATCGCGTACCACGCGCCGGTCGCGTCGCTGATCCGCTTGAGCGCTGCGACCGGCAGGTAGCCGTACGCCGCGTCCGTGGCCTCCAGGATGCGCAGCATCTCCTTTGGGTCGTAGTCGTAGCGCGCGAGGGCCTCGTCCACCGCCCTCATATCAATCGGCTCGAAGTGCTCGTACTCGCGGTCGGGCACCGGGCGGCCGGAGCGCCGCAGCGCAGATTCCTCGCGTCGCTCGCCGTAGGTCTCGGGCGGGCCCCAGTGGACGTGGAAGCGGCCCTTGGTGTCGATGCCACCCATGTCGATGCACTCGATCGGGCAGGCCTGGGCGCACTGGAAGCACGTCTCGCACTTGAGCGTGCCCCACTCGTCGTACAGCAGTTGCAGCCGGCCGCGGAAGCGCGGGCTGACGTCCGGCGCCGCCTCCGGGTACATGATCGTGGCCTTGGGCTGGAAGAAGCGCACGAGGCCCAGCGCCATGCCCTTCGCCAGGCCCAGACCGGGCACCAGGCCCGACAGCAAGCTCATCGAGGAACGCTCCGAGTGCTCGTTGCGATGCTGGCCGTGCGGGTCATCAGCGGCCCAGCACGATGATCGCGAGCGCTGTCACGAACAGGTTCAGAAGCGCCGCGGGCAGCAGCCACTTCCACGCGAAATTCATCAGCTGATCGATCCGGACGCGGGGCAGCGTACCGCGCAGCCAGACGAAGAAGAACACGAACCCGTAGGCCTTGATCATAGACCAGAGCAATCCGACGACCCACTCCCAGCTGACGAAGGCCCAGCCGAGGACCGCCGCGACCGCCAGCACGTTGAACAGCACGAACCCGATCACGAGTGCCTGCCAGGTGGGCATGGAGCTGCGCATGAGCCAGAACGGCGCTGCCAGCGCGAGGGTTCCGATCAGGGGGACCACCGCCACCAGGATCAGCAGCCCGATTCCGAGGCTCGCCGGATCGAGGTTCGCGCTGATCGGGAACGGCCAGTCGAACGGCGCGTTCCAGCCGCCGAAGAACAGCGTCACGGTGAGGGCCGAGACGATGAACATGTTCACGTACTCGGCGAAGAACAGGAAGCCGAAGCGCATGCCCGAGTACTCGGTTGCAAAGCCCGCCACGATCTCCGAATCGGCTTCGGTCAGGTCGAACGGGGCGCGATTGGCCTCGGCGGTGATGGCGATCAGGAAGATCAATGCGCCCAGCGGCTGCTGGAACACGTACCAGTCCAGGAACGAGCCGGACTGGTTGAGCACGATCTGGTTGAGGCTCATCGTGCCGGCCAGCATGAGGATGCCGACGACCGAAAGCGTCAACGGGATCTCGTACGAGACGATCTGCGCCGCGGCGCGGAGCCCGCCCAGGAGCGAGTACTTGTTGAAGCTGGCCCAGCCGGCCATCATCAGCCCGACCACCGTCAGGCCGCCGACCGCGAAGAAGTACAGCAGCCCGATGTTGAAGTCCTGGCCAAACAGCCCGGGTGCAAACGGGATGACCAGGAACGACATCACGGTGCCCAGGAAGACCACCACCGGCGCCAAGGTGAAGATGGTCCGGTCGGCGCCGGTCGGGGTGAAGTCTTCCTTGCCGAGCACCTTGAGCCCGTGGACGACCGACAGGAGGGTGCCCCAGGGACCAACCCGATCGGGGCCGATCCGCAGGTTCATGAAGGCAATGACCTTCATTTCCATGAAGATGTTCAGGAAGGCGATCGGGATCGCGGCGAGCAGCACCGCGGTTGCAGCGATGACGAACCGCACGAGCGGCAGGTTGTCGCCGAGGATCTGGAGCACGAGCGGCCCCAGCAGCATGATCGCGATCAGCCCGCCCAGCCCGAGCACGAGCAGCAGCGGCACGACCGTGAAGAAGATCTTCCCGGGCAGCGTCAGCCGGCCCCACGCCCGCGAAACGGTGGTCATCGAGCGGCCACCGAACTGACCGTTCGCCCGTTAGGCGAGGCGAGCGCAAGCGGAGGCGCGAAGCGCCCGAGGCGTGAGCGAGCGCGCGCAGGCGACGACGCCGCCATCGGCCGCATCACGGGCGCATTCACTTGTCGACGCCGCCCATGACCGGGTCGAGGCTCGCCATGATGGCCATGGTGTCGGCGACCAGGTTGCCCGGCACCAGGCGACCGACCGACCCGAGATGCACAAACGATGGATCGTGGATCCGCAGCCGGAAGGGCTGGTCGGTTCCGTCGCTGATCATGTACATGGTGTACTGGCCGCGCGGGCTTTCGACCGCCCCGTAGGCACGCCCCGGGCGCGGCCGGATCAGGCGTGGGATGCGGGCCATGATCGGCCCGTCGGGCATCTGGTGCAGGCACTGGTCGATGATGCGCAGGCTCTGCTTCACCTCGTCGACCCGGAGCAGGTACCGCGCCAGCGAGTCGCCTTCCGTGCGGGTCGGGACGTCGAAGTCCAGCTCCGGGTAGATGGAATAGGGGTGGGCACGCCGGACGTCGAACGGGACGCCGGTCGCGCGCAGGTTCGGCCCGGTGACGCACATCCGGAGGGCCATCTCGCGGTCCATCCGGCCGAGGCCGCGGGCCCGCCGGACGAAGATCTCGTTCTCGTTGAGAAGCTTTGTGTTGGCTTCGATCTGCGTCGCGGCGCGGCTCATCCAGGACCCGAGGCGGCTCATGAACTCGTGGTTCAGGTCGCCGTTCACGCCGCCGATCCGGAAGTAGTTGAAGAGCATCCGGGCGCCGGTCAGCGCGCCGAGCATCTCCACGATCTCGTCGCGCTCGATGAAGCTCCACAGGATCGGCGTCAGCCCGCCGAGGTCCAGTGCGAACCAGCCCATGAACAGCGCGTGACTGGCGATGCGGTTGAGCTCGCCCGACAGGACACGGATGTATTCGGCGCGGCGGGGGACCTCCAGGTCCAGGAGCTTCTCCGCGGCCTGGACGTAGGGCCACTCCATGAACAGCGACGAGATGTACTCGAGCGGGTCCAGCTGGTTGACGATGTGGTGGTAGTCGCTGTTCTCACAGATCTTCTCGACGCCGCGGTGGAGGTAGCCGAGCACCGGATCCAGGTCGACCACCTGCTCGCCGTTGAGCTTGAGCACGATCCGCAACACACCGTGGGTGGACGGGTGCTGGGGGCCCATGTTCACGAACATCTCGCCGTCGCCGAGGGTGTAGAACTCGGCTTCGCGCTCCGTGCGCGGGGGATACGGCGGGACCGGCTCGAAGACGCCGATTTCCTGGTCCAGCAGGACGCGGGGGTCGTCGGCCGAAGGTTGCCGGCTGTGGGTCACCATGTCAGGCTCCGCGGGCCGTCCGGACCGTGACCGACGGGTCGGCATTCACCGGGGCGTGCGACTGCTCGACATGCCGAACGCCGGCCCCGGGCGAACGGGCCGCATCGTCGGGCAGATAGAAGTCCTTGCGGAGCGGAAACGCCATGTAGTCAGGCGGCATGTAGATGCGCCGCAGGTCGCGGTTCCCCTCGAACGTGATGCCGAACATGTCGTAGGCCTCGCGTTCCATCCACTCCGCACCCGGCCACAACGGGGTGAGTGATGGGACCCGCGGATCGTCGCGCGACAGGCCGTCCGCGATGACCCGCAGCCAGTCCGCGGTCGTCTCGCTCCAGAGGTGGTAGACCACCTGCATCACGACGCCGGTGTCCACGCCACACACGTCCGAGAGGAACTCGAAGCGAAAGGTCGGCTCGTCGTGGAGGGCGCGCATGACCGCGGAGACATCGCCCGGGCCCACCCGGATCTCGGTCTCGTCGTGGCGCTGGTGGACCGGGCCCAGGAGAACGCCGCGGAAGCGGGTCTCGAGCCGCCGCTTGAACGCTGGATCCATGATCGTCCCGCTCAGACGCCGTCGGGCACGTTGGGCCCAACCATCCGCTCGGGCCAGTGGCCGCGGCGGTCTTTGACGAGCTGCTGCAGCTTCATCATCCCGAAGATCAGCCCCTCGGGTCGCGGGGGACAGCCGGGCACGTACACGTCGACCGGCATGATCCGGTCGATTCCCTCGACCGTGGAGTAGCTGCGCTTGTAGCGGCCGCCCGACACGGTGCAGTCACCCATCGCCACGCACCACTTGGGCTCCGGCATCTGCTCCCAGAGCCGGAGCAGCGGGCCGGACATCTTCGTGGTCAGGGTTCCCGCCACGATCAGCACGTCGGCCTGGCGGGGACTGGCGCGGAACGGGAACATCCCCCAGCGGTCCATATCGTTCTTGCTGGTGGCCGCCGACATCATCTCGATGGCACAGCACGCCAGTCCCGACAGGAGCGGCCAGAGGCTGTTCGCGCGGATGAGGTCCAGCACGTAGTCCGCCTTGGTCGGGATCACCTCGAGCGCCCCCCAGCGGGCGTTGTCGCGTCGAGCATCCTCGGTCTGCGCCCACTCGCGCAGGTGCGTGATCTCTGCGGGCCGTCCGCCGTTGTAGGCAATCGGGTTGGCCGAGGTCCACAGCGAATTGGGGACGACGATCGCCTCGGTGAGCGCCCGCGACGAATCCGCCGGCATGGCGACCGGCATGGTTCCGGCCTGCCCGGAGGCGCCTGCGGTCACGTCGCCGGGGGCGGCGCCACCGGGGGCACCGGGCGCATCAGGAGTCAGCGCCACGTGAGCACTCCCTTCCGCCAGGCGTAGGCGAGCCCCAGCATCAGGATGGCCACGAAGATGAGCATGCTCACGAAGCCGCCCAGCAACAGGTCCTTGAAGATGATCGCCCAGAGGTAGATGAAGATGACCTCAATGTCGAAGGCGACAAAGAGCAGAGCGTAGATGTAGAACGAGAGGCCGAACCGCGCGTGTGGGTCGCCGTACGTATCGATGCCGCTCTCGTAGGGCAGTCCCTTGTGATGGTCGCCCTTGTTGCGGTGGGTGAGCAGCCAGGACGCGCCGATCGTCAGGAACACGAACGAGACCCCCGCGAACGCGAAGCCCAGCACGTACCAGACGCCGGTCACGTCAACCTCATGTTTCATGCGTCCTGCCCGGGCGGAACGCAGCGCCGCTGAACGGTCCGGCGGTCGCCCGGTGAAGGGCAGGTGAATCTGCGGCGATCGGACCCGAGGCGCCACGGGCATTCTACTGTGCGTCCCCGCCCGGTGCCGCCGCCGGTGGCCCCGCGATGCGGTACGCGAGACCCTGCAGCGGTGGCTCGATCGGGATCCCTCGGCCAAGCACGCACACCTTGAAGGCGCCCATGGCACGGGGATCCAGCAGCCGGCCGAGCGCGGAGCGGAGCGCAACCCAACCCGCCAGGTCGGTCGCGGGATCAGTCCGGACGCGCTCCACGACGGTTTCCGCGCCGGCCCCGACGAGGAACTCCGCCTGGCTCGTGAGGCCCAGGGGCGTCAGGCCGGCTCGACGTGCGGCACGTTCCACGGCCGTGAAGTCCACGTGGGCGGTGAGGTCCTGCCGTCCGACGTCGGCGTACGGATCGTCGACCACGCGGTGGCCCGAGTAGCTCAGCAACGTGCCGGCCCCCCTGCGCTCGGAATAGAGGTCCGCGGCCCGGTACCCGTAGTCGACGATCAGCATGTAGCCGCGGTGCAGCCCCGTGGCTGCTTCGGCCAGCCACGCCTCGATGCCAAGGTTGACTTCACTCCGCTGACCGTCGGCAAGGTCCACGCCCTCGGCCGCCAGGCGTGCCGCGAGGGCCGGCGTGGAGGGCTCGCCCTCCTGGTCGGTGAAGGACCGGGCGGTTTCGCCTCGTCGAACGTAGACCTCCCGCAGGCGCCCGCCGCGCATCACCACGCGGTGGACGGGCAGAGCGTCCAGCAGCTCGTTGGCGAGGACGACCCCGGTGATCGGGGTGTCGGACGCGCCGGCCGTGACCCGCGCCAGGGGCAGGCGCGCTGCCAGCTCCGCACGCCGATGCCGGTTGAGCTCGATCGCTTCGTAGCGGACGTCCGCGCCCATCTCGCCCAGGATCGCCTCGGCCAGCGCGCCACTGCCGGCCGCGTACTCCCGGATGGTGAAGTCGGGCGGTTCGCCCAGGCGGGATCGCATCTCCGCGATCTGGCGGGCAACCACCTGGCCGAAGATCGGGTGCAGCTCGGGCGCCGTCAGGAAGTCTGCGCCGTGCCGGCCGGCGGCAGGTCGTGGCTGGAGGTAGTACCCGTGATCCGGGTCATAGAGCGCAAGCTCCATGAAGCGGGCGAACGGGATCGCCCCGCCCGCACCGTCGATCTCCCGCCCGATGATCTCGGCCAGCTCGGCATCGGACAGGGGCGCCGTCATGTCGCCTCATCCCAGAGGCTCGGCCGCAGCCGCGCATCCGACGGCGCGGCCGGCTCCTCCGGCTCCGGCGCGGCCGGCTTCTCCGGCTCCTCCGGCTCCTCCGGCTGATCCAACCAGCGAACGGCACCGGGGATCAGGGGCAGCCCGGGTCCCACCAGGGTGTGCCCACCCAGCAGGATCGGCCGGCGCGCGGCCAATGCCCGCCGCGTCAGCTCGCGCAGCCACGGATCGCGCACCTCGTCAGGGCGGAGGAGATCGGACGCGAGCCGCTGTGCCAGCGGTGGCCAGCGCCGCTCGTCGCTCCCGAGCCGGTGCGCCAGCAGGACCCGGCTGTCGAGCACCGCCGCGTCGCAGAGCTGACCGATCAGCGGTGCCAATTGTCGCGGGCCGGATTCGTCAAGGGCCAGCGCCAGCAGCGATCGCGGCGGGGCGAGCTCGACCGAGGCCGCCGGGACGGCCGGTGGCTGGTCGCGTTCCTCGTCGAGGTCCCCCAGCGCAAGGGCGGTGCCAGAGCGCATGCCCCGCTCCTCGATGAGGGCGCGGACGCGGCAGGCCACACGGGTCTCGAGCCAGCGCAGGGTCCGTGACGACGAGCGGCCGGCCACGAAGAGCTCAGAGCGCCGGTCCGCCATCACCGCCACGACGCCACGCAGGGCGTCGGTGAACTCGGGGGCACCGGCCGCGATTTCGCGGGCGAGCGCGCGGAGTGCCGGCGGACAACCGGGATCACCGGCGAGCAGGACCACATCGAGTGGCGAGTCGATGTCGACACTGAGGCGCCAGACGTTCCGGCGATCGCGCACGGGCACGCCGGCCCGCTCCGCGAGCCAGCGCGGGAGCGCGTTATCAGACGGCAGGTCCGGCAGGGCCAGGAGGATGGCCGCGTCCGGGATCGCAACGGCGTCGGCCGAGTAGTAGCTGTTGGCGAGCGCAACCGGGCGTCGCGCGACACTGCGGGCCACCCTGACGAACTCCTCGAGGTCCAAGCGGCGCGCCAGCGGCATCGCCCCCGACCCGATGACGACGAGGCCATGGCGACGGCCGGGCAGGGTCGCCTCGACCACCTCGCGCGCCAGGGAGCGCAGTCGCTGGCCGAACGTGAGCGGCCCGCCATCCTGGCTCACGACGCGCACGTGTTCCGCCCCGGCCGCCACGAAGGCGGCGCGATGCCCCTCGGCGATGACCTCGCGGGCGGTCGCAAGCCAGCGGACGGGCTCGCCACCGTCTGCGGGGGATGGCGGGTGGAGGATCAGGACCGTGACCGGGCGCACCCGCCGATCCTAGGGCGGCGGGGTTTGACTACGATCCCGATCGTGACACGCGCGTATATCGGGCTCGGGGCGAACGTCGGCGATGCCGAGGCAGCGCTGGCCGGCGCGGTCGGCGCACTGGCGGCGCTGCCCGGGACGCGCGTGGTCGGCGTCTCGCGACTCTATGTGACACGGCCGGTGGGGGTCGCCGATCAGCCGGACTTCCGCAATGCGGTCGTCGCGCTGGACGTACCCCCGGGCCCGGACCCGGCGCAGGGAGCGCTCGACCTGCTGGTCCACCTCAAGGCGCTTGAGCGAGCGGCCGGCCGCAGGGCCCGCGGCCGCTGGGGCCCACGCGAGATCGACCTCGATCTGCTGGCATTCGGTCGTCATCGCCTCTCGCTCGACCGGCCGCCCGACGGCCAGTCGCGCGACGTCGCCGTGAAGGGCGTCCGGCTCCTGGTCGTGCCGCACCCGTCCGCCCGCGAGCGTCTGTTCGTGCTTGCCCCGTGGGCGGACCTTGCGCCCGGACTGGTGCCGCCGGGCTGGGGCGAGACGGTCGGGTCCGCGCGCCGCCGACAGGAGCACGTGGAGGGCTCGGGCGCCGTCAGGGTCGCGGGTGACTGGGACCCGGCCGCCGGCCGCTGGCGCCGCGCTTCACGCTGAAGGCGGCACCCCCCGCACATCGGGGCGGACATCGCGCCGGATCGACCTGCCTGGATGCCCGAATCCCGCCCACGGCGTGAAACCGTCAGGCACCGAACACGCCCGGTCAGGTTGCGATCGTCGAAGTGCTCGACGGAGCGCTCACAGCGTGAATCCCGACCGGACGGCGACCAGCGCGCCGGAAGGCGCGTCCAGCGCGCCGGAAGGCGCGCCCGGCGCGCGCGGTGGATGTCCGCGATGGTCGCCGTCGCGACGCGGAGGGCACGGGCCGACGGCATCCCGGGGTCGCGGGGTCTCCCCGCGGGGCCTTCCGCGAAAGCGCCTTCGCCGGAGGCCTACAGCCGGACGGACGGCGGCCGGTTCCGGTCGAACATGTGCACCGTATCGACGAAGCGGATCGTCTTGCTGCGGTAGGTCATGACGAGCGAGTGGGTTCGCGCCCCGCCGCCGAAGAAGCGGACGCCCTGGAGCACCTCACCGTCGGTGACGCCGGTGGCGGCGAAGACCAGGTGCTCGCCGCGGGCCAGTTCCTCGGTCTTGAAGACATAGTCCTCGTCACCGATCCCGCACATGCGCCTGGCCCGTTCGCGGTCGGATTCGTTGCGAAAGCGGAATCGGGCCTGGATCTCGCCGCCCAGGCAGCGCAGCGCGGCGGCCGTGAGCACACCCTCGGGGGCGGCCCCGATGCCCATCAGGGCATGCACGCCCGTGCCCGAAATCGCCGTGCTGATCCCGGCGATCACGTCGCCGTCCGATATGAGCGAGATGCGGGCACCCGCCTCGCGGACCTCGCGGATCAGGTCCGCGTGGCGCGGCCGGTCCAGGATGATCACCGTCAGGTCGTTGACGCCGCGCCCGAGCGCGGCCGCAATCCGGTGCAGGTTCTCGGTGGGCGAAAGCCGGATGTCGACCTTGCCGGCTGCGAGGGGCCCGACCGCCAGCTTGTCGAAGTACGTATCGGGAGCATTCAGCAGGCCGCCGCGCTCCGTTGCGGCGAGGACCGTGATCGCGTTGCCGGACCCGGTTGCGACCAGGTTGGTGCCCTCGAGGGGATCGACCGCGATGTCCACTTCCATGAGCGTGGCGCCGTCTTCACCCTCCATCCGGCCCAGGCGTTCCCCGATGTAGAGCATCGGCGCTTCGTCCCGCTCGCCCTCGCCGATGACGATCGTGGCCGCGATGTCCATATCGTCCATGGTCCGGCGCATGGCCTCGGTGGCGGCTCGGTCTGCCTCGTGGCGGTCGCCCCGGCCCATGTACCGCGCAGCCGCGATTGCCGCGGCCTCGGTGACCCGGACCATCTCGAGCGCGAGCAGCTTTTCCATCGGACTCCGAGGCTGAGCCGTCGTCACGTGGCAAATCCTCCCAGGCGATGTGCGTCAGGATCGGAAGTGGCGGCGACCGGTGAAGACCATGGCGAGATGGTGGCGGTTTGCGACCTCGATGGCCATCTCGTCCCGGACAGAGCCGCCCGGCTGGATGATGGCAGTCACGCCCGCGTTGGCGGCGATGGCGATGCCATCGGGGAACGGGAAGTACGCATCGCTCGCCATCACGGCGAGCTTGGCCCGATCGCCCGCCCGGCGCAGCGCGATCTCCACCGAGACCTGGCGGCTGGCCTGCCCTGCCCCGATGCCCACGGTGGCCGCGTTGCGGGCGAGCACGATGGCATTGGAGCTGATGTGGCGGACGGCGCGCCAGGCGAACAGCAGGTCGGTCAGCTCCTCGAGTGTGGGGCGCCGCTGGGTGACAACCTGCAGCTGGCCGCGGTCGAGCGCCAGATCGTCCTGGGTCTGGACCAGCAGGCCGCCGGAGATGCGCTTGAAGTCCAGCGTGGCGATGCCGTAGTCGCGCATCCCTTCGGTGGGGTCAGCGGGCACCGCCAGGATCTCGAGCTGCTCCTTCTCACGCAGGACGGCCAGCGCCGCGTCGCTGTACGACGGGGCCACCACCGCCTCGTACGAGTTGGCGGCGATCTCCCGCGCGGTCGCCACGTCCAGCTGGCGGTTCACGGCCACGATCCCGCCGAACGCGGCGACGGTATCGCACTCGAGCGCCCGGCGGTACGCCTCGGCCAGCTCATCGCTTGACGCGAGGCCGACCGGCTCGGTGTGCTTGACGATCGCGACCGCGGGCGATGTGAAATCGCGCGCGATGCGGTACGCCGCGTCGAGATCCATGAGGTCGTTGAAGCTGGGCGGCGCACCCTGGAGCTGGGTCGCATCGGCAAGCGTGCCGCTGCGATGGGTGGTCTCGCGGTAGAAGGCCGCTCGCTGGTGCGGGTTCTCGCCGTACCGAAGGTCGTCGACTTTCTCGAGCACCAGCGCGAGCCGGGGCGGGAACAGGTTTCCCGTCAGCTGGTGGAGGTACGCCGCGATTTCCGCGTGGAAGGCGGCGATGGCGCCGAAGGCTTCGGCGGCCAGCGCCTGGCGCAGCTCGGCGGAGGTGGTGCCCAGCTCGCGCAGCTCCCGGATCACACGCGGGTAGTGATGCGGGCTCGAGACAGCGGCCACCGCCACGCAGTTACGGGCCGCGGCGCCGAGCAGCGCGACGCCGCCCACGTCCACGAGCTCGAGCGCTTCATCGATCCGATGGACGCCGGCGCCGACTTCGGGCGCGAACGGCTTGACGTTGACGACCACGATGTCGATCGGCGCGATGCCGTGTTCCACGAGTTCGGCGAGTTGGCCGGGATCGTCGCGCCGGGCGAGGATGCCCGCGTACACCGCCGGGTGGAACGTCTTGACCTGGCCACCGACGAGGGGCGGCACGAGGGTCAGGTCGCTGACGCTCGCCACATCGATGCCGTCACCGGCGAGGTGCTCCCGCGTGCCGTCGGTGGCGTAGATGTCGACCCCGAGACTTCGCAGCTCCCGCGCGAGGGCCCCCAGGCCGTCGCGATTGGCGACCGAGATGAGGGCTCGCACCCAGCCTGCCTCCGTCCAGTGGGTCTCCGTCCGGGGCGGTGCCGGGTGCCGACCCGCCGGTCCGCCGCAGCGGGATCGGTCGTGATCCGCCCGCCGCGGCCCGAAGTCGCCTTCGGTCGCTCCGGACGGCGTCTCCCGGAGGGCGAGTATAGCGCGCGGTCATGGCATACTCGGTCAGCCGGACGGTGCTCCATGGAGGGCGCCCGCCGGCGTCGATGCCGCTCGGGCCGGGTCCGCCCGGGCCGTTGAGTGGCGCGCAGTTGCGGCGGGGATCGCCGCCCGAATGGCGCCCATACGCACGGGGAGAACCGTGAAGCACGAGCCCTGGGAATACCTGTTCATTTCCTTCAACAGCTTCAACTTCCATGACCTGTTCAACCCGATCTGGAGCAGTTCGCTGGTCCTCCTGATCGCGCTCGTGATCCTTTACAACGTCCGGACGCGGCAGCTGCGCACACACGCGCCATATCTCGAGATGTATGAGTGGCTGCTCTGGACGGGCGTGATCTCGTTCGGGCTCCTGGTGACCTACGCGCTGTTCGTCTTCGATTTCCTGTTCGTGGTCATCACGATCCCGATCATGCTGGGCGTGTTCATCTGGATCCGCTTCATCCACTTCCCGCCGATCCTGGCCGCCTACGAGCAGAAACTGGCTCGCCAGCGGTACTTCTCGCGCTCGCGGTTCGCGCATCCCGAAAGCACGATCCGCACGAAGCCGGCCCGGCGCCGCCGCCGGCGCTGACAGCGCCACTGCTGTGCAGATCGCTCGCTTCGGAGTCGGCAACCGGCGGGCCGAGGGCCCGAAGGGGTCGCGCAACCTGCAGGGCCAGGTCATCCACTCCGACGCGAACGGCGTGATCTCGGAGCTCGCCTTCGGCCGCCAGGGTCGCATCGAACCGCACAGCAACCCCAACACGACCTGGTTCGTGGTAATCGAGGGCGGCGGGTTCGTGCAGGTCGACGACGAGCAGTCGCGGGTCGCCGCGGGCGAGGCGGTCCTCTGGCCGGCCAACGTCGTGCACGCGGCGTGGACCGACCAGTCACCGATGCGCGCGATCGTGGTGGAACTGCCCGAGCTGGTCGAGTCGCGGGTGCTCGAGGGCACGGCGCGGGAGATCGCCGCCGGGGACGTCACGGCGCCCGGCGGTTCGCCGACGCCCCCACAGCGCGCGTACGGCCATCTCCTGGAACGACCGGCCAGCCGGTATGACGTCGCCGAGGGGGAACCCTTCTAGGGCCCCGATGTCGCGAGGGTTCGCGATCCCGGAACCCGCGACGGGCACGACACCCGCAATGGAGGCGGTCGGCCTCGTCAAGCGGTTCGGCGCGATCCACGCCGTCGATGGCATCGACCTCTCGCTGGCGCCCGGGCGCATCTACGGGGTCCTGGGCCCGAACGGCTCCGGCAAGACGACGCTCATCCGCCTCATGACCGGCCTCGCGCGCGCGACGGAGGGCAGCGTGCGCGTGCTCGGCGTCCCGATGCCGTCTCGGACCCTGCTCGCCCGGATCGGGTACATGACCCAGGGCGACGGGACCTACGCCGAGCTCTCCGCGTGGGAGAACCTGCGCTTCCTCGCGGCGCTCTACGGCGTCCGTGACGCGGCCCCGCTCCAGCGTGTGCTGGAACTCGTGGAGCTGGCCGATCGGCGCGGAACGCCGGCACTCGAGCTGTCGGGCGGGATGCGCCGCCGGCTCTCGCTGGCGTGTGCCCTGGTCCACGACCCTGCAGTCATCTTTCTCGACGAGCCGACGGTGGGCGTGGACCCGGCGCTGCGCGTGCAGTTCTGGGCCCACTTCCGGCGATTGGCCGACGCCGGGCGGACGCTGATCGTCTCGAGCCACGTCATGGACGAGGCGGACCGCTGCGACGAGCTGGTCCTGCTGCGAGCCGGTCGCGTGCTGGGGCGTGGGACTGCAGCGGAGCTGCGCGACCGGGCCGGCACGCCTGACCTCGAAGGGGCGTTTCTGCGCCTCGGCGAGCCGGTCCCGTGAACCCCTGGCGCGTCGTGGCGCTCGCGCGGCGAATCGTGGACCAGTTCCTGCGCGACCATCGCTCGCTCGGCCTGATCTTCGTCGCGCCGCTCGTGATCATGGCGCTGCTGGGCTGGGTGCTGCGCGACTCGTCGGCGCCGTCGCCGCGGGTCGCCATCGTGAACCTCGACGTCGCATCCGCGCCGAGCGAACGGGTGCGCGGCGCGCTGACCGAGGCAATCCGCCAGGCCGCTCTGCCGCTGGTCGAGGTCGGAGCGGATGAACCGGCGGCCGACGCCGCGCTGCGTGCGAGCGCGGTCGACGTGGTGATCCTGCTCCCGGTCGGCTTCGGTGCCGGATTGGCCGATGGCGACCCCCCGCCGCTGGTGATCGTGACCCAGGGCGTGCGCGGCACCGACGACAACGCGCAGGTGGAGGTCGTGTTGCGCCAGCTGGCCGGAGCGCTGCCCCTGCCGCCGGGCACCGCATCGATCCTGCGCCGCTCGGTCTTCGGGCCGCCGTTCATCGCCGGCCCGCCGGACGCGCTGGCGAGCTTCGCGCCTGCGCTGATCGGCTACTTCGGGTTCTTCTTCGTCTTCATCCTGACCGCGATCAGCTTCCTGCGCGAGCGGGTGGGCGGCACGCTTGAGCGGCTGCTCGCGACGCCGATCCGGCGCGCGGAGATCGTGGCGGGCTACTCACTCGGGTTCGCGATCTTCACCACAATCCAGGTCGTACTGATCCTGGCGTTCAGCCTGTCGGGCTGGTCCACGCCCGATGGCTGGGACGGACCTCGGGTCGCGATCGGCCTCGGGATTCCGTCGGCCGGCAGTCCGCTGCTGGCGTTCCTCGTGGTCCTGCTCTTCGCGCTGGGCTCGGTGAACCTGGGCATCTTCCTTTCGACCTTCGCGCGGACTGAGTTGCAGATCCTCCAGTTCATTCCGCTGGTGATCGTGCCGCAGGGGCTGCTGGGCGGCGTCTTCTGGTCCATCGAATCGCTGCCGGCCGCCCTGCAGCCGGTGGCGCGCGTCATGCCCCTGACCTACGCGGTGGAGGGATTGCGGGAGGTGATGGTGCGCGGCGCCGACCTCGCGTCGCGGACCCTGCAGCTGGACCTCGCGTTCCTGGCTGGGACGGCCGTGCTGTTCGTGGTGCTCGCCGGGGCGACGATCCGGCGGGAGGTCGTCTAGCGCGCCACGATCGCGCCGACCTGGCCCAGGACGCGCGCAGTGGCCCCCCAGACGAGCAGGCCGTCGAGCGAGTAGGCCCCGAAGCGGATCAGCCGCTCGCCGAACGCCCGCTCGACGATCTCGATCGGGGCGGGCGGCACGAAGGCCGCGAGCGGCGGCTCAAGGATCCGGCTGACTTCGCGCGGCTCCGCCCGATAGGCAGGTCGCCGTTCGGCCAGGGCCATGACCGGCGTCAGCCGGAAGCCGCTGACCGGGATCCAGACCGGGTCCAGTACGCCCACGACCGTCAGCCCGACGGCGGAAGGGTCGAGGCCGACCTCCTCCTCGGATTCGCGGATCGCGGTTGCGGCCGCGTCCACATCGTGCGGCTCTGCCTTCCCGCCCGGGAAGCTGACCTCGCCGCTGTGATGGGCGCCACCGACGACCCGTTCCGTCAGGAGCACGCACGCGTCACCCGATTCGTCCGGGTATACGAGGACCAGCACGGCCGCGGGACGCGATGTACTGGCGTCGAAGTGGACCGGTGTCCGCGCGGGTCCCTCCAGGATCACGGGCGTCAGCCTCGCGGGTCCCGGCGGCAGGCGCGCTGGCAGCGGCGACAGGCGCGCGACGGCAGCGTCGAACTTCATGCGCGGAGCATGCCCGTTCAACGCAAGCGGACGAGCGAGTGCGGCCGGTCGGATCAGTTGGGCCGTTCGGGCTTGTCGCCGTCGGGCGGCGTCCAGAGCCGCGACGTCGCCGTCCCGGTCGGGCCCCCGGAACCGGCTCCGGCACCCACCGGCTGGGCGCCTGCTCGGGCATCCCGGCGCGCCCCGGCGTCGGTGACCACCGTGGACCCTCCCGCCGAGAACACCAGCGTTCCGCCGACGACGTCGGCATCGACCGCGATCCGGTCGCCGGCCCGGAACTGGCCCTGGAGCAGCGCCCGCGCGAGCGGGTTCTCCACCAGCCGCTGGATCGTTCGCTTCAGCGGCCGCGCCCCGTAGGCCGGATCGGTGCCCTCGCGGGCGATCAGGGCCCGGGCGGCGGGCGTGAGCTCCAGCACGAGGTCGTGCTCGGCCAGCCGCCGTCCCAGGTCGGCGAGCAGGAGGTCCACGATCGCCGCGAGGTTGGCCTCCGTGAGCGCGTGGAACACGATCACCTCGTCGATGCGGTTGAGGAACTCGGGCCGGAATTGGAGTCGCAACTGCTCGGTGACGCCGCGCTTCATCTCCTCGTACGCGGTGTCCCCGCCCCGGCCGGCGTACTGCGCGATGACCTGGCTGCCGATGTTGCTCGTCATGATCACGACGGTGTTCTTGAAGTCCACCGTCCGGCCCTGGCTGTCGGTCAGCCGGCCGTCGTCAAGAACCTGGAGCAGAACGTTGAACACGTCGGGGTGCGCCTTCTCGATCTCGTCGAGCAGCACGACCTGGTAGGGCCGCCGGCGGACCGCCTCGGTGAGCTGGCCGCCCTCCTCGTAGCCCACGTAGCCCGGGGGCGCGCCGACCAGGCGGGACACCGAGAATCTCTCCATGTACTCGCTCATGTCGATGCGGACCATGGCGTGCTCGTCGTCGAACAGGAACTCGGCGAGGGCGCGCGCCAGCTCGGTCTTGCCGACGCCGGTCGGACCCAGGAACAGGAACGAGCCGATCGGCCGCCTGGGGTCCTTGAGTCCGGCCCGAGCCCGCCGGACCGCGTCCGAGACGGCCTCGATGGCCTCCTGCTGGCCGACCACGCGCTGGTGCAGCCGGTCCTCCATGTGGACGAGCTTGGCCATCTCGCCCTCGAGCATCCGGGTGACCGGGATGCCGGTCCAGGCGGACACGATCCCGGCGATATCGTCGGCGGTGACCTCTTCCTTGAGCATCGCACCGGGGCCCTGGAGTGCCGCGAGGGCGGCTTCCTGGTCGGCGAGGCGCTGCTGGAGCTCGGGCAGCGTGCCGTAGCGGAGCTTCGCGGCGGTCTCGTAGTCGGTCTGGCGCTGCGCCTGGTCGATCCGGACCTGGAGCGCTTCGAGATCCTCCTTCGACGCACGGATCGCCGCGATGGCGGACTTCTCGGCCTCCCAGCGCTGCTTCATGGCGCCGCCCTGCTCCTCGATGTCGGCCAGCTCCTTCTCCATGGCCTCGAGGCGCGACTTCGACGCTTCGTCCTTCTCCTTGCGCAGCGCCTCGCGCTCGATCTCGAGCTGGATCCGGCGCCGCTCGAGCTCGTCGAGCTCGGCGGGCATGGAGTCGATCTCCATCCGCAGCTTGCTGGCAAACTCGTCCACCAGGTCGATCGCCTTGTCGGGCAGGAAGCGCTCGGTGATGTAGCGGTGGGAGAGCGTGGCCGCGGCGACCAGCGCCGAGTCCGTGATGCGGACGCCGTGGTGGACCTCGTACCGCTCACGCAGGCCGCGCAGGATCGAAATGGTCTCCTCGATCGTGGGCTCATCGATGAGCACGGGCTGGAACCGCCGCTCGAGGGTGGCGTCCTTCTCGATGTGCTTGCGGTACTCGTCGAGCGTGGTGGCGCCGATCGTGTGCAGCTCGCCGCGCGCCAGCATCGGCTTGAGCAGGTTGCTCGCGTCCATCGCGCCCTCGGCGGCGCCGGCGCCGACGACCGTGTGCAACTCGTCGATGAAGAGGATCACGCGCCCCTCGGCGTCCTTGATCTCCTTGAGGACCGCCTTGAGTCGCTCCTCGAACTCGCCGCGGAACTTGGCACCGGCGATCAGGGCGCCCAGGTCCAGCGAGACGACGCGCTTGTCCTTGAGGGTCTCGGGTACGTCCCCACGCACGATCCGCTGGGCAAGGCTCTCGGCGATCGCGGTCTTGCCGACGCCGGGCTCGCCGATGAGGACCGGGTTGTTCTTGGTGCGGCGCGACAGGACCTGGATCGTGCGCCGGATCTCCTCGTCGCGGCCGATCACGGGGTCGAGCTTGCCCGCGCGCGCCTCCGCGGTCAGGTCGCGGCCGTACTTCTCCAGCGCCCGGTAGGTGGTCTCGGGGTTCTGGCTGGTGACCCGCTGGCCGCCGCGCACGCTGGCAAGCGCCTGCAGGAGAGCCTCCCGGCCGGCGCTGTGCCTCTCGAGCAGTCCCTGGCCGTCACCGCCGATCTCGGCGACGCCGAGCAGGAGATGCTCGGTGGAGACGTATTCGTCGGTGAGGCGCTTCGCCTCGCTCTCGGCACGCTCCACGACCTGCCTGGCCCGCGGCGCGAGGCTCAGATTGCCGCCCTGGATGCGGGCGCGCCGGGCGAGCAGCGCGGCGAGCTCGCCGCGGAACGCGGGCAGGTCCACGCCAAGGCGCCGCAGCGTCTCGGACGGCACGCCGTCGTCGGGCTCCACGAGCGCGGCGAGCAGGTGCTCCGCGTCCAGGATCGGGCTCTGGAGCGTCTCGGCGAGGCGCTGGGCAGCGAGGATGGCCTCCTGCGCCTTCTGAGTGAATCGGTCGAGTTGCATCGTGGGGTCAGCCTCCGAGGGGAGGAACAGAGAGCAGAGTTGACAGCATTATTGATAGGTGTGCTGCCACTGTAAATGGGGTGTTGGCGACGTCTTCCCGGGGCAGGCCCCGGGTCCCCCGATCGGCAGCGCCCCCGGACGTGCCGCCCGCGAGCCTGATCGACGCTGTCTCTCGCCGCGGCGGGACGGCCTTCGGCCGAGCGACTACCCGTCGCTCCGCGGGTTCGGCTGATCGACCTTCTTGAGGAACGCCTCCGCGGCGCTCTTCGCAGCCTCCGACAGGCCGGTCGGCAGGATGACCTGCACCTTCACGTACAGGTCTCCTCGGCCTTCGCCCTTCAGACGCGGCATGCCCTGGCCGGACAGACGGAACGTGCGGCCGTTCTGAGTGCCCGCCGGCAGCGTCAGGAGCACGCGGCCCGTCAGGGTTCCGACCGGCACCTCGGCGCCGAGGAGCGCCTCCCGCAGGGCCACCTTCAGGTCGCGCGTGATGTCGGCCCCGCTCCGGCTGAACACCGGATGCGGCCGCAGCCTCGTCGCGATGAACACGTCGCGCGCCGGCCCCGAGCCGCCCTTGCTCGCGATCCGGATCCGGCTTCCGGAGTCGACGCCGGCCGGGATCTTGAGCTCGAGTCGCTTGCCGTCAACGTCAACGATGCGTGTCGTCCCCGTGAATGCCTCTTCGAGGCTGATCTCGGCCTGGGCGTCGGGCCCTTGAGCGCGCCCGTCGGCCGCGGTCGGCGCGGAGCCGCCGGCCGCCGGCCCGCCCAGACCGGCGAGCATGTCCTCGATCGAGGGTGTCCCGGCTCCCCGCGCCTGGCGGGCCCGCGTCCGGGTCCGGCCGCTCGCACCGCCGGCGGCTGACTCCTCGCCGCCGAAGAACATGCGGAAGAAGTCGCTGAACTCGCCGGCGTCGCCGCTGCCCCGGAACTCGTAACGGACGTTGGCACCCTGCCCGCCGAAGCCGGAGAACCCGCTGAACGGAGCGCCGGTGCCGCCGGCACCCGGCCTCGAGCCGGCGCGCGAGTAGGCCTCCCAGTTGGAGCCCAGCTCGTCGTAGAGCTTGCGCTTCCCGGAATCTGACAGGACCTCGTTGGCCTCGTTGAGGTCCTTGAACCGCTGTTCAGCGGCCTTGTCGCCCTGGTTGCGGTCCGGGTGGTGCTGGCGGGCGAGCTTGCGGAAGGCCTTCTTAATGTCAGCCTGCGTTGCCGTCCGGGGCACGCCCAGGACCTGGTAGTAGTCCTTGTAGTCCATCGATTCAGTCCCCTGATCGAAGAAGCCCGGCAGGGTTCATCACCAAGCCGGGCTCCCTCGCATCGGACGGCCTCAGTCCGGGGTGGCCCGCTGAACCACCACCGGCGGCTGCTCGGCCGGCGGGAAGGTCGTTCGTCGAACCCGGCTCTCGGGCTCTGGCTTGAGCGGCTTGTCGCCCTCCACCAGCTTCGGGGGCTCCGCGGGGAGCGGCCGCGGCTTGCGCCGGAGAGCCGCCTCGAGCACCTGCTCCATGGAGTCGGCGAGGACCAGCTTGATCGACTTGCGGATCTCGTCGGGCACGTCGCGCAGGTCCTTCTCGTTCTTGCGGGGAAGGACCACGATCCTGGCCCCGGCGAGGTGCGCCGCCAGGATCTTGCTCTTGAGCCCGCCGATGGGCAGCACCCGCCCGCGCAGGGTGATCTCGCCCGTCATCGCGACGTCCTTGCGGACAGCGATGCCGGTGAACGCGCTGACCATGGCGGTCGCCATCGTCACGCCCGCCGACGGGCCGTCCTTGGGGATCGCGCCCGCGGGCACGTGGATGTGAAGCGTGTTCTTCTCGAAGATCTCGCGCGAGATGCCGAGCTGGGTCGCGTTGGCACGGATCCAGGACAGGGCGGCCCGGGCGGACTCCCGCATGACCTCGCCGAGCTGGCCGGTGAGGATGAAGTCCTCCTTGCCCTCCATCTTCGTGACCTCGACGGCGACGACATCGCCGCCGACCTCGGTGACGACAAGGCCGGTGGCGGAACCGGTCTGATCCTCGGCCTCGAGCTCGCCGTACTCCCAGCGCGGGGGCCCGAGGAACTCCTCGAGCTTGCGCCGGTCGACCACCGTCTTGCGCTTGCGGCCCTCCGCCACCGTGCGGGCGACCTTGCGCATGATGTTGGCGATCTCGCGCTCGAGATTCCGGACGCCGGCCTCCTTGGTATAGGCCTGGACGAGCTCGGTCATGGTCTCGTCGGTGATCTCGATGTTCTTCGGGGTCAGGCCGTGGTTCTCCATCTGCTTGGGGATGAGGAACCGCCTGCCGATCTCGATCTTCTCCTGCTGGGTATATCCGGGGAGCGCGATGATCTCCATCCGGTCGCGCAGCGGCGCCGGGATCGGGTCGAGGAGGTTGGCCGTGGCAACGAAGAGCACCCGGGAGAGGTCGAACGGCACCTCCAGGTAGTTGTCCTGGAAGCTGAAGTTCTGCTCCGGATCCAGCACCTCGAGCAGCGCCGAGGACGGGTCGCCGCGGAAGTCCATGCCGATCTTGTCGACTTCGTCGAGCATGAAGACCGGGTTGTTCGACCCGGCAGTCTTGATGTTCTGGATGACACGACCGGGCAGCGCGCCGATGTAGGTGCGCCGATGGCCGCGGATCTCCGCCTCGTCGTGGATGCCGCCCAGGCTCATCCGCACAAACTTGCGGCCCATGGCCCGCGCGATGCTTCGGCCGAGGGACGTCTTGCCGACACCGGGCGGGCCGACGAACGCCAGGATGGGGCTGCGGATCTTGTCGGCGAGGGCGCGGACGGCGAGGTACTCGAGAATGCGCTCCTTGATCTTCTCGAGGCCGTGGTGGTCCTCGTCGAGGATCTTGGCGGCCTCCCTGATGTCGAGCTGGTCCTCGGTTGCAACGTTCCACGGCAGGCCGACCAGCCAGTCGACGTACGTCCGGATGACGCCCACCTCCGGCGACGCCGACGGGATGCGGCTCATCCGGTCGATCTCCTTGATCGCCCGGGCCTTGATCTCGTCGGGCATGCCGGCGGCCTCAACCTTGTCGCGCAGCTCGTTGATCTCGGCCTGCTGGGGGTCGTCCTCGCCCAGCTCGCGCTGGATGGCCTTGAGCTGCTCGCGGAGGATGTACTCCCGCTGGGTCTTGTCCATCTCGGACTTGACCTCGGACTGGATCTTCCCCTTGAGCTCGAGGATCTCGATCTGGCGCGCCAGGAAGTTCGAGACCAGCTTGAGGCGCTCGATGACGTCGACCGTCTCGAGCAGCTCCTGGCGCTGCTCGGTGGTCATGTCCGGGCTGTAGGCGACCATGTCGGCCAGCAGCCCCGGCTCGCTGATGTTGCGCGCGGCCACCGCCGCCTCAGGCGGGACCGGTGCGCCGTTGGCGACGTACTGCTCGATCTGCGCCTGGACCGTGCGCATGAGCGCCTGGACCTCGACTCCCGTCGGGGTCTCGTCGGCGAGATCCACGATCCGGGCCCGCAGGTGGGGCGAGGTCGAGGAAAACCCCTCGACGCGGAGCCGGCCCTGGCCCTGGACGATCGCGCGGACCGTCCCGTCCTGGAGCTGGACGATCTGGGCGATCTTGGCGAGCGTCCCGACGGTGTAGAGCTCGGAGGGGTCGTTGATGTCCTCCTGGTCAGCCTGCCGCTGGGTGACCAGCGCGATCGGCCCGTTCTCCGCGACGGCCGCGTTCAGGGCGGCGACGCTCTTCTCGCGGCCGACCTGGAGGGGCACGATCATCTCGGGGAAGATGACCGTCTCCCGCAGTGCCACAAGGGGCAGGTCGCGAACGGTGCCGGCCGGCTGGGTCGGCACGGCCGTCTTCTTCGGCTTGGCGTTCGGCGTTTCAGGCGCCATGGAATCTCCTCTGGGGATGGCTTCGCTTGCGCGCGGGCAACGTCGCCATCGCGGCCGTCGTCCGGATCTGTGACGTGGTGGCGCTGATCACGGCTGGCAGCCTCGACGCGAACCGACCCGGACCGGTCGGTCGCCGGTGGCTGTGCCCGGCTCGCCCGTGCGATCCCGCGCCCGCTCGTCGTAGAGGAGCTCCAGGATCCGCGTCCCCAGGCGCTCTTCGAGCTTGAAGAGGACGCGGATGCCGGCCAGATTGACGCCTCGTTCCTGGGTGAGGTGGCGGATCCACAGGACCCGCCGGATGTCGTTCTCGCTATAGAGCCGGATGTTGGTGGGGGTACGAGCCGGCGCGATCAGCCCCTCATCCTCGTAGATGCGCAACGTCCGCGGGTGGACGCTGACGATGCTCGCGGCCACGCTGATGACGTAGACCGGGCGAGTGGGGTCACGATCGGGGCGGCCGTGCACGTCAGGCGGGCTGTTCGATGCGAGCGGTGGCGTGGCCGGCGCCAGCGGTGCTGATGTCGCGTGCGGAGCCATCGCTTGTCGGGGTGATCCGGATCGTCCGTGGCTTCACCTGCTCCGCGCGCGGAATGCGCAGGGTCAGGATGCCGTTGTCGAACGTGGCCGCGGCCTTGTCCGCCTCGAGGCCGTTGGGCAGAGTCACCGAGCGGGCGAAGGTGCCGCGCCGGATCTCCTGCAGCAGGTACTGATCGGACTCCTCCTTCGTCTCGCTCCGGGACTCGCCGGAGATGGTCAACGTCCCGTTCTCGATCGTGATCTCGACGTCCTCGGGCTTGACCCCGGGGAGCGACGCCCGGACGAGCAGCTCGTCCGCCGTGACCTTGGCATCGAGGGCGAGACTGGAGCTCTCGAGTGCAGAACCGGCCCACATGCGGGGCCGAACGAAGCTGTCCTCGAAGAGCCGGTCCATCGCCTGGCGGAGCGAAACGAGCTCGCCGAACGGCGACGGCCGCCGTGCGATCGTCATCTCGAACCTCCTGGAATGATCTCCGGACCTCCCGGCCCGGGTTGCCTGGGGTGGACCCGCGGGCCCGTCCGATGCACCTCGCACCGGATGTGGCACATCCTAGAATATTGACAACATCATTGTCAAGAGTCGCGGGCGTGGTGCGGGCAGGCAACGAGGGCCCGGAGCTTCCGGGCAGGCGGGCACGGAACCCGTCACGGGGATACGCTCGGCCTGCGAAGGAGGGACGCGGCCGTGACGGCCGGGCGTCAGAGACCCGGAGCCCCGATCTCCGCCCCGATCAACTGCTCGCGCAGCTCCGCTTCGCACTCTCGGCGGCCGATCGCAAGGACCTTGTCGCCCTGACGGAGCACCGTGTCCGAGCCGACGGGTGTCGCCACGCCGCCGCGGATCACGGCGAACAGCGAGCAGCCGTTCGGAACGCCCAGGTCCTGGGCAGCCCGGCCGATGGCCGGTGACCGGTCGTCGATCTGGGCCTCGATGAGTTCGAGATCACCCTCGCCGCCGAGTGCCGCCAGGTGGAGCAGCTCCCGGACGGGGATCTCCTGCTCGATGGACGCCAGGATCATCCGGGTCGGCGAGATCTGATCGTCGACGCCAAGGTGCTCGAAGAGCGCCTCGTTGGCCGGGTTGTTCACGCGCGCGATCGTCTTGGGCACATCGAAGTGGTGCTTGGCCATCTGGCAGATGACCAGGTTGTCCTCGTCGTCGCCGGTCACGGCGGCCACTACGTCGGCGCGGTTCGCACCGGCCTCGGCGAGGTACTTGCCCTCACAGCCGTCGTGGGGGATGACGATCGAGCCGATCTCGTCGGCGATCTGCGTTGCCCGCGCGCGGTCCTTCTCCATCAGCACAACTTCATGACCGGACTGGATCAACTCGCGCGTCAGGTAGTAGCCGACGCGCCCTCCGCCGACGACCAGAACGAACATGTCACCGACCTCGCGTGGTGGAGCCGGCGCCGGCCCCGGGTTCCGGGAGGAGCGCGTCGTGAAGCTGAGCCGCATCGTCGTGGCCGCCGCTGGGCACCCGGATCACCGGCGCCCCGCTGCCCGCCAGACCGGCGAAGGCCAGGATGGCGTCCGCCATGAGCGACGTGCGGCAGATGGTCGCGATTCCGAGCTCGGCGTAGGCCTCCGCTCGCACGGGGTCGTTGAGCTTGGCGACGGACTTGCGCGCGCCGAACACCTCGGCCGCGAGCTGGGCGGACATCACGTTGCGATTGTCACCCTCTGTGAGTGCGAGGAACAGATCGCAGTCCTGCGCCCCGGCACGCCGGAGGACCGCCTCGTCGGTGCCGTTGCCGCGGATCGCATCGCCCCGGAACGACGACGGCAGCCGCTCGAACGCCGTCGTCGAGGTATCGATGATGGAGACGTTGTGACCGGCTGCCGCGAACGTGGCGGCCAGCAGCGCGCCGACGCGCCCGCAACCGACGATGACCACCTTCATGGGGAACCCTCGAGCATCGCTTGGCGGACCACCCAGACGCTGCACTGGGTGTTCTTGAGCACGTACGGAATGGTGCGGCCGATCTCGAAGTCGCCGCCGAACCTGGTCCGATACGGCAGTCCGAGCACCACCAGGTCGGCGTTGCGCTCACTCGCCTCGTCGACGAGGGCCGCCCCCACGTCGCGTGCCTGGAGCAGGACGACCTGGACGCGGTACTTCGATTCCTCCGCCACGGCCTCGGCGAAGTCGAGCACGCGCTGCGCCTCCTCCGAGCGTCCGGCGACGTCGGCATCGAGCGGGAGCGTCCAATCGATCTCCACCACGTGGACCGCCACGATCTCCGACTTCCAGGGTTTCGCAAGGTCGCAGGCCAGGCGCACGATCTGGCGATCGGTCGGCCCGCCGTTCACGGCCAGCACGGCACGCCGAAACGGTGCGTGATTGGCGTCCGCCAAAGGGTCAGCTCCGAGCCGCGGTCTGCGGCGGTTTCCGGCGACGAATGCGGTCGGCTCTCGCGCCCGGCCGGCCCGGAACGCGCGGTGGTCACGATACCACCGGCGGCACGTGCGCTCGGCGGTCGGCCAGCCGCCGGCCGAAGGGCGGGCGTCGCCACCCGCGGCGGTCAGTGGTCGCGGCGGTACGGGACGTCCGCGATGACCGTGTGCTCGCGGCCGACGAGAGTGGCCTTGAGCCGCTTGGCGGTCTGGTTGTAGAGCAGCCGGTCCCACCAGTGGCGTGCCACGTACTCGGGCAGGACCACGATCGTGATCGGCGCCTCCTGTTCCGCGGGCCACTCCCGGTCGAGAACGTCGAGATACGCCACGAAGGGCCCGATGAACGCGCGAAACGGCGACTCGACGAGCACCAGGGTCACCTCCGGGAACTGGCGCTCCCACCGGTGCCGCAGTTCCTCGCCTCCCTCGATGTCGTCGGTGACGTAGACGCCCCGGATGTCAGGCCCGATGGCCCGGGCGAAGTTGACCGCCTGCACCACGGCCCGGTTGATGCCCGGCACTGGGATCACCACGCGCTGCGATCGATGCGGCCCCGGGATCACGATGTCGTCGCGGACATGCAGCTCGCGCGCCTGCTCGGCGTACTGGCGGTGAACGAACATCATCAGCCCGACGAAGGTCGGGATCAGCAGGATCACCAGCCACGCGCCGTCCACGAACTTGACGGTGGTGACGACGATCGCCACAACGGCGGTGGCCACGCAGCCGATCGCGTTGATCGCCAGCCGATAGCGCCAGCCCGGCGGCCGCTCGCGCAGCCAGTGGCGGATCATGCCCGCCTGGCTGATCGTGAAATCGGTGAACACCCCGACCGCGTACAGGGGAATCAGCGTGTGGGTGTGGCCGCCGACCGCGATCACGAGGGCCGCGGCGAAGACGCCCAGCACCACGATGCCCATCGAGAACGCGAGCCGGTCGCCGCGGAACGAGAACTGGCGGGGGAAGAAGCCGTCCTGGGCGAGGACCGCGGCGAGGCGCGGGAACGCGGCAAAGCTCGTGTTCGCGGCCAGGAACAGCAACAGGGCGGTGAACGCCTGGAACAGGAAGAATGGAATCGAGCCGTCGCCGTAGACGTGGGCCGCGACCTGCGCGATCACGGTCTCGCGCGCCGACTGTTCGATCGGCAGCACCGCGAAGTTCACCGCGAGGAACGTGATGCCGATGAACAGCGTGGCCAGCAGCACGCCCATCACGAGAAGGGTCGTGGCAGCGTTCCTTGATTCGGGTGGCTGGAACGCGGGCACGCCCGTTGCGATCGCTTCGGTGCCAGTCAGCGCGACCGCGCCCGACGCGAACGCCCGAAGTACGAGGATCATGCTCAACGACTCGACCGAGGACTGCTGACGGGCAAGCTGCTCGGCCGTGTAGGCGGCCTGGTCGCCGCCCAGGACCTGGATGACCCCGAGCACGATCGTGAGCAGCGCCGCGCCCAGGAACAGGTACGTCGGGACCGCGAAGATGTTCCCTGCCTCGCGCAGCCCGCGCAGGTTGCCGATCGTGAGCAGCGCAATCGCGCCGACGCCGATCAGCACGGCGATCGGCGCCACGCTCGGGACCGCCGAGACGATCTGCTCCACGGCCGACGACGTCGACACGGCGACCGTGAGCGTGTAGTCGATCAGGAGCGCCGAGGCGGCGACGAGTGAAGCGATCTTGCCGAAGTTCGCCTTCGAGACCGAGTAGGAGCCACCGCCCGTCGGATAGGCGATGCAGACCTGGCGGTAGCTGAACGCCACGACGCCCAGGAGGAGGGCGATGGCGATGCTGACCGGCAGGCTCAGCGCCAGAGCTGCCACTCCGCCCAGGACGAGGACGCGGACGATCTCCTCGGTCGCGTACGCCGAGGACGAGATCGCGTCGGAACTGAAGATCGCGAGCGCCTTCTTCTTGCTCAGGCGCTCGCCGGCCTCCTCCTCGTTGGCAAGGGGGCGCCCGAGGGCAATCGACTTCAGGCGCGCCGCGAGGCGGCCGGCCGGGGTGGTGGGGAGACTGGCCGCCGGCTTGGCCTTGAGCTGGCCTCGTCCGGTGTATCGGAAGTACGCCGCGTGGGGTCGCTCCACGCGGACACGACGATCGGCGATCTTGCGCCCCGGAAGGGGTCGGCTTGGGTCGCTCACCGGCTCAGGAATCGCCTTCGCAGCAGGGCTGGACCCGGGTGGCCGCGCGCCCCCTGGCCTCGCGGCGGGTTGGACATCGGCCGGAGGCTATCACGGGGTCGCGTCATCACACGCCGTGTTTCAGGCGGGCCACGAGCGGCGGCGGAAGGCCGAGCGCCGTCATCGCCGCCTGGGTGGCGCCGATGTCGTAGGCCGCCCGTCGCCAACGGGTCTCACGTCGTTCCAGGTCCAGCACGAGGTAACTCGCGGTCGCGATCCCGTCACGGGGCTGGCCGACGCTGCCCGGGTTGAGCAGGACCCGCCGCGAGTCCAACACCAGCGACGAGCCCCCCGCGGGCGCGATCGACGTGAGCCGCCCATCATCGTCGCGGAAGGCCGCCGGCACGTGTGTATGCCCGTGGAGGCAATACGCGGTTTCGAAGGCCGAGAGGTTCGCGCGCGCCACGGGGCCCGAGCTGATGTACTCCCAGATCGGGTCTCGTGGACTGCCGTGGACCAACGTGAACTGGCCGATCATCAGTCGCTCTGGGAGATCCGCGAGCCAGGCGCGCGTCTCCTCGCGGATCGCGTCGCGCGTCCACTCCATCGCGCGTCGCGCGTACGCGTTGAACTGCTCGATCTCACGGCCGCCGAGTGCCGCCGCATCGTGGTTGCCGCGAACGCCGACCGCTCCCCGCGACCGGAGTCGATCCACCACGGCGTCCGGGTCGGGGCCGTACCCGACCACGTCGCCGAGATGCCAGACAGCATCAACGGAGCCGGCCGCTTCGAGGACGGCGTCGAGCGCACGCAGGTTCGCGTGCACGTCCGAGACGATCAGGACCCGCACGCTTCAGGGGAGCCGGGGCGGAAGGGGCATGGAGATGAGCCTAGCGTGCCCGCCGATGAGCCCGCCGGGGAGGCGGGCGGACCAGCGTCGCGACGACGAGGCGATGGTCTTCCAGTCCCGCCACGTCAACGGTGTGGGCGAGGGCCGGGCCGAACCCGCTGGCCTCGAGGTCCGGACCGGCGGCCGCGATCTCCGCGGCGACATCGCCGCGCTTCCATGCGACGAGCCAGCCGCCGGGGGCCAGGAGGGGTGCCGCGAGACCGGCCACGGCGCCGAGGCCGGCGACGGCACGGACGCAGACGGCCTCCACGGGCAGGCCGGGGGAGCCGGTCAACGCGGCGAGGGCTTCGGCGCGTGCGTTTCGAACCGCGACCCGGTCCCCCAGACCGAGTGCGTCGACCGCCACCCCCAGGAACCGTGCCTTCTTTGCGATCGATTCCACGAGGATCACCGTTGACTCGGGCAGCGCGATCGCCAGCGGGATGCCAGGGAATCCGCCTCCGCTGCCCAGGTCGAGCAGCCGGCGCACGCCGCCCGAGCGCAGCAGCCCGACGGCTGCGAGTGAGTCGAGCAGGTGCTCGCGGGCGACGTCGGCGGGCTCGCGGATCGCCGTGAGGTTGATGTGTGGTGTCCAGGCCAGCAGCAGCCGGGCGTGGCCCTCCAGAGCCGCGCGAGCGCCGGCAGGCAATTCGAGGCCGAGACGCTCGAGGCCCGAATCGAGCAGGGCCCGGGTCGAGGCCGGCAACGGAGGTGTGGCGGATACAGATCCCGGCAACGCGATGCGCCCGGGGCGAGGCGGGAGCGGCTCGTCGCGCGTCATCATCGGCCAGTGCGCCAGGTCACGACCGGACCCGAGACGCGAGCCGCTCCCGTCATCGACTGCTGCGCACTGCCGACATCGCGGTTTTCCATGATCCGTCCGGTGCGAAGTGGCCGGGTTTCCCCGGACCCCTGGCGGATCACGTTACCCGGGTTCCCCTGCGGGCCGTGCGGAAGGGCGACGCTACGAGCGGCCACCGGCGGCGTCAACGGCCTTATCCACGAACGGTGGAGGACTTCCGGAAATCGTGGATAACACGGCGGCCTCTCCACGACCCGTGCTCGGCCTTCCGCCTCGTCAGGGCGACCGGCGCCCGGGAGCTTCGCTCACTCCACCCGTGATCGCGCGCAGGCGCATGGAACGACGCCTCGCGATCCGCTCCCCGGCGGCGATCAGGACGGGCCCGATCCCCCCGCCCATCGTTCGATGCGTCTTCACCCGACCTGCCGAGATTTGCACGGCAGAAGGACCGGCGATCAGCCGGTCCGTGGGCCTCCGCCTCGGGTCGGGCGTCCCAGCGTCCGGCGCACCACATCGAGGACCTCGGCCGCGTACACGTCGGCTTCACCGCGCTCGGCGGCCGTCCGCACGCAACCCTGGACGTGATCCTCGAGCACCAGGATGGCGAGAGCGTCCACGGCGGCTCGAAGCGCAGAGGTCTGCTGGAGGATGTCGACGCAGTACTCATCGCGCTCGATCATCCGGCCGATGCCGCGCACCTGGCCCTCGATCCGGCTCAGGCGGCGCAGGAGCTGCGACTTGTCCTTCGTGTAGGCATGCCGGAACGTCTCGCCGGGCTCGTCCGGGCGGTGCTCGATGACCATGCTCGAATGGTACTCCCCCGGAGTATCGGG
>Ga0194132_10002574_pt1 | contig 33642 bp, 27 predicted proteins | sample TA2KigOf80mmetaG_FD_148612 | JGI IMG/M metagenome (GOLD analysis project Ga0194132, IMG submission 148612) | Freshwater microbial communities from Lake Tanganyika, Tanzania - TA2015054 Kigoma Offshore 80m | ecosystem: Environmental > Aquatic > Freshwater > Lake | place: Tanzania: Lake... | reverse complement strand
AGTGGCGCCGGCGCGCCGCGCAGCATTGCCGGCGCGTCGCCGACGCGCTGGCGCACGAAGCGCTCGGCGCGATCGACCAGCGCGATCGTGCGTTCGTAGCTCGCGCGCGCCGTCGCGCCGAAGGTGAACAGGCCGTGCTGGCGCAGCACGATGCCCTGGCACCCGGGCGCGCGCTCGAACGCATCGGCGACCGCCTTCGCCAGCGGGAAGCCCGGCATGATCCACGGCAGCGACACGACGTCGTCGTGAAAGCAGGCGCGCACCAGCGCCTCGCCGTCGGGCTGGTCGGTCAGCGCCAGGATGGCGTCGGCGTGCGTGTGGTCGACGAAGGCGTGCGGCAGGAAGGCGTGCAGCAGCGTCTCCACCGAGGGGTTCGGCGCCTTGCTGTCGAGCAGCGCGCCGCGCACGGCGTCGACCATCGCCTGGTCGCCGAGCGACGGAAGCGCGCGCAATTCGCGCAGCGGCGAGAGCCGCACCGCCGGCAGGCCGGCGGGCTCGACGGCGGCGAGGTCGCTGCCGCTGCCCTTGACGCACAGCACGTCGATCGTGCGGCCGAGCAGGTCCTTCGCCGTCGTCTTGACCGAGGTGTTGCCGCCGCCGTGCAGCACCAGCGCCGGGTCGGCTCCGAGCAGGCGCGAGGCGTAGACGCGCAGCGCCATGGCCTCGCCATGCGCGCGGTAGCGGTCGCAGAACGCCTGGGCCTCGGCATCGTTCCAACGGTTCTGCATGCCGCGACGGTACGCCACCGGTGGCCGCCGCGCACCTCTCAGCGATCGGCGCCAGCCTGCGCGCGCAGCCAGGCGAGCAACCGCTGCATATCCTCGGGCAAGGGCGCCTCGAGGCGCAGCCGTTCTTGCGTCACCGGATGCGTGAACGCGAGCGACTGCGCGTGCAGCGCCTGTCGCGCCATTGCCGGCGCGCCCGGCGGCAGGCGGTCGTGCTGCCGCTTGGCCGAGCGGTAGACCTTGTCGCCGACGAGCGAGTGCCCGATCGCGGTCATGTGCACGCGGATCTGGTGCGTGCGGCCGGTCTTCGGCTGGCAGCGCACGTGCGCGAAGCCGCCGAAGCGCTCGACCACTTCGTAGTACGTCGACGACTCGCGGCCGCCTTCTTCGACGGTGGTCATGCGGTCGGGGTGGCGCGGGTCGGGCGCGATCGCGCGCTCGATCCAATCGCTCTGGAAGCGCGGCTCGCCGTAGACGACGCAGCGGTACTCCTTCTCGACGAGGCGGTCCTTCCACTGCTGCCGCAGCGCTTCCATCGCGACCGCGGTCTTGGCGACGACCATCACGCCGGTGGTGTCGCGGTCGAGCCGGTGCACGATGCCGGGCCGATCGACGTCGGGCGGACTCGGCAGGTCGCCCAGGCGCGCGCGCGCCCAGCTCGCCACCGTGTGCGCCACCACCGACGGATCCTCGGGCGGATGCGCGGCGAGTCCGGCGGGCTTGTCGATGACGCACACCGCCGCGTCGTCGAACAGGACGCGCACCTCGGGCAACGGCAGGTCGGGCGCCAACGGGTCGCGCAGCGCGTCGACGAGCACGCGGAAGGCGACCTCATCGCCGACGACCAGCGTGGTCGCCGGCTTAGCGCGCATGCCGGAAACGGTGACCAGCCCCGCGTCGAGCAACCGCCGCGCCGCCGACCGCGAGCCCACTTCCGGCTGGGCGGCGAGGAACGCGTCGACGCGCTGGCCGAGGTCGCTCGCGGTCGCCACGCGCAGGAAGGTCGGCAGCATGCGCCCTGCTTAGCCGCCGACGCGAGCCGGCGAAATAGTCGCGCCGCTCGGCGGGCCGATGCGCGACGGGTCGAAAACAACCGTGGCGGATCGCCCAGCTTGGACCCTTTTCCACAATTCCACGGAAGGAAGTTGCAGGTTGGCGCACCGACCGGCACCTTGCAACCTAGCGATACGCCTCCCAACTGCGGGAGGTGGGCTTGGGAGGCTGCGGCATGCGCCGCGGCAGATGCAATGACCTCGACCGACGGCCTCGAAACCGCTCCGGACCGCGCCCCAACGGCGCTGCCGCACCTGCCTCGTCAGACCCACACTGGCCAGCGCGTGCTGCTCGTCGACGACGAAGCCGATGTGCTGCTCGGTCTGCGCCGTGTCCTCGAATCGGCCGGCTACCGGGTGACGTGTGCGACCTCGCTGGCGCAAGCGGCTGCGACCATGCGCCGCGAGCGCTTCCAGTTGGTGCTGACCGACCTGTACCTTGGCGCGTCGGATCTCGGCGTGCAGATCGCCGAAGTCGCGCGCGAACGCCGACCGCACACGCCGGTCGTCGTCCTGACCGGCCGCCCCACCTTCGACGCCGCCCAGGATGCGCTGCGCAAGAACGTCGCCGACATGGTGGTGAAGCCGGTCGATCCGCAGGCGCTGCTGGCGACCTGCCGCCGCGTGATCCACGACACCGAACTCGCGCGCCGCAATGCCGAACTCGAGTCGGTCAATTGCGTTCTGACGACCGTGCTGCCGCGCACGATCGAGATCAAGGACCCGACGACCAGCGGCCACGCCGCGCGCGTCATCGGCTACACGGACGTGCTCGCGCACCGGTGCGGCGTGGCGGAAGAGGACCGCGGCTCGCTGCGCCTCGCCGCCCTGCTGCACGACATCGGCAAGATCGGCATCCCCGACCAGATCCTGCAGAAGCCGGGCGCCCTGACCGCCGACGAGTTCGAGGTCATCAAGCGCCACCCGGCGATGGGCTACGAGGTGCTCGCCGGCCTCGACGGCCACGACGATGTCCGCACCTGGGTCTACCAGCACCACGAGCGCTGGGACGGCAAGGGCTACCCCAACGGCCTGCGCGGCGAGGAAGTCGCCTTGCCAGGGCGTATCCTGATCCTGGCCGAGGTCTACGACGCCTTGGCGGAAGAGCGCAGTTACAAGCCGGCCTGGCCGGTCGAGAAGATCGTCGCGCTGTTCCGCGAACAGGCCGGCAAACACTTCGACCCGGACCTCGCCCACCTCGTCGCCGACGGCCTCGAGAAAATGGGCGGTCGGTTCTTCGCCGCGAGCCAGGGCCTGCTCTTCTAGTCCGCGGCAAACCGCCGCTCGACAGGGGGTTGGCAGCCGCGACGCGGATGAGACAATCGTTGAGGCTGAGAGGGCGCGGGCTACGATCCGCACCCCCTCTGCTCTGGCTGCCGACGCTCCGCGGCGACCAGCGACGATTCCGTTCCCAGCGCACGATGAACCCCTCTTCGCTGCGAGCGCCCGCGCTCGTGTTCCTGACCCTGATCGCGTCCGCCGGCGCCCAAGGCGCCGCGGCCAACAAGTCGGCAGCCGCCGCAGCGCCCGCTTCGGCGACGTTGAACGGCGTCAGGCTCGACGGCCAGAACACCGACGGCTTGCCGTCGTTCTTGCTGACGGTGCCCGGCGGCATTGTCGAGATGGGCCTCGACGCCGCGACCCTCGTGCAGGCCGCCAGCCAGGTGGCCATGCCGACGAAGCCGGAGAACGCGCTCAGGATCGCCCCAGCGGTGCTCAACACGGCGATGCGCCGCTCGACGTCGATCCTCGGCCGCAAGAAGACCGAGGTACCGGCGTTCTTGCTTGGCAAGTTCCCGGTCACCAACGCGCAGTACGAAGCGTTCGTCGCCGCGCGTCGTAAGGACGGCAAGTACCACGCGCCGTTCCACTGGTGGCGCTACGGCCGCAGCGATGACTACAACGCCAAGATCGAGCAGATCAACAAGGAGTTCCCGAAGGACAATGAGGGCCCGCTCAACTTCTGGGACCGCTACGGCGGCGAGCTGCCGTACAAGGTCTGCGACGACAAGGGCAAGTCGATCGGCGACCAGCCGGTGACCTTCGTCAGCTGGCGCGCCGCGAACGACTTCGCCGCGTGGCTGGGCATGCGCTTGCCGAACGAAGCCGAGTGGACGCGCGCCGCGCGCGGCGACGGCAAGGCGACCTGGCCGACGGCCAAGGCCGACGACCCCGCCACCGACCGCTACACCGAGCAGTTGCTGAAGGACCTGCGCCTCGCTTCGTCGGCCGACAAGGCGAACAAGCCGATCGGCACCGTCGCGACGGCGGCGGGCGCCTTCGGCCACATGGACATGTTCGGCCAGGTCTGGCAGCTGCTCGGCGAGCAGGGGTTCCAGCCGATCAACGGCCGCGACGCGTTCGAAGCCGAGTGGAAGAGCCTGATGAAGGACAAGGCTGCCATGGCGCTCAAGTCGCCGCCGGCGTGGAAGGACGAGAACGTGCTCGCCAAGGGCGGCAGCTTCCTGGCGAGCAACGAGCCGATCCAACTGCTGATCGACGCGCGCGCGCCGATGCAGACGGTCGACGTGCTCGAGAGCGTCGGCTTCCGCCTCGCCAAGAGCATGAAGCCGGGCTACGACGCGCTGTACTCGGCGCTGCGCGGCACGTTCAACAAGAACCCCTTCGCCGTCGACCAACAGGTCGACCTCGGGTCGCAGGTCGGCGCCGAGCGCTACGAGCTCGACACCAACGGTTTCCCGACCAGCTACGCGACGATCACGTTCGCGCCGGTCAACTTCCTGTCGAAGGACAAGAGCCCCGAAGTCGGCAAGCTGCTCGAGCAGAGCCAGACGACGCCGATGCTGCTCGGCGCGCTGATGACGACCTCGCCGCTGGCCGTCCCGGCGGCCCCGGCCGGCCTGTACTCCGTGCTCTACCGCAAGGCCGGCGCGCCGCGCGAGCTGGTCGAGGCCGTCAAGGCCGGCCACAAGGAGCTCGTCGCCGCGCAGAAGAACAAGCCCGCCGACAAGCCCGAGGGCGAGGACGACAAGAAGGAGGACGACAAGAAGAAGGACAAGAAGAAGCCGTGGCGCGACATCGTCAGCCGCTTTGGCGTCACCGACGAGGAGGTATTGAGCAAGGAAGCCGCCAACGGCAACCTGAAGTTCCTGCGCATCGACGGCCGTGAGGTCCCGATCACCGAGGACGTGTTCCTGCTGCACGGCAACGAGGGCAAGATCATCGCCGCGTGGCCGGTGCCGAACGCCAAGCCGGCGGCCACACCGGAGGCGATCCAGAGCATGTCGCTCGAGGCCAACGACAAGGGCAAGGCCCTCGTCAAGGTGCGCTTCGGCACGCCACTGACGCTAGGCAACGGCAAGAAGTTCGCCGACGTCCAGATGCATGTCACGCTCGACCGCGACGCGCCAAGCGCCGACAAGCCGTGGCGCCTGCCGGCGGCAGCCGCCCCCGGCAGCGGCAAGTGAGCCGCCGCCGGCCGGTGCGCGGCTGCCAACCGCGTCGGCAGAGCGTATCGTCCAACTGCCCCACGCCGACCCGACGTTGCCCAGAGGAGAACCCGTGAGCGCCGACAAGCATCCCGCCGCCAAGGTCCGCATTACCGACAAGGCCAAGGCGGCGTTATCGGTCCAGAACTACGCGCCGCGCCCGCCGATCGACGGCGTGCAGATCGTCGAACTGAAGCGCTTCAACGACGACGGCGGCGCGATCACCGAACTCGGCCGACTCACCGCCGGGATGCACGGCCAACTGGCCGGCTTCGAGGTCAAGCAGGTCAACTACTCGGAACTCGAGCCGGGCGCGATCAAGGCCTACCACATGCACCACCGTCAGACCGATGTGTGGTACGTGCCGCCGTGCGACAAGCTGCTGCTGGTGCTGCACGATTGCCGCCAGGGCTCGCCGACCGTAGGCGCGACCATGCGCCTCGTCATGGGCGACGGCAAGGACCGGCTCGTGCGCATCCCGCCGGGCGTCGCGCACGGCACGCGCAACCTCGCGGCGACGCGCGGCCGCATCATCTACCTCGTCGACGTGCAATTCTCGGCCGACCCCAAGGAGTGCGACGAGGGCCGGCTGCCGTGGGACTTCCTCGGCGCCGACATCTGGGAAGTCGTCCGCGGCTGAAGGGAGAGCGCCGCCGGCTCAGAGCACCGGCGACAGCAGCCCGCAGGCGGCGTCGAGCAGCCGCGGCAGCGCCCGCGTCGGCAGATCCGCCTCGGTGATACGCCGACCATCTGCCGCGCGCCGCGCCTCGATCGTCGTCAGCACATCGCGCGCGAGGTCGGGCGCATCGACGGCGACGACAGCTAGTTCGAAGTTGAGGTTGGCGCTGCGCAGATCCATGTTGGCGCTGCCGACGATCACGACCCGGCCGTCGACGACCAGCGCCTTGGCGTGGTTGTAGTCCTCGGTCGACTCATGGATCTCGATGCCGGCGGCCAGGAAGCGCCGGTACTGGCTGCGCTGCGCATGGTGCAGGACCCAGGTCTCCGTCTTCGCGCCGTTGGTGTGCAAGCGCACGCGCACGCCGCGACGCGACGCCAGCTGTAGCGCGAACAACAGCTCGGGCGGCGGCAGCAGGTACGGCGAACTCAGCTCGACGGACTCCTTCGCCTCGCCGATCGCCTGCACGACCGCGAGCCACAGGTCCGACAGCTCGCGATCGGGCCCCGAACAGACGACGCCGAGCTTGCGGTCGCCGATCGGCTGCGGCGCGGTGAAGACGTCGGCGAGCACCTCGTCGGTCGCCGTGCACCAGTCCTCGACGAACACGTCCTGCAGCCGATCGACCGCCGGACCGCGCACCGCGACCATGGCGTCGCGCCAGCGGCGCTGCGCGCCGAACCGGTCGGTCGCGTACTCGTCGGCGATGTTGCGGCCACCGAGGAAGCCGACCTCGCCGTCGACGACGAGCAGCTTGCGGTGGTTGCGCAGGTTGAGCGTGAACGGCCGGCGCTTCCACAACACCGGCAGAAAGGCCTCGGCGCGGCCGCCCGCGGCCCGCAGCGGCGCCAAGTGCGCGGCGGTCAGCCCGAAGCTGCCAAACGAGTCGTAGAGCAGCCGCACCAGCACGCCGCGGCGGGCGGCCTGTTCGAGCAGCGCGAGGCAGCGCAGGCCAGTCCCGTCCGGCCGGAAGATGTAGACGACGAGGTGCACGTGCCGGCGCGCGCCATCGATTGCAGAGGCGGCGGCGGCGAAGAACTGCTCCCCATCGGGCAGCCAGGCCAGTTGGTTGCCATCGAGCAGGCCGCCACCATCGTCGCCGCTGAGCAGCGCGGCGAGGCCGCCGCCGCGCGCGGGGCGTCGGCCGCGATCGCTGCGGCCACGCGCCTCGCGCAGCCGGACGCCGCGCTTCCGCACGCGCCGCAAGCGGCGGATCTGCAACTGCCGCGGGAAGAGGTAGTACAGCAGCAGGCCGAACCACGGCACCGCCAGGATCACCGCCACCCAGAGCAGCGTTGAGGCCGGCGAGCCGCCGCGCACCAGCACGCGATAGACGAACAGCACCGCCAACAACTCGCCGAAGAGCGTCAACGCGAACAGCAGCGCGCTCCACGAGTCGGCCGCCGGGCTCACCGCGAACGCGATCGCCGCGGCGCCAGCCATCAAGTGCCGTCGCGCGCCGGCGCGCCGGCGTTGGTCGCCAGCAGCGGCATCTTGCGGCGTTCGATGTCACCCTTCGTGTCGTGCGCCTCCACGGTGAACACCAAGAAGGTGCCGAGCCCGATGTCGCGACCGAGCGGCGAGTCGATGTAGAACGTGCCTCGCCAGTTGGCAGCGACCGTGATGCGCTTGAGGTTGACGTATGGCTCCATCTCCGGGCCGCCGTGGCCGGGCGGGCTCTCGATCGGCCGCAGGAGCACTTCGCCGATCGCGTTCGTCGTCATCGAGCCCTCCGGCCCCATGCGGATCACCAGCGGCTCGGGCGAACGATTCTCGACGATGACCTGGATGCGCGCCTGCTCGCGCTGCAGGTCGAGCGAGAAGTCGACCCCGTGCATGCGCGTCACCCAAACGCCTTGCGGGCCCATCGCCCAGTCGTGCGCGCCGTTGGGCACAAAACGCAGCCACGACTTCGGCGGCGGCGTCGTGCACGACGCCAACGCCATTGCGAGAACTCCCACTGCCAAGGCGATCTTCATGTCTGGCTTCCTGTGTGCTAACGAGGAATCGGCACGCGGCACCCGCCGCGTCGCCACGCCAACCATACGCCGGCGCGCCGCAGGCTCCATGCTCCGCCTGCCGGACCGCGAGAACCTTTGGCCACGGCGACTTGGACTCGAAACGACAACGCCCGCCGTGCAGGGCACGGCGGGCGTCGGTAGTGGAGCCGATGGTGGGACTCGAACCCGCGACCTATGCTTTACGAAAGCATTGCTCTACCAGCTGAGCTACATCGGCGCGCAGCAGGGCGGGGGAGAGTAGCGAGCTATTCCCGCGTGGTCCAGCATCCTGGGCCGCCTTCGCCCCGAATCGGGACGGCCGACTCGGCCACCAACGCCACCCGGCCACCTCGGCGCAAACGTCGAAGTGGCCGGTGGAGTCGTCCGCAAACGGGACGCTGCGTGCTCAGCCTTCCGACTTCGGCGTCGACGCGGTGCGGGTGTACTTCTGCAGCGCCTCCAGCGTCGCCTCCGGCGACAGCCCGGCCTTGCCGAGCGCCGCGCCGAGGTCGACGCGCAGACCGGTGTCGGTCGCCGTGTCCATCGCCGCGCGCAGCGCCGCGACAGCCTCGTCCGACTTGCCGCCGCGGGCCAGGATGTTGCCGATCGCCGTCGCCGTCGCGCGCTTCAGGTCGATGCTGCCGCCGCCCGCGAGAGCGCCGGCGAGGGCCGCCAGGGCCCCCTCGCCGCCGCCAAGGCCGAGGGCCTTCGCCGCTGCGACCGACACCGCATCGGCGCGGTCGAGCTGGCCGGCGAGCGCCGTCACGGCGCCGCCGATGTCGCCCCCGCCTGCGGCCAGCGCCGCGAGGCTGGCGCTGGCATTGGCCGCATAGGCCTCCGCGCGCGCCTTGGCCGGATCGTTGGAACCCTCCAGGGCAGCGGCGGCGGCCGCGCCGAGCGCCTCGCCGGTCAGCGGTGCCTTGATGTAACTGTAGCCGTCACCGAGCTTGGCCCTGGCGGCATCCTCGTCCTTGCACAGGATGGCGATCTTGGTGTTCGCCATGCGCGGGTCCTTCTTGACGTTGCCGATCACGTCCTGCGGCAGACGATCCGGCAGGATGTCGCTGACGACCAGGAAGTCGACGTTCGGGTTGGTCAGCAACGCAGCCATGCCCGTAAGGGCGTCGCCGCTGTGGCTGACCGCGAAGCCGCGCTTGGCCGACAGTTCGGCCACCGCGGCGTTGGCGTCGCTGAGCGGCGCGATGACGTGGACCGTGTGGACCGCCTGCTCGACGACTGCAGCCGCGAGCACATCGACCACCGCGCCCGACGACGGCACGTTGACGCCGTTCGTCACCTTGACCAAGGCCTCGGCCGCGGCGTAGCGGACACGCTTGTCGCCGCTGCCCAGGGCGTTGGCCAGCGTCGAGCGCCCCACCGTCACGGCGCTCTCGGCCGTCGCGAGGGCGCCAATCGCACCCATGGCGACCGGCGCGAGACCGGTCGTCATGCCGACCTCGAGGGCCACGCGGACGGCGTCGAGGCCCGACGCCAAGGCGACCGCCTTCAGGTCGGCCGACGTGGCCTCGAGGGCCTTCATCGTCTCGTCGCCGCCGGCGACGCCCTGGTCGATGAGATTGGCCTGCGCAAGACAGGCCTGGGCGAACGCGCTGCGCGCCTCGGCGTTCGACGGGGCGATGCGCAGGGCGGCCATGGCGCAGCCCTTGGCCAGTTCGGCCGGGTACAGCAGGGCCGGCACGTCGGCGGCGACGAGTTTGTCGTCGGCGAGCGACCAGACGACGTCGCTCCAGGCGCCAGCGGCGACGTTGCCCTTGAGATATTGGCCAGCCTGCGCCAGGTAGCCGTCGACGGCCGAGCCGCCGCCGCCCTTTTGGGCGACGAACTTGGTGGCGATGTCACGGACGCTGGCGCGCTCGTCGTTCTTGAGATGCAGCATCGCCGGCGTCGCGCGGTCGTCGCCAATCATCTTGAGCGCCGCGGCGGCGTTCTGCACGACCTCGAGGTTGCTGCTGCCGAGCGCGGCGAGCAGCGGCAAGACGGCGTGCGAGCGCAATTGCGACAGCGCGGCGACGGCTTGGATCTGGCCATCGGCGTCGTCGTTGTTGCCGAGCTTGGCGACCAGCGCCGGCACGGCGAACTCACCGTGCTCCGCGACCAGCGAGTTGACCGCCGACTGGCGGGCGCCGTAGTCGCTGTCCTTGGCCGTGGCCGTGGCGACGAGGCCGTCAATCGCAGCGCCGTCGCGCGAACGGACCTTCTTCTCGGCCTTGGCGCGGTCGAGGATCGCGATGGCGATCTTCTGGATCTCGCCTGGGTTGCCGTCGGCGTCCTTCTGCGTCATCAGCAGGTACCACTCGTCCTGCGAGATCGAGCGGTACATCTGCATCGCGTCCGCGTTCGACGGATCGCCAGCAAGGATCTCGCGCAGCTTCGCGGTCGCCTCCTCCTTCTGGTTCAGGCGGAGCAGCGTGGCGGCCTCCTGCAGCGGCGTATCCTGCGCCAGCGCGGCGCCACCGATGACCGCGGCGACGGCCACCGCGAGCAGGGATTGGGAGAGGGAGCGAGCCATGAAACGGGACTCCTTGGGGGGTCGGGTGCAGATGGGGTCTGAGGGAGGGCAGCGCGAAGCAGCGAGCGCGGCGTGCACTGGACGGGTGTGCACCGCCGCCCTCCGTCCGGGCGAGGCCGGAAAGGGCTGGCGAATGCTATGTTCGGACGCCTGGGGGTCAAGCATTCGCCCCGCCGGACGAGCCGCACAGCCGACCCGTCCGACGGCCCCCGCGCCGCCTAAAACCGCCGCCCCGCCGCCATGCCGACCGCCCCCGCCGTCATCCTGATCGTCGACGACCACCGCGCCGTCCGCGAGGAACTCGTCTTCCAGCTGACCTTCGACGGCTATCTGGCCCGCGAGGCCCCCGACGGGCCGTCCGGCCTGCAGATGGCGCTCGACCCCGCCGTCGACCTGCTGGTGCTGGACGTCAAGTTGCCCGGCATGGACGGCCTGGAGGTGCTCGCCAAGGCCAAGGAGGCCCGCCCGGAACTGCCGGTGGTGATGATCAGCGGCCACGGCGACCTCGAGACCGCGGTGCTGGCCGTCCGCCGCGGCGCCTACGACTTCCTGCAGAAGCCCTTCGGCAAGGACCGGCTGGCGCTGTCGCTGCAGAACGCGCTCGCCGCCAGCCGCCTCGCCCGTGAGAACGCCGCCCTGCGGCAGGCGTTGGCCCGCGACCATGCGCTGCTCGGCGACAGCGCCGCGATGCAACAGGCGCGCGCGACGATCGCCAAGATCGCCCCCACCGACGTCATCGCGCTGGTCACCGGCGAAAACGGCGTCGGCAAGGAATTGGCGGTGCGGCAGCTGCACCTGCAGAGCCGGCGATGCGACGGTCCGTTCGTGGCGCGCAACTGCGCCGCGATCCCCGACGATCTCGTCGAGAGCGAGCTCTTCGGCCACGAACGCGGCGCCTTCACCGGCGCGCTCGCCGCGCACGCCGGCGCCTTCGAGCAGGCGCACGGCGGCACGCTGTTCCTCGACGAGGTCGGCGACATGCCGCTGCCGATGCAGGCCAAGCTGCTGCGCGTGTTGCAGGAGCGACGTGTGCAGCGACTGGGCGGCGCCAAGGAGATCGCCGTCGACGTCCGCATCGTCGCGGCGACCAACCAGGACCTCGCTGCGTTGGTCGCGGCGGAGGCGTTCCGCGAAGACCTCTACTACCGGCTGCACGGCGTGCGCGTGCATCTGCCGGCGCTGCGCGACCGCCGCGACGACATTGGCCCGCTGGCGCTGCACTTCCTCGCCGGCGCGCGCGCCCGCCACGGGCTGCCGCCGCGGCGCCTGCACGCCGACGCGATCGGCTGGCTGCAGGCGCAGCCATGGCCGGGCAACGTCCGCCAACTGCGCAACGTCGTCGAAGCCGCCGCGGCGCTCGCCGATGGCGAGGAGATCGGCTGCGCCGACCTGCAGACGGCGCTAACGCCGGCGCCCGCGCGCGACGCCGGCGGCACGGACTGGTTCGCCTTCGAGCGCCTCGAGGACTTCCGCGCCGCGACCGAGAAGGAATTCCTGCGCCGCAAGTTGCTCGAGTTTGGCGGCAACATCAAGCGCACCGCCGAGCGCATCGACCTGATGCGCAGCAATCTCTACAAGAAGCTCGAGCGCTACGGCCTGAAATGATCGCGGCCGCGCACGGCATCCGCGGCGGCCGCTCGTCCATCGATCCGCGCGGCGCTCAGTTGGCCTTTGGTTCCTGCGGCAGCACGAGCTTCTGGCCCTCGCGCACGCCGTCGCCGAGGCCCGGGTTGGCCTGCTTGATCGCGGCGACCATCTTGTTGGCGTTCTTGCGGCCGTAGGTGCGCTCGGCGATCCGCCACAGCGAGTCACCGGCCTTGACCGTGTAGCTCGTGCCAGCGGCGACGGCGATGGCGACGCCACTGCTGCTGCCAGCGCTGGGCGCCTTGTTCTCGTTAGTGATGTTGTTCTCGCTAGTGATGGCCGCCGGCGCCGGCGTGGCGAAGCTCGGGGCCGCCTGGCCGTTGGCCGGCGCCGCGCCCGGCGTCGCCGGCAGTTCGGCGGTCAGCGCCTTCGGCTTGCTCGCCTCGATCGCCGCGACGAGCACCTCGTCGTCGACCCAAGGCACCGCGATCTCCTGGCCGACGCGGAGCACGACGAGTTCTTCGTTGAGGCTCTTCGTCTCGGCGAGGTACGGGTCGCGCGCGCCGCACCAGCGGCGCACGAGGCCCTCGACCGAGTCATTGGGCTTGGCGCGCACGAAGCGCACGTTGCGGTCGCGGTGCGACATGCCGAGTTGCTGCGCAACGAGGTCGGCGGCGACCATCGGCTTCGGCGCTGGCGCCGACAGCGGCTGCGGCGCGACGTCGCTCGGCGATGGCACGCCGGGCAGCGAAGCGTCGGCCGCCGTCTTGTCGTCGGCCGCCGGCTTCGGCGCGTCGGCGTCCCTGACGGCGACTTCCTGATTGAGGATCTGCGCGAGACCCGGCGTCATAGCGGCGTTGCCCGCGCCCGATTTCGGCCGGAAGACGACCGCAACGACGAGGATCAGGCTGAGGAACCCCGAGACGGCATAGACCAACCAACGCTCGTTCTGCTTCATAACACCCTCCCGCAACCCGAGGCATCGAGTTGCAGCGCAAGGGGCGAAGCGCGCGCCGTGACGAGGATCGCGCACAACCGCCCGACGACGCCGGGATGACCGCCCGACGACGGCGGAGATCCTAGGCAGCTCGGCGCAGACTGCAACCGTCGAAACGACAAGTTCCTGCAACCGCGAAGGCGGCGGCGCCGCGCACTTGCCCACGGGCTTGGGCCGGCGCTCGACGCCGGCGGTGTCCTCGTCGAGCTGCAGCGCCGGCGACGGCGGACCCACGGGATCGGGGGGTGGCGCCAACAGCTCGATGGCGACCCGGCCCCCCGCCGAGTCGCGGTAGGCGACCTCGCGCAGCACGCCGGCGGCCGCATGCAGCGTCAGGTCGAGACCGCGCACCCGCGCCCGCACGGCGTCGGGCCGCGGCGCCAGTTGCCGCGGGCGACGGCCGAAGTCCGGCGCTAGTCCATGGCAACTACGAGCAGCCTCAGCCGCCGAGGTCCACGCCCGCCTGCTTGGCGAACGTCTGCGCCGCCGGGTAGCCGGCGTCAGCGTGGCGCATCACGCCGGTGCCCGGATCGCAGGTCAGCACGCGGCGGATGCGGCGCGCGGCCGCGTCGGTGCCGTCGGCGACGGTGACCTGGCCGCTGTGGATCGACTTGCCCATGCCGACACCGCCGCCGTGGTGCAGCGACACCCACGTCGCACCCGACGCGACGTTGAGCATGGCGTTGAGCAGCGGCCAGTCGGCGATCGCGTCGCTGCCGTCGAGCATGGCCTCGGTCTCGCGGTACGGCGAGGCCACCGAGCCGCAGTCGAGGTGGTCGCGGCCGAACACCACCGGCGCTTCCAGTTCGCCCTTGCGGACCAGTTCGTTGACGGCGAGGCCGAAGCGCGCGCGCTCGCCGTAGCCGAGCCACAGGATGCGCGCCGGCAGGCCCTGGAAGGCGATCTTCTGGCGCGCCTTCTCGATCCACGTGCGGATCGCCGGGTTGTCGCCGAACATCGCGAGCGCGAGCTCGTCGGTGCGCGCGATGTCGGCCGGGTTGCCGCTGAGCGCGACCCAGCGGAACGGCCCGCGGCCCTCACAGAACAGCGGCCGGATGTACTCGGGGATGAAGCCCTTGATGCGGAACGCCTCGGCGATGCCGTGGTCGCGCGCCTCGGTGCGGATGTTGTTGCCGTAGTCGAACGTGATCGCGCCGCGCTCCTGCAGGTCGAGCATCAGGCCGACGTGCTTGCAGACGGTGCGGTAGGCCTGCTCGAGGTACCCCTTGGGATCCCGCTCGCGCAGTTCGCGCGCCTTCTCCACCGTCATGCCGTCGGGCACGTAGCCGACCAACATGTCGTGCGCCGAGGTCTGGTCGGTGAGCAGGTCCGGGACCACGCCGCTGTCGCGGATGACTGTCAGCAGCTCGGTGGCGTTGCACTTGACGCCGATCGACCACGGCTGCCCGGCCACCTTGCGCGCCAGCGCTGCCTGCAGCGCCAGCTTGGGGTCGTCGATGCGCTCGTCGAGGTACTTGGTCTCCAGCCGCTTGTCGATGCGCCAGCCTTCCACGTCACAGGCCAGGCACACGCCGCCCGCCATGGTCACGGCCAGCGGCTGCGCGCCGCCCATGCCGCCGAGGCCGGCGGTGACGACGAGGCGGCCCTTGAGGTCGCCGCCGAAGTGGCGCTTGCCGGCGGCGACGAAGGTCTCGTACGTGCCCTGCACGATCCCCTGCGTGCCGATGTAGATCCACGAACCGGCCGTCATCTGGCCGTACATGATCAGGCCGAGCTTGTCGAGGCGGCGGAACTCGTCCCAGTTGGCCCAGTTGCCGACGAGGTTGCTGTTGGCGAGCAGCACGCGCGGCGCGTCCGGATGCGTGTCGAACACGCCGGCGCACTTGCCCGACTGCACCAGCATGGTCTGGTCGGGGCGCAGGCGACGCAGCGTCGCCAGGATCTTCTGCAGCGCCTCAGGGTTGCGCGCCGCCTTGCCGAGGCCGCCGTAGACGATCAGCCGCTCGGGGTCCTCGGCGACGTCGCGGTCGAGGTTGTTCTGCACCATCCGGTACGCGGCTTCGATCGTCCAATCGGCACAGGTCAGCTGCTTGCCCCGCGGGGCGCGATACGGCGTCATGCGCGCGATCGTGGCGACGGACGCGGGCAGGCGCAAGGTGGGCGGACGAAGGGGACTGCCCCGCATCCGGCGACTGCGCGCGGCGACGTGACGAGGTGTCCGCCGCCGCGCCGCACCGTCGTCGTCACCGGCGCCCGATTCGCCGGCGCGCTCGCCTCACACCGCCAGCGCGCCGACCGCCTTCTCCGCCGCGCCGACGACCGTGCCGTCGCGCAGCAGGCGCTCGGCGGCGGCGAGGTCGGGTGCGAGGTAGCGGTCGCGGTCAAGGCCCTTCACCGTCCGGCGCAGCGCCTTGTACGCGGCGTGCGCGCCCTTGCCGGGGCGCAGCGGCTCGCCGAGGTCGAGCGCCTGCGCTGCGCACAACAGTTCGATGCCCAGCACCTTCGCGGTGTTGGCGACGACCTGCTGCGCGTGGCGCGCGGCGGTGACGCCCATCGACACGTGGTCCTCGCGGTTCGCCGACGTCGGGATGGTGTCGACGCTGGAAGGATGCGCGAGCGTCTTGTTCTCGCTGCACAGCGACGCGGCGACGACCTGTGGGATCATGAAACCGCTCTCGACGCCGGCGGCGCGCGCGAGGAACGGCGGCAGGCCGGAGATGTCCGGGTTGACCATCTGCTCGATGCGCCGCTCGCTGATGTTCGCGAGCGTGCTGACCGCGATGGCGAGGAAGTCCATCGCCTGGCTGACCGGCTGGCCGTGGAAGTTGCCGCCGCTGAGCACGTCACCGCCGGGAAACACCAGCGGGTTGTCGGTGACCGAGTTGGCCTCGGTGACGACGACGTCGAGCGCGTAGCGCACGCCGTCCTTGGCAGCGCCGTGCACCTGCGGCGCGCAGCGCAGCGAGTATGCGTCCTGCACCTTCTTGCAGTCGACGTGGCTCGGCAGGATGGCGCTGCCTTGCAGCAGCGCGCGCAGGTTGGCGGCGGTCGCCAGTTGGCCCGACTGCGGGCGGATGGCGTGGATGCGCTCCTGGAACGGCGTCGCGCTGCCGCGCAGCGCCTCGACCGTCAGCGCGCAGCAGACGTCGGCGGCCTTGGCGAGCCGGATCGCCTCGGCGACCGCCAGGCACCCGATCGCGGTCATGATCTGCGTGCCGTTGATCAGCGCGAGGCCTTCCTTCGCGCGCAGCAGCAGCGGCTGGCGACGCACCGCCGCGAGCGCCTGCGCGCCCGTCACGCGCTTGCCGTCGGCGGCGAACATCTCGCCGCGGCCGATCAGCGGCAGCGCCATGTGGCTCAGCGGCGCGAGATCGCCGCTGGCGCCGACCGAACCTTGGGACGGGATCACCGGCGCGAAGCCGGCGTTGAACAGCGCCAGCGCCTGCTGCAGCAGCTCGAGCCGCACGCCGGAGAAGCCGAGCGCGAGGTTGTGGATGCGCAGCGCGAACGCCAGCCGGCTGGTCGCGAGCGGCAGCGGCTCGCCGACGCCGGTCGCGTGGCTGAGCAACAGGTTGGTCTGCAGCGTCGCCAGCTGGTCGTCGGCGATGCGCACGCCGGCGAGCTTGCCGAAGCCGGTGTTGACGCCGTACATCGTGCGACCGGTCGCGACCGCGTCCTCGACCACCTTGCGGCTCGCGCGCACGCGCTGCAGCGCAGCGGGCGCCAGCGCGGCCTTGGCGCCTGGGCGACTCAACTGCACGAGGGTCGCGAGCGGAAGGTTCGGTTCGCCGAGTCGGATCGTGGGCACGGCGCGAACCTAGCTGCGACCGCGAAGGCGGGCAAGGAATGCGCGCCGCGACGACGGCTGGCAACCGGACCCCGACAGTCCTATGCGACGAACGTGCTGGCGATCCCGGCGCAGCGCCCAGCCCCTGCCGCGACCGACGATCGTCCGGCCGTCACGCGCCGGCCGCGAGGAACCGCACGCCATGGCCACTGCAACATGCCACCTCGTTGGCCTCGTCGACACTGCGCCGCAGCACGGCCGCGCAGTAGCTGCTGAAGGGATGGTCCCCCTCGACGAGTTCGACGCCGAGTTCAGCGAGTTCGTCCGGCGAGAAGTTGTCCTCAAAGTGCTGCATCGCCGCGCCCTGCGCGTTGGCGCTGGCAGGGATGTAGTCGTCCTCCATCGCCCAGTTCGGCGGCTCCGCGAACCACGCCTCGACGGCCGGGGCGACGTCGCGTTCGAAGTCCGCGTCGTCCATGTCATCCAGCCACGCCACGAGTCCCGACTCGAAGTCCTCCGGCATGTCGACGAGACGACGACGCAAGCGCGCCGCTTCCGCCTCGCCATCGGGACCGGCGCCTCGCACCGCCTCCAGGCGCGCCTCGAGGCCTGCCCGCAGCTACTCGCCGTGCGAGCACAGGAACGCGGCGAGTGGCGGACACGTCGCGAGCGCGCATTCCCGCGTGCCCTCGCAACCCTACTCGTCCCTCGCCACCTCGTACACCTCGGCGCGCGTCGTCGGCTCGTCGAAGTCCGCGAGCCACAACGAGCCGTCGCTCGCGACGCGGAACTCGATCGCATGACCCCGCAAGTCCGAACGATCCGTGTCAGATCCGTCGTTCATGAGTTCGCAGGGCACGCGGCCCGCTCGATGTCCTTCGGCGACTCGGAATCAGCGCCCTGTTGTCCGCGGCCGCGCGCTCAGTTCGACGTCGACTCGAGCGGCAGCGGCGGCGCGCTCGGCACGAGGAAGAAGCGGCCGATCGCGACCGCAAAGCGGGAGCCATCATCGCGCTCGAACTGGTAGCTGCCCTCCATCGTGCCCCACGTCGTCGGCAGCGGGCAGAAGCTGAGGTAGCTGTACGACTCGCCCGGCGCGAGCTGTGGGTACTCGCCGACCACGCCCTTGCCGCGCACGTCTTCGCGCTTGCCGTTGGCGTCGACGATGATCCAGTGGCGCGACAGGAGCCGCGCCGACCGCTCGCCGACGTTGGTCATCGTGATCTTGTAGCGGAACACGTGCTGGGCCCGCGCCTGCCGGCCGTCACCCGCGAGTTCGGGCGGCAGTTGTTCCTGCGGCAGCGGCTCGGCCGCCGCCTGGATGCGGAGGCCGTCGGTGGTGATGTCGGAGTACGGCGAAGTGGCCATGGTGAATCGCGGCGAGTCCAGTGGACTGGGCAAGTGCAGGATAGGCCGACGCCGGCGACAGAAAAGAGGCTGATGGCCGCCGGCGCGCCCGGACTCAGTGCGCCGAACCGCCTTGGGCGAAGGCCAGCTTGCCGTCCGCCGAAGACAGTTCGAGCGCCTTGCCGTTCAGCACACCGGTCCAGGTGTCGGCCTTGCCGTCGCCGAGCAGCTTGCACGTCACCGTCACGGCCTTGCTCGCCGGGTCGAAGGTATAGGTGCCCCTCAGGTGGTCGTGGCTGCCGTCCTCGCGGGGCGCGGTGTGGACCAGGACCGTCTCGCCGCCCGTCTTGAACCCCAGGCTCATGCCCTTCTTGCCGCCGTCGAGCTGCTGGGCCCAGTTGCCGGCGAGGGGGTGGTCGCTGCCGCACGCGGCGAACAGCAGGACGGGGACGAACAACAGCAGGTTGGAGCGCATCGGTTGGATCCAGAAACCGGGAATCATGGCGCGCGCAGGCAGGGATGCCATCCTGCCGGCCGTCGGGCCGACCGCAACCGCATCCTGCCGCGCCGGAAATGCGCCGCTGCCCGGCCTCCGGCACCTCGCGAGCAAGATCCCCGGCAAGGGCAACCCCATCGCGACCTGCCGTTGGCCCGCGAGCGCCTCGGCGGCGCCGCGGCCAGCGCTGCCTCGGTGCGCTCGCCCTCGGAGCGACGGCTGACGACCGCCACGGCCAAGGTCGCAAGGTCGTCGACGTAGAAGCCGGCATCGCGCGCAAACGGCGCCGACGCGCAGGCGGCCAACAGACAGAGCAGCGCTCCCGAGCTGCGGCGCAAAGCGCCGAGCATGCCAGCCGCGCGGCGGTCAGGCCACTGCGCCCGCGAGCGCGGCAACCGGCTCGCGGCCGACGACGTTGCCCTTGTCGTCGCGGCCGAGCCGGCACGCGGCGACCTGCGGGTCGTGCGTGAAGAACAGCCGGCCGTCGCGCGCCTGCAGGTCGGCGAGCAGCGCCGTCTTCTCGTCGATCAGCAGCTCGGGGAAGCGGTCGTAGCCCATCGTGATCGCGCGCCGCACCCACGGCAGGCCGGGGATCAGGTCGGCGCAGAACAGCAACGGACCACGGCTGCCCTGCACCTCGACGAGGCGCATGCCGGGCGTGTGGCCGTCGCTGGCGCGCAACCGGAACTGCGGGCCGAGCACGGCGCTGGCCTCGCCGTCGACGAGCTCGAGCCGACCGGTCGCGGCCAGCAGGCCCGGCAGCTCCGGCACGAAGCTGGCGCGGTCGCGCGCGTGCGGCCGCTGCGCCCGCTCGAAGGCCTGCCGGCCGACGACGTAGCGCGCGTTGGGGAACGCCAGCGCCAGCGGCTGGCCCGGCGCGTGCGCCGCCAGCACGCCGCCGGCGTGGTCGAAGTGCAGGTGCGAGAGCACGACGACGTCGACGTCGGCCGGCGCCACGCCGATCGCCGCCAGTTGTTCGAGCAGCACGTGCCGGTCCTCCTGCACGCCGTAGCGCACGCGCAGCTCCGGCGGAAAGAACGCGCCGATGCCGGCCTCGCACAGAATCACGCGGTCGCGGTCGCGCACGACGAGACAGCGGCAGGCGAGGTCGATGCGGTTGTGCGCGTCGCTCGGCGCCCACTGGCTCCACATCGCCTTCGGCGCGTTGCCGAACATCGCGCCGCCGTCGAGCTTCTGCGCGTTGCCGAGCACCGACCAGAGGCGCAGCGTCACTTGTCAGCCTCCCCCGCCGCCAGCGCAGCGATGCGCTCGGCGAGCGGGCCGAGCTTGCAGCCTTCGAGGTTGCACAGCACGGCGACGGCGACCTTGGCATCAGGGCGCAGCACGAGCATCGTGCTGACGCGGGCCTGGCTGCCACTGTGCGCGACCACCTGCGCGCCAGCCGTCGTTGCGAGCCTGAAGCCGAGCCCGTAGCCGGTGCCCTTGCCGGCGGTCGTCCGCTGTTCCGTCCACATCGTCGCCAATGCCTCCGCCGGCAGCAGCTTGCCGGCTAGCAGCGCCTGGCCGAAGCGCGCGAGGTCCTCGGCCGAGCTGCACAGGCCGCCGCCGGCGAGCTTGTAGCTGCTGTCCATCGGCGCGCTGTTCTGCAGCACGCCGCCGACGCGCGCGTAGCCCTGAGCGCGGCCGCGAATCAGCCGCCGGCTGTCGTCGGCCTGCAGCGTCATGGCGCCGCACGGCTCGGCGATGCGAGCGCGCACCAGCGCCGCGAACGGCTCGTCGGCGCGCGCTTCGAGCACGGCGCCGACGAGGTTGAAGCCGTACGTGCTGTACAGGTACTTGCTGCCCGGCGCGTGCACGAGCGGATCGGCCGCGAAGCGCGCGAGGCCATCGCGCTGCGTGGCAAACGGCTCGACGCTCTCGGCTTCGCCGCGATAGTGGCGCACGCCGCCGAGGTGGCCGAGCAGTTGGCGCGTCGTCACCGGCCACGCCTTCTCCGGCCATGCATCGGTCAGCGTCGCGACGTCGGCGTCGAGGTCGAGCTTGCCGTCGCGCGCCAGCTGCAGCGCCAGCACGGCGGTGATCGGCTTGCTGATCGAGGCGAGGCGGTAGACCGTCCGCGGCGTCGCCGGCACGTCGTTCTCGACGTCGGCGAGGCCGAAGCCGCGGCGCAGCGCCAGCGCGTCGCCGACGGCGACCGCGCACGACAGGCCGGGGATGCCGTCGCGCTGCAACTGCGCCTCGATCGCGGCGACCGCAGCGCCGGCCCATGCGGGCTCCTGGGCGGACGCGCCAGCGACCACGGCGAAGAGGGCGAGGCCGAAGCAGGTTGCTTCCACGGTCGGATAGTGAAGCGTCATGCGCAGAGCCTATCGCGGCGGCGCCACCGGCCGCCACGCGACGGTTGCGCCGACCGACGCGAGCGGCGACGCTGTCGCCATGGCATCGGCCCCCGCCACGGCGACCGAACGACTCGAGCGCCGCGTCGTCGGCTACTGGATCCTCGGCGACCTGCTGACCTCCGGCGTGCTCGGCGCGCTGGCGTGGTTCGTGGCGCGACCGTTCTTGGACGAGCACTGGGACAAGTGGTCGTCGGCCTGGGAGCACGTGTTGCTCGGCGGCATCGCCGGCCTGCTCCTGCTGGCCTTCGTCGTGCCGCCGCTGTCGTTCGCGCGCTGGCGCTACGCCTACCTCGGCGACCTGCTGCTGCTGCGCTACGGCATCCTGTTCGTCGAAGAGCGCGCCGTCCCGGTCAAGCGCATGCAGCACGTCGACCTCGTGCGCGGCCCGATCGAACGGCTGTTCGGCCTCGCCACGCTCGTCGTGTTCACCGCCGGCAACGAAGGCTCGGCCTTCCGCGTGCCCGGCCTACGCACCGACGTCGCCCAGGCGATGCGCGACCGCATCCTGCAAGCCCGCGGCGATGGACGCATCTGACGCGCCGCCGGCGCCCGCCGCGCCGCCCATTGCCGCTGCGCCCGTGCTCATGCGCGGGCACCTGCATCCCGGCATCCTGCTGCTGCGGCTGCTCGACGCGCTGCGCCAGGCGGCGGTCCCCGTCGCCGCCGGTCTGCTGCTGCAATCTTGGTGGTTCGTCGGCTTCGGCATCGTCGCGTTCGTGCTGCGGCTCGGCTACGCGCTCGCGCGCTACATCACGCTCGAGTTCACGCTGACCAGCGACGAGTTGCGCGTGCGCGAAGGCCTGCTCGAACGGCAGGAACGCCGCATCCCCCTCGATCGCATCCAGGACCTCGGCTTCGAGTCGTCGCTGCTGCGCCGCGCGCTCGGGCTGTCCGTGGTGCTGGTCGAGACCGCGTCCGGCCAAGGCGTCGAAGCACGGCTCGATGCGCTGGCGCGGCGCGACGCCGAACACTTGCGCGAGACCCTGCTGGCGGCGCGTGCGGCGGCGTGCGGGCGCGCCGCGGCGCCGACTGCGGCCGCGGCCGACGGCACGGTCGACGCCGCCATGCCGGCAAGCCCGCCCGCGCCGCCGACGCCGCAACCGGAGTGGCTGGTGCATCGCAGCACGGCCGGCGAACTGACGCTGCGCGGCCTGTCCGACCTGCGGCTGTCGGCGATCGTGGTCACCGGCTACGCCGCGCTGCAGTTCGCCGACACCTTCGGCCTTGCGGTGCGCGTTGCCGGCGTCGCGCGCGACGCGCAGGAATGGCTGCGCCGCTTCCCGCCGCACGTCGTCGCCATGATCCTCGTCGGCGTGCTGTTCATCGTCATGGCGTTCGGCGTCGGCACGGCGGTGCTCGGCAACCTCGTCACCTTCCACGGCTTCGCGCTGACGCTGCGCGGCGACGTGCTGCAGCGCCGCTACGGCCTGCTGACCACGCGCCAGAAGACGCTGCCGCGAGCGCGCGTGCAGCGCGTGACCTACGAACAGACGTGGCTGCGTCGTCTGCTCGGCTGCGGCGTGGTCAAGGCCGACTCCGCCGGCGGCAGCCGCACCGAGGGCGAGGACACCGTCGGCGGCTGGGACGTCGTCGTGCCACTGGCGCGGGACGCCGCCGCGCACGCGCTGCTGCCGGCGCTGCTGGCGGGGCTCGAGCACGAACCCTTCACCTGGCAGCGCGGCAGCCAGCGGCTGGTGCTGCGCATGACCGCGCAGGGCGCCATCCTGGCGGCGGCGGCGAGCGCTTCGCTGTGGCCGGCCAATGGCGCTGCGGCGCTGGGCGCGCTCGCGCTGCTGCCGCTGTGGGCGCTGCTCGGCGCGCTGGTCTGGCGCAACCTCGGCTTCGCACTGGGCGCCGACTTCCTGGCCCTGCGCCACGGCGTGCTCGGCCGCACGACGGCGTGGCTGCCGCTCGGCAAGGTGCAGGCCGTGATCGTGCGCCAGGGCCCGGTCGAACAGGCGCTCGGCCTCGCCAGCCTGACGGTGTTCGTCGCCGGCGGCTCGCCGACGCGCATCCCCGACCTGCTGCTCGCCGACGCGCGGGCGCTCGCTCGCGGCATCGTCGAGCGCGCCGGCGTGGCGGCGGCGGCGACGTGGTGAACGCCGATCGCTGACGGCGCCGCGCCGGCGGCGCGGACGTGAGACAACGGTCGAACCGCGAATCCCGGAGATCGTGCGACCGCCTCGCCGCCACAAGCCCCATTGTGGACGTGCAGGTCCCCACCATCACGGTCGGCTGCGGGCTGGTGCAAGGCGTCGACGCCGTGCCCGTGCAGGTAGAAGCGACGGCGCGCCACGCCGGCGACGGCACGCCGCGGCTGCTCGGCCTCGTCGACGCCTGCGTGCGCGAGGCCTACCACCGCGTGCTGCAGGCGTTCTTCGCGCTCGACCTGCCGCCGCCGCGCGGCGTCACGACGGTCAACTTCGCGCCCGCCGAGCTGCGCAAGCACGGCTCGGGCTTCGACCTGCCGCTGGCGCTGGCGCTCGCCGGCGCCGCCGGCCTGTTCCCGCCCGAACGCAGCCGCGGCCTTTTCGCCTTCGGCGAAGTGAGCCTCCGCGGCGAGATCCTGCCGGCGCGCGGCGCCGTCAGCGTGGCGCTCGCCGCCGCGCAGAACGGCGCGCAGGCGATGTTGTGCTCGCCGGCCGACGCGTCGTTGTGCGCTGCCGTCGACGGCCTGCCGCTGTACGGCGCCGCGACACTCGCCGACGCGGTGTTCTGGCTGGCGGGCCGGCGCGAACTGCAACCACCACCACCGCGGCCGCCCGCGCCGCCCGACGCGGTCGCCGACCTCGCCGATCTGCGCGGTCACCAGACGCCCAAGCGCGCGCTCGCCGTCGCCGCCGCCGGCGGCCACAACCTGCTGTTCGTCGGGCCACCGGGGTCGGGCAAGAGCGCGCTGCTGCGCCGGCTGCCCGGTATCCTGCCACCGCTCGGCCCGCGCGAGCGCCTCGCCGTGCTACAGGCGCACGCCGCCGCCGGCCTGTCGCTGCCTGGCGAACGGCGGCCGCTGCGCGCGCCGCACCACACCAGCTCGGCGGCGAGCGTGCTGGGCGGCGGCGCCGACGTGCGCCCCGGCGAGGTCACGCTCGCCCACCACGGCGTGCTGTTCCTCGACGAGCTGCCGGAGTTCCGCCGCGACGTGCTCGAGGCGCTGAGGCAACCGCTCGAAGACGCGACGATCACCGTCGGCCGCGCCCGCCAGACGGTGACGATGCCGGCGCAGTTCCTGCTGGTCGCGGCGATGAACCCGTGCCCCTGCGGCTTCCGCGGCCACCGCCAGCGGCCGTGCGCGTGCACGCCCGGCGCGGTGGCGCGCTACCGGCAGCGGTTGTCGGGCCCGTTGCTCGACCGCCTCGACCTGCAGGTCGAGGTGCCAGCGCTGACCGCGGCCGAGCTGCGCGCGCCCGAGGATCCCGCCGCCGGCACGGCGGCGCTGCGCGAGCGCGTGCTCGCGGCGCACGCGCGGCAGCTGCGCCGCCAGACCTTCGACGGCGTCTTCACGCCCAATGGCCGGCTCGTCGACCGCATGCTGCTGCGCGCGTGCGCCTGCACCGAGGCGGCGCTCGCCGGCGTCGACGAGGTGATGCGGCGCTGCCAACAGTCGGCGCGCGGGCGCGTGCGGCTGCTGCGGCTCGCGCGCACGCTCGCCGACCTCGACGACCGCGACCAGGTCGACGACGTCGACGTGCTGGAAGCGGCGAACCTGCGCGGCTTCGCGCCGGCGGGCGCACTGGCGTGAGCCGCGCGCGGTTCGGCATCCAGATCAGCCGCCGGTCGGGATACGAACGGTCTTGGCGCGCGGCGCGCTCTCGCCGGCCGGCGTCGCCGGCAGCGGCAGCGGCCGCTCGGCCGCGGCCGGCGCGGCGTCCTTGGCGGGCGCGGCCTTGCCGGCGCCCTTCTTGGCCAGCGGCCCCTGCAGCCGCGGCTGCAGCGCCTGCGGCGCGAACTCGACGCCGGCGCGCAGGAAGTCGAAGTCGGCGGCGAGCTCCTCCCACGCGCGCTCTGGAGCCGCGCAGTTGAACACGACGTGCGCGTCGCCGAGCGCGGTGACGTCGAGCGTCGCGCGCATCGGCTCCTTGCCCTGCTTCCAGATCACCGCCAACTGAGCGCTGGCGCAGTCGCGCAGTCGCCCGTGCCGGCGCTCGACGATGCGCGCGCCCGGATGCACGAGGCGGAAGGCGTTGGCCACGGCGTCGACGGCGCTCTCCAGCGAAGCGTCCGGCTCGAGGTGATCGATCTGGGTCAGCGTGACCGACGCGCCATGCGCCTCGCACTGCAGCGCAAGGTTGCCGGCTGGCAGGTCGGCGACCGGCGTCCACGCCGGATTGGGCAGCCACAGGCCGAAGGCGTTGCCGGCGTCGCTGACGAGCGCGGGCGCAACGGCGCCGCAGACAGCGACCGCCGACGCGGCGTTGGCAGGCACGGCAACGAGCGCTGGGCCCGCGAGTTCGCGCCGCAGTGTGCGGGCGTTGGCGTCGACCCATTCGTGGTTGCGCGGGCCGCCGCCCGTCTCGGTGAGTTCGGTGATCTGCACGATCTTGCCGTCCTGCGCGATCGAGCGCTGGCGGCGGCCGTCGTAGCTGCGGCGGACCAGTTCCTCGGTGGCCGGATCGAACAACTCGGCCCGCGCGACGCTGCCGCGGCGAGCACGCGCCAGCGTGCGCGCCAGCAACGGGAAACTGTTCGCCGTCGACCACGGCAGCGTGCGTTCGCGGCGGCCATGGCGATCGAGGCGCGTCACGACCAAGGCGTCGCCGCGGCACTCGGCTTCGACGATACGTTCGTCGACGACGCGCACTTGTTGACCGGCGAAGTCGCCGCCGGCGAGTGGCACGGCGCCGAGCGTCGGCTCGGTGACGCGCTCACGGAAATAGGCGCTGACCGGCGCGCCGCCGCTGTCGGCGGTCGCCAGCGACGTGACCTGGAAGCGGCGTTCGCCGGCGTGAAACTCGTACTCTTCCTGCACGGCGAAGCCTCCGTCCGGCCGATGCACGACCGCGCTGGCGAGCCAGCCGACGGCGACGCCAGCGGCGTCGTGCACGACGAACCACTCGCGGCGGGGCGCGACGATGGTCTGCACCGACGGCGCCACGGCGGCGCCGCGGCGAATGGCAGCGACCTGCGCCGACGGGAAGCCGACGCGCGCGCCGGCCTCGATCTCGATCTCGACGAAACCGTCGATCGCGACCAGCACGCGACCGTGCAGGACGTCGCCGTTCTTGAGTTCGACCACGTCGAGCGGCGTCGGGACCGGCGCGCTCGGCGCAGGGTCCTGGCAGCAGGCAATCAACAGCAGGCCGAGCAGGGTCATCCCGTGCGATCCTCCGCTACGGCGTATCGAACCGCCGATGGGATCGGCTTTACCGGGGCGTCGGAGAATCCGACGCCGCCGGTCCCAGGCCGGAACGGAGCCGCGCCGCCGCCCATGCCAAGGCGACGACGATTGGCGCCAGCAGTAGCCAGGACGCCACGCCAGCGAGATCGGCCCAGAACCGCCACCATAGGTGCCGGAAGCCGCGGTCCTCCCACCGCATCGGCGGCAACTTCTGCGCGTCGTCCTGCGGATCCACTCCGAACACCGTCTGGACCGCATACGGTGCGAAGCTACGGGCCACCGGCGCGGCCCTGTCGATTTCGAACACGCCGGTCGCAGCAGCGACGGCGTAGCGCCAGTTGGCGAGCAGCGGCGTGTAGCGCGGCTGCCAGCCAGTGAGGTCGGCCGGGTCACCCGGCGCGCCGACCGCGGCGACGGCCTGAGCGCCGAGTTGCAGCACGCCGCGCACCGGCGCGACCACGCTGGTCAAGCTGACCAGCGCGCCGCACGCCACGGCCGTCCACCACGCCTTCGGCCAGCGCCGCCACGGCTCAGCCTGCGGCAGCACGATCGCCAGCAGCGCGACGAGACCGTGCGTCTGGTAGCGGGCCGCCCAGCACTGACCGCCCTGCCAGCCGCGCGCCTGGGCGAAGAACAGCAGCGGAAACAGGAACAGCGCCCATGCCAGCCACCGCAGTTTCGGCGTCGTCGCCGCGCGCAACGCCGCTGGCAGCGCCAACCACAGCAGCGGTGAGAACCACATCGCGCCGCGACCGGCGCCGAACAGGATCTTCAGCGCGCCGAGCCAGATCGGCTGGTCGAGCCAGTCCTCGGTCTTCGGGTAGCCGGTGTCGAACGGATCACCGAAGCGCGCGAGGTCGACGCCGAGCAGCAAGCCTGCGGCCGGCAACGCGCCGAGCGCGAACGCCAGCACGAGTGGCCACCGCCGCTGCCGCGCGCACGCGACCAGCAGCGCGAGGCCGATCGCGACCAGCAGCGCGGCGTTCTGGTAGCGCAACAGCACGGCAGCGCCGCCGCACAGGCCGCCCAGCAGCGCCGTGCGCGCCGTGCCGCGGCCCTGGCAGACGACGACGACGGTGAGCAGCGTCGCCAGCAACAGCGCGAGGCCTGGACCGTCCGACAACTGCTCGCGGCCGCAGGCGAACGCCTGCGTGCAGCAGAGGATCGCCAGCGCCGTGCCGATGGCCCCACGCGGCGCGCTGCCGAGCGCCCGCGCCAGCAGGAACAGCAGCACGGCCACGCAGGCGGCGCAGGCCGGCGGCACGACGAGGCTGATCAGGCCCTGCGTCAGGACCGGCGAGCCACGCACGTACGACGGCGACTGCGCCAGCGCGTCACCGAACAGGCCAGGCGCCGCCGCCGCGCGGAAGGCGGCGTCGGCGCGCGCCGACGGCCCGGCGAGCGCTTCGCCGACGGCGACGAAGGGAACGAGCAGGTAGACGTGCCCGATCGGGAACCACGTGTAGGCGACGCCGTTGCTGCCGAGCTTGCCGCAGGTGCGCTGCTGCTGGATGTACGCGGCGCCGAGCGCCTCGCCGAGCGAGTCGCCGCCCTGGTCGGCGCGCAGCAGGCCGCTGTCGCCGCGCCGCCACAGGCTGCGCGCCGCCTGCATGGTGAAGCCGGCGTCCTCGGTCTCGAAGTTGCCGTGCGCGACCGTCGCGAACAGCAGGAACACGACGAGCCACAGCCGCCGCAACAGACGCGCGTCGCCGCTCATCGGGGGCCTCCCGGACCCGCGAGCTGGGCCGGATCGACGCCGAGCAGCGGCAGGGCCCAGAACCACAGCACCGGCAGCAGCAGCAACGCCGCTAGCACGTCGACGACGATGCCGGCGCGGGCCATCTGGCCGAAGGTGATCATGCGCGAACTGAACACGATGGTGTTCGGCGGCGTCGCGATCGGCAGCATGAAACCGCACGACGCCGCGATCACCGCCGGCAGCATCAGCACCAGGGGATCGAGGCCGGCGGCCTTGGCGCCGTCGCGCAGGATCGGCATCAGCAGTGAGGCGACGGCGACGTTGCTGGCGATCTCGGACAGCAGCGTGATCGCCAGCACCAGCACGAGCAACAGCAAGGCCGGATGCACGCTGCCGACCAGCGGCCGCAGCGCCTCGCCGAACGCCGCCGACAGGCCGGTCGGCCCGAAGGCATTCGCCATCGCGACGCCCGCGCCGAGCAGCAGCAGCAGGTCGAACGGCATCCGGCGCGCCGTCTCCCAGTCGGTGAGCCGGCGGCCGTCCGGCGTGCCCGCCGGCACTAGGAAGGCAAGGATCGCCACCAGCACGGCGACGCTGCCGTCGGCGACGAAGCTGTCGCGCTCGCCCGCCGGCACGAGGCACGACGCCCAGCCGCGGATTGTCTCGCCGGCGCCGAGTTGCACGTCGCCGCGCGTGATCCACAGCAGCACCGCGAGCCCGAACAGCGCGGCGGTGCGCTTCTCGGCGGTCGACCACCGGCCGAGTTCGCGCGCTTCGCGCAGCAGGCCGTCCTGGCCGCGCAACGGCGCCGCCGGCAGCGGCAGCGCGAAGCGCGTCAGGCAGAAGCTCGCGGCAACCGCCAGCAGCAGCGCGAACGGCAGGAAGGCCAGCACCCAGCCGAGGAACGACACCTGCCGCGCGCCGGCGGCGACCAGCGGCTCGTAGGCGCCGTAGAAGATCGCGTTGGGCGCGGTGCCGATCGGCGAGCCGACGCCGCCTATCGACGCGCCATAGGCGATCGCGCACATGATGCCGGCGCCGAAGTTGGACAACGCCCGCGGCGGCAGCTCGCCGAGCGCCGCCATGCGCTGCACGAGCACCGTGCCGATCGGCAGCAGCAACAAGGCCACAGACGTGTTGTTGATCCACGTCGAAATGACGGTGGCAGCCAGGAAGAAGCCGAGCACCAGCCGCCGCGGCTGCGCGCCAAGCCGCAAGATCACGCCGAGCGCGAGCCGCCGGTGCAGGCCGCAGCGTTCGACCGCCTGCGCCAGCACGAAGCCGCCGCCGAACAGCCAGAGGATCGGGTCGCCATAGCCGCGCGTGGTGTCGGTGGTCGACGCAACGCCGAACAGCGGGTAGAGCGCCAGCGGGATCAACGCCGCCGCCGCGATCGGCATCGCCATCAGCAGCCAGCACGACGTCGTGAAGCCGGTGACGAACAGCGCGCGACAGGCGACGCCGACGTCGGCCTCTGGCCGGAACGGCAGTAAGCGCCCCGCCCACCAGCAGAGCAGGCCGATCACTAGCGCCGCGACAATGCGCGCCGGAAACACCTCGCGCGCAGGCGCGCCGCCGGCCGGGGCGGCGTCGCTCACGGCGCCTCCGCCGGGGCGACCGCGTCGCCGAGCCAACGCAGATACGCCGGCAGGCCGTCGGCGACGGCGAGTTCGAGTGCCTCGGGCACGTCGTACGGATGCAGGGCGACGAGCCGCGCGCGCAGCGCCGGCGCGGCGGCGGCGGTGGTCTTGGCGACCAGCAGCAACTCGTCGGCGGCGTCGACGCGGCCCTGCCAGCGGAAGTACGAACGCACGCCGGGCAGCACGTTGACGCACGCGCACAGCCGTTCGTCGACGACGGCGCGGGCGAGTTCGTGCGCGCCGAGCCGCCCGGCCCGGTCGGTGCTCGCCGGCGCGGTGCAGAGCACGACGACGGCGGCGGCCATCAGCGCCCCCTCGCCAGCCGTTCGGCGAGCAACGGGTCGAGGCCGCTCGCCAGGATCTTGGCCTGCGTGCGGCGGAAGTCGTAGGCGACGCGGTGGATCGTCACGGCGCCATCGGCGACGACGGCGAACGACGCGCGGGGGTCGAGGTCGCGCGGCTGGCCGACGCTGCCGACGTTGACGATGCACGGACCTGCCAGCGGGAAGCGCGGGTGCTCGTCGGTCGCCTGCACGAAGTGGTAGTCGGGGTAATGCATGCCCGGCCAGTGCGTGTGGCCGATGAAGCACGGACGATCGACGAGCGCGAACAGCTGGCGCATCTTCTCCGGCGCCTGGTAGCCGTCGCTCTTCATCACGTACTCCATCACGGGATCGCGCGGCGAGCCGTGGAAGAACATGCAGCCGGAGTCTTCCTGCCGCTCAGGCAAGCCGCGCAGCCATTCCCAGACCTTGCGCCGGCCGGGGTGGAACAGCGACGGCTTGAGCTTTGCCCGCGAGTAGCGCAGCGCCTCGCGCGCCTGCCGGCTGAAGTCGTCGAGTTCGTTGGCGTGGAACAGCCCCCAGTCGTGGTTGCCGCGCAGCGTCCACTTGCAGCGCGCCATCACGAGGCGCGCGACCGGCAGCGGATCGGGCCCGTAGCCGACGACGTCGCCGAGGCAGACCGTCTCGCGAACGCCCAGCTGGTCGATGCGGGCGAACACCGCCTCGACGGCTTCGAGGTTGGCGTGCAGGTCGGAGACGATCGCGAACGGGGTCACGTCAGCCGCGCCGCCTGCGCCAGAAGGGCCTGCTGGACGGCGCCTTCGATCGCCGCCTCGGCGGCGGCCAGCGGCATCTTCATCGTCGCGCCAGCGGCCTTCTTGTGCCCGCCGCCGCCGAACTGGGCGACGATCGCCTGCACGTCGACGTCGCCGCGGGCGCGCAGCGAGCACTTCACGGCGCCGTCGTAGCGCTCCTTGAGCAGCGCCACCACCTCGACGCCCTCGATGGAGCGCAGCGGGTCGAGCACCGCGTCGGTGTCGAAGTCGGCGCGCGTGGCGCGCTCCATCAGCGTCTTGTCGAGCGCGGCCATCGCCAGTCGGCCGCCGAGCTTGAGCTGATGGCGCGCGAGCGCGTCGGCCAGCACGCCGGCGGAGTCGGGGTGGTTGCGGCGGTAGAGCGCGTCGTAGATGCGGCTGCCGTCGACGCCGGACGCGATCAGTTCGCCGGCCATGGCGAAGACCTCGGCGTCGGCGTTGCTGTAGCGGAACCAGCCGGTGTCGGCGACGAGCGACAGGAACACGCCCTCGGCCGCGGCGGCGCCGAGCGGCACGCCGAGTTCGCGGTACAGCCGGCGCACCAGCGCGCCGGTCGCCGCCGCCTTGACGTCGACGTAGTGCACCATGCCGTCGCCGGCGTCGCCGCCGATGTGATGGTCGACGACCGCCACCGTCGGCCGCTTCTGCAGCAGCCGCTGGCCGAGCTGCCCGACCCGCGACATCTGGTTGCAGTCGAGCAGCACCACCGTATCGAACTCCGGCAACGGGTCCTCGGCGCGGGCGTGACCAAACGGCGTGTGCCGGGTGAGGAAGTCGAACGACCGACCGATCGGGTCGGGGTTGACGATCACGACCTGCTGGCCGAGTGCCGTCAGCAGGTGATACAGCGCCGTCTGGGCGCCGAGGCAGTCGCCGTCCGGATTCTCGTGTCCGGTGAGCAGGAAGCGCTGCTTCTGGCGGAGGAAGTCGGGAAACGTGGCCAAGCTGCGCCGACTCTATTGCCAGCGACGACGAGGCTCAACGACCGGGGGCGAAGCGGCGCGTCCGTCCGGCGCACACCACCGTCCGCAACGGCAGTTCCCCTTGCACGAAGCCGCGCAGCGTCGCCGCCGCGTCGACGGCCGCGTCGACGACGATGAAGTCGGCGCGGCCGCCGACGGCAAGGCGACCCGCGCCCGGCAGACCAATGCTTGCCGCCGCGTCGGTCGTCGCCATCGCCAACAACTCGGCGGGCGCGAGCGAAGGCCACAGCGCAGCGGCTTTCGCCAGCGCGGCGCGCATCGACAGTCCGTCGGCGTTGCCGGCGCGCGAGTCGGTGCCGAGCGCGACCGGAATGCCGCGCGCCCGCCAACCGACGACGTCGGGCGCTTCCCGTCGGAACCACGCGATGGCGCCCGGACAGACGGCGATCGAAGCGCCCGCCGCGGCGACGCGCGCCGCATCGCCGCGCTCGAGTTCCTGGCAGTGCACCAGCTGCGTGCCTGGCCGCAGCACGCCGAGTCGCTCGAGCCAACGCACCGCGCCGACGCCCGGCGCGCGGAAGCCGGCCGGCAAGCGGCCCAGGCGCTCGAGCAGCGCGCGGAACGGGCCAGTCCCCCGCCGCAGGAACTCCTGCTCCTCTGGCAGCTCGGCGCAGTGTATCGCGAGCCAGCGCGCCCGCGCCGCCGCGGCGCGGAACAACGCCGGCGAGACCGAGTACGGCGCGTGCGGCGACAGGCCGGGCGCCAGCGCGCCGCGCGCGCGCACCAGTCGTTCGCGCACGAGCGCGCGCGCCGCCGGGGCGTCGAGATGGAAGCCGGTCAGCTCGCGGTACGCGCGTGACCGCACCGCCGCGGCTGCCAGCGCGGCCGTCGCCGCGCCCGTGGCGTCGATGTCGCCCACCGCCGTAGCGCCGCCGGCGAGCAGTTGCGCGAGGCCGGCGCGCAGCGCCGCGCGTTCGCGCGCCGGCGAAATCGCCGCGCGCGCCGTCATGACCGCGCCGACCCACGGCACGAAGGCGCGCTCGGCGCGCGACAGCGGCTCGATCTGCAGGTGCGCGTGGGCGTCAACCAGCCCGGGCAGCACGGCGACGTCGGCCACGCGACCAGTGGCGCGGCGCAGCGCGACGATGCGCCCGCCGCGATCCCAGACGAGCTCGCGGCAGGCGAGCCAACGGTCCGGGGCGATCGCCACGTGACGGGCGGCAACGCAGCCGCCGCCCGTCGGCGCTTCGGTCACGAAATCGCGCGGACGCGCAGCGCCCTGACGACGACGTTCGGGAAGGCAGCGCCGTTGTAGAGCAACTGGAAGCGGAAGCCGGTGACCGAGTCCTGCTGGATGCCGGGGCCAGCGCCGGTGCCGACGCCGTCGCGCCACGCCTTCAGCGTGCCCTCGATCGGCGTCACGCCGTCCTGACCAAGGCGCGCGCCCTGGAACTGGATGGTGACCGGACCGGCGGGGTCGTTCGCCTTCGCCGTGCCGGCCGCGCCGGTGTCCGTGTAGGTCGTGATGGGCAACGGGCCGCTGCCATCCGGATCGACGTCGAGTTCGTAAAACTGCCACGTCGGCGGGAAGATCAAGCCGGTGCCGATCCACTTCGACACATCGCCCGAGCGGCTGTCGCGGTCGGTCAGCGGGCCGCTGTTGATCGCCGGGTTGTAGGTCGGGACCGTCGTGATCGGGCCGCTGAAGGTCGGCGGCGTCGGCGCCTCCAGCCGGTAGAAGCCGTCAGCGCCGGTCCCGGCTTGGGCAATGACGTTGAGCTGTGTTGGCGCCGATGAGAAGACGCTGACGTTGGAGACGCGGCTGCCCGCGCTGCCGCTGGCGTTGAGCAGACCCTGCACGGTCAGATTGCGGCCCGACTGCAGCAGGATCGAGCCGCCGGAGCCGCCGCCGCCCGGCGATGAAACGCCAAAGTCGGTGTCCGCTGTCGTGGATGCCGGGTTGTCGCCGTTGATGACGA
>Ga0194132_10002573_pt1 | contig 33657 bp, 27 predicted proteins | sample TA2KigOf80mmetaG_FD_148612 | JGI IMG/M metagenome (GOLD analysis project Ga0194132, IMG submission 148612) | Freshwater microbial communities from Lake Tanganyika, Tanzania - TA2015054 Kigoma Offshore 80m | ecosystem: Environmental > Aquatic > Freshwater > Lake | place: Tanzania: Lake... | reverse complement strand
TGGCAAAATAGTAGCGTTGCCCCTGAAATCGAAAGGTGCAGTGATAGCCGTCGCCTTTTTTTCGGATGCCTGCCATGTGCGTCTCCCAACTTTGGAAACGCCCTGAAAAGCCCCTACTGGCGGAAATTTGGCGGAAAATGAAGGGCTGCCGGGGAAAGGAAAGGGGCCGTGTTTGCCACAACCCCTTATCCTACAACAGTGCCGAAGAGAGGACTCGAACCTCCACTCCCTAACGGGAACCAGCTCCTGAAGCTGGCGCGTCTGCCAGTTCCGCCACTTCGGCATGCCGGGCAACGGCTTGTGAATTCATGATACGATACCGGATCGCGAATCGCCAAGACCGAATGCCGTTTTTTCGCCCTGGCGCCGATTGCGTTCGTCTTAAGCTATTTTTAAGCTTGCCTTTGCGATTTTCGTGCTACAGTTTGTATAGGCACAGAGCCGGGCATCCGATCCCGAACGGACGCTTGGACATCCGATGCGGGGCAAGTCATGTGGGTTAAGCTCACTGGGGAATATGTCAATCTCGATCACATCGTTCGCGTTCGCGTCAATAAAGCGCTCAAAAACGGACTCACCGAGTGGGTGGTGGAGTTGGAAGGCATCATCAAGGGCGAACTCACGTACTTCACGCGCTATCGCGGCATCGACGCGGAAATCGTCATGCATGCTCTGGAGATTTACTCACGCATCGACCCGGCTCCCGCTCCGAACAATCAGGCAGACCCCGTGAACACCACAAGCACCAATACAGTCCACGACGTCAAGATCATGTGACTCAATCCCGTCGTCGCCGCTAGCGAGGCATGCGGACGACGAGGTCATCGCCGGCGGGATCGTCATCGTAGCCGCGGCCTCCATCGTCCTTGCCGTTGACGCCGACGCTGTAGAGCAAGTAGCCTTTTTCCGTCGTGCGATAGATCAACGCCTTCTCGCTGAACAGATCGTTCGGCGCCTTCGCCAAATATTTCGGCGCCAACGCTTCGAGCGTCATCGGAAAGCTCCCATTGTCGGACTTGTACGCAGCCAGGGCGAAAGCGACATGCAGGTTGCGCTCCATCTGCTCGATTCGATCGGCCGCGGTCTGCACCTTGGCCACCGCCGGCATCAGCAAGCAAATCATCAGGTCGCCGAGGTACTTTCCCTTGGCCTCGGCATGGTTCGGCGCACGCGTGATTCGGGCCAAAACATCTTCGATGTTGGAGATCGACCCCTTGAGCACCTTGATGTCCCTCTCGACCAGCGTCATCGCCCGTTCGCGTGCCGATCGTTCCTTGAGCGACATGGCGGCGTGCAGTCGATCGTAGAACTTGTTGCTCGCTCGCATTGCCGAATCCCACTGAATATCGGTGAAGGCGATCTTGGCGAGGAGCTTCGTCGTGGCATCGTTTTCTTTGGCCATGACTTGTTTGAGCTGCTCGACGCCGTCGCGGTCGAGCATCATGACAAACTCCAGAAACCAGAACCGTTCGGCCAGGTTCATCTTGTCGGCCATCCGCGGCATGGGGGGCAGCGCCTTCAAGTCAACCAGGCATTGCTTGAGCTTCTTGGAGTCGAGCTTGGCGGCTTCGATGAAGGCCAGGTCGGCATTGCAGGCGATATTGTCGAGAGCGACGCCGACCAGCCCCTCGATGAGCGTGCCGCCGCGGCCTACGAGGCGAGCCAACCGATGGACCGCGAGCAGATCGTTCCAGGCTTCATCGATTTTTTTCTCGTGCATGCGGAGCATGGCGCGAACGATGAGGGCGCTGCCCAGGCCTCGACACTTTTGCACGCCGGGCAGGAGCGCCGTCAAGAGCCCCTGCGATTTGCCGGCCTTGCGTTGGGCCACGAGCGGATAGTAATAGCGTGGCCTCTTGGTCGCTTCGATGGCCAGGGCGAGCGGCTTTTCGTTTTTCTCCAGCCATGCGGCCACATCGGGAAACTTTTTGGCAGACCACGGCTTCGTCATGACCTGCTCGTACTGTTTCAGCGCCGCCTCCAACGCATCCGATTGGAGCTTGAGTCCCGAGAGGTACGTGCTGTGCGATACGAAATACTCTCCTTCGTCAGGTGGCGCGACCATTTGCATCCACTTGTAGAACGCCGGCGCCATGGTGGCGCCTTCCGGGCGCGGGCCGAACACTCGGCACAACACGACATTGGCGTTGGTGTCGGGCGTGATTTCCTTTCGCTGCTGTTCGTTGAGAGCCGTCTCGTAATCGACGTAGCCATCCGCGTCGACCGGCCCATCGACGAAGGTCGTGTCCTTTCCGATGCTAAAGCTGCCGCGCTTTTTCTTCGCTTTCTCCGCCTGAGCGTCCTTGCCATCGCCGGAAAGCAACGCCAACGGCAGGATGGCAATGCAACACCAACCAAAAATGTATCGGCACATGATGAAGACCCACGAGGAGAATGATGCACGCTGCTATTGTGTCCAATTCCAAGGGCGAGTGCAATGAAAAAGAGGGGCGTTCTTGGCTAATTGTTGTGGCCGCAAGCTCTTATGGTTCGATTTCGGGCTTGACGGCCCGTGATCGCCCGGTATTGTGCCAGCTCGTCAAACGGTGAAATAGAACGATTGTCGAAAACGGGGGAGGTGGACCGTGCGCATACAGGTTTGGATTTTGGCGATCGGGGCGGCGCTGGCGTTGGCGATGCCGGCGTCGGCGCAGCTGGGCGTCTCCGGCGGAGCGAGGACGACGGCGCTGCCGAGCGGATCATCCTTCTTTTCGGCGCCGTTTGCCAAGCCTGACTTCTCCGGGATGTCGATTCGGCCAATGATGCCGACGCCGCTCAACTTCGGCGCGATGATGCCGTCGTGGTCTCATTTCCAAAACGCGATGCTGATGCGCAACGTGTTCACGGGGCCGCAAGCGGTGATTCAAATCCCGTTTCTCCCCAAGCAGCCCGCACAGCCGGCGCCGGAGAAGACCAGGCCGTCCTCTTCGATATTCTTCCCATGAGCCGAGCGTTGGCCAAACGCGCTGGCAACGGAGGACCGTGCTTGGCACGTTTGGCGAAGTGCTTCACTCTTCATTCGTCGCGGCGATTGTCCCGTACATCTCAGGTCGGCGGTCGCGCAGGCGGTGCAGTTCATATTTGCCGGGAATGTTCACCAGGTGCTTGTCGCGCGCTTTTTGCGCCTCGATATCGGCGTAGAGGATCGTTGGAGTGTCGTCGTCGCTGACGGCCAGGAATTCGCCCGTGCACCCCAGGATGCGCGACATGCCGATGAAGCGAAAGCCGCGTTCCGTGCCGATGCGATTGACGGCAGCGTAGTAGAGGTGGTTCTCCAGAGCGCGAGCGGGGATGAGCGTCTTGGCCGTCCCTATCGCGCCGGTCGGCCAGTTCGTCGGCAGGACGATGAGGTCGGCGCCCAGAAGCATCATGCACCGGGCCGACTCCGGAAAGCTCCCGTCATAACAGATATTCATGCCGACTTTAAGCCCGCCGATGTCGTGCACCGCGAACGGCTGATCCCCCGGCGTCGTGAAGCGATCGACGCCCAGAAATGGCAAGTGAATCTTGCGATAACTCGCGATCAAACCGCTCGGCCCAATCAGCGCGCAGACGTTAAACAGCTTGTCCCCAGCTCGCTCCAGCAATCCGACCACCGAGAAGACATCCAGCGTTCGGCAATCGGTCGCCAATCTCTCGGTCGATGGCCCCGGCACCGTCTCGGCGTGCGGCAGCGCCTCATCCTTGCTTTCGTAGCAATAGCCCGGCAGCGCACACTCGGGAAAAATCACGAGCCGGGCGCCATTTCCCGCGGCTTCGCGCAGGCGAGCGCGAATCGCGTCCAGGTTCTTCACCCGATCCGCGAAAGCGCAATCCATCTGCACGCCGGCAATCTTCCAACGCGTCATCTCGCGGCCTCCCTCCACCTTCGGGTTGTTGTCAATAAGGCTCGCCGGGTATATTACGGATCGCCCACGCCGCGGAGATGCCCATGCATCGGACTCGCCTGGAAAGTGAACGGCTTTTTCACGACGAGCAGGCCGCTCAGCGCGCCGGTGCGCTGCGCCCCTGCGATTACGTCTTCAGCGACGACGCCTATCTGCAGCACGAATCCTGGATCGCGCCGGCATTGGATCTGTTGGGCGAAGTCCGAGGCAAGCGCATTCTGGATTTGGGCTGCGGCCACGGCATGGCGTCGGTCGTCCTGGCGAGACGCGGCGCCCAGGTCATCGGATGCGACCTGTCGGCCGGGTATGTACAGGAAGCGTCGCAGCGGGCCAAGGCCAATCATGCCTCGGTACAACACGTGGTTTGCGATGCCGAGCGACTTCCTTTCGCCGACGAGGCGTTCGACGGCATCTGGGGCAACGCCATCTTGCACCACCTCGACCTAGAGCTCGCCGCGGCCGAGCTTCGCCGCGTTTTGGCCCCTGGCGGACAAGCCGTCTTCTGCGAACCGTGGGCAGGCAACCGCTTGCTCAACTGGGCGCGACGCGAACTCCCGTACCCAGGTAAACACCGCACCGCCGACGAATCTCCCCTAACCTTCGCCGATCTGTGCCGCTTGAAGCGATCGTTCCCACGCCTTCGCGTTCGCGGTTATCAGATACTGGCGATGCTGGGCCGGCTTTGTCGGTCGTCGTGGTTACTCGCCGGCTTGCGCTGGTGCGATGACTGGTTGCTGATGAAATGGCCCGGCTGGCAGCGCTATTGTCGATATGTCGTTTTGCATTTTGCCAAGTTTAGCCCCCCGTCGTAGAGGCAGGCGGACGACGCGCCCGCCCGCCTCTACGAGGCGGGGCTAAACGAGAAAGCATGGCCCTGACGATCTACTCGCGTTCGCCGTCGATTTGACGAACTAGCTCGGGGCCGATCAGCTTGTAGTCGTGCGTGATGCGCAAGCTGGTGAGCATTGCCTGGCGATACTGCTCCGCGTGCGCTTTTTGCGCCCGTTCGATGAAGAGGTCGCGATGCCCTTGCAGGACGCCGGCTATCGAACTGGCGCCGCTCATCGAACGAACGAACCCGGCATCGTTCGTCGTCGGGCCTTCGGTGATCGTGGCGACATAAAAAATGGTGCGCGGCTTGTTGGTCAGGATTTGCACGTAGCCGTCCGGCTGGTTATTCTTCTTGGCCTTCTCGAAAAGATCTTTGTTGATGTCGTCGATTTCCCGCGTCCCGACTTCGATCGGCTTTTTCAGGCCGTGCAAGCTGATCAGTTGCTCAACCGTCTTGTCATGCGGGAACATAATGGTCCCGTCTGCCAGAGACGGCAGGAAATAGTCCTTGTTGGGCATGCGAACTTCACCGGTGTTGGTATCCTCGGTGCGCAGGATGTCCTCCGCGTGCATCTCCGTGAGATTCGGAATGTCGATCGTGGACCGCCGCATGGTGGCAGCGTGCTTTTCCATGAGCGTGACGCGGGCCTTGATGTCTTTGACGTCGATCAACTCGAGCGCGAGCGCTTTGGCATGCGGCAGGGCGGCCTCTTCGCGGGCACGCTTGAACTTGAGCCCCTCGAACACGCGATTCTCGATGAAGCGGAAGTCGGCCTCGTCTTTTTCAAGTTGAGCCTCGTTGACGGCAATTTGCGCCGCACGGTCGCGCAAAAGCTTTTCAGGGCCATCGATGCCCAGCGCCCGGCCGAGCGTTTCGAGAATGACCAGGCCGGCACGCGCGCGACGCAGATCGTCGATGGCACGCAGGTCATCAACGATCTTTCGATAGTCGTTCTCGCGCCGCGCGGGGATGACGGCCGTGCGCCAATAGAGCATCGGCTTTTGAGCCGTGCGAAAAAGATCAAGGCTCGGCACCGGCTGCGTCGGATCGAGCCCTTCGACGTGCTTGCGGAGCTCCTCCCATGCTTGTAGCGTCACGCCTCGGCTTAAACGCGGCTCGACAAATCGGAAGTCGCGCGTCCGATTGGCTTTCACCTCCGGAGGCCAAGGCTTGGCGTCGAATTTTCCCGAGGCGACGAATGCCGCTTCCCCGAAGAACAGCTTGTGAAAGTCCTTCTCGGTCAACTGGCGGTCCGGCGTGTCGCGTCCCTCGAAGAGATTGATCTGATGCATGTACTTCAAGTACGATTCCTTAAGTCCCGCGAATTCCGGCGCGGCGCCGATCGAGAACTGGTCGTAGTAATTCCCCTTCTTGTCCTCGGGTGGGCCGTAGACGAGATTGTATTTTGGGACGATGATCTTCAATTCGCGTTTGTACTTGGACGCATCGCCGCTGGCCGCCTCGAGGTCTCTCTTGGCATTCCACATGTTCTCCTGCGCCCAGCGCTCGGCGGTGCGATGATCGAGCATCGATTCCAGCTCGCGCCGCACCGTGTCGACGGTGTGATTTTGCGGCTCAAACACAGGATCGAAGTGCAGGAAGGCCGCTCCCACGTCGAGCGGCGAACCGGTCGCGCCCGTGCCCACCATGCCCGCGTACTTCCATCGGTTATACCGAGTAAACTCCGGACTTGTGAAGAAGTTGAGGTTGCGACGTTTGGCCTCGGAACGCAGCGCGACATCCAGTTCCCTTAGAACCAGATCCGGGTCCGCCAAGTCCCATCCCTTGGCTTTGGGATCGAGTTTCTTGGAATCGTCCGGCGTGCCGAAGTTGTACGACGTATTGGATTTGAGCTTCGTCAGCACCGTGACGTCTTTCTTTTCTGGATGCGGGGCGGGCTCGCCTACCAGCGGGTGCTGGATCATTCCCCAGGTTCGGAAGCCAGCGTCTCCGCTAACGGCGAAGGTCCCACCGCCCATTAGCGAGCCCATCGCTCCCGCGCCGACCAAGCTTGCCGCCGCCTCGGTATGCCGCACGGCGAAATATTCCAGAACGGGCGTCGCGTAGTCTTTGGTCATCAGCGGCGACGCGGAGTCGTAACGCTCTTTCTTTCTGACCGCTTCGTACTGGGCTTCCAGCTTGTGGCGATAGTCACTCTCCAAGGCGCCGTGGCGGATTACCGCCACGAGCGGCGACTGGAACGGATCATACACGAGCGGCGGCGTCACGCTGAGTTGCGCCAGCGTCGCCGCAACGCCAAGGTATTCCGGTGACTTCGGATCGGCGTACAGATACTCGACCTTGATCTTCACCGGCGTTTCCAATCCCCAGCCCGACGACGTCGGATCGTACGCTTCGTTCTTGTGGGCGTCGAAGAAATCCCGCAGAAGCTGCGGATCGGGATCTTCGATCTTCTTGTTCAAAAACGATTTCGCGTCCTTCGCCTTGGGGTCGAAGAATTTGTTCAGCGCGAAGTCCTCCACATAGACCGGCGTGAACTTCACCGTGAACGCGGAGCGTTTTTCCTTGTAGAAATCCCAAATTTGCGCCAACGTCATCAGCGCCCGCTGCTGGTCCGGCATGTTCGGATCGAGGAACTTTCCGTCCAAAAGGCGGCGATCCTTGCGCTGGAAAAACGAATACGGCTGGGCAGTGAACACCGCGTACTGAGCGATGCGCACGCGGAATTCGTCGGCTACCGCCTGGCGAACCTGCTCAGGGGTCGCATCACGGTGATCCCCGGCGCGGCGTGCCTCGAGCTCGGCGTTGGATCTGTCTTCAGGCCGCAGCATGTCGAAGAATTCGCCATGGAAGAGATGCTTCAGATGCTCGTCATCGATGCGAATACTCAGACGGTCCGCCTCGGCCCGCCAGAGCAAAAATTCCTCAAGATCGCGATACTTGACATCGCCGTCGAAGTAACGGGGCCGTAGTTTGCGAATGCCCAAGGTGCGAAGCCGTTTGGAAAGCTCAGTGAGCCGCTCGGCTCTGTTCTCGGCTTCCTCTTCTTTCCTGATCTCGTCGAAGTAGGCCTTGTCGGCATTGCGATAGGCGCTTTCATTGCAGTGGCGCATGTAAGCATTGGCGAGATTGCGTTGGCTTTTTACGTCTTCGAGGTCTTTGCGGGTGTACGTTCGCCCTGCGATGCGAACGACGCTGCCGCCGCCTTTGCCGAACCCGAACCATTGAGGAATGCGTTCGGACATATCGCCGCGCATGCCGGTGCAGAAGACGAAGCTGACCATGCAGATCATCAAGATGGCGGCCATCCAGAAGCGTTTGTTCTTCTGAAAGGTGACGAACGGATTGAACGCCATAGGTTGCCTCACGTTAGGACATCATGCCCGCCGTCATGCCCCATGAGTACTTGACACCGGACGCTACCATATAGATATTGGGACGCTCGGACGGTTTTGTTCCGTTCGTAGGTCAGGCTTTCCAGCCTGACGTTCCTCTTTCTGCGTCAGGCTGGAAAGCCTAACCTACTTTCGGGGTACACTTGTTCCGACGATACGATTGTAGAGAATTCGCCCCTATTTGCTAGTCGTTCACGCCGTCCTGGAGATGCCGGTGCTGGACACTTGGACAACGAAGCCGTAAAAACGCGTGCAATAGAGTTCCGCCGCTCGCGGCTTCGCACCGTTTGCGTCACGCTCCGCGTGACGGATTCCTCACGCGGAGCGTGAGGTCTACGATGCGAATCCGCCGGCGGCCACACGGAGATCGGAATGGCACGGAAGAAGAAACATCTGGTCATTGTCGAGTCACCCGCCAAGGCAAAGACGATCAACAAGTACCTCGGCCCCGATTTCGAGGTCGTCGCCAGCCTGGGGCACGTCCGCGATCTGCCCAAGACGCGCTTTGGCATCGATATCGAGGGGGGCTGGGTGCCGACCTATCGCGATCTGAAGGACCGCAAAGACGTGCTCGCCGCCTTGAAGAAGCACGCCGCCGGCGCCGACATCGTCTATCTTGCCCCCGACCCCGACCGCGAAGGCGAAGCCATCGCCTGGCATCTCAAGGAAGCCCTGAAGCTCAAAGACGAGAAGATTCGCCGCGTCACCTTTAACGAGATCACCAAGTCCGCCGTTCAAAAGGCCTTCAACGAAGCCCGGCAAATCGACATGGACCTCGTCGCCGCCCAGGAAGCCCGGCGATTTCTTGATCGCATCGTCGGTTACAAGCTCAGCCCGCTCTTGAGTTCGACGCTGGCCGAGAAGCTCACTGCCGGACGAGTGCAATCGGTGGCGGTTCGACTCATCGTCGACCGCGAGCGCGAGATCGCCGCGTTCAGGCCCGAAGAGTTCTGGAAAATCGCCGCGGTGTTGCAGACCAAGGATTTGAAAAAAACCGCCGTAGCCAAGGGAAAGCCGAAGAAAACTGCCAAGCCGAAACCCAAAAAAGAGGACGACGAGGATCTCGACGACGAAGCCGAGAAGGCGCCGGAGCAGGAAGAGCAACTCCCCGAAGGCGCCTTTCGCGCGGAGTTGGCCGAGTGGGACGGCAAGAAATTCAAGGCGTCGAGCCAAGCGGAAGTCGATCCGATTGTTGCGGCTCTGCAAGGCGCGAATTACGTCGTCACGAAAGTCGAACAGAAGGATCGCCAGGAGAAGCCGCCGGCCCCGTTCACGACCAGCACGCTGCAGCAACAGGCGTCGCTCAAGCTCCGTTTCACGGCTCGGCGCACCATGAGCGTTGCCCAGAAGCTGTACGAAGGCGTTCAAGTCGGCGCCGAAGGGCAGGTCGCGCTCATCACCTACATGCGCACCGACAGCACGCGCATCTCCGATGACGCGCTTAAGGCCGCCCGCGAACACATCAAGAAGCACTACGGCGACAAGTACCTTCCGGAAAAAGCGAACACCTACGCGTCCTCCAAGGATGCCCAGGGCGCCCACGAGGCGATTCGTCCGACTGACCTGTCGCAAACGCCGGAACGGGTCGCCAAGCATCTGCCGGCCGAGCAGTTGAAGCTCTACACCCTGATCTACAACCGCTTCGTCGCCTGCCAAATGAACCCCGCGATCTTCGCCGTCACCAACGTGGAAGTCACTGCCAGGAGTCAGGAGTCAGGAGTCAGGAGTCAGAGGTCAGGGGCCACGGGTCAGGAGTCAGGCTCGGATTCGCTGACTCCTGACTCCCGACCCCTGACTCCTGGAGATGGCGTTTTCAAGGCCCAGGGCAAGACGCAAAAGTTCGACGGCTATCGCAAGGTCTACGTTCAATCGAGCAAGCAGGAGGACGTGATCCTTCCCGCCATGACGGAAGCTGATCCTCTCGGCCTCGTCACGCTCAAGCCGACGCAGCATTTCACCGAGCCGCCGCCGCGCTACAACGAAGCGTCGCTCGTCAAAACCCTCGAAAAAGAAGGCATCGGCCGACCGAGCACCTACGCCTCGATCATCGGCAAGATTCAAGACCGCGGCTACGTCGAAATGAAGGAACGCCGATTCTACGCCACCCCCATCGGCATGAAGGTCACCGACTTGCTGATTCAGCATTTCCCAAAGGTCATGGATCTTAAGTTCACCCGGCACATGGAGGAAGACCTCGACCATATCGAGGACAAACGCTACGAGCGCAACTACGTTCTTCAAGAGTTTTACGATCCGTTCAGCGAAGCTCTGAAGATCGCCGAATCGGAGATGCTCAAGGACGCCGAAAAATGTCCGCTGTGCGCGAAGCCTCTCAACGAGCGATTCAGCAAGTTCGGCAAGTTTTTCGGCTGCTCGGGTTATCCAGAATGCACTTACATCAAGAAGAAAGGCGTCGATCCGACCGCCGAGGACACGGGGCCCCCCGTCGGCCCCGACGGCAAGCCGATCGTGTGCCCGAACTGCGGCAAGGAAATGGTCCGCCGGGCCGGCAAGAGCGGCACGTTTCTCGGCTGCAGCGGCTACCCCGACTGCAAGACCACGATGAACTTCGACGACGAAGGAAAACCCGTCGTCACCAGCCAGGCGACGGAGCATACCTGCGAAAAGTGCAGCAGTCCGATGGTCCAGCGCATGGGCCGGCGCGGGCCGTTCCTTGGCTGCAGCGCCTATCCGAAGTGCAAGAACATCGTCGAGCTGGACGCCGACGGCAAGCCGGTCAAGCCGATTGACACCGGATTGTCGTGTGAGAAGTGCGGCAGCGCGATGGTGGTGAAACGCAGCTTCCGCGGCCCGTTCCTGGGATGCAGCAACTATCCCAACTGCCGAAGCACCAAGCCGGTGCCGGAGGAATTGAAGGAGAAGCTAAAGGCGGCGGATGCGGCCAACCCGCGCAAGAAGGTGGTTGCCGCCGACGCTCCCGCCGACGTCAAGTGCCCCGAATGCGACGGCCCGATGAAGCTGCGTCCGGGCCGTTGGGGCAAGTTTTTCTACGGTTGCGCCAATTATCCCAAGTGCAAGGGCACGATGAAGGCCCCGCCCGACGCCGCGCCAGGCTGATGGCGCCTTCCAAACCAAACGATACATGGAGGTCTTTCTAGTGCCTTGTCCAGACTAAATTTTCGAGTTGGTCGATCGGAGTGTGGACTTCAGTCCACACGATTAGGAGGCTCCCGGAGCTACGCCGCGTGGACGGAAGTCCACGCTACAATATTGTCTCACCCGAAAATTTAGTCTGGACGACGCACTAGCCCGGATGATTCTACTGAGCAAATTTTCTTACCACAGAGGCACAGCTACTACCGAGAAAATGCTCGATAGGAAAAATACACTATGCCACTGTTTTCTTGGAACTTCTCGGCCCACGCGACAGAAATAAGAACCACGGGAACCTAGTGCTCTGTCACATCTCGAATGAGGGGTAGAGCCGCTTGAGCTTGATGCGGGCATTGGCGGTGGTGAATCGCCAATTGATGCGCGTGCAAGCTTCGTTGCGGCTCTACCCCTCATTCGAGATGTGACAGAGCACTAGCGCCTGCCACTCGAACACATCTTCGCGGCTGTGAAGCGAACCGGGGTCGGCGGTGCAGCGTTGCTGATAGGCCGATCGGCCGTTCGGGCCCAACTGGGGAAGGTCTTCCCACTTGAGATTGTTGAGCTCGTGATAGAATGTCATTTCGTCAGCCCGATCCGTCAGGAGGAATTTGGCGTTCGGCAACTGCGGTTGCAGCAGTTGGTGCAATTGCTGGCCTGCTGCGTCATCGGGCAGGCAAATGACGGAGACTTCGTTCGAATCCACGATGCGGCCGAAGTCCGGCGTCGCGTCGTCGAAGAGGTGTTGCAACTCGTCGGCGATCAAGGCGTCGGAGTTGTCGTTGAACTCATTGCGCTTGCGGGTCAAGTACATTTCCGCGACCGATGCGCCATGTAGCCGCTCGCTCATGAATACCTCGGCCTCTCGCAAGAGGGCCGGCGCCAGATTGCGCACCATTGTGCCGGAACCCATGCAGACTTCGAGGAGCGCCTGGCAGTGCGTTTTGAGCCACTCCTGAACACGGTCGTCGAGTTGCAGGATTTCATCGGTCGTGATCGTCGAGGTGAGTTGGTCGATGGCGGCTCGGAGATCGAGGCAGCCCGGCGGAAATAGCGATCGGTCGCCGCGCAGCGAACCATCGGACAGGTTCGAAGCGGTCGGCTGCAAGAGCGACAGCAACTCGCCGAGCCGTGCCCGGCAAAAACCGACTTCGCGAATCTGATCCGAAAGATGCCCGCGCAAGCCGATATAGAGACGGTTCAGATGCGCGAGCACCATGCTGTGGTAGCGCATTTTCGCGTAGGTGCGCACAAGCTCGACCATGTCGTTGGCGTTCGGCAATCCCGTTCCCGAAGCGTTGCGGCGAGCGATAAGCGTCCATTGGCTCGTGGTCGGGGCGTTGGTCTGCACCGAGGTGTCGATGCACCTGCGAATTCGCTGGTAGAGCTGACTGGCATTGTCGCTGAGTTCCTTCGCCAGCGTTTCCTGCGATTGCAGCGACTGTTCCACGGTCAGGCAAAACTGCCGCAGCGCTTCCTCGGCGCCCGCCAGACGATAATTCGGGTCCTCCAGGAGTGAAACGGCCAACTCCGCCAGCTTCTGCTCGCACTCGTCGGTGATTTCATGGACGATGTTGTCCAGCGAGCGTTCGATCATCGAAGGATCGGGGTGCGTGGTGCGTGCATCGTCGGGTATGCCGAGGATGCGCTCCAGGCAATCCATTGCTTGCACGACCGGAACCACGGTGGTCAAAGTAGTCACGCTGCGAGACGCGTCGGCAAGCCCCTTCTTTAGCGTGGCGACGACATCGGCGAAAAGTGAATCTGGCTTTTGCTGCAACGCGTGCTCGGTTTTTGTTTGGAAGCATTCGATGAGGCTTTCGGGCCTCATGCCGATCGATTCCCAGCGTTCCTGCGCCCATTGTTGAATCGTGCTCACGAACGACGAGGCGTCTTTGCTCATCCAGCGCTTCACGAGTTGAATGCTCAACCAGCGTCCGCTTTCGGACACCAGAGCATGGCGAGGCCAGAGGATGCGCGACATGCCGATGGATTGCAGCAAGGGGCCGGCGCCGGCGGCGCTCGGCGCGGCGAGGCGCGCCCGTCGTTCGTCGATGGCCTGGCCGAGCACCGTCGTCAGGTCGCGATAGAGAAAATCGCCGGCGCGCCCGGTGGCTTGGCTATTGTCGGCGTTGGAGAGCTTACCTCTCGGCTCAGTCAGCGGCAGAAGCATGCAGCGTTGGAACGCCGGGCCGACGGTGCTGACGCGCTCGCCGCGGCCTGACGCCGCCGTTTCGTAGTTTGCCGAGAAGATCGCATTCGGCTGAGTGTAGAACTGCAATTCGGTGAGAGCGGCATAGGCATTGGCCAGGGGCGCCGCCGAACCGGCGGTTCGCAGCGCGGATGGCAAGTAGAAGAGGCCGACAATCTCAGCGTCGGCATGCCCGTGATCGTTGAGGAGTTGGCGCAGCAAGTAGGCGACATCGATGAACATGCCGCTTCCCGTGTTGCCCGAGAGCGATGTCACAACATAAACGCGAGGCCGAGCGGTGCGCAGCCCTAGGTCCAGGACCGATGTTGACGCATGCGGCGTATCTTGCGCGCACAGAGCAACGATTTCGCTGTCGAGTCGGCGCGCGATGCCGCGGTAGTTGTCGACGAACGCCAATCGGCCCAGGGGTCTGAGGCCGGCGCTGCTCAGATCGCGCGGGATACGATGCAGCAGTTTGGAATTGAGCCAAATATCGGTGGGAAGTTTGCCGTCGCGTGTCTTGAGAAAATGGCTCGGGCGCTGCAAGCGGGTCAGCAAGGTTTCCTGGTTGCGCAACGTGGTGCTGGAAATGCCGGCGGTCGCGGCTTGCAGCGTATCCGGGTCGGTATCGATGGCGATCATGCGAAGATGCGAGATCGCGGCATCGAGTCCAAACTCTGTGGCCAGCCGTCGCTTCATCTGCACCAGCGTCTCGACTCCCATATGCCCGATGCCCACAATCAAGGCCGGCTGGACGATGCCCGGCAACTCGTGCGTGGCAGCGGGCGCGGCGCGACCGGCAGCTTTGCGCGCGAAGACGTTAATCGACGTCCGGCTGACCGGATCGCTCTTGGGCGAGTCCAATGCTGGCTCGCGCGGCTCAGGCTTTCCGCCGACGAATAGGTCGGCATGCACGGCGAAGTTCGGCGCCACCGGCACCACCGGGCCCGACACGCCACGCGCCCCGATCGTCTTGTTGTGGGAGGCGAACGGCTTCTCCACGGGCAGCGGCAAGGGCGCTGCCGGGACGTCGGAACCGTTGGTCTTGACCGTTATCCTGCGCAGATGCTGAATGAGGTCACTGCAGGTTGTGTGGCGGTCATCGGGGTTCTTGGACAACGCCTGGGCGATGATCGGGCGATCGTGCACCGGCGACGGCGTCAGATCGTGGGCATTTTGAAGGTGCTGAAGTATCATCTGCTTCATGGTCGTGCCCGTGAACGGCCTTTGTCCCGTCAACATTTCTTGATAGACGATGGCCAGGCTATATTGGTCGCTCTGCCGGCTGAATTTGCCATCAAATGTTTCTGGGGCCGCGTAAACCGGGGTGACGCCGCCGGTGATGGTCATCAGTTTGCCGCCGCTGTTGGTGTCCTTGACCAGTCCGAAGTCGGCAACCTTGATGTGATTGTGAACGAGAAACAGATTCTGCGGCTTGATGTCGAGGTGCTGCAACTGATACTGGGCGCTCATCAAATCGAGCACTTCGGCTGCCTCGGCAAGATAACTCAAGAGTTCATCGCGCGGGATCCCGGGAAGGCCTTGGCAGCGGCATTCTTTGAATCGGTCCGCGAGCGTGCGGTCCGCCAACTCCATCACGATGACCAGGAAGTTGTCGATGTATTCGAAGCGATCCAGAAGAAGAATGAACGGATGACGGACCGACTTGACGCGCCCGAGAGATTTCCATTCTTGCTCAGCACGCGAGCGATCGCCGCTAGTCATGCTTACAGCGCAGTCGTCGTCGGCGCTGCGCTGAACAAACTTGATCGCTTTGAACAGACCGCCGGGCGCCTCAGCTTTCCAGACTTCGCCGAAACCGCCGCTGCCGAGCCGTTCAATGAGCCGATAGCCGGGGATGGGCTCAGCATTCGGTTCAATGTGTAGGGGCATAGCAATGCCTTGTGCGAGAAGGTACCTGCTTCCACCCGAAGCCTAGGTCGCAAGTAGGTGTCCTGCAAACTTTTGGATACAGATCGATTAAGAATGATTGACCAAGCAGCGTTGAATATCTATACAAAGAAACAGTAATGAGGATTGGCCACGCCGAGTCGTTGTGGTGGCGAGGCAACGGACCGATGATTACAGCAGCCAATGTTGCGTTTGCTCTGTCGATTAAGCAGCCGTGGGCAGCGCTGGTGATAGCAGGGGTGAAAACCATCGAAATCCGCCGTTGGCCGACGGCGCGGCGTGGCCGCATCCTGATCCACGCAGCTGGCGTGGCGGATGAACGACCCGAGGCGTGGAACCACGTTCCTGAGAATCTCCGGGCTTTGACCGAGTACAAGGGGGGCATCATCGGGGCTGTCATTCTGGAAGAATGTCGCTCGTACCGCGACCTAACAGAGTTTGTTTCGGACCAGGCGAAACACTTTAACGAGGCCAGCTGGTTCAAGCCGCCCTTGCTTTATGGCTTTCGATTCGTTGATCCGGAAATCCTGCCTTTTCAAAAATTCCCCGGCTGGTTTCGCTTCTTCAAGGTACCCGGAGCGGCACCCAACTGCATGTCAAGAAAATGAACCACGAAGCACCGAGGGCCGGCCCAGGGTTGTTGGTCAGCGTGCGGTCGGCCGAGGAGGCGCTGCAGGCGCTGGACGGAGGAGCGGACCTGATCGACATCAAGGAGCCGGCGCGTGGTCCGCTCGGCCGTGCCGACGATGCTGTAATCCGCGCTGTCCAGGAAACGGTCGGAAAACGCCGTCCGCTGAGTGCCGCACTGGGCGAATGGATCGACGCATCGGCAAAAGACGTCCCCGACGTCGACTTGACCTATGTGAAATGGGGGCTGGCGGGCTGCCAACGCAGAAGCGACTGGCGCGACGGCTGGGAGCATTGGCGACGCCGGCCGCAGCATGTCCTCGTCGCCTACGCCGATTGGCAGTGCGCCGTTGCGCCGTCGATCCATGATGTGTTGGCTCTGGCGTGTCACCATCCCGGCAGCATGCTGTTGGTAGACACCCACTGCAAGGACCGAGGCCGAGGGACGGGACGGCCGACGATGCTCGATTGGCTGTCCGTTGCCGAGGTCGAGTCGATGTGTGCCCTGGCGCGGCAGGCGGGCGTGAGGATTGCGCTGGCCGGCTCGCTCGGGCTGGAGGAGATCAGCCGCCTCCTGCCCGCGCAACCCGATTGGTTCGCCGTCCGCGGCGCCGCCTGCGAGTCCGGGGATCGCGAGTCAAGCGTTAGCGCCGAGCGCGTGCGCCGCCTCGCTAAACTATGCCGATCCGCGGTCCGACCCTGAGCGCCAGCGAAGGGCACACAACGTCGCTTTCTTCGTCGCGACCTATTCCCGTATCGGCAAGAACACCTTCACCTGCGGAGGCCCATCGAGCAGGTCGCCGATGTCCGCCAGCAGCGCTGTGATGTGCGGCGCCTTGAGGTGCTTTTGAAGGGCCGCGAAGTTGTCCCAGCGTTCGTAAACGAAATACTCGTTGGGCGCTTTGGTGGAGCGATTCAGGCTGTACGCCTTGTTCCCCTTCTCCTTTCGCGTAGCCACGCGAGCCTTGACAAACGCCGACTCAAATTTCTCCGCGGCTCCTTCCTTGATTTTGACGATCACCAGCATCGTGAACGGCTTCTTCAAATCCTTGAGGTTGGCCTTCACCTCGGCTTCGATCGGATTGACTTTATCCTGCCCGGCCGCCGTCGGCACTATAGACGTGAGGATGGCCAAGAAACTCGCGATGCGAATGAAGGACATGTGCACTCCTGTTGCGAAGGCTGTAGTTGTAGAACACCGGCATTATACGCCGCTCTTTACGAGACGAAACGGCACCGCTATCTTTCGTTCAAGAATGACCACATACCCGGCATCCGGGGTCGCGGCGCATTTCGATCTTGCGAAACGTCATCGCCGAAAGGTCGCAGATCAACATCTTTCCGATCAACGGCTCGCCGAATCCCGCGAGGATCTTGATGACTTCGACGGCCGCCAGACTGCCGACCGTCCCGGCGACGGCGCCGAGCACCGGAAATCGCCGATTCCAGTCGGCCGGCGGCGTCGGATATAAACACGCCAAGCAGGGGCCCTGGCCCGGCAGCACGCACGTGAGTTGTGCTTCCATCTCGTACATCGCTGCATCGACCAGTGGCTTTGCGCACGCGATCGCCGCGCGGTTAAGCCGCAGACGTTCCTCGAAAAGCGGGGCGCAACTCGCGATCAGATCGGCATCGCGCACCAAACGATCGGCATTGGCGTCGGAGATGTTCTCTGCCACGGCAACCACCTCGACGCGCGGATTAAACGCCCGCAGCCGATCGGCCGCCTGCTCGACACGAGATTTTCCCAGACCGGCGTGGCTCATTAGGAGTTGCCGATTGAGATCGCTGGGACGCAGGTCGCCGGCGTGGGCGAGGATCAATCGCCCGACACCGGCGGCCGCCAGATGCATCGCTACCATGCCGCCCACGCCGCCGACGCGCGTGACGAGCACCGTCGCGTTCTTCAAGCGCACCTGGCCCTCACCGCCGAACCCGGCGACCCATAGCTGCCATTCGTAGATGGCGCGTTCTTCGTCGGTCAGTGCGGAGTGTTCTGACATGGAGCCGAACTCTATTTGAGCACGATGTCTTTCTTGGTGCTCTCAACGATGGCGATCAATTCATTCTGTTCCGGAATCGGAATCTTGAACTTGGCAAAGCAATCGCGCAGGTCTTTCATGAAGGCTAGCCATTCCGCTTCAGTGATGTCGAGATGTGCATGCGAGTCGCGCATCGATTTGCCGGTATACTTTTGCGGTCCGCCGGTCGCCCAGCACACCATTTCGGTAACCAAGTACTTGAAGCCGGGCGGAGGAACCTTGTGATGGGCTTCGTTCACCTTGGGATTGGCGTTCAAGATCGGATTCGCCATCACCCGGTCGATGAAGTCGTCGACAACCGTAGCAATCGCATACACGCCGCCAAGGCGCTCGTAAAGGGTGGAGGAAGGCATGGATTTTCTCTGAGTTTGCGGCAGGGGCCGACAGCGCGCTCGCCGAAGGCGAACGGCTAAACGACTATATCTGGTATACGAGTTCGCTGCGTTGGTGGTGCTGCTTGACGAGGTCTTCGAGCGTGACTTCCGCAAGCCGACGTTGCTCGCGGTCCTGGGCGTCCTGAAGCATATCGCTGACGACTTGAACCGCGGGCGTTCCATAAAGCCCGCTCAAGGCCGATGGAGCAGGCGGCGGCGGTTGATCGATGGCGTGAACGATGTCGGCAAGGCTGATTTGCCCGGGCGACTTGGTCAGCAGATATCCTCCTGTCGCCCCGCGCGTGCTGTCGACCAACCCCGCCCCCTTGAGTTGCAGCATGATCTGCACCAGAAACCGCTGCGAGATGCCATGCTTCTCGGCAATGTGCTTCAGATGCACCGGATTCGGATCGCGGTAAGCGCACGCAAGATCGAGCATCGCCACGCACGCGTACTGAGCTTTGGCGGACAGGCGCATAAAGGGTCTCGTGACGTTCTTGGGTGTTTAGCCGGCGTTCAAGGAACACCGCAGTGGTCGGGCACGCGGCGTTCTTCGAACGCCGGCTAAAAGTTCTGCAATCCCGCTAGATGCCGCTGCCGCCTTCGTGTTCGACAACATGAAGGCCGCACTCTTTTTTTCCTGTGCCGCGCCATCGCCCGGCCCGATCGTCTTCGCCTTCGCCGACTGGAGCGGTGCAAGGCCAGCAGCCGATGCTGGGGTAGCCGCGATCGTGCAGCGGGTTATAGGGCACATCGTTCTTGACGATGAAGCGCCACACGTCGCTCTTGGTCCAGTGAAGCAGCGGATTGACCTTCACCAGGCTGAACTTCGGATCCCACTGGACAACCGACGCTTGACCACGATCGGCGGTCTGGTCTTTGCGAATGGCCGAGATCCAGGCATCATAGCCTTCGACCGCCTTGCGCAGCGGAATCATCTTGCGATCGTGGCAGCATTGGTCCGGGCGGATCACGTAGAGCGGACCACCGTGTTCTTCTTCATATTCCTGGACGGTCATCTCGGCTTTGGCAAACTCCACCTCGATACCGTATTTTTCCTTGATGCGTTCGCGAAGCTCCAAAGTTTCGGGAAACTGATAGCCGGTCTCCAAGTTGAAAATGCGAACGCGTGGCTCGATGGCGGCGAGCATATGGATGATGCAGTTGCCTTCCGGGCCGAACGCCGTCGCCATGGTCAAACGCGGATAGAATGTCTGCACCGCCCACGCCAAGACGGTCTGCGGAGGCTGTCCGTCAAGCATAGCACAAGCGGCGGTAATCTGGTCCGCCGAGAAGGCCTGCATCACTGATCCTCGAAGCAGGTCAGGTTTTCTGGCCTGACGATGCCGCCAAAGCAAACCTGGAAAGCCTGACCTACGCCTATGACATCATCTTTATCATCTTAATAGAGTTTAGTCAACGTGAATCAGCCGTCTGAACTTGCTTCTCGAATGCGGGTAGCCGGAATCGTCCTATGCGGCGGCGAAAGCCGGCGCATGGGGCGATCGAAAGCCTGGCTTCAGGTCGGCGCGGAAATGATGTTGCCACGCGTCGTGCGACTGCTTCAAGAAGTAGTGCAGCCGATCGTGGTGGCAGCGGGGCCCGACCAAGACCTGCCGCCGTTGCCCGATTCGGTACGGGTAGTTCGAGACGCCGAAAGTGGCCGAGGGCCGCTGCATGGTCTGGGAAACGCGCTCCACGCGCTACAAGGCCTGGTAGACATGGTTTATGTCACCGGGTGCGATGCGCCATTCCTCCAACCGGCATTCGTCCTGCGCATGATCGATTTGGCTGGGCACAGCCAACTCTGTCTTCCCAAGCTCGCGGATCGGTTGCATCCGTTAGCGGCTGTCTACCGCGTCGAGGTATTGGCGTTGATTGAGCAGTTGATCAAAGCCGGCCGGTTCGCGATGCTGGACCTCGTCGACTTCGCAACGACGCGCGTCGTCGGCGCCGACGAGCTGCGCGACATCGATCCGGACCTTCGATCGCTCGACAACGTGAACACGCCGGACGACTACGAGCGCGTCGTGCAATCCCTTCAAAGCGGCACTCGCGTATAATGACGGCGTCCCCCATCACCATTCAGGAATTCGTCATCATGAACGCCGAGCTTTCGCGCTGGGAACTCGCTGCCGAGAATATCGCAGTGAAAATCCGCTGGTTCGGCATCCTCTTTGGCTACGTCCTGGTCAACCTCGGCGATGTCGGCGAGCATCAAGCGATCCTCAACGCCATTCTCGCGCTCGGCGTCGTCTATGCGGCGTGTGATACCGCCTACAGCCTGCGCGGCGAGATTTTCCTGCGCCATTGGCCGATGTTGATCTCCGTCATGGAAGCGATCTTCATCGCCATGCTCTGCTATTACCACAAAGGACTCGAAAGCGCCTTTCGGTATTACTACATTCTGTCGCTGATCTGCTGCGCGATTCGCCATACGCCGGCCGTCACCTATGCGACCTGGGCGCTGCATAGCCTTAGTTTCTTGGCTTTGTACTTCGTACTGCACGAGGACAGACGGCTGGCGATGCCGCTTGTCCTCACGCTCGTCATCATCGGCTGGGTGACCTGGGCCAGTTCCGCGCTGGCGACGTTGCTCAAGCGCGTCGGCGATTACCTGAGCGAGCTTAATCGCGAATTGGAGGAGAATCGGGCCCAGCTTCAGGCGCGCGTCGATGAACGGACGCGCGAGCTACAAGAAGCGCAGGCCCACGTGCTGCACCAGGAGAAGATGGCCGCCTTCGGGCTGCTCGCCGCCGGCATCGCCCATGAAGTCGGCAACCCGCTCACCTCTATCAGCTCGCTCATCCAGATGCTTCAGCGCCGGGATCAGGACGCCTACACGAAGGAAAAACTCGCACTGATCATCGGGCAGCTCGAACGCATCCAGACCACCTTGCGCGAATTGGTCAACTTCAGCCGTCCCGCCAGCACGGTCCGTGGCCGAGTCTCCATCGCCGAAGTTGTGCAAGAAGCGCTCAACATCGCCAAGTATTACAAACGGACCAAGAGCCGGCAGATCGAGACGCGCCTGCCCGAACAACTCCCCGCCGTCCTTGGCGTGCGCGATCAACTCGTACAAGTGTTTCTCAACCTGATCCTCAACGCCATCGACGCCACGGACACCGGAGGCCAAATCATCGTTCGCGCCGACGTCGCCGACGATCAACTGCTAATCGACATCGACGACACGGGCGTCGGCATTGCCGAGGAGCACCTGCCCAAGTTGTTTCTGCCTTACTTTACGACGAAGAAGCACGGCACCGGTTTGGGCCTGTTCGTGACCCGCAAGCTGATCGTCGATCACGGCGGCGAGATCGGCGTGACCTCGCGGCCCGGCGCGGGGACGCAGTTCCGTCTCCGTCTCCCCGCCGCGACGCCGGTGGAATCCGTCCTCGCTTAGCCCGAATTTTGTTTGCCACAGAGACACAGAGAACACAGAGAAAATCCATGGAACTACGACTTTGGCCGATTGACGTCGGCTAACAATAAGGAAAGCAGGAAGTCAGGAGAAGTCGATAGCCGATTCTTCCTGCTTTCCTGCCTTCCTTAGAGATTCCCGAGAACACAGAGGCATAGTGTGTTTACCTATAACACTTCTCTCTCTCTGTGATCTCTGTGGCTCTGTGGTTAGGTATTTGAAGAATCGCGAGTATGTCCATGCCCGCAGAAACCTCCGCAAACGTGCTCGTGGTCGACGATGAGCCGATCATCCGCGACAGCCTTTGCGAATTCCTCACGCAAGAGGGATTCACGGTCAGCGTGGCCGGGTCCGCGGAAGAAGCGCTCGCTTTGGCCGAATCGTCGCGTTTCGATGTTGCACTCTGTGACGTGCAGCTTCCGGGGCTCGACGGCATCGCCCTGCTCGATCGCTTGCTCAAGATCAGCCCCGACACGTTCGTCATCCTCATAACCGCCTACGGGACTGTCGATAGCGCGGTCAGCGCGTTTCAGCGCGGAGCGCACGATTACCTCATGAAGCCTATCTTGCTTGACGAGGTGCTCGCCAAGATTCGCCGGCTCTTGCAGTATCGCCAGCTCTCGCTTGACAACCAATGGCTTCGCCGCGAACTGAATCGGGCCAGCGACGGCACGATCGTCGGCAAAAGTCCGGCGATGCTGCGTGTCTTCGAGATGGCCCGCAAGGTCGCGCCGACCTTGGCCACCGTCTTGCTTGCCGGGGAGAGCGGCACGGGCAAGGAAGTGATTGCTCGGTCGATTCACCGACAATCGCCGCGCGCCGATGCACGCTTCATCCCCGTCAATTGCGCCGCCATCCCCAACGATCTTCTGGAGAACCAGCTCTTCGGCCATCGCAAAGGCGCGTTCACCGGGGCGGATCGCGATCAGACCGGCGTCTTTGTTCACGCAGGGCAAGGGACGGTGTTCCTCGACGAGATCGCGGAGCTGTCGTTGGCGACGCAGGCGAAGCTTTTGCGTGCCATCGAGATGAAGGAGTTCATTCCCGTCGGGGCCAATGAGCCGATCGCGTTCGACGCCCGAATCCTGGCCGCGACCAACAAGCAACTGGCCAAGGAAGTCGAAGCGGGCCGATTCCGCGAGGACCTTTACTATCGCCTTAATGTGGTTTGCATCACGCTGCCCCCCTTGCGCGAACGGCGCGAGGACATCCCGGATTTGATCGAGCATCTATTGGCGCGGCACGTCGCAACGTTGGGCAAGCGGATCACGGGGGTCAGCCACGAGGCGATGCAAATCCTGCTTGCGTGCCTGTGGAAGGGAAATGTGCGCGAACTGGACAACGCCCTGCAGCGTGCCGTCATCCTTGGCGATGGCCCGCTCTTGACGCCCGCGGACTTGCCGCCCGATCTGACGCCGCAGCTCGACGATCCGCACCTCGTGGACGATTTGGGCGAGGCGACGCGGCGCTTCGAGAAGCAGCACATCGAGCGCATCCTCCGCCGCGTCCCCGACAAGCGCGAGGCCGCTCGCTTGCTCGGCGTCGGCTTGAGTTCCCTGTATCGCCGCATTGCCGAGTTGGGCATTCAAACGTGAAACGAGTACCAGACGGCAGAAGTCGGACGTCAGGCCCGAAACGCACAAGATTCGTTTCAATAAAGGGAGATTTTCTGACCTCTGATTTCTGACTTCCGAGCTCTGACTTCTGATGCTAGTTCGAGATCGACTTGACCCCTTCGGTGTCGATTTGGCCGGTCCTGCGATTGTAGAGCACCTTGCTGGATTTGATTGAAGCCGGGACAAGGCGGTCGCCGTTAACCTCATAGAGCCGCACGGGGTTGCCGTTGACCCCTTCGAGAATGACGCGATCGTTGACCTCGTCAAACTTCATGATGTCGGCGTAGCCTACGTGCTTATCGGTGCGGAAGTAGACGTTGCGCGTGGCAATCATGATGTGCGTCGTGCGGTCGGCATTTTGCTTGCCTTCCAGGACGAGATCATCGCAGCGAAGATACAGCCCCCCCTCCGGAGGCTGATCGGGGTTCATGGCCGCGTCGATGTTGACCGTCGAGAAATGAAAAACTTCGACGCCGGCGTTCTCGCCGAAGAACGTCGTCTTTCGACCGTCGGGCCTGGGAATCGAATTCATGCTGTGCCCGAAGCGGACGTGGGTGAGCTTCCATTCGAGTTTCGACGGCGGCGGTTTCTGAACAACGCCCGGTTGGCCGGCCGGCGCGAAGTTCTGATCCGGGCTTCCCTTGGCCAAGAGCTTGACCCAGCCCGGGCCGCGGACGTGTGCCCGCCCTTCTTCGTGGTTGATGAGCACCCAGCCTTGCAACTTGCTGTACTGCAACGGCTGTTTCTTGTCGTCGAGCTTGTAGTCCTCGATAAACACATTCTTGTCGAAGACGAGCCGATCGATTTTGGCATTGTCGGCGTCCTTCTTCTGCCCGTCCTTGAAGGAGATGTTCTTGTCGAGCTTGGCTTCGAGGATTTCGCACAAGGCGCGGGAATGGGCGCCGTGCTCGCGGGCCTGGACGCCGCCGTAGAAGCGGGCGTACATGCCGTCGAAGGTCATGTTCTTTTTCCAGTCGATGCGGATGCGGGTGTTCTTCTTGCTGGCCGGGCTGCCATCGACGCTCTTGTTGCTGGGCATATCCATGGCGCCCATACCGTCGACCTCGGCCTTGTTGTCAGCCTGATTGACGATGACCACCGGGCCCCAGATGATGGTGTCGCCGACTTCGACCTGGGCGAGGCGATCTTTTTCGCCGTAGACGATCATGGTGCGTGTCTGTTCGTTGCCGCGCACGGTGAGGAGCGTGCCGGTGATGTCGAGACGCTTTTCGCCGGGCTTGTCGCCGGGTTGAAAGACGTAGACGTTTTCCTTGGCGATGAGTTCCTGGAGGTCCTTCTTCGGGCCAAGATCCGCAATGGCAACGGTGATGTCTTTGGCTTCAAGTTCGATCGGCGGCGCTTTTTTCGCCTCAACCGTCGGCTCGGTTTTGACGATCTTCGTGCCCGCGTTGTCGACGATGGCCATGGGGCCCTTTTTTTCCGTCGGCTGGATCGACGTTGGCAGCATCGTCGGACCTCGATCGGGCGCAAGTTTTGGCAGAAACGTGATCGTCAAACGATTGGCCTTGCGCACGACATATTCCGGCGCCGACGCCCGAACGCGATCGACGGCCAGGACGCGGCGGACCTCCTGGCGATTGGCGAACGTAGCGTCCACTTTGCGTTCCGATTCTTGCGCTTGCCACATCCAGACCAGTATTTTCTCACCGTGAAGCTGCTGTTTCTGAATGTCGTCGATGAACGATGCCTCGCCGACAACGGTCATAAGATCGAAGACCTGGCCGCCTTCCTTGACCTTGACCACATCGAGAGTGTCGCGCCAGAGAACGTGCATCGGGAAGACGTTCTTGTCGAGATTCTTGCTGTCGAGCATGTCGATCTGCCCCGGCCCCTTGGCCCAGGCTTTCTGCCCTTCGCCCAGATGATTGGCGGCGTGGAGGTGAAGCTCCTTGCACACCATCTTGTGTCCATCCTTGGCAGTGAGGAGTGGGTCGCCGCGCAGGATCGTCAGCGGTCCGTTGCCGTGATCGCCGGCGCGGTAGATCATCTCGTTGCCATAGGCGTCGATGCCTTCGCTGACAAGCGCCAAAACGACCTGGTTGACGTCGCGCCTTGTGGCGCGGGCGGTTTCGATCTCCTTGTCGCCGCCGGCTTGAGGCGAAACGGGCGTCACCTTGCGGCGGAACTGCAGGTCAAGCCGATCGCATGTGAGCTGGTCGATCTTCTCGCCGCCTTTGGTTTTCTGGATGCGCTCGACGCTTACCTGATCGTTCTGGCCCGGCCGGTCGCCGCCGCGAACGGGCTTGATGTCGCGCGCGGGGCTCTCGAACCAGGCCGTCTCCTTGACAAGGTCGTAGACGAACGGTCCGGCCGTGCGAATGTGGATCTGCGCCTTGTCGGCCGGCGCGACCTTGGCGATGGTGGGCGTCACGGTCGGCGCCTTCTTGACGTTCGGGGTGCCGCCCAGGAATCCCGATCCGGGCTCGACCCAGAAGCGCATATCGACGTCGGACATGAGTTGGATGCGCTCAACCGCGTTGCTGTCCCCTTTGGCGTTGGGCCGATTGCTCTTGGGCCGATTCGGGCTCGAATCCTTCGAGAGAAACATCTTTAGCCCGTGGCCGCTGATGACCGTAGGCGGTTTCGCCTGATGATCTGTAAGGCAGACGACGCCGTCGGTCTTGATCAAGTCGTAGCGTTCCTCGTAGATGAGCGCCCCGTTGATGATCAGGACGTCGATGTCGTCGTTCTGCTCGATCGTGCCGCGGTTGTTGTTGAGCGTGATGCGTTTGCCTTCCATCTCGACGACTTTTACCTTGCGATTGGAGAGTTCCGCGAACTGAGTTACCGGACGATCGAGCGTTAGGAGGGCGGTTTCGCAGCGTATGGTGCTGATCTCCGGGTGGGCTGTGGGGCTCTTGCTCTTGTGGAAGACGGCCGCGCTGAACGGCGCCAGACGCACTTTCCCCTTGTCGATGACACACTCGCCGGCAACAAACGCAATGCCTCGCCCCGGGTCGAAGAGACGCAACGGCCGCTGCAATTCCGGACAGCCGGAGCCGAACGCCATCTGCAGGTACTTGTCGGTCGGCGGAGGCAAGGGCGGGACCCATTCCTCATCCGGTTGCGGCAAATAATTCACCGGCAACGGCTGCACGCCGTCGATCCCGCCCAGCACGACCGCGTAGATCGTGAACGCGATCAAGCTCGCGCCGAGCGTACCTATCAGTATCAGGATTCGCTTACCGGTCCACATCATGTAATCTCGGACTCACTAGCCCGCGGCGCAAGCAAGGGCGGCCCTTGCTTGCGCTGCAGGCTAGTGCTCTGTCACATCTCGAATGAGGGGTAGAGCCGCTTGAGCTTGATGCGGGCATTGGCGGTGGTGAATCGCCAATTGATGCGCGTGCAAGCTTCGTTGCGGCTCTACCCCTCATTCGAGATGTGACAGAGCACTAGTTCACAACTCCACGATCGCGATAGCGCGCCACCAATGTCTCCCACATGCCTTGGGCCCGCAGCATTAACTCAATCACCTCCCGCACTGCGCCGCGTCCACCTGGCGCCTGCGTCGTGTAATCGGCGTCTTCCTTCGCCTCTGGGCATGCGTCGGCGACAGCAACCGCAACGCCGCACGTTCGCATCACGGCCAGGTCGACGAAGTCATCGCCGACCGCGCACGTCTGTTCCGCTGTGACGCCCAGCGACGCCAGCATCCGCGTCAGGGCAGCCAACTTGTCGTCCGCGCCTTGCACGACGGCGTGGACGCCCAACTCCTTCGCCCGTCGTTCCACGATGGCCGATCGGCGTCCGGTGATGATGCCGATCTTTTTGCCGAGCGATGTCCACAACTTCATGCCCGATCCGTCGCGCACATGGAACGCCTTGATCTCTTCGCCGGTGTCCGTGTAGACGATCCGCCCGTCGGTCAGCACGCCGTCCACATCGAGGACCAACATCTCAATGCGAGCGCATCGCTGGGGCAACGTCGAATCGGTCATAACGTCCTCGTCTTCGTTCAGCGTTCGCAGGGCGCTTTCCGAACGCTAAACGAAGATTGATCACCCTGCCGCGCGCAGATAACTCTCCGCCTCCTCGCGCGACACCAGGCCGATCAGGTCCGTGATGTCGATCAACCCGACGGGCTTGCCCGCCGCATCGACGACCGGCAGCTCGCTGATCTTTCGATTGCGCAGAATATCCACCGCATCGCTGAGGCGCGTGCCGACAGAGACCATGAGCGGCGCCGGCGTCATCACTTCGCGAATCGGGCGATCGAAAGCCGGATCGCGATGCTGCTCGAACAGTCGGGCAAGATCGCTGTCGGTGAACAATCCCGTTAGCTTGCCGGCATCGTCCGTCAGCATGACCGCGCCGGTGCGTCGCCCCAGGCGCCTTTCCTGGGCGAAGACTTCACGAATCGTCTTGTGGCACGGGGCGATGCGCAGGTCGTTGCCCTGACGCATGACCGCTTCGACCTTGACGAGTTTGCGTCCCAGGCTGCCGGCGGGATGAAAGCGTGCGAAATCCTCGTGCGTGAACTCGCGCATGCGCATCAGCACGAAGGCAAGGGCGTCGCCGACGGCGATCATCGCGGTCGTGCTGGTGCTGGGCGCCAGTCCGAGCGGACAGACCTCTTCGAGCGGTCCGAGGACCAGCGCGACGTCGGCATTCTTGGCGAGCGTGCTCTGGGCGTTGCTGGTGATGGCGACCAGAGCCATCGCCAGCTGTCTGAAAGATGGCAGCACCTTGACGATCTCTTCGGTTTCGCCGCTCAAAGATAGGGCAAGGACGACATCGTGCTGGTGAATCATGCCGAGGTCGCCGTGTACGGCGCGGGTGGCGTCGAGAGTGTAGGCGCGGGTGCCGGTGGAGTTGAGCGTGCCGGCGATTTTCTGACCGACGTCGGCCGACTTGCCGGTGCCGGTGATGCAGACTCGCCCCGGACAGCGATGGAGAAGTTCGACGCCAGCAAGGAATGAATCGTCGAGCCGATCGGCGACGCTCAACAGCGCCGCGGCCTCGCCGCGCACGATCTGGCGTGCGTAGCTCAAGCGATCGTCGATCGGATGAAGTTGCAACGTCATGCGCATCCTTGCCGCGTGCGGCTTAGCGTTCGCGTGTCCTTCGCAAGCGTTTTCAGCCAACCTTCGTTTATAACGATCCGACCAAGAAATGCAACGGCAGGGCGATTTTGCCCTTCTTCATCAATCGGCAAAAACGGGCAGAATGGTCAATCTTCGAGAAAAAATACGCAATCGGCGGGATTTCCGTCAATCTGGGCAAACCGTGCGGGCTCTCGGGAAGCCCTGGGATGATCGCAGCGAATCCCTGGGATTAGAGCCATCCCTGCCCCTCCTCCAGGATGATCGTCCGCATCGCTTCGATCCACGATGGATGATCGTTTAGGCACGGGCACGGATGCAGAATCTCGCCGCCCGCGTGCAGAAACGTTTCGCGTGACTCGTTGCCGATCTCGTCGACAGTTTCGAGGCAATCTACCGTAAAGCCTGGCAGCGCAACGAACACCTTTTTCTTGCCTTGCTTCGCGAGGTCGGTCAGCACATCGTCCGTGTAGGGACGCAGCCATTCTTCCTTGCCGAACAGCGACTGATAGCTCTGGGTCCACGCATCGCGGGGCCAACCGAGTTTGGCAATCACGCCTTGCGTCGTCCGTTCGACATGCTTCGGATACGGATCGCCCGACTCGGCATAGCGGACCGGCAAGCCGTGAAAGCTCAACACATGATGATCGGGTTTCCACGGCAATTTCGCGAGTTCGTCCGTAATCACATTCGCCATTGCGGCCAGGTACGCCGGATGTTCGTAGTACGGCGGCACGATGCGCAGGGCCGGCACACATCGCTGGTCGAGCAGGCATTTGAACAAGACGTCGGTCGCCGACGCGGTGGTGGTGGCCGAGTATTGCGGGTACATCGGGAACACGATAAGGCGATCGACGCCGGCGCGGATCATCTCGTCGACGACCTTGGCGACCGGTGGGTTGCCGACCTGCATGCCGAATCGCACGGGCATGTTTGGAAACTTCGCCTGAAGCAGCTCCGTTTGACGTTTCGTCCAGTGCATGAGTGGCGAGCCGGTGACCTTGTCCCAGATGCGCGCGTACTTGGCAGCCGACTGGGCGGGGCGGGTCCAGAGGATGAATTGAAAGATGATCGGCCAATACCACGGCGGAGCCTCGATGACGCGAGGATCGCCGAGAAACTGGCGCAGATAGGGCCTGAGTGCTTCGGGCGTCGGCGCATCAGGCGTGCCGAGTTGGATGAGAAGAACGCCAACCATGGAGACTCTCATTGCCACGAAAAAAACAAGGAGCCGCGCACGAAGTAAGCGGCCCTGCGTGCGATCGCTTACTTCGTGCGCGGCTAATGAATGACGTCGACTGCCTACTTCTTTTCTTTGCAGCCGGGGCCTTTCTTGGCTTCTTGCTTTTCCTTGATCGGCGGGGTGCCGGCAGCCTTGAGTTCGCCCGCTTTTTGGGCATTCAGGGCGGTGTACGATTGCCATTCGGCCTTGACGTTGGCCTCGGCGAAGATCGCTTCGACCGGGCATTCCGGCACGCACGCCTCGCAATCGATGCAGTCGCCTGGATCGATGTAGAGCAGAATATCGTCTTGATAGAAGCACTCAACCGGGCAAACCGCCACGCAATCGGTGTACTTGCAGTCCGTGCACGGTTCGCAAACAACATGCGTCATATGGTCCCACCCATTTCCAGCCCGCCCATGGAAGAAAAAGAAACGCAAGCCCATCCGCGGGTCGATGGGCCAAGCTTGATCCATGGGGCCAAAACCCCAGGTCTTATTTCCGATTCATTTGGATATCAAACAACATATCGGCCAAGCGGTCGTACGCCAACTCGATCTGTGCGCCGTTGCGAGCGGCCAAGGCGGTTTGCAACGCGCGGATCGCATGGTCGAGGTTCTGCCGTTCCGCGCCGGTCAACTTGCCGACAACGTCGAACGCTTTGTCGAGCAAGGTCTGGGCCTGCTGCGCTTCTTATAGGGTCATACGCCTTGGCGGCAGGCGCTGGCTTGGACGCACTTGCGCCCGACCGACTCAGAGCGGCATTCGTCCCTTTGCCGCACCGCGGTCCGAGCTTCGCCGGTTGTGTCTCGATAATATGCCCGGACGATCGTGACTTCAGGTCCCGTGACCGGCGGGCATTCAACTCGGCATATCGATGCCACTGCGGCGGCACCTGATGATCCATAAAGATTGCACTGACCGGACACTCCGGGATGCATGCTTCGCAATCGATGCAGTCCACCGGATCAATGTACAGCAGCAGGTCGTCTTGATAAAAACACTCGACCGGGCACACCACCACACAATCGGTGTACTTGCAATCGGTACAGGGCTCGCAAACCACGTGGGTCATGTCGGCTCATGGGCTAGGCGAACGACATTGAAACCGCTTTAGTATCGGTAGCAATCCGCATGGCGATCGGCCAGTGTGCGACACTCGCGCGGCAAACGGAGCGCAACGGCTATGCTCTTCACGTTACTGCTCTACGGCATGTTTCTCTGCCCTGCCCTCATCGAAACCGCGGACACCGGCAAAGCCAAGCCGGACCTTGACCGAATGCAAGGAACATGGGTCCTGCACGCCCTCGAGATCAATGGCAAGGACGTCGGGCAGAAGCAGTTGGAGAACACTGTGCTCATCATCAAAGGGGACAAGTACGTCACGAAGGTCAAGGACAATGAACAGCCCGGCTTTCGTCTCAAGCTCGATCCGACCAAAGATCCCAAAGCCATCGACATGATTCGAACAAGCCCCGGCGGCGATGAAGTCATCAAAGGGATTTATTCTCTCGAGAACGACACGCTGAAGATTTGCCGCGGCCTGAGCGCGGACCAAGAGCGGCCGCGCCAGCTCGCGACCTGGCCGAACACCAACTACTTCGTCGTCACCTGGCGGAAGCAGTCGAAGTGACCCGCATTCGCGTTCATCAATGGCTCAATTCTTGGAAAGGACCGTGCGGTTGAAGTGTTTGCATGCTGCTTCGGAGGTGGCCGGGTTCGCCAAGACCGGCGGGCTCGCGGATGTCGTCGGCTCGCTGCCGATCGCCTTGAAATCGCGCGGCATTGAGTCGATCGTCGTCATGCCGCTCTATCGCGCTTGCCGAAACTCGAAACGGCCGATGGAGCCGCTCGATCTGCGTTTTCGCGTGCCGATCGGCGAGCGCATGGTTGAAGGCCGGCTCTGGCGCTCGACGCTTCCCGATTCCGATGTCCCGGTCTACTTGATCGAGCAGCCCGAGTTTTTCGATCGCGACGATCCCGCCACGCAGCAGAGCCTTTATCAACTCACGAATGCCGCCGGCGACAAGGTCGACTATCCCGACAACAGCGCTCGCTTCGGTTTCTTCTCGCGGGCAATTCTGGAAACGATGCGATTGCTAGGCTATTGGCCTGAGATTTTGCACCTGCACGATTGGCAAACGGGCCTGGCCGCCGTCTTTCTGCGCGAAATCTATCAGAAGCACGCCAAGCCCGATCTGCGCGGCAACTACGCCGCCATCCGCACGGTCCTCACCATTCACAATCTCGACTACCAGGGGACGTTCTCGCACCTCGACCTGCCCATGCTCGGCCTGCCCTGGCGACTCTTCACGATGGACCTGCTCGAGTTTCACGGTCAACTGAACTTCCTCAAAGCGGGCCTCGTCTACGCGAATCTTCTTACGACCGTCAGCCCCACGTACGCGAAGGAAATTCAGACGACGCTGCGCGGCGCCGGGCTGCACGGCGTTCTCATGCAGCGGAGCAACAAGCTGTTCGGCATTGTCAACGGTATCGACGAGCAGGTCTGGAACCCGGCGACCGACCCGCACCTTGCCGCCTCCTTTGACTCCACTACCCTCGACGTCGGCAAGGCCAGGTGCAAAGCGGCGCTGCAGCAACATTTCGCCCTCGACGTGCAGCCGCGCACGCCGCTCTTGGGCATCGTATCGCGGCTCGCCTATCAAAAAGGCTTCGAGCGGATTAACGAGGTCCTCCCCGATTTCGTGCGTCAGGGCGTGCAGTTGGCGGTGCTCGGCGACGGCGAGAAGAAGTACCGCGACCTGTTGACAGAGCTGCGGGCGGCGTTTCCAGGCCAGGTCGGCCTGATGCTCGGCTACAGTGAACCGTTGGCCCATCAGATCGAGGCAGGGTCAGACGTTTTCTTGATGCCGAGCCTCTACGAGCCATGCGGGCTGAATCAGCTCTACAGCTTGCGCTACGGCACGCTGCCGGTCGTGCATCGAACGGGTGGCCTGGCGGACACGGTAGCGGACGCGACGCCGGAGAATGTCGCCGCCGGCCGAGCCACGGGTTTCTCGTTCACACCGCACACCAGGGAAGCGTTCGCCGACGCCCTGCAGCGCTGCGTTGCGATATATCGCAACCATCCAACGACCTGGTGGAAGATACAGCAAACCGCGATGGCCCAGGACTGGAGCTGGCGCCGAAGTGCATCCGAGTACGAACGCCTCTATCGACGAGCACTCGCCGAATAAATGCCCGCTCAACGCGCAAGGCGCGAGACGATCCTCGCTTTCGCGTTGGGCTGGTATGCCCGTTATCAGTGCAGCAATTCGTGAACGCTGCTGGAATGGCCCGACGTGAACGAGCGGGCTAGGTTGATCAGCGTCCACGGTAGGATAATGAACGGCCAAAGCAAATTCGCGGTGACGATGTTGATCAAGCCGTAGAGCAAGATCGACTTGCGGATGCAACTCGGGCAGCCGATCTCGTTGCGCAACGACCAGGTTCCCGCGATCCAGAAGAACAGTACGAAGGGCACAGAGTAGTACTTCAAGCTGTCGGTGGATTCACTGCATTGAGGGCAGGGCAGCGGCCCGTCGTGGGGACCTTGATGCCCGCCGGAAGAGACATCAAGCTGACGTTCGCACTGGTAGCAAAATCCCGCGGGAGCTTCGACGGGAGAAAGGGTGACCCCGCAGCTTTTGCAATTCGTCGCCATGAGAGTAAAACAAACTAGCCCGCAGCGCCAGCAAAGGCGGGCCTTGCGGGCGCTGCGGGCTAGTGCCCTGTCCTGACTAAGTTTTCGAGTTAGTCGATCGGAGTGTGGACTTCAGTCCACACGATTAGGCGGCTCCCGGAGCTAGGCCGCGTGGACTGGAGTCCACGCTACAATACTCTCCTACCCGAAAATTTAGTCTCGACGACGCACTAGTGGACGGAACGATTTCTAGCAGCCCAACAACAGGCTCGGTTCCCAGCCGACTCGTTCGGCGCTCGCCCGCAGCTTTTCGAGGGCGCGGTTCTGTATTTGGCGGACGCGTTCTTTACTGATG
>Ga0194132_10002571_pt1 | contig 33670 bp, 33 predicted proteins | sample TA2KigOf80mmetaG_FD_148612 | JGI IMG/M metagenome (GOLD analysis project Ga0194132, IMG submission 148612) | Freshwater microbial communities from Lake Tanganyika, Tanzania - TA2015054 Kigoma Offshore 80m | ecosystem: Environmental > Aquatic > Freshwater > Lake | place: Tanzania: Lake... | reverse complement strand
CGGAGATACAGACCACCACGGTGGCGAACAGCGAGAATCCGTCGAGGCCGACGGCACCGCCGATGAGGGTCTCGGGTCCGGAGTCGAGGAAGCGCTGCCACAACGGCACGACGGCGCACCCGGCGGCCACGGCAGCGGAGATGGTCCACACGGGGGCGAACCACGCCGGCACCCGACGCTTGAGCACCGACACCACGGTGAGCAGCAGGATCCCGCCCAGCATGAGGATGAGGTTCGGTGCGATCGCCGCCCAGTCGACCGACGGGAGGACGAACTGCTCGACGGGCTCGACGAGCACGTCCTGGAGCGACGCCGCAAGGACTCCGAGGGGCGACATCAGCCCTCACCCCCGCTGGAGCCGGAGTGTCCCCCACCTTCTGCGCCGGAGGTCGATGCGGGAGCGGGTCCGACGAACTCGTAGACGCTCTGCTCGAAGCCGTCGACGGACTCGTCGACGTGGTCGATGAGTGCCTTCACCGACGGCTCCATGCGGTCGAGCATCAAGCCGGGGAACAAGCCCAGCACGACGATCAGCACCAACAGCGGTGCCATGACGAGGAACTCCGACGGTCGCATGTCGGGGATCTTGGCGTTCTCGCCGGTCGCCGGTCCGTGGAAGGTGCGCTGGTAGGCCCACAGGAGGTAGAGGGCGGCGAGGATCACTCCGGTCACCGCAATGATGCCCCAGACCCGAGACGTCTGGAACGCCCCGAGCAGGGCGAGGAGTTCACCGGGGAACCCGTTCAGCCCCGGCAGGCCGACCGAGGCGAGCACCACGATCGTCATGACCGCAGCGAGGAGCGGAGCGGACTTCTGCAGGCCGGACAGCTGCGAGATCTCACGGGTGTGGCGACGCTCGTAGACCATGCCGACCAACAGGAACAACGCACCGGTGGTGATCCCGTGGTTCACCATGATGAGGATTCCGCCCTCGATACCCACGACGGTGAGACTGAAGAGCCCGAGCACCACGAATCCGAGGTGGGCGATCGACGAGTAGGCGACGAGTCGCTTGAGGTCGGTCTGCATGGTCGCAGCGATGGCGCCGTAGGTGATGCCGAGCACCGCCATGGTCAACAGCACGGGTTTGGCCCAGACGGCGGCCTCGGGGAACAGGTAGATGCCGAAACGCAGGAACCCATAGGTGCCCAGCTTCAACATGACCGCCGCCAGGATGACCGAACCGGCGGTCGGGGCCTGGGTGTGGGCGTCGGGAAGCCACGTGTGCAGCGGGACGAGCGGCACCTTGATGGCGAACGCCACGGCGAACGCCACGAAGATGACCCGGGCGGCAACGTTGGAGATACCGGGATCGTTGGCGATCTCGAGCAGGTTGAACGTGAGCTCGCCACCGACGCCACGCTGGTGCAGGACTGCTGTGGCGACCAACCCCACGAGCATCAGCGCCGAGCCGAACATCGTGTAGAGGAAAAACTTGGTCGCGGCCGTGGTCCGCTCGGCGTACCCCCACAGTCCGATCAGGAAGTACATCGGGACCAGCACCAGTTCGAAGAACACGAAGAACAACACCAGGTCCAACGCCATGAACACGCCCATGGACGCACCCATCAGCACACACAGCCATGCGTAGTACGGCTTGGGATCGTGGTGCGGAGTGGCGCCGAGCATGGCGATCGGGAAGATCAGGCCCGTGAGCACGATCAGGAACAGCGAGATCCCGTCGACGCCGAACGTGAGCGAGATGCCGATCTCCTCGACCCACGGCTGTTCCACGGCGAACTGGAACCCAGCCTCGTCGCCGTTGAACTGGGTCAGCAGGTAGATGGCGAGGATGCCGGTGGTGGCGGAGAAGAGCAACGCCACCGGCCGGAACAACTCGATGCGTCGGGCGGGCATGACTGCCAGCACCAGTGCGCCCACAAAAGGCACCCCGATGAGCGCAGGGACCAACCAGTTGAGGGAGTTCGAGGCGATCACAGGCTCATCCTCACCACTGCGAAGACGACCACGGCCAACGCTCCGGCACCGATCCCGAACGCATAGCTGCGCACGAAGCCGGTCTGCAGCCTGCGGGTGATCTCACCGGCCCTGACAGTCACGCCACCCACACCCCGGACGGCGCCGTCGACCACGTTGTGATCGAAGTCGGCGACACCCTGGAACGCCGCTTCACCCGGACCACCGACGACCTCGGCGTAGGAGTCATCGATGTACCAGGCGTGGGCGAACACCGGCTGCTCGATCTTCGCGGGGTCGACCCGGTGGCGCTGGTAGACCCGCCAGGAGAACAAGACTCCGAACGACGCCCCGGCGATGGACACCAGGGCCAATACCCACTGGACCGCCGCCGGGGGCAGCCCGCTCTGGCCCTCGAGCACTGGTTCGACCCAGTGGTCGAGGAAGTGGAGTTGATCGGCGAACGGCAGGTTCAACAGACCGGCCACTGCGGCGAACGCAGCGAGCACGACCAGCGGGCCGAGCATGAGCGCAGAAGGCTCCCGCGGCGTGTGGTCCGGGGTCAGGTGGTGGTCATCGTGGGCGCCGTGCGCCGGGGCCGGATGATCTGCAGCGGCGCCGTCGGCATGATCGTCGGAACCGGTTGGAGCCTCCGGCAACGACTCCGGAGCGGCGGTGCGCCACTTCTCGGTACCACCGGCGAAGGTCATGATCATCAGACGGGTCATGTAGAACGCCGTGAGCACCGCAGCGATGATCCCGACGACCCAGAGCAACTGGCCTGCCGGCTTCACCTGGAACGATCCGGCGAGGATCTCGTCCTTGGACCAGAAGCCCGAGAACGGTGGGATCCCGCTGATGGCCAACCAACCGATGAACATCGTGGCGAAGGTGACCGGCAGGTACCTGCGCAACTGGCCGTAACGACGCATGTCCTGTTCGTGGGCCATCGAGTAGATGACCGCACCCGCACCGAGGAACAGCAGTGCCTTGAAGAAGGCGTGCGTGATCATGTGGAAGAGGGCACCCACGTAGTTCTGCGAACCGATCGCAATGAACATGAACCCCAGTTGCGACACGGTCGAGTACGCGAGCACCTTCTTGATGTCGTTCTGTGCGACGGCCGCACCCGCAGCGAGGAGCGCCGTGACGGCACCGACCCAGGCGATCAGATCGTTGGCCCACCCGGCGGCCTCGAGAATGGGACTGAGTCGGGTGAGCAGGAACACCCCCGAGGTCACCATGGTGGCGGCATGGATCAGCGCAGAGACCGGGGTGGGTCCGGCCATGGCGTCGGGCAACCACACGAACAGCGGCAACTGGGCCGACTTGCCGGTGGCGGCCAGGAAGAACAGCAGTGCTATCACCGTGGCCGTCCCTGACGAGACACCCGGTGCAGCGGCGTCGATCTGCAGGAAGTCGATCGTCCCGAAAGTGACGAAGACCAGGAAGGTCCCGAGCATGTAGCCGAAGTCGCCGATGCGGTTGGTGACGAAGGCCTTCTTGCCCGCTGTGGCATTCGCCGGTTCGGTGAACCAGAACGAGATCAGCAGGTAGGAGCACGCACCCACGCCCTCCCACCCGAGGAAGGTGAGGATCAGGTTGTCGCCGAGCACCAGCAGGAGCATCGAGGCGACGAACAGGTTGAGGTAGGTGAAGAACCGGGCGTACTCGGGGTCACCCTTCATGTATCCGATCGAATAGACGTGGATCAGCGCACCGACACCGGTGATGAACAGGCACATCATCAAGCTGAGTTCGTCGGCGAGCAGGCCGAAGGACACCTGGAAGGAGTCCGCCGGGATCCACGTCCACAGGGTCTGGGTGATCTGGCGGGAACCCTCCGGTTCCTGGGCCAGGGTGAACACGATCGCGACCGACGCCACGAACGAGCCCGCCACGGCCAACGTGGCGATCGCTCCCGCCCGGGGTTCGCCGATGCGACGGCCGAGGGCGGCGAGCAGCACGAAACCGGCCACCGGCAACGCAGGGATGAGCCAGATCAGTTCCATCTCGGTTACCTCGACCTCATCCCCTCAGCAACGACAGATCGTCGGCGTTGGCATCGGCTCGGCGCCGCATGATGGCCACGATGATCGCCAGACCGACCACGACCTCGGCGGCGGCGACCACGAGCACGAAGAACACGACCGTCTGACCACCCACGTCGTTGAGCAGATTCCCGAAGGCCACGAAGGTCAGGTTCACGGCGTTGAGCATGAGCTCGACGCACATGAACATCACCAAGGGGTTGCGTCGGACGATCAGGCCGACCGCCCCGATGGCGAAGATGATCGCAGCGAGCACCAGGTACCACGAGTCGCCGAAGGTGAACATCAGCGGGCCGCCTCGGTGGTCTCGGACTCGGATCCGACCGGCTCGACCACTGCCGGCTCCGCCTCGTCGGCCTCGGGTTCGACAGGATCCCCGAGGCCGTCAGGATCTGCGGGATCGTCCTCTCGATCAAGCTCATCCTCGGCGTCGGGGACCTCGAGTTCGCTTCCGGGGTGGTCCTCGAGCCAGATGTCATAGGCCGTGCCGTCGGGGAACTCCTCGAGATCGATGGGCGCACCCACGCTGCGGCGGGTCAGCACCACCGCTCCCACAACGGCCACGGTCAACAACAGCGCCGTGATCTCGAAGGCGAACACGTAGTCGGTGAAGATCGCCCGACCGAGGCGTTCGACGTCGGACGCTCCCCCGTCGAGCGGGGCGGTGACCGACTCCCGGCCGGTGGCGCGCTGACCGGCGGCGAGGAGGATCGCCACGCTGCCGACGAGGAGCACCGCACCGCCGAGGATGGTGATGGTGCGTCGAAGGTGGAACGGGTCGCTCTCGAGAGCCTCGGCGCGGTCGACCCCGAGCAGCATGATCACGAACAGGAACAGGATCACGATCGCACCGGCGTAGACGATCACCTGGATGGCGGCGAGGAAGTACGCCTCCTGGGCAATGAACAGCACCGCCACACCGAACAGCGTCGCCACCAGACTGAGGGCGTTGTGGACCGGATTGCGGAACAGCACCACACCGAGGGCTCCACCGACGCAGATGGCGCCGGCGACGAGGAACGTGAACACTTCGACGCGCATCAGTGGGCTGCGCTGTCGTGATCGTCGTGGGTGTCGTGGGTGGCGGCCGCACGCACTTCAGCCTCGAGCGGCTGCCCACCTTCGGGGGCCCGGACGCCGTAACCGAGCTCAGCGGACCACGCCACGATCCCCTCGAACGAGGCGTCCCCGCTCGGAGCGGTGGCACGCATCCAACCCGAGGTGTCCGCCGCCGGGTCGAACCCGTCGCCCCAGTGCTCCCACGGCAGCTGCTGAGGTCGGCCGTCGTTCCCGACGAGCAGTTCGGACTTGGTGTAGATGGCGTCGGAACGGTTGGTGAAGGCGAACTCGAAGAGCTTCGTCTCGGTGATGGCCTCGGTCGGGCACGCCTCCACGCACAGGTCGCAGTGGATGCACCGCAGGTAGTTGATCTCATAGACGAAGCCGTAGCGCTCCCCGGGAGAGCGAGGGTCGTCGGGATCGTTGTCGGCGCCACGGACGTAGATGCACCGTGCCGGACACACACCGGCGCACAACTCGCACCCGATGCACTTCTCCATGCCGTCGGTGTAGCGGTTGAGCACGTGACGGCCGTGGAACCGTTCGGGCTTGGGGCGAGTCTCCTCCGGATACTGCACCGTGATCCGGCGACCGGTGTCGGAACGGGTCCCCAACCACTTGCGGAACGTCACGACGAACCCGTTCAGGTACCCCATCAGGACTCCCCTCCACCGGATGCTGCCACAGTCACGTCCTCGAGTTCAGCACCAGATGCCGCACGAATCGATGATCGCAGCAGTACCGCACCCACGGCGACCACCGCCACGGCCCCGAGGACTGCCACCACAGGGTTCCAGCCCTGATCCTCGGCCACCTTCAGCGAGGTGAGGATCAAGAACCACCCCAGCGCCAATGGGATGAGGAACTTCCAACCCAGGTCCATGAGCTGGTCGTAGCGGAAACGCGGGAGCGTCGCCCGGAACCACACGAAGATGAACAAGAAGATGAAGAGCTTCCCGAAGAAGTAGGTCATCGGCAGGAGGTAGTCCTGCACCCATCCGGGGGCCCCGGAGGGGATGGGACCCTCTGGGCCACCGAGGAACAGGGTGACGATCACTGCCGACATGGTCACCGTGTTCATGAACTCCGCCAGGAAGAACAGGGCGAATCGAATGGAGGAGTACTCGGTGTGGAACCCGCCGACGAGTTCCTGTTCGGCCTCGACCAGATCGAACGGCGGCCGGTTCAGCTCGGCGGTCGCCGCAATCACGAACACGACGAACGGCACCAGCAGTGTCATCCAGATGTTCCAGCGCCAACCGGACTGCTCAGCAACGATCCCGTTGGTGGTGAGCGTCCCGGCGAGGAGGAGCACCGACGCAACCGACAGGCCGAGCGCCGCCTCGTAGGACACCATCTGCGCCGACGCCCGGACCGAGCCGAGCAACGGGTACTTCGAGCCGGACGACCACCCGGCGAGCATCACGCCGTAGACGGCGATCGAACTCATCGCCAGAACGAAGAGGATCCCCATCTGGGGGTTGGCGACCTGCATCAACGTCTCCTGTCCGAGCAGCGTCACCACCCCGTCGCCACCATTGGAGAAGTTGCCGGCGATCGGGATCACCGTGAAGACGAGGAACGCCGGGACCAAGGACAGGTACGGCGCCAGCTTGAACACGAACGGATCGGAGCGCTCCGGCTGGAGATCCTCCTTGAAGAACAACTTGATGCCGTCCGCCAACGTCTGGAAGAGCCCGAACGGACCAGCCCGATTGGGGCCGATCCGGTTCTGCATGTCGGCGATGAGCTTGCGCTCGAACCACACCATCAGCATCACGCCGACCATGAGCGCCGCAAAGGACACCACGACCTTCAACACGACGATGAGGATCTCGGTCAGGCCGATGCCACCGGAGAGCATCGGGTCGCCCGTGAGCAGCGTGTCCATCAGGCCAGCTCCACTCGCACGTCGCAGGCGAGCTCGCCGCTGTCGAGCAGGGCGATCGGGTCGGAGTCGGCCAGACGGTGGACGAGGTGCGCCGATCCTCGGGGCACTCCGGTGCTGACGCGGGCCGGGAGCGTGATCGACCACCGCTCGCCCCGCACGACCAGCGGCGTCCCGGAGGTGACCCCGAGTCGCTCCGCGTCACCGGTCGAGATGCCGACGGTGGGGGTACGCGACAGGCCGACGAGGGACTCGGAGCGCTCGAGCATCTCGCCATGGTCGTAGAGCTCACGGGTCAGGACCAATCGGAGCGAGTAGCTGTCGACCTGCGGTACCGGCGGAGGGGGTCCGGGGTCGAAGGTGCCGGCGGAGAGATCCACGAGCACGCCGTCGGTGGCGGCATCGACGACGGACCACTCGGTCCCGCTGAGCCGGGGTGATCCGGCGACGAGTTCGTTGCGCAGTTCCTCGGCAGTGCCCGCCTGCCACTCGGCGCCCAGACGTCGGGCGAGTTCGACAGCGACGATCCAGTCGGGTCGGGCGGTGCCAGGAGGCGTCACCTTGGCGCGAACCCGCGACACCCGTCCCTCGGCGTTGGTGGTGGTCCCGTCGACCTCGCCGGGCATCGCCACAGGCAGCACGATGTGCGCCCGAGCGACCGACGGCTGTTCGAATGCGTCGAGGGCGATGATGGTCTCGACCCGCTCCAGCGCCCGCTCGGCGAGCGCGCGGTCGGGGGCGTCGCTCAACGGATCGGCTCCGAGCAGTACGAGCGTCGAGATCTCACCGGCTGCGGCCGCAGACAGGATGCCGAGCGCATCCGCACCCGGCGCGGCGGGGAACGTCGGCCACACCGACGACCAGTGGGTGTCGGAGTCGAGTCGGCCGCCGCCCGGCAGTCGGCCGGGGGTCAGGCCGGCGGCGACGGCGCCACGGACGTTGCCACGGCGCACGACCGGCAGGAAGCTGACATCGGGCAGACCTGCGAGTTGAGCTGCGGCGGCGAGTACCACGGCGCCGGATTCGGCGAGGTTGGCCCGACCGAGCACGACCGTCAGCGGGCCGTCGGCATCGGAGAGGACACTCAGGGCACTGCGCAGGTGCTCGGCGTCGACCCCGGCCACTCCGTCGTCGGGGATGGAGGCCCCGGCGAGCACCCCGGCGACGGCGGCGAGCTCGCCGGGTCGGGGGTGCACGCTCGCAGCGGCGTAGAGCGAGAGGCTCGTTGCAGTGGGCGTGACCTCCACGATCCGCACCCGGTCCCGGACGGCGGCGTGCTTGAGCCGGAGGAAGAGCACCGGCAGCTCCTCCTTGGGATCGGGTCCCATGTAGATGACCGTGCCACCCGGCCGGCAGACGTCGTCGATGCTGGCGCCGGGCAGGTCGAACACGTCGGCCGGCAGGCCGTCACCGAGCTGGGCGTCCACGTGATCGGTGCCGACGACGCCCTTGGCGAGGGACGCCCACGCAAATGCGGCCTCGTCGGTGAGCCGCGCACCGCCGAGGACAGCGAGACGCTCCGGCGCGGTCGAAGCGAGCACGTCGGCCACCGCAGCGAGCGCCTCGGACCAGCGGATCGGATCGAAGGATCCATCGCTGCGTCGATGGAGTGGGTCGGTGAGACGGTCCTTGCTGTTGGTGGCCTCGAAGGAGAACCGACCGGCATCGCAGAGCCACGACCAGTTGACCGGATCTGAGTCGACGCCGTTGATCCGCAGCAGCCGGTCACGACTCGACTCGAGCGTCACCCGACAACCGACCGAACACACCGTGCAGGTGGACTCGGTGCGCTCCAGGTCCCACGGCCGGGCCCGGAACCGGTACGGCGTGGCCGTCAGCGCCCCGACCGGACAGATCTGCACGGTGTTGCCCGAGAAGTACGAACTGAAGGGGTCGCCGGGGAAGGTGTTGACCTCGGTGTTCGAACCCCGGTTGATGAAGTGGATCAGCGGATCGTCGGTGACCTCGGAGGCGAACCGGGTGCAGCGGTCACAGAGGATGCAGCGCTCCCGGTCCAACAACACCAACGGGGAGATCTCAATGGGCTTCTCGTAGTGGCGCTTCTCCTCCACCCAGCGGGACTCGCCGGGGCCGTAGGACATCGTCTGGTCCTGCAGCGGACACTCGCCACCCTTGTCGCACACCGGGCAGTCGAGCGGGTGGTTGGCGAGCAGAAACTCGAGCACCCCGTCCTGGGCCTTGGCGACCAGGTCGCTGGTGGTCGATACGACCATGTCGGCAGCGGTCGGGATCATGCAACTCGGCTGCAGCGCCGGACCTCTACCGGTGTCGACCTCGACCAGGCACATGCGGCACATGCCGACCGGCTCCATGCGTGGGTGGTAGCAGAATCGAGGAATGTAGGCGTCGTTGCGCTCGCACGCATCGATCAGCAGCTCGCCTCGCTGCACCTCGACCGATCGCCCGTCGACGGTGATCGTGACGGGATCGGTGATCTCCAGCGGACGGGGACGCTCAGACATCGACCCGCCGTTCGTCACCGAGGTCACTGCTCGCCTCACCGTCTGAGGACACAACTCCGCCGGCAGCCACCGGGATCAGGTCACGGCGGGTGATCCGCAACTCGAACTCCGAGCGGAATCGGCGGATGGCCGAGGTGATGGGTGCGACCGACGACGGACCGAGCGGGCAGATGGTCGTCTGCTTGGGGGGGAACGGCACGGCGGAGAGCTCCTGAGCGGGATCAGCGGCGACAGGGTAGGGCCCAGGGCTGATGTTGTCGGCCACGTCGAGGAGCAGGTCGATGTCGGACGGGCGGCCGTGGCCCTCGAGGATCCGCTCGAGGATCTTCTCCTCCCATGTGGTGCCCTCACGACAGGGAGTGCACTTGCCGCAGGACTCCCGGGCGAAGAACCGCACGATCGAGTAGCAGGCCTCGACGGCGTCGGTGGTCTCGTCCATCACGACGACCGCACCCGAACCGAGCATGGAACCGGCGGCACCGACGGGCTTGGCCTCGAACGGCAGGTCGAGTTGCTCGGGGAAGAACCACGGTGCCGACGCTCCACCGGGGATGAACATCTTGAGCTCACGGCCGTCACGGATCCCACCGCCGTAGCGGTCGTCGTAGATCAGATCACGGAACGTCGTGGTGCCCTGGGGGATCTCGTAGATGCCGGGGCGTCGGACGTGACCCGACAGCGCCACGAGCCGGGTACCGGGAGATGTCTCGCTCCCGATGGCGGTGTAGGCGTCGACTCCGTGGTGGAGGATCCACGGCAGGTTGGACAAGGTCTCGATGTTGTTGACGATCGTCGGCTGCATGTAGAGGCCCTTGGCCGCCGGGAAGAAGGGTGGCTTCAGTCGGGGCATGCCGCGGTTGCCCTCGAGCGACTCGATGAGCGCTGTCTCCTCACCGACGATGTAGGCGCCGGCGCCCCAGTGGAGGACGACGTCGACGCTGAAGTCCGAGCCGAGGATGCTCCGGCCGACCAGACCGGCAGCGAGCGCCTCGTTGAGCGCTCCGGCGATCCGCTCCTGGGCGTGCGGCATCTCGCCGCGCACGTAGAGGAACACCTGCGCCGCACCGATGGCGTAGGCGGCGATGAGCGCCCCCTCGATCAGTTGGTGCGGATCGCGCTCCATGAGACGACGGTCCTTGAAGGTGCCCGGTTCGGACTCGTCGCCGTTGACCACGACGTAGCGGGGCCAGACCCCGGGTGGACAGAAGCCCCACTTCACGCCGGCCGGGAAACCTGCTCCGCCACGGCCGAGCAGGGTGGCGGCCGTCACCGACGCCCTCACCTCGTCCGGGGTGAGTTCGAGCGCAGCGGCGAGACCGGCGTATCCGGGGAACGACCCCGAGGTCCGGTAGACCTCGAGCGTGTGGGCGTCGGGCACATCGAATCGGGACGACACGATCAGCGGCGTGTCACCGCTGCTGGTGACGGTCCCGTCGGCGTGACCGTTGGTGGCCGAGGCGCTCACGATGCTCCCTCCTCGCTGTCGGTGGTGGCGTTCCGGGAGAACCACACCGGTTCGGTCTGATCCTCCGGCGGGGTGACGTTGGCGAGATCACCCGGGGCAAGATCCTGACGGATCAGACCGAGGGTTCCGTGCGGCGGGAACTCCTCGGCCCGCCCGGTGCCCGAACGCAGGTCGTCGATGAGCGCGTCGAGCGCTTCGACGTCGACCCTCTCGACGTAGCGGTAGTTGACCTGCAGGGCCGGGGCCTCGGTGCACGCTGCGATGCACTCCACGTCCTCGAGCGTGATGGTCCCGTCCGCGGTGGTCCCACCGGCGCGAACACCGAGACGTCCCTCGGCATGCTCGAGCAGTTCCCGGGCGCCGACGATCCGACACGAGATGTTGGTGCAGATGTTCAGGCAGTACCGGCCGACGGGGTGGAGCTTGAACATCTCATAGAAGCTCGCCGTGCCGAGCACCTCCGCCGGGGTGCACCCGACGAGTTCGGCGACGTGCTCCATGGCATCGGTGGTGAGGTAGCCGTCCTGTTCCTGAGCCAGATGACACAGGGGGATGGTGGCCGACTTGGGCAGCGGGTAGCGCTCGACGATGTTGCGGGCGATCGTCTCGTTGTCGGGGGTGAACCTGGGCACGGACGTCCTCCTCAGCGGTCCACGTCGCCCATGATCGGGTCCACCGACGACACGACGGCGACCGTGTCGGCGATGAGCGAACCCTGCATGAGGTGCGGCAGTGTCTGGAGGTTGAAGAAGCTCGGCGCCCGGATGTGCATGCGCACCGGGTGCGACGAACCGTCCGAGACGAGGTAGCAGCCCAGCTCGCCCCGCGGGTTCTCGACCGCCACGTAGACCTCCCCCTCGGGAACCTTGAATCCCTCGGTGAAGATCTTGAAGTGATGGATGAGCGCCTCCATGGACTCGTCGATGCGAGCTCGGGGCGGCGGAGTCACCTTCTTGTCCTGGATCCGGTAGTCGCCGGGAGGCATCTTCTCCATGCACTGTCGGACGATGCCGATCGACTCACGGATCTCAGCGAGGCGAATGCTGTAGCGATCGAAGCTGTCGCCGTGCGTACCGACGATCACGTCGAAGTCGAGTTGGTCGTAGCAGAGGTACGGCAGGTCGCGGCGCAGGTCCCAGGCGTAACCGGTGGAGCGGAGAATCGGACCGGTGGCGCCCAGCGTGATGGCTTCCTCGGCGGTGATCACGCCGACGCCCTGGAGTCGGTCCCGCCAGATGGGTTGACCGGTCATGAGCGTGTCGAATTCCTCGAGGCGTTCGGGCAGCACCGACAGGACCGAATCGAGGTGCTCCTCCCATCCGTCGGGCAGGTCAGCGGCCACACCCCCCGGGCGGATGTAGTTGTGGTTCATGCGCAGGCCGGTCACCTGCTCGAGGAACCGGAGCAGTTCCTCCCGCTCCCTCCACCCGTACAGCATCATGCCCACCGCACCGAGGTCCATGCCGTTGGTGGCCATGAACAACATGTGCGATGAGATCCGATTGACCTCGCACATGAGCGTCCGGATCCACTGGGCCCGCTCGGGAACCTCCACGCCGAGGAGCTGCTCGGTGGCCATCGAGAAGACGAGCTCGTTGAACAGCGGGGCTGCGTAGTCCATGCGGGTGACGTTGGTCGGACCCTGCAGGTAGGTGAGTTGTTCGGCGGTCTTCTCCATGCCGGTGTGGAGGTAGCCGACGACGGGCCGCGACCGCGTGATCTCCTCGCCGTCGAGTTCGAGGACGAGACGCAGCACACCGTGGGTGGACGGGTGCTGGGGACCCATGTTCATGATCATCCGCTCACCGAGACCCTCGTCGGTGGGCGGCTGGTAGCCGGAGCGTTCCTCGGCCTCGGTCGCCGACAACCGCAGCACTGCGTCGTCGTTGGCGAGGCGGCTGCGGGCCTCGTCGAGGACGGACAGGTCGATTGCGGCATCAGGGCCGGAGATGGTTTCGGGATCGACGACCTGGCTCACGGGCGGGCACCTCCACTCGCCGTCGGGTCCTTGAACTGCACCGGGATCCGACCGATCGAGGAGTCCTTGCGGAGCGGGTGGCCGACCCAGTCGTCGGGCAGGAGGATGCGGCTCAGGTCGGGGTGTCCGCTGAACACGATGCCGAGCAGGTCGTGGGCCTCACGCTCGGACGCCTCGAGACCGGGGTGGACGGAGAACAGCGACGGGACCACCGGGTCGTCGTCGGGAACCTGCACTCGGATTCGGGTGCGACGACGGTTGCGGTGATCGATCAGGTTGACGACGACCTCGAAACGCTCCGGCTCGACACCGACAGGGAGGCCTCGATCCCCCGGCGTGTTCAGGTAGTCCACTCCGCACAGGTCGACGGCCATCCAGTAGCCCTCGGCCCGCAGGCGCTCGACGAGGTCGACGTAGTCGCTGCGATCAGGGTGCAGCACCTCCTGGCCCCGAGAATCCGAGACCAACACACCGTGCACAGTCGCACCCGGAGCAGCAGGTTCTCCGGGAACCTCCTCGGCCACCTCGGTCACGTCCGCCGTCCGATCACCGGTCGGTGGTGCGGTTGGCGAGGAGCACCGGTGCTGCCTGCCCGTCGACCTGATCGATCACGATGCGGGCGCCGACGCCTTCGTCGCCACGGCGCCGGAGGATCTCACCGGTCTCGATCTGCTCGTGCAGCGTGATGATCGCCTGCAGGAGGGTCTCCGGGCCGGGAGGGCAACCCGGGGCGTAGACGTCCACCGGGACCACTTGGTCGACGCCTTGGACGATCGCATAGTTGTTGAACATCCCGCCGGAGGAGGCGCACACGCCCATGGAGATGACCCACTTCGGTTCCATCATCTGGTCGTAGATCGTGCGGAGCACCGGCGCCATCTTCTGGGAGACCCGACCAGCGACGATCATCAGATCCGCCTGCCGAGGCGACGCCCGGAACACCTCCATCCCGAAGCGGGCGAGGTCGTAGTGGGCACCACCGGTGGCCATCATCTCGATCGCACAGCACGCCAGACCGAACGTCGCCGGCCAACAACTCCGCTTGCGGGCCCAGCGCACGAGATCCTCGATCCGGCCGGTCAGGACGTTGTGTTCGAGACCGGCGAGACCGTCGTCTGCGACGTTGGAGACGAGTCCCATCAGGCCGCCACCTCCGTCGACACTGGGCGACCCTCGCTGCCCACCCGGCGGATCGTGCTCGCCGATGTCCGATCGACCTGTGAGCGGAGCTGCGTCCTCCGGGCCCGCACCACCGGACCCCACTCGAGGGCTCCGTTGCGGACTAGGTAGAGGAACGACTCGAACACCGCCACAGCGAAGATCCCGATCGCTGCGAGTCCGTAACCGCCGAGCTGATCGACGACCATCGTGAAGGGGTAGAAGAAGATGATCTCGATGTCGAACACGATGAAGATCATCGCAATGAGGAAGAAGCGCACCGGGAAGCGCTCTGGAGGTTCGGTCTGATCGACGATGCCGCACTCGTACGGCGAGACCTTGATCGGGTTGGGTCGTCGGGGCTGGAGCAGGCTCGACGCCACGAAGCTGAGTGCGGCGAACAACCCGGCGAGCACGATCATCGCCACAATCGGCAGATACTGCCCCATGACTCAGCGAGTCCCGGCTGGGAGCTCGGCCTGCGACGGATCCCAATCGGACCTGGCCGCCATTGCTCGCTTGTCACGGTTGTGGAGCATCCACACCAGGGCGAAGAAGACGAGACCCGAGAACAGGGTGAACAGGAAGGGGATCAACCGTCGGGTGCCGAGGTTGCGAACCATCACGACGGTGACCGTGTCTGCGGACTCGTCGACCTTGGGGGGAGGAGGTGCTTCGCCGGGTGCGACGATCTGCTCAACATTCTTCTGCACCGTGACCGCTGCGTAGAGCGGCGGGTTGAGCGGTTCGAAGATCGTGACCACACGACGCCATGCCCTGTCCAGAGCGGACCGCTCGCCCTTCACCGTCTCCGGTTCGGACGCACTCTTGCCGCCGTAGAAGAACACGTCCTTGACGGTGTACATCGACGTCGATGTGGACTGGCCGAACGCCCCGGCCTCGGCGAGCAGAGCGTCCGCTGAGGCAACGGCATCGCCACGACGCGAGTCGGTCGCCGGCAGGATCCGCCAGCCCTCGAGTTGCCCGTCGAGTGGTTCCTTGAGCGTCGGAGCCACCGTCACAGCATCCGTGAGCGTCCGGGCGGTGAACCCCTCGCCCTCGGTGTCAGCGATCTTCTGGGCCAGTTCGGGGTTGGTTGCGAGGTAGTCGGACAGGAACGTCTGCGGGTCCGGTAGGTCCGCAGAGGCGGGCAGACGTTCGACCACCTCGGTGGCCACGCCATCCGAGCGCGAGAAGTTGATCTCCTTCGACGACCACGACGGGTCCGTGCCGCGGAGGCCGATGCCGTAGATCCACCAGATGATCCCCATGGAGAACATCCAGCCCATGAGGCCGGCCGCAGCGATCAGGAATCCGTTGCGGACACCGGTGTTGGTGGCGAGCAGCAGGTACACCGATCCGCACAGCACCACCACGCCCACCGCCACGACGAGGGCCCCGCGGATGTTGGGATCGAAGCTGATTGCGGAGAAGAACAGTGTCATCGGGTTCCTGATGGGCTAGCAGTCGTCACTCGCTCGCAGGCGGGCGAACGACGTCGATGAACGACGGGGATTCGGCGGTTCCGGCGACGGGCGACTTCACCGTCGAGTCGTTGGAGAGGTTGCGCTCGTAGGTCACGATCGCCCAGACCTGTTCGGGGGCGAGTTGTCCTTCCTTGCCCAGGTCCGGGATGCCCTTGTCGGCCTGACCCGAGTTTCGGTTGACGCCAAATCCGGGCATCTGCGGATTGCCCTGCCTGCGGGAGAAGTAGAGCTTGCCCGAATCCATACCCTTCCAGATGAGGTCGAAGTGCTGCTCCTCGGTGGCATCAACCTCCACACCGATCAGGCTCGGGCCGAACGATCCGTACTGCAGGCGCTCGAACGGCTCCCAGCCCTTCCCGTAACTCGTACCGGCGACGTGACAGCGGGCGCAGGAGTACGACCCGGCGGCGAGTTCCTGGTTGTTGAACAGGATCTCGCCGAGCTTGATCTCATCGCCGCGCGAGAGACGGTTGGCGTTGACCGGCTCCACGTCGCCCTTCGGGGCGACGTCCTCATTGGACTTGCGGACCTGCATCATGCGTTCGTAGAGGCCCGGGTCGATGCCCTTGACGAACTCGTCGACCTCGAAACGCATCTCCTCGACCGGCAGCTGCACTGTCCACAGGTAGGAAATGATCTCGTCGATCTGCTGGGTCGTGAGCGGACCACCGCCGGGAGCACCCCACGCCGCCATGGGCGACCCCGGCCGGCCGTAGTTGAGGATGTAGCGCACCTGATCCTCATCGAAGCGATACAACACATTGTTGAGCGCCGGGGCGATCCAGTTGACCTGCGCCACGAAACTGCCGCTCTGGTCGTTGATCACGAAGTTGGCGAGCCCGCCGACACCGGCGCCGCCGTGACAGTTCACGCACTGGGCGCCGTTCTCGTAGATGTCGAGACCACGCCGGACGAACGTCTCGTCGAAGGTCTCGACCGCTCCGTCCATCCGGCCGGGCTCACCCAACCAGTAGAGCGGGAGACCCACGGCGATGAGGGCCAGCAGGCCGAGGGCGGAGAACAGCGCCACGTTCAGGCGCTTGCCCTCGAGTTCCTCGTCCGGCGTCCCGGGCTTGCGGTTGGCAGCCAACTCGATCTCGGAGCCGATCTCTGCCCGACTGGCCCGAAGGTTGACGAAGTACCACAGGAGGAACCCGATGACGACGAGTACGAGAATGACGAAACCGATCGCACGTTGGGTGGTGGCGAGGACGATCACGTGTGGGAGTTTCCTTCCGCAGGGTCAGTCAGGTCGAATCGGATCAGCCGCTGTGCCCACCGGAGGCGGCACCGATGCAGTTCGGGCCCTCGGCCTCCTGGCCGGTGGTGTTGGTCCCGATGGGCGGGCCCTGGATCACCTGTCCGGTGTTGACGGTGAGCACGCCACCGTTGACCTCGGTGGCGAAGTTGTCCATGCCCCGAGGAGCCGGGCCGCCCTTCTTCTCGCCGGCCTGGTTGTACTGAGAACCGTGGCACGGGCACTCGAACCACTGGGAACTCTTGCAGTCCGGCACCCGGCAACCGAGGTGCGGGCACTTCTGGTAGAGCACGGCGATTCCGGCCTTGAGCGAGTTGAGCACGGCCGGTGAGTAGACCTGCTCGGCCTTGGCGAGGGCAGACGAGGGGTAGTTGGTGAGCCACATGCGGCCCTCGGGCTTGTAGAGGAAGCCCCCGCTCCGTTCGATCTCGGACTTGAGGTCGGAGACCGAACCCACCTTGATCTTGGACCCGAAGCCGCCACTGCTCGACGGCCACAGGAATCCGACGATCGCCACGCCGAACACGGTGAGCCCCAGACCGAAGAGCGCAAAAACACCTCGGTTGAGGAACTGACGTCGGGTCACGCCGTAGGTCTCCGGGTCGGGCGGCACGAACACCGCGGGCGGTGACGGCTCGTCGATCACTGCGACGTCGCCACCGACCCGGGCGAGGGCTGCGCTGCGCTCCACCTCGGCTCCGGTCGCCGGTGCGTCGACGACGGCGGACATCTCGGCCTTCCGGGCGGACTTGTCTCGCTGCCTGGTCTCACGAGCCAGCGATCCGACGGCGCTGTCGACGTCACGTCTGCGGATGGCACCGGCGAGCGCCACCGCAGCGAGGACCACGACGACCAGGACGGACAGGACGATGAAGAAACCGTTCACGATGCAATCACCTCACAACTCGAAGAAGAGACCGTCCACCCAGGGCAGGGTGAAGTTGAATCCGGGACCGCGGAAGAACGATCCGATGATGACGAGGACCGCCCAGAACATGAGGAACAGCGTCATGAGGGAGATGGCGAACTTCCGGTCCTCGGGTTTGTTGGACGAGTTCTTGTCCATGTAGGGCGCCAGGATGAGCAGGAAGATCCCCATTCCCGGGATGGTCACGCCAGCGACCATCGGGTGGAACATGGTCAACAGCTCCTGGAGTCCGAGGAAGTACCACGGCGCCTTGGACGGGTTGGGCGTCTTGTTGAAGTCGGCCAACTCGAGCAGTGGGGCGTTGACGAACCACGAGAAGAACAACAGGAACACCGAACACGCCAGAGCGGCCACGAACTCACCCACGATCAGGTGGGGCCAGACGTGCACCTTGTCCTGCGGCTTGGCCTTGACGTCCTGGATCGAACCGGCTTTCACGACGGTCAGCAACCGCTGCGTGTGACCGCCCGGACCGGCTGCGAGCGGTGGGCCGCCGGCGGCCACCACTGCACCTCCGGTGGTGGTGGTCGCCACGGCGGTGGCGACGCCGCCGCCGGACTCAGCAGCACCGTCACCGTCGCCACCAGCCTTGCGGGCCTTGGCCGACTTGGATCGTTCGAGCAGGTGCGCCGGGATGCGGCTGTCTCCGCCACCCGAGGCGGCGGCTTCTGCCGGGGCACCCTCGGCCGGGGTCTCGCCCGACGCCTCGGGTTGAGTGGCGGCCTTGTCCCGGGCCGCCTTGGCTCGCTTCAGGAGGTGTTCTGGAACTTCGGTCATCTGTTCGCTCCAGGTTCGGATGGATGGATCGGGTGTCTCAAGTGTTCGTGTGGTCGGACCGGCGAATCAGAGCGGCCCGGAGATGCCGCCGTCCTTGCGGACCCGCCAGAAGTGGATGGCCATGAAGATGACGGTGATGAACGGGAAGAACAGGACGTGGAGTACGTACCATCGCAGCAGCGTGTCGGTTCCGATCTCGGCGCCGCCGAGCAGCACGAATCTCACCTGATTCCCGAACACCGGCGTGTAGCCCATCATGTTGGTGCCCACGGTCACCGCCCAGAGCGCCAACTGGTCCCATGGCAGCAGGTAACCGGTGAAGGACAACAACAGGGTGAGGGTGAGGAGCACCACACCGATCACCCAGTTGAACTCTCGTGGTGCCTTGTACGCACCGTGGTAGAAGACGCGTGCCATGTGGAGGAACACGGTCAGCACCATGAGGTGCGCGCCCCATCGGTGCATGTTTCGTACGAGTAGACCGAAGGTGACCGAGGTCTGGAGCGTGTAGATGTCGTCCCAGGCCTGGGCGGCGGTTGGTCGGTAGAAGAACATCAAGAAGATGCCGGTCACCGTCAACACGATGAACACGAAGAAGCTCAGCCCACCGAGACAGAGCGTGTAGCTGACCTTGACGGCGTGTCGCTTCACCTTCACCGGGTGCAGGTGGTACAGGACGCTGTTCATGATCACGTAGGACCGGTTCCGGGGACTGTCGGAGTAGCCCTTCCGGAAGATCGAGCCGGGTCGGAAGATGGAGTTCCAGGCCTGCGAGCCCTGCACCGAGTCGGTGACCTGGCTGATCTTGTCCTGGATCTTCGTCTTCGGCGAGCCCTGCATGGTCTTGGCCACGTGTCGCTCCTGTTCGTGTCGTCGGGGTGGTTGTCTCAGGATGGCTCAGCCGAGGCGCATGCCGTAGCCGTAGCCGTGGGTCGAGGTGCGCTGGTGGAGATCGCCGGCAGCGGCGGGATCTCCGACCTTTCCGAGGATGATCACGCCGGTCGGGCAGCGATCCACACAGAGAGCGCAGCGGGTGCACACGTCGTCGTCGATCAGGAACACCACGTGGTCGGACGGGTCCGTGCCGGGACGGTCGACACCCACGGCGTCGTCGATCGCATCGGTGGTGACCATGTGGATGCACTTCCACGGGCAGATGTCGACGCATCCCTCACACATGATGCATTCGGACTGGTCGATGTGGATGAACTGCTTGGGCTTGACCGCCTTGGCGAGATAGTCGGCGTCGACCTCTTGGAGGACGTAGTCGTCGACGAACTCCGGCATCGGCGGGTTGGCGTCAGTGGTGGTCACGGCCTGGCTCCTCCCCTGCTCGTCTCAGTGGTGCAGTTGCGCTCGGATGGTGTGCTCACGACGATCACCCGGCCCGCTTCATGAGTGGGCGACCGTAGGTCGACGTCGGTTCGATGGCTGCGAGTTTCTCGGCGCGCACGCCACGGTTCTGCCACCACGCCCACATCCACATCTGGCCGCCGAGGAACACGACGTAGATGAGCGTGGCGATGATGTCCCGCACCACCTGGGCGGAGACCTGCACGGGGAACACCTCGAGCAGCGAACCGCCGGGTCCGAGCCAGATGGTGTCCGGGCGCCAGTTCAACTCGGAGTCGGCCCAGGTGAGCCAATGGTGAGGAACCACGCCGTAGATCCAGAAGAGCACGAAGAAGATATAGGTGCCACCGAGGATGGCCTCGCCCCACGTCAGCGTGGTACCGACCGGACGGCGCTTGGCGTACGGGAAGATCGGCGCCACCATGATCACTGTCAGCAGCAGCGATGTCAGGAACGCAACCACATTCGGCCTCCGCTCGTGAAAGTTCTCACAATGTACCTCTCCGACGGTGTCCGGAGGGATCGTCGGCGTGCCTTTGGTCTACCACCCGACGGGGCTCACTGGCACATCCGCAGCCCAGTTCGTGCCCTCGCTGTGACACCCGACCGAAGCGTGATCGGGACCCTCGTCGCTTGTCCTCGACCCACGCCGACGGCGTAGAGTGGGCAGGTTCATCCCGTCGTCCCCCATCCGCCGCGGAGGCAGCGTTGAGCGAAGTACCCGAACACCTGTTGGCCCGGAGTCGCGCTCGGCGCGCCGCCCTCTCCGGCGACGGCGGTGATGCCACACCGGTCCCCGAGGCGGCCTCGGCAGCACCGGTTGCAGCGACGGAGAGTTCGGCCCCGGCACCAACGGCTGCCGCTGCTCCAGCCGTGGTGACTCCTGCTGCGGTGGAGCCCACGCCTCCATGGGTCGATGCGGCCAAGCAACGGAAGAAGATCCCCTACTGGGCCGTCCCGGTACTGGCCCTGTTGCCGTTCTGGGCCGTGCTGTACGCCCTCACGCTGGATCCGCCCACCCCCAAGGACTCCCCCGTGACACTCGGTGATGAGGTCTACGCCGGCAAGGGTTGCGCTGGTTGCCACGGCGCCGGAGGCGGCGGCAACGGGAACATCCCCGCGCTGATCGGCGACACCGCCGTGACCAAGGTCTGGCCCACGCCCGCAAAGCAGGTCGCCTGGATCGCCCTCGGCTCCGATGGCTGGAGGAAAGCCGGTCAGACCACCTGGGAGAACGGCACGCCGTTCAAGGGAGGCATGCCGGCGTTCGAAGCGTCCCTCGACCCCGAGGAGATCATGGCGGTGACGCTCCACGAACGACTGTTCAACGGCGAGGCGTTCGAGGCGGAGAAGTGGTCCAAGGACTTCGCCGCCACCATGGAGGAGTTCCTGCCCGATCAGGCAGCGGAGTACGAGAAGGTGCTCGAGGAGTGGACAGCGGAGCCCCCGGTCTGAGCGAATCGACCGACCAACCGGAGGACACCCACCCGCAACCACAGAGCCGGGTTGCGGTTCCATCACCCGGTCGACTCGCAGTTCTCGGTCTGCTGCTGATCGGTCTGCTCATCGGCGGGTGTCTCGTGATCACGGGCGGAGGATCCGACGAGCCCGGTCCGAACACGGTGCCGAGTCGTCCGACTCCGACACTCGCACTGAGCGACCTCTCGCTCGCCGGTGTCGAGTCGTTCAGCGGCGTCGACGTGCCCGACGGGGCACAGGACTTCCTCACCGCCCGGCTCGACGGTGACCGCCAACTCGACGTGACCTTTACGATCGACACAGACCAGGCCGGTGCGCTGGTGTCGGGGTCGGGTCTGCCGCCGCTCGCCGAGGGTGCCCGACCCATCCTCCACTCCTCTCCCCTGTGGAAGCTGAACCCCGGAACTCCGATCAGCGGCTCCGCAGATGTGCGCAACGGGATCAACCGGGCGCTCGAGGTGACACCCGAGGGTGAGCGGCTGCGAGTCCGCCTGACTCTCCAGGCAGTCTGAATCGAGCCGGACTCCGCTCGGCAGTCCAGACCTCAGCGCAGCTTCGCAGCAGACCTGTCGGAATCCCCGTCGGGGTCGCCGTCGGGATCAGGCTCCTCGCCCGAATGGCGGTGGCGACGAAGTCGATCGAGGAGCCCGGTGCCCTCGGGCCGTGGCGCCGGGTCGATCCCACGGAGATGCTGCACAACGGCTTTGACCGCACCCGCGATGGGCACGGCGAAGAGAGCGCCGGGAATGCTCGCCACGGTCAGACCGACGATCGTCGCCAGCATGGTCGTCGGTGCCGAGAGGCTGACCGCCCGGCCGACGATCAGCGGCTGCAGGGCATGGTTGGTGACCAGCATGATCACGAGGAACGACAGACACATGATGATCGCTGGGACCAACCCGGCGGTCAGGCTCACCAGCGCCACCAGGGCGAACCCCAACAGGCCACCGATCTGGGGGATGAGCGACGTGACGGCGGCCCACAGCCCGAGCACCGGAGCGAGCGGCACCCGGGCGACGAGTGCGCTGATCGTCACCCACACGCCGTTGATGAGTGCGATCAACAGGCTCCCGGCGAAGTACCGGGCGATGACCTCGTAGACGATGCGGCCGAAGGAGTCGAGTCGCTGGCGGTGGTTCGCCGGGACGGCCTGTCGGACGATTCCAATCAGCCGGGGGCCGTCGAAGAGCACCCCACCGATGAGCACCAGCAACAACACGACCACGCCCAGACCGAGACCGAATCCCTCGGCGACCGCAGAGAGGTTGGCGTCCGTCGCCTGGATCTTCTTGGGGATCGAGTCGATGAACTCGCTCACCTGCGACGGGGCATCGGCGTTGCGCAACCACCCGCCCACGAGCGGTAGATCCGTCATCGACTCGGCTGTCCGTGGAAGATCGACGCTCAAGGCCCGGGTCTGCCGGACGAGTTCCGGGCCGGCGAAGGCGGCGAAGAGCCCAACGGCGAGAAACGCAACAGCAGCGACGATTCCTACCGCCCACCCCCGGCTCGGCCAGCCAGTCCGTTCACCACGACGTTCCAGTGTGGTCACGATCGGGTCGAGCGCCAGCGCAACGAACGTGGCGACGACCACGAGCAGCACCACAGGCGTGGCGATGCCCAGCACCGTCACGACGAACCCGAGGGCAACGAGTGCCACGAGCATCCAGACCACGCTGCGCCAGTCGAGGTCGACGACGATCACAGGGGATCGATCCCACTCAGGGGGCACACGGCGACTCTAGGCTCACCTCATCGCCGATCAGCGGAACGACACGCCGGAACGACGGAGCGAGGACGGATCCGAAGGCCCGCTCACGACCGGGCCCGGAACCTCCACGGGACTCGGGACCGCCATCGGCACCCTCACCGCAGCCGGGACCGACAGCGAGCCTGCCACCGACCATCCGGTCCTGCGCCTCAGCGTCAGCTCCATCGTCCGTGCGGTCCTGATCGTCGCCGTCGCCCTCGCCATCGGGGCGGTGGCCCTGCGGGCGGTCCATCCACTGGTCTCGTTCCTCGAAGCCGCGGTGGTCGCTGCGCTCGCCCGACCTGCGGTCCTCCGGCTCGGTCGCCGGATCCCCGAATGGTTTGCAGTCCTCGTCATCACCGCACTCGCAGTGGGGGCCGTCGTCGGACTCGCTGCGGTCGGCTTCTCCGAGGTCCACTCAGAGAGCGTCCGTCTGGTCGAACAGGCGCCGCGTGCTGCGGAGGACCTCGAGAACTCCGAACCACTCGGACCGATCCTCGCCGACCTTCGATTCTCCGAACAGGTCCGCCAGACCACTGCGGCGATCGCCCGGACGTTCGATCTGGGCGGCGCCGACCTTCCCGGTCTGGCCTCCGCGGTGGGTGGTCGGCTGTCCTCGGCGTTCATCGTGTGGGTGCTCGCCGTGATGATGGTCTTCGTCGGTCCGGCCATGGTGGCCGGCACCGTTGGACTCATGCCGGCCAACGGACAGGAGCGGGCCAGCGAGGTGCTCGCAGCCGCCCACCGCTCGACGCTCATCTACCTCGGTCTCACGACGCTGCGAGCGCTCGCCGTCGGCGCTGCGGCGTTCGTCCTCGCCGAAGTGCTGCAACTCGACCTCGCTGCAGTGCTGGCAGTGGTCGCTGGGATGACATCGTTCGTGCCACGCGTCGGGATCGTGCTGGGGTTCATCCCGCTGATCACCGTTGCGGCCCTGGAGGGTGGGGCAGCAGTTGCCGCCGCGACGATCGCCGCAGTCGGACTGCAGGCTGCTGATTCGATGATCGTCCAACCGAGGATCAACCAGCGGTCGGTGCGGGTCGGAGTCCTCGTCACGGTGGTGTCGATCGCGCTCGGGGCGAGTCTCTACGGCATGGTCGGCGTGTTCATCGGGTTGTTCATCGGGTGCCTCGTCGTCGCAGTGATCACCCACGCCGGCGATGCTGCTCCAGACGATCACGCTGTGCCCGACGCCGGGCCCGAGCCGAAGAACTGACGCTCCAGCAGGCGAACCGCTCAGGGAGAGTCGGCGGTCGGACCCGGCCGGCGACGAACTCCGACCCGACTCGCCGACGCAGCCAGATGCGACGCCATCGTGTTGATCACCGACACCGGCGCAGCGCCCGAGGCCACGCCGTCGAGGACCGACTCGAGATCCTCGTCGACGTCGGCGAGCCAGGCGCGGCGAGCCACCGCCACCCCGGCGCCACCGGCGACCGCCACGGGCACCCCGAGCCACGCCCACGGCACGAACTCCACCGCAGCGACCGCCGAGGTCAGCACTCCTGAGGTGGCCACGGTCGCCGCACCGACTGCCGCTGTGACCCGACTCGCCGAGGTGTCGACCCGGAGCACCACGAGCGTCCGGTCGGCGGCGACCGCAGCAACAGCGACCTCGAGACGGCGGACACGGGCGAGCCGCTCGCTTCCGCGGGCCGCTCGGATCGTCCGCTGCGCCACCGCCACGGGATCGGACCGTCTCGAGTAGACCGCACGACCGGTGTCGCGTCGTCGACGACGGAGAATCCGGCCGTGACGCATCCACCCGTCGATCCGGTCGAGCACCTCCTCAGGCGACCCTCGGACCACCCGGGCGACAGCGACCTGATCAGGTCCGAGGATGCGGTCTGCGGGTCGTTCATCACAATCGAGCAGACCGAGTTGCTCCTCGGCGAACGCCCGGTGGACCCCTTCGGTCGGGAGATCGAGTTCCTCGGCGGCAGCGAGGAGCGACCCGAGGTCGATCCCGTCGTGGCGTCCTGCGGTCCGTTCGCTCAACGCAATTGCCCGGCGCAGCACCCGCTCTGCGGCATCGCGATCCAGGTCGGGCCGCTCCGATCGGCCGGCCGAGCCTCCAGGACGGGCCCCGTGCGCCGTTCCGGACGCCGCCCCGGACGTGGATCGTGACCCCGTGCCGGGCTGACCCGGCGGCTGAGCCGCTGCGGTGTTCCCACCGGCGGACCCGGCTCTGCACTGCGACGGCGGCGGATCAACCGCAGACGATCCACCAGCACCCATAGGATCAGCCTAGAGAATCAGGTCCCCGGCGTGGGCTCGGCCGCAACCGACTCAAGCGGACCGTGCCAGCTCCGTCGCCACCTCGTGGGCGACCCCGACGACCTGCTCGAGGTGTGCATCGGTGTGAGCGAGCGACGGGAACATGATCTCGTACGGACCCGGGGCCAAGGCCACTCCCCGATCGAGCATCCCGTGGAAGAACGCCGGATACCGACCGATGGCCACCGACTCAGACGCCGAGTCGAAGTCGATCGGGGCCTCGCTCCCGAAGAAGATCCCAACCAGCGGGCCGCAACGGGGGACGACCGCCGGGACGCCGGCAGCGTCGAACGCCAGGCGCAGCCCGGTGGCGAGCGCCTTGGCGGTCGTCTCGAGTTGCTCGTAGGCGTCGGCGTCGAGTGCCTGCATCACGGTGAGTCCCGCAGCTGTGGCGAGCGGGTTCCCCGAGAGCGTCCCCGCCTGGTACACGGGCCCGGTCGGGGCGAGCGCAGCCATCACGTCGGCGGACGCACCGAACGCCCCGACGGGCAGCCCGCCGCCGATGACCTTCCCGAAGCACCACACGTCCGGTTGAACGCCGAAACGCTCTGTCGCCCCACCCGGAGCGAGCCGGCACCCGGTGATCACCTCGTCGTACAACAACAGCGCACCGACTCGATCGCACTCGGCCCGAAGGCCCTCGAGGAAGCCCGGTACCGGCGGGACCAGACCCATGTTGGCGGCGACCGGCTCGACGCACACGACCGCCACGGACTCGTCGAGTGTCGGCACAACGTTGTACGGAGCGACGATCGTGTCGACGACAGCACCCGCCGTCACCCCGGCTGAGTCGGGCACGACGTCGGTTCCGATCACCCCCTCGGCCACGCCGGACCCGGCGGCAGCGAGCAGCGCGTCGGAGTGACCGTGGTAGTTGCCCGAGAACTTGAGGGCCCGGGATCGACCGGTGACGCCCCGGGCGAGCCGCAACGCCGACATGGCGGCCTCGGTCCCGGAACTGACGAGCCGCACCTGCTCGAGCCCGGGGTACCGGGCAGTGAGTTCCTCGGCGAGGAGCACCTCGCCCTCGGTCGGTGCGCCGTAGGTCGAGCCCCGCCCCGCCGCCTCGCGCACCGCCGAGACGACCTGCGGGTCAGCGTGGCCGAGGATCGACGCCCCGTAGCTCTGGACCATGTCGACGAGCTGCCGGCCCTCGCAGTCCCAGACGTACGGGCCCTCGGCCCGGGCGACGAAGTACGGCGTTCCGCCGACGGACCGGAACGCCCGTACCGGCGAGTTCACCCCACCCGGGATGACACGCAGTCCCCGCTCGTAGAGTTCCTCGTTGGTGCTCACTGCAGTCGTTCCGCGAGCGAGCGGGCGAAGTAGGTGAGCACGAAGTCGGCGCCGGCGCGCACCACAGCGGTGATCTGCTCGAGCGCCACGGCGTCGCCGTCGATCCACCCTCGCTCCGCCGCTGCGTGGACCATCGCATACTCACCGGAGACGTGGTAGGCGGCAAGGGGAACGTCCACCATCTGCCGGGCCCGGCTCAACACGTCGAGATAGGTGAGCGCCGGCTTCACCATGAGGGCGTCGGCGCCCTCGGCCAGGTCGAGTCGGAGTTCCTCGAGCGACTCCCGCACGTTGGCGTAGTCCTGCTGATAGGCGCGGCGATCGCCACCATCTGCGATCTCCACGTCGACAGCATCCCGGAACGGACCGTAGAGCGCCGAGGCGTACTTGGCGGCGTAGGCGAGGATCGCCACGTCGGTGGCACCGGTCCCGTCGAGCGCCCGACGGATGGCGCAGACCTGCCCGTCCATCATCCCGGAGGGTGCGCACACGTCGGCACCGGCACCGGCCTGGGCCACGGCGACCTCGGCGTAGCGCTCGAGCGTGGCGTCGTTGTCGACGCAGCCACGGTCGTCGAGGACGCCGCAGTGACCGTGATCGGTGTACTCGTCGACACAGAGATCAGCGATGAGCACGACATCGTCGGCGAACCGGTCACGCAGATCACGCAACGCCACCTGGACCACACCGTCGGGATCGGACGCACCCGAGCCGACGGCGTCCTTGCGCTCGGGCACCCCGAAGAGGATCACGGCGGGGATCCCCAGATCGACGAGTTCACCGACCTCGGCGAGCAACGATGACCGTGAGTGCTGGACGACGCCGGGCAGCGACGGAACCGGAACCGGCTCACCGATCCCCTCCCGGACAAACAATGGTGCGACGAGGTCGTCCACTCCGAGACGGGTCTCGGCGACCAGGCGACGTAACGCCGGCGTGCGCCGCAGGCGACGGGGACGACGAACCGGGAGATCCACGGGGTTGAGCCTACGGCCCGTTGCCATCGGCGAGCCCAGCGAGCAACTCGACGAGCACGGCGACGTCGAGCGCCTCACACGATGTGACCACCAGGTCCGCAGCGGAGAAGTCCATGCCCGAGGTGAGCTCACTCGGAACCGCCACCGCCGTCAGACCAGCAGCCCTGGCCGCCGCCACCCCGTGAACCGAGTCCTCGATGGCCACTGCGCCAGCAGCTGGGACGCCGAGTCGCTCGACGGCCAACCGGTACAGCGCCGGATCGGGTTTGGTGCGGCGCACCTCATCGCCGCTGCACACCGTCACGAAACGGTCGATGAGGTTGCGCTCGCTCAGGTGTGCCACCACCCAGTCAGCAGGCGACGACGACGCCACGGCAATGGGGATGCCCGCTGCGGCGAGTCCGTCCATCAGTTCGATCACACCTGGGAGCGGCTCGAGGCCACGGGCGCACTGCCAGTTCGCGAGCCGACGCCGAGGAACGAGTTCGGCGCGATCGATGGTGTGGCCGAGCTTCGCCTCCAGGATGTCGGCCCAGTGCGGATGATCGGTCGTGCCGATGAACGTCCTCCACAACTCGAGCGGGAGCTCGACGCCACGGTCGGCGAAGATCGCCGCCGTCGTGGAGTACTCGCAGAGCTCCGTGTCGAGAACGAGCCCGTCGAAGTCGAACACGACCGCACGCAGTTCGCTCACCTCTTCGCCGCCCAGTCACACAAGGCGTCCACGAGACCCTCGATCGTGTGGCGCTCCGCCTCGACATCGACCGACACCCCGTGGCCGACAGCGGTGGCCGCAGTGATCGGACCGATGCACGCCACCACGGGCGGGACCGACTCGATTCCGAACGCCGCAACGAACCGGTCGACGGTGGAGGAACTCGTGAAGGTCACCACGTCGGCAGAGCGGACGGCATCGAGCACCGCCGGGTCGTGCTCGGCGGCGACCGTCCGGTAGGCGGGCACCACATCGACGTCCCAACCCGCCGCCCGCAGTCCGTCGGGAAGGACGTCACGGGCCTCGGCCGCACGGGCGAGGAGGATCCGTCCGCCACCGGCCGGCGGAGCGGGGAAGGCCTCGAGCAGCGACTCCGCCACGAATCGTTCGGGGACGAGATCGGCGACGATCCCCCGGTCGGCCAGCACGCGGGCGGTGCCCGGTCCGATCGCCGCCACAGCGACCCCGACGAGTTGACGAGCGTCGCTGAGACGGTCCCACACCCGCTGCGCACCGTTGGGCGAGGTGAGCACGAGCCAGTCGTAGCGGCCGACGTCGGCGAGGGCCGCATCGAGCGCAGCGCCGTCGTCGAGCGGATCGGTGATCGAGATGACGGGAGCCTCGACCACAGCGGCGCCGACTCGACGGAGTTCCTGTGCCAGCTCCGACGCCTGCGAGCGCGATCGTGTGACCACGACGGTGCGGCCGAACAGCGGCCGTTGTTCGAACCAGTCGAGTGACTGTGCCGCCACCGCTCCCACCACGACGGTCGCCGGCGCATCGGGCCGCTCGTCGGCGAGCGTGGCGAGCGTGGCTCGGATCGTCCGCTGATCGGGCCGGGTCCCCCACGTCACCGCAGCAGCCGGCGTGTCCGGGGCGAGACCACCGGCGATCAGACGATCGGTGATGGTCCGGAGGTGCGTGACCCCCATGAGGATCACGATCGTGCCACCGACTCGCCCGAGCGCCTCCCAGTCGACCTGCGGTTCGGGCTTGGACGGGTCCTCGTGACCGGTGACCACGGTGACGCTCGTCGACAGGTTCCGCATGGTGACCGGGATGCCCGCAGATGCAGGCACGGCGAACGCCGCCGACACGCCGGGGATGACCTCGTACGCGACGCCGGCCGCAGCGAGCGCACCGGCCTCCTCGGCGCCCCGGGCGAACACGTACGGATCGCCTCCCTTGAGTCGCACGACCTCGAGTCCGGCCCGGCCACGGTCGACGAGCAGGTCGTTGATCTCATCCTGGGTCATGGTGGGGTGACGCGGAGACTTGCCCACGTCGACCCGCTCCGCCCGTGCGGGAACAAGGTCGAGAAGTTCAACGGGAGCCAGCCGGTCGTGGACGACCACGTCGGCGGTCGCGAGCACCTCAGCGCCACGAACGGTGATGAGACCGGGGTCCCCCGGACCGGCACCCACGAGGTACACCGTCACGCGAGCTCCCCGAGTGCCGAGCGCAGGTCGATCGCCGCCGAACGCCCCAGCGCCACCGGGTCCGTGCCGCTCAACTCCACACGGGCGATCGGGACGGGATGCGTGGGCCACTCCCCCGGTGCCAGGACCGCCCGGATCCTGAGCCCGGCGCCGTCGATACCGGCGTGCGCCCCGGCCGGTAGATCGCAGTCCCCACCGAGTTCGCACAGGAACGCCCGTTCGGCATCGACGCACCGGCGGGTGGGGCCGTGCTCGACATCGGCGAGCAGGCCGCGGGTGGTGGCGTCGTCGGCCCGGCACTCCACAGCGAGCGCACCCTGACCGACCTGGGGAACCATGTCGGTGACGCTCAGCACCTCGGACTCGTTCGCCCCGAGGCGCTCCTGCCATCCGAGCCGGTCGAGAGCGGCGACCGCCACGACGACCGCTGCCACGCCGTCACGTCCGACCTGATCGAGGCGGGTCGCCATGTTGCCGCGCAGGTCCACGAAGCGCAGGTCGCCGCGCAGATGGGCGAGTTGCACCTGCCGACGACGGGAACCCGTCGCCACGACCGCACCAGTCGGCAGGGTCGAGAGGGCACCACCGATGAGGGCGTCGCGGGCCTCGGTGCGTTCGGGGACTGCGCCGATCACGAGCTCCGGGGGTGTCAGCGCCGGGAGGTCCTTGGCGGAGTGGACCGCAACGTCGGCCCAGCCGCTGATGACCGCAGCCTGGACCTCGGTGGCAAAGACACCCTTTCCACCGAGCTCACTCAGTGGAACATCGGTGCGGCGATCACCCTCCGTCACGAGGGGGACGGTGGTGACGTCGAGGTCGGGGTGAGCGTTGCGGAGCAGACCAGCGACCAGTTCGGCCTGGATGAGCGCCAGCGGCGAGGACCGGGTGGCGATCCGCAGGGCGTGTCCCCCCACGACCCCTCAGCTCGGCTGCGCGGGGCCGCTGTGTGAATCGTCCGGGCCGGAATCGCCGTCAGCGTCGGGGGCGGCCGCAGCGGCAGGGGTCACCGAAGCGTCCGCTCCGAGGCCGAAGAGGTCCCTGACCGACTCGGCGAGGCGATCGCCGAGCGACGTGCCAGCAGTGCGCTTGAGGCTGACGGTCGGTTCGTGGAGCAGCTTGGCGAGGATCGCCCGGGTGACGCCGTCGACGAACTCGAACTGCTCCGGTGTCAGACGGTTGGCGGTGCGACCGACCTCCTCGGAACGGATCGACTCGAAGTGATCACGGAGGGCCCGCACGACCGGATCGAACTCTCGGGCCCGGGCCACTGCGGCGAAGCGCTCGACCTCCTCGGCGACGATCCGGCGCACCGCAGACACCTCACGGTGGCGTTCGGCGAGGCTCAAGTCGGTGAGCGCCGTCACGGAATGCAGATCGAGGAGGGTCACCCCGGGAAGGTCGCCGGAGGCCGGCTCCACATCACGAGGGAGCCCGATGTCCACCACCACGAGGTCCGCGCTGGCGGCGGCCCGGCTGCGCTCGATCATCTCGACGGTCACGACTGCCCGGGGGGAGCTGGTGGCCGTCACCACCACCTCGACCTCTGCGAGCAGATCCTCGAGCGCACTGAGGTTGTCCGCCCGGCACGCTGCGGGGCTCGTGCCACGGGTCGGCTCCTCGGTTTCGAGGCTGGCCACGAGAGCAGCGGCGGCGTCGACGCTCCGGTTGACCACGGTGAGGGATCGCACGTCCGCGTCGAGCAGGAACCCGCCGACCGACCGACCCATGGACCCGGCCCCGACCAGCAGGACGTCACGACCCTGCAGCGTGCCGAGCGCTTCGGCAGCGAGCACCACGGCGGCCTGTGGCACCGACGTCACACCCTGGGCAATCGCCGTCTCGGTCCGGGCCCGCTTGCCGACCTCCACTGCGTGGCGGAACAGCGAGTTCAGCTGTCGTCCGCAGATGCCCTCTTCACGGGCGACATCCCAGGCCAACCGCAGTTGCCCGAGCACCTCGTGTTCGCCCGGCACGGCTGAGTCGAGGCCGGCAGCCACCTCGAAGAGATGCCGCACGGCGTCGGCGTCGTGGTGGACGTAGAGCGCATCCGAGAAGCGCTCAGGGGGCAGGAACGTCAGGTCGGAGAAGAAGTTGCGGGCCTCGTCGAACGCTCCGTGGAACTTCTCGGCGACGAGGTAGACCTCGGTCCGGTTGCAGGTGGAGAGGATCACCGACTCGGAGATGTGCTCGGCTCCAGCGAGGGCCGAGAGCGCCTTGGGCAGGTTCGAACGATCGACGGTCATCAGCTCGAGCAGGTCGAGCGGGGCTGAGCGGTGGTTCGCTCCTACGACGACGACAGACACGCCAGCAGGCGCTCCTTCGCTTCGGCCCGAAGGCCACGACGGACGAGATCCAAAAGGATCGGGTCCAGCATGCTTCGATCTAGACCCAAGATCCAATCTACGCCGCCCGGCGCGGAACGCTCGGGCAGACCGGCACGTACCTCGGCGAGGAGTCCGGCGAGGAGGACCCGCCCGGCGGAGTCGAGCCCAGCGAGGTCGTCGACCGCCCCGGCGAGACGCTCCGCGTACCAGCGGGACAACCCCGGGACCCGATCCGGTGTGGCGACGGTCACCACGATCCCGTCCTCGACCGCCACCGCCGGGAACGCCACGTCGGTGCGGGCCGCATCGCCGGACCGGGACACGAGCGCACCCGAGGGAACCGCCGCCGCAGCAGCATCGTCGACCGTCGGGGATCCGCTCGCAGTGACGAGCAGGCGAACCTCGGCGGCATCAGCGTCTTCGAACGGGCGAGCGAACCACACGAGTCGACCCTCGGCGTGAGCAGTCTCGACGTCGTCGGTGGCCTCCGGGGCGACGACCACGACCCGGGCTCCAGCGGCAGCGAGGCGCAACGCCCGACGGGTGCCGATGGGACCGGCACCGACGACCAGACACGGCCAGCCACGGACGTCGAGGTCCAACAGCACGGGCCCGGCGACGCTCAGGCGGTCGCCGATTCCTCCAGCGCATCTGTGGCCACACCGACCGCTGCGCCAGCCAGCGATTCGACCTCATCGTCGGTCGGCGACACCGCATCAGCCGGTGTGGCGTCGCGACGGCCCTCGTGGAACGCCAGGATCTGCAGCTCCACCGCCAGGTCGACGTTGCGGACACCGACGTCGTCGGGAACGTCGATGACCGTCGGAGCGAAGTTGAGGAGCGAACGCACCCCGCTGGCCACCAGCCGATCGGCGGCATCCTGGGCAGCTCCCGGAGGAACTGCGATCACCCCGATCAGCACCACGTGGTCGGCCACGATCCGGTCGAGGTCGTTCTGGTGGGCCACCACGAGCGAGGCGATCCGTTGACCGATGCGCTGCGGGTCGATGTCGACCACTCCGACCACCTCGAAGCCACGCTCGGCGAAGCCGCCGAACGCTGCGAGTGCAGAACCCAGGTTGCCCGCTCCGACGATCACACACGGCCAGCTCGACGTGAGGCCGAGTTCCCGTCGGAGATCCACGATCAGATCGGCGACGTGGTAGCCCACTCCCCGGGTTCCGTAGGTCCCGAACAACGACAGGTCCTTGCGAACCATGGCGGCGTTCACTCCGGCGAGCTCGGCGAGCTGTTCGGAGGACACCGTCTCCCGGCCCCTGGCGTCGAGGTCGAGGAGGCACCGGTGATAGACGGGCAGACGAGCTACAGCAGCATCAGGAACTGCCCGGCGCGGACCGTCGCTCACCATCGCCTGACGGTAACGCGACTCCCTCCACACCGTCGAAACCCACCCGACTACCCCCGACTACCCCCGACTACCCACCCCTGCGAACTTGTACCGCTCATGCGTCTGAAACGAACCAAACGTACAAGATCGAACTTGTACCGCTCATGCGTCTGAAACGAACCACACGTACAAGATCGAACTTGTACCGCCAGACCACCGACCCGCACCTCCGTACAAGATCGAACTTGTACCGCTCATGCGTC
>Ga0194132_10002570_pt1 | contig 33671 bp, 24 predicted proteins | sample TA2KigOf80mmetaG_FD_148612 | JGI IMG/M metagenome (GOLD analysis project Ga0194132, IMG submission 148612) | Freshwater microbial communities from Lake Tanganyika, Tanzania - TA2015054 Kigoma Offshore 80m | ecosystem: Environmental > Aquatic > Freshwater > Lake | place: Tanzania: Lake... | reverse complement strand
GTCTATTCCGATTGCTGGAAGGGCTACAACGTGCTCGACGTATCCGACTTCAAGCACTTCCGGATCAATCACTCCGAGCTCTTCGCTGATCGGCAGAATCACATCAACGGCATCGAGAACTTCTGGAACCAGGCCAAGCGCCACATGCGCAAGTTCAACGGTGTCCCGAAGGCCCATTTCGGGCTATTCTTGAAAGAGTGCGAGTGGCGCTTCAACACCAGTGACCCATCCAAGCAACTAACCCAGATCAAACAATGGGTTAAGCGTCATCTCAGGTAGTTATCTGGGACAGCCCCTTACGATCAACGCCACGGCCGAGGTTCTGACCGTCGGCCAGGATCTTACGGCCAAGTGGGTGACAATGAGCGGTGCCGAAGCGCGCTGGCTCAAACGCTATATGTTGCGGCATGGCCCTGGGTACAACCCCAATACGACGGAGCCGGCGCCCTATGAGGAGCCGGAAGCCGAGGGCGCGGGAGCGGCGAAGGGAGCCGAGTCGAAGCCGGCGAACGCTGCCGCGAAGGCCAAGAAATAGCCCCCTCTGCGCAACTACGCCGTAGGCTTAGTTGTTGAAAATCCTTGATCGGATGGCCTTGTCGTCGTAGCAGACGGGCCGGTGGGGAAGCGGTCCGGGGAGGCCCGGACGGACGGAGTCCGCGGAAAGAAAAGGACGCCGCGTCCGGGACTGTGCCGCCTTTCCGCCTTAGTCGGTCCTAATTTTCGTCGCCAAGGTCGATCATCTTCGTGGCCGTCATCAACGGGCCGTGCGCGCCAAAGGAGCGCCCATGCCCCAGGGAGCCACGACGGAATGGGGCAGTCAGAGGGGCGGTATGGTGAGCTTGAGCAAGTCGGCGGAGATGCATCGGGCATGAGCGCCTCCGTTCTGGTCACCGGTGGTGCCGGCTATATCGGCAGCCATGCCTGCAAAGCGCTCGCTCGCGCCGGCTTCCGCCCCATCGCCTATGACAATCTGGTTTACGGCCACGCCGAGGCGGTCAAATGGGGGCCGCTGGTCGATGGCGACATTGCCGACGGCCCTCGGCTCCGCGCCGTCTTGAGCGCCGAGCGCGTCGTCGCGGTCATGCACTTTGCCGCCTATGCCTATGTCGGCGAGTCGATGAGCGATCCGGCTCGCTACTTCCGCAACAACGTCTCCGGCACTTTCTCGCTGCTGGACGCGATGCGCGATGTCGGCGTCGGGCGCATGGTCTTCTCGTCGACCTGCGCCACCTACGGCATTCCGGGCGAGGTTCCGATCTCCGAAAGCGCGCCGCAGTGCCCGGTCAACCCTTACGGCGAATCGAAGCTGATGATCGAGCGCGTGCTCGACTGGTACGACCGCGCCTACCAGACCAAGTCGGTCTGCCTCCGCTACTTCAACGCCGCCGGCGCCGATCTCGACGGCGAGATCGGCGAGGACCACGATCCCGAGACGCATCTGATCCCGCTCGCGATCAAGGCCGCGCTCGGCCGGGCGCCTGCGCTCAACGTCTTCGGCACTGACTACCCGACGCCGGACGGCACCGCGATCCGCGATTTCATCCATGTCGAGGATCTGGCCGAGGCGCATGTGCAGGCGCTGCGCTATCTCCTGCACGGCGGCGCCTCGCTCAAGCTCAACCTCGGCACCGGCACCGGCCGCACCGTTCGCGAAGTGATCCATGCGGTCGAGCAGGCGACCGGCCGGCCGGTCCCTGTGATCGAGGCGCCGCGCCGCGCCGGCGATCCGCCGGCGCTGGTCGCCGATGCGAGCCTCGCCCGGATGAAGCTCGACTGGATGCCGTCTCGTTCCGATCTCGCGACCATCGTCGGCTCCGCGCTCCGCTGGCATCAGCGGCCCGAGGACCGGCCGCTCGCCGCCGCCGCGGTCTGATCTCTCCGCAAGGATAGCCCTCGATGTCCGTCGTCATGGCCGAGCCGGCGTCGCAGGCGGCACCGGCCGGCGTCGACAAGCCCCAGGGCACGCGCAGCTCGCGCATCGTCGCCCATGGCAAGTTCTTCTTCCGCGGCGAGCAGAAGCACTTTCTCAAGGGCGTGACCTACGGGCCCTTCGGCCCCGGCACGCACGGCGCGCAGCTTCCCGAGAAGGACGTCATCAGGCGCGACCTTGCGCTGATGGGAGAGCTCGGCTGCAACATGGTGCGCGTCTTCACCGTGCCGCCGCGCTGGTTCCTCGACCTGGCGGGCGAGGCCGATGTCGGGGTGATGATCGGCGTCCCCTGGACGCAGCACGTCACCTTCCTCGACTCGCGCGCCGAGAAGAATCGCATCCGCCAGGCGATCCGCGAAGGCGTCCGCGTCAATGCCGGCCATCCCGCGGCGATCGCGCATCTGGTCGGCAACGAGATCTCGCCGGATATCGTGCGCTGGCACGGCGCCGAGAAGGTCAGCGGCTTCCTCGAGGAACTCTACGACATCGCCAAGGAGGTCGATCCGGACGGGCTCGTCTCCTACGCCAACTATCCGTCGACCGAGTATCTCAACCTCGACTTCTTCGACTTCCTCTCCTTCAACGTCTATCTCCATCGCGAGAAGGACTTCCGCGCCTATCTGATGCGGCTGCACAACCTCGCGGTCCAGAAGCCGGTGGTGCTGACCGAGTTTGGCATGGACTCGATGCGCGAAGGGCTGGAAGCGCAGGCGGGGACGCTGGAGTGGCAGGTGCGGGCCGCCTACGACATGGGCGTCGCCGGCACCTCGATCTTCGCCTGGACTGACGAGTGGTTCACCGGCGGCTACCTGATCGAGAACTGGGCCTTCGGCCTGGTCGATCGCGAGCGCAAGCCGAAGCCCTCGTTCCCCGCCGTGCGCAAGGTCTATCACGAGACCCTGCCGCCGAGGCTGCCCTCCTATCCCAAGGTTTCGGTCGTGGTCTGCGCCTACAACGCCGAGCACACCATGGACCCGTGCCTGGAGTCGCTGAAGAAGCTGACCTACCCGAACTATGAGGTCGTCGTCGTCAACGACGGCTCCAAGGACCGCACGCTCGAGATCACCGAGCGGCACGGCTACACCAGGATCGTCAGCCAGGAGAACAAGGGCCTCTCGGTCGCGCGCAATGTCGGGCTCCAGCATTCGAGCGGCGAGATCATCGCCTATACCGATTCCGACTGCGTCGCCGATCCCGACTGGCTCACCTACATGGTCGCCAAGATGCTGTCGGCCGATCTCTCGGCCTGCGGCGGTCCCAACTTCCCGCCGCCCGAGGACTCGCTGGTCCCGTCCGCCGTTGCGGTTTCTCCCGGCGGTCCCACGCATGTCCTCGTTTCCGACGACGAGGCCGAGCACATCGCCGGCTGCAACATGGCCTTCCGCCGCGAGGCGCTGGAGAAGATCGGCGGCTTCGATCCGATCTTCCGCGCCGCCGGCGACGACGTCGATCTCTGCTGGCGCCTGCAATTCGCCGGCTACAAGATCGGCTTCAGCCCGGCGGCGACCGTCTGGCACTTTCGCCGCAACACGGTCGAGGCCTATTTCGGCCAGCAGCGGGGATACGGCAAGGCCGAGGCGATGGTCTATGCCAAGCATCCGTTCCGCTTCAACCTGTTCGGCCAGGCGAAGTGGCTCGGCCGCATCTATGGCGACCTCTCGGCCTCGATGCTGCTCTCCTCCAAGCCGATCATCTATTCCGGCGTCTTCGGCCGCGGCCTTTTCCAGACGCTCTACGAGCCGCCATCGTCGATCGCGGCCTTCCTGCCGCTGACCTTCGAATGGGGCCTCGTCGCCTGGCCGCTGGCGCTCGCGGGCGCCGTCATCGGCGGGCATATGTGGATTGCGGTCCTGCCGCTGCTGCTCTCCTTCGCCATCGCCATCGCCGGCGCGATGCGCGCGCCGGTCGATCCGCGCTTCACCGGCCTTCGCGCTCGCGCGCTTATCGCCTTCCTGATCTATGCCGGACCCTTTGCCCGCGGCTGGGAGCGCATCAAGTGGCGGGTGAAGGGCCTGACCGAGGTCGACCCGATCCAGTACGAGCCGGTGAGCCAGAACCCGGAGATCAGGCCGGCGCAGCGCGCCTTCCATCTCTCCTACTGGAACGAGAAGGGCATCGAGAAGGAGGCCCTGCTTCAGGGCGTCCATGACTTCCTGGTGCCGCGAAAATACTTCGTCATCGTCGACGAGGGCTGGAGCGACTGGGACCTCAAGGTCAGCCGCGGCCTGTGGTCGCGTGCCGAGCTCAAGGCCGTCGGCGAGAATCACGGCGATCCGAAGCGCCTGATCCGGCTTCGCGTCGCGCTCCGGCTTTCGCGGCTGTCGACGCTCGTGCTCCGGATCTATGGCGGTCTTACCTTGCTCGCGCTGTTCTTTGGCATGCCGTCGGCGGCGGTTGCCGTGCTGGCGGTCGGCGCGATCAACACCGGCGTCATCGCTTTCGAGACCTTCCGCCTGGGACGCGTGCTGCACCGGGTGACGGAGATCGTCGCGGGCCGGATCGGCTTGACCGCCGCACGCGGCTCCCGCGCGCCCTGACGCACCCCGGAGCGCTTCGATGAGCGGGGTGTTTCGCAAGGTCCTGCCTTACCTCAGGCCCTATCTCGCGATCTTCGGATTCTGCCTTCTGCTCGTGCTGGCCTTGAGCGCCTTCGAGCTGGTGAAGCCCTGGCCGCTGCAGATGGTGGTCGACAACGTCCTCGCCTCGAAGCCGCTGACGCTGCCGGGCCTGGCGGACCTGCCGAGCGCACTGCTGCTGATCGTCGCCTGCGCCGCGCTGGTGGCGATCCAGGTGGTCGTCGGCCTGATCAGCATGTGGTCGAACCACGTCTCGATCGATCTCGGCCACCGCATGGTGACCGACCTGCGCGACGACCTTTACGGCCATCTGCAGCGGCTCTCGCTGGTCTTCCACAGCCGCCAGCGCATGGGCGACCTGATGTACCGCATCACCGCCGATACCTTCGCGGTGCAGACGCTGATGCTGAACGGCGTGCTGCCGGTCCTTCAGGCGATCGCGCTCCTGATCGGCATGTTCATCATCATGTGGAACATGGATTCGACGCTGACGCTGGTGTCGCTGGTGGTCGTGCCGGCGCTCTACGTCACCATCATGGCCCTCGACCGGCCGATCGTCAGCGCCGCGACCGAGATGAAGATGACCGAGAGCCAGGTCTACTCGCTCGTGCAATGGGCGATGGGCGCGATCCGCGTCGTCCAGGCCTTCGGCAAGGAGGAGGATGAGCGGCTTCGCCTGCTGAACGCGACCCAGGCCAGCATGCGCGCCAACCTCCGCCTCTACAACTGGCAGACCGCCTATTCGGCGATCGTCAACACCGTGATCGCCGCCGGCACCGCGCTCGTCCTCTATGTCGGCGCTGAGGCGGTGATCGGCGGCCGGCTGACGCTGGGCCAGCTCCTGGTCTTCATCTCCTATCTCGCGACGCTCTACGGCCCGATCAACACGATGAGCCAGACCTGGGCGCAGATCCAGGGTGCGCGCATCGGCGCCCGGCGCGTCTTCGAGATCCTCGATATCGCCCCCGATCTCAAGGACGGCCCCAGGCCCTGGCCTGAGAAGGTCGAGGGCCGCATCGCCTGGAAGGGCGTCGCCTTCAGCTATTCGCCGGAAGTCTCGGTGCTGCAGCGCATCAATCTCGACGTGAAGCCGGGCGAGAAGATCGCCGTGGTCGGACCGACCGGCTCGGGCAAGTCGACCATGCTCTCGATGCTGCCGCGCTTCTTCGATCCGCTGCAGGGCACCGTCGAGATCGACGGCATCGACATTCGCGAGTACCCGATCCGCGCGGTCCGCCACAACGTAGCGCTGGTCCTGCAGCCGCCGATGATCTTCCCGCTCTCGATCCGCGACAACATCGCCTATGGCCGCCCGAACGCGAGCCAGGCGGAGATCGAGCGCGCCGCCAGGCTGGCGCGCATCGACGGCCTGGTCGCCCGCCAGCCGCGCGGCTACGACCAGCCGATCGGCGAGGGCGGGGTCGCGCTCTCCGAGGGCGAGAAGCAGCGCATGACCATCGCGCGCGCAATCCTGATGAACGCGCCGGTGCTGATCCTGGACGAGCCGACCTCGGCGCTCGATGCCCAGACCGAGGCCGAGGTCATGGTGGGCCTGGCGGAGCTGACCCAGGGCCGCACCGTCTTCACCATCGCGCACCGGCTCTCGACCATCCTCAAGGCCGACCGGATCGTCGTGCTCAAGGACGGCGTCATCGTCGAGGCCGGCGCCTTCGACGAGCTGATGGCGAAGAACGGCGCGTTCGCCAAGCTCTACAACACGCAGTTCAAGGACGCCCAGCCGGCGGCCTGAGCGCGCGCATCCCGGAACCCTCTCCCGCGACAGCGGGGGAGGGCAGGGTGGGGGCTGCGGCGAAGCCGCGGTCTTACGGCGTGAACACCTCGTTCAGCGCCGAGCTGGAGCCGCCCGGCGTCGGCCCGCCGCCGATCGCGTAGAGCCGGCCGCCGAGCGCCGCGGCGCCGAGCCCGTGACGCGCCGTCGGCGTCGGCGCCAGCGTCGTCCAGCGATCGGTCTTCGGGTCGTAAGCCTCGGTCTGGTCGAAGGTGCCCGAGTTGGACTCGCCGCCGAGGATGACGATGCGGCCGTTGAGCGCGGAGCCGGCAATGCCCGAGCGGATCGTCGGCAGCGGCGCCTTCTTCTCCCAGCGATCGGTCGCCGGGTCATAAGCCTCGTTGCTGCCGATGTTCTGCCCATAGTTGCCGTCGATGCGCCCGCCGATCGCATAGAGCCGGCCGTCGAGCGCGACGACGGCGTGGTGATCGCGCGGCGTCGGGATCGGTGCCAGCTTGGTCCGCCTGTTCGTCGCCGGGTCATAGGCCTCATGCGCGGCTGAGTTCTTGAAGCCCGGCCCGATGCCGACACCCGAGACCGCATGGATCTTCCCGTTCAGCACCGAAGCGGCGAGCGCGCCGCGTGCCGTCGGCATCGGCGCCAGTGTTCGCCAGCGATTGGCGGCTGGATCGTATTCGTGAAAATCGGCGACCGGCGTCCAGCCATTCACATAACCGCCGACCAGGTAGAGCTTGCCGTTGAGTCCGACCGCCGCCGGGTGATGCACATCGCGTGGGATGCGCGCGCCCCGAGTCCACTTGTCGGTGGCTGGATCGTAGATCTCGATCTCGCGCACCGCATTGATCCCACCGACCGCATAGATCTTGCCGCCGAGCTCTGCCACCGCGATCTCGGCGCGCGGCGCCGGCATCGGCGCGGCAGCCTTTCAGGAGCCAGTTTGGGCGGAGGCAGGGAGGGCGGCGAGCAACACGGCCGCCGCGGCAATCGTCCTGATCATCGAGGCCTCGCTTGATGGCAGGGGATGATGCGGCGCTTGATCCGGTTGCTGCAACCGCGGTTCACTCAAATCGGCGTTCCTAGCCTTGGAGCGCCCTTCCGTGCTCTTCTGCCGGATCTTCTTCCGCGGAGGCCTCCCATGACCCGCGTCTTCAACCGCATGACCGCGAAGCTGCCGCCGATCGCCGTGCGCGCGGAGGGCATCAACATCTGGGACTCGACCGGCAAGCAGTACATGGATGCCTGCGGCGGGGCGGCTGTGTCTTGCCTGGGGCATGCGCATCCGAGGGTCATGGAGGCGATGGACCGGCAGGTGCGGAAGCTCGACTACGTGCATCCGGGGTTCTTTTCCGGCGAGCCGGCCGAGCATCTGGCCGATCTGCTGATCGAGGATGCGCCGAAGGGGCTGACCCACGCCTATTTCGTCTCGGGCGGCTCCGAGGCGATGGAGGCGGCGCTGAAGATGGCCCGCCAGTACTTCCTCGAGATCGACCAGCCGCGACGCACGCGCTTCATCTCGCGCCGGCAGAGCTATCACGGCAATACACTCGGCGCGCTCGCTGTCGGCGGCAATTTGGCGCGGCGCGAGCCCTATGCGCCGATGCTGATGGATGTAAGCCTGATCGCGCCCTGCTTCGCCTACCGCTTCAAGCGCGACGATGAGACCGAGGAGCAGTACGGGCGCCGCGTCGCCGATGAGCTCGAGGCCGAGATCCTGCGTCTCGGGCCCGAGACTGTCGCGGGCTTCACCGCCGAGACCGTGGTCGGCGCCACGACCGGCTGCGTGCCGCCGGTGAAGGGCTATTTCAAGCGCATCCGCGAGATCTGCGACAAATACGGCGTGCTGCTGGTCCTGGACGAGGTGATGAGCGGCATGGGCCGCACCGGCACCCTGCACGCGATCGAGCAGGAAGGCGTCGCGCCCGACCTCATGACCATCGCCAAGGGGCTCGGCGGCGGTTTCCAGGCGATCGGCGCGGTGCTGGTGGCCGGCAAGGTGCACGACCCGATCACCAACGGCACCGGCCTCTTCATGCATGGCCACACCTATATGGCGCATCCGGTCGCCTGCGCCGCCGGCCTCGCGGTAGTGAAGACGATCAAAGAGGAAGGCCTGGTCGAGCGCGTGCGCGTGCAGGGCGCCAAGCTGCGCCGACGCCTGGAGGCACGCTTCGGCAACCATCCGCATGTCGGCGACGTGCGCGGCCGCGGGTTGTTCCAGGCGATCGAGATCGTCGAGGACCGCTCGGCCAAGGAGGCCTTCGATCCGAAGCTCGTCCTGCATGAGCGCATCAAGCAGGAGTGCATGGCGCGCGGCCTGCTCGCCTATCCGATGCCCGGCACGATCGACGGCAAGCGTGGCAACCACATGATCCTGGCGCCGCCCTACCTCGTCACCGATGGCGAAATCGACACGATTGTCGAGCGCCTCGGCGACTCGGTCGACGCCGCGCTCGCCGGGATCGGACGCTCGTAGTCATCGGAACCCTCCCCTGCGTCTTACGCGGGGGAGGGGGTACGAAGCGGCCTCGCGTTACTGTGCGGCCTGGCCAATCGAGGCGCGAAGGTTCGGGCGCCGGTTACCGCCGTACTCTTCGGCGGCCTGCTGCGGGCTTAGGTAGCCGCGCTTCAGATCGGCAGCGACCGCCTCGTCGGAACGCTTGCGAGGGTCCCCGTAGCCGCCACCGCCGGGGGTCCGCACCTGAATGAAGTCGCCCTCACGCAGCGCGTAGCCTTCTCCTTTCGAGACATGGAGAGGCCGGGTCTCGGAGCCGGACTGATGCACGACCAGCTCGTTGCACCCTCCCGGCCCGCCGCCGAGGATGCCGGGCGGGCCTCCGACGCCGTGATCCATCAGGAAAGAAGCCTTGGCCTCGCCGCGCAGAAGGCGAACGCGGTAGTTGGTTCCGAAGCCTCCCCGATGTTGCCCCGGCCCGGCGCTGCCCTCGCGCAGGGCGTACTCCTCGTACAGGATCGGGTAGTGCTGCTCGAGAATCTCGATCGGCTGCGTCTTCGAGATCCCTATCGAGGAGCAGCCATTGGTAAGGCCGTCAGCGGCCCAATAGCCGCCATACCCGCCTCCGCTGAACATATACATGATATAGGCTCGACGCTGCTCCGGGTCCCAGCCGCCGAGGCTGAAATTGCCGCTGGTTCCCGCCGGCGCCGCGAACATCCGATCCGGCATGGCCTGGCCCATCGCCAGGAAGACGGCTTCGATCACGCGCTGGGAGACCTCGGAGGCCGCACCGGCGCAGGGGCGCGGATAGACGGCGTCCAGAAAGGTCCCGCTCGGCGTCTCGACGTGCAGAGGGGCGAAGCACCCGGAATTGATGGGGACATCGGGGAAGATGTGCTTTATCGCGACATAGACCGAGGAGCGGGTCAGCGCCGCCGGGCAGTTCATCGGCCCCCGACAGGGCGGGCTCGACCGGCTGAAGTCGAAGTCGATCTCCGACCCGCGGACGGTCATCGTCAGCCGGATGGCGAGCTTCTCGGGAACGACGCCGTCGCTGTCGCAGTAGCTGACCGACTCATACACCCCATCGGGCACGCTCTCTATGTGCGAGCCCATCTGCTGACGCGAGCGGGACTTGAGCTCGACGATGCACTGGTCGACGACGTCGGCGCCATACCGGTCAAGCAGCTCCGTCAGCCTCTGCTCTCCCACCTTCAGCGCGCCGACCTGCGCCTTGATGTCGCCGATCCGCTCTTCCGGCACGCGGATGTTCTGCAGGATCAGTTGCAGGATCTCGTCATCCATCACGCCGGCGCGAAAGAGCTTCACCGGCGGAATGCGGAGCCCCTCCTGATGGATTTCCGTCGCCGTGCTGGTGAATCCGCCCGGCACCATGCCGCCGGTGTCGGGCCAATGGCCCGTATTCGAGAGCCAGCACCACCGGCTGCCCTTGTAGTAGAAGGGCATCACCATCTTCACGTCCATCAGGTGCGTACCGCCGAGATAAGGATCGTTGAGCAGCACGATGTCGCCCGGACCTATGTCCTTCCGGCGCTCCATGACGCTTTGCGTGGAGAACTGCATCACGCCGACGAAGCTGGGTAGGCCCATCTCGCCCTGCGCGATCACCTCGCCCGTGTCGCGGTGATAGATGCCGTTCGAGCGGTCCAGCCCTTCCGAGATGACGGGAGAGAAGGACGTCTTTTCATGCACCAGATCCATTTCGGTTGCGACCTGGCGCAGCCCGTTATGGACGACGGCAAGCAGGACCGGATCGAGGGGCATAGTGTCCTCGCTCAAACAGAGATGATGAGGTTGCCGAGGCGGTCCACCTGGAGCCGCGCGCCGGGATCGACGACCGTCGTTGCGTCCATCTGCTCGACGATGACCGGGCCGTCCAGCGTACTGCCGACGGTGAGGCTCTCGCGCCGCCAGATCGGCGTTTCGTAAAAGCGGCCCGAGAAGTGCACGGAGCGTACAGCATGGGGGCCGGCGGGCGAGCCGCTGGACGGAGCAGGCGCGAACAGCTCCATGGAGATCTTCGGCCTCGTCCCGACGACGCAGGTCCGAAGGTTCACCAGTATCACCCGCATCTCCGCGAGCTCGATGTTGAATCGCGCCCGGTAGCGAGCGGCGAAATCGCGCATTACGAGCGCCGGATCGAAGCCTGGAGAGATCACAGGCATGCGAAAGACATGGCTTTGGCCCCGGAAGAGCAGATCGGCCTCGTGGACGACGACAATTCCGTCGACCGGCACGCGCTCGCGCTCGACGATCGCGCGCCCGCGGGCCGCCTGTTCGGCCAGGATCGCATCGAAGGCCGCGCCGTCGGACTCAGCCAGCGGCGAGTTGATCGTCTGCACAAAATCATGCCGAAGATCGGCAAGAATGCAGCCTAGCGCCGACGTGGCGCCGGGAAAGCGCGGAACAAGGACGCGAGGCACGCCGAGCTCCTTGGCCAGAGCCGTCGCATGGAGCGGGCCGGCTCCGCCGAAGGCGAAGAGAGCGAAATCGCGGGGATCGTATCCACGCTCGATCGACACCAGGCGAATGGCGCTCGCGAGGTGGTTGGTGGCGACGGAGATGATTGCCGTCGAAGCCTGAACGGCATCCATTCCCAGCGGGCGGCCCACATGCTCGAGTATCGCTTCGCGCACCGCCGCGACCGGGACCGCGCGTTCGATCCCGGGCATGCTGGCGGGGTCGAGCCGCCCCAGCAGGAGGTTGGCATCGGTGACCGTCGGCAGGGTGCCGCCACGGCCGTAGCAGATCGGCCCGGGCCGCGATCCGGCGCTTTCCGGACCTACCTGCAGGAGTCCGGCGCGGCTTATCCGGGCGATCGAACCTCCGCCGGCGCCGATCGTGTGGACGTCGATCATCGGAACCCGCACGGGGACTGCGTAGGCCATGTCCTTCTCGGCCGACAGAGAAGGGGACCCGTCGCGTATCAGCGTCACATCGAAGCTGGTTCCGCCCATATCGCAGGCGATGATGCTGCCGATGCCGGCCTCGACGCCGACCCGGGCCGCGGCCAGAACGCCCGCCGCCGGGCCTGACATGACCGTCTGCACGGCGTGCTCGGCGGCGGCGCGCATCGTCATGGTTCCGGCGTTGCCTTGCATGACGAGCGGTTCCGGCTCGAACCCGTCGTCGCCGAGCTTGCCGGCCAGCCGTCCCAGGTATCGCGCCATGATGGGCTGTATCGAGGCATTGACCGCAGCCGTGGACGCGCGCTCAAACTCCCGCGCCTCCCGCAGCACCTCGTGGCCGACGGTCACGTATGAATTCGGCCATATCTTGCGCGCGATCTCTGCGGCGCGAAGCTCCTGGCGAGGATTGATGTAGGAGTGCATGAAGTGGATGACGAGCGCTTCGGCTCCGCGCTCGATCAGCGCGCGGACGGCGCTTTCGAACGCGACCTCGTCCAATGGTATGAGGACGCGCCCGGCTGCGTCGACGCGCTCCGGAACCTCGATACGAAACTCGCGGGATATGAGCGGCTCGAAGGTTCCGGTCATTCCGTAAGGGTTCGGCCGCGTCCGTCGTCCGAGCTCAAGCGTGTCGCGGAAACCGGCGGTGGTGACCAGGCCGCAGACGGCTCCCTTCCGCTCGAGCACGGCATTTGTCCCAACCGTCGTTCCGTGGACGAAGGCAGTCATCTCCGGCAGGTCGGCCGCAGCCTGCCGAAGGCCGCCCATCACCCCCTCCGACTGATCGGCCGGGGTGGACGGGACTTTCGCTATCCGGAAAGTGCCGCTTGTCGGGTCAACCAAAACAACGTCGGTGAAGGTCCCGCCGACATCGACGCCGACCTGCCATCTACTCATGCTCAATACCTACTTCCTGCGGGCGTGTGCGGTCGGGATGCCTGAGAGCCGTGACGGCCCGGCCCCGGAGCCGAAAGGAGCTCCGGGGCTCGCGGCAACAGCGATGAAGGCTCGGGGTTGGCCATGTCCGCGATGGAGAGGTATCGCGAAGAGCCGCCGCGCCTCACTTCTTGGTCGCGTTCCACCAGACGACCTTGAAGCCCTCCAGAACGCCGTCAACCGTGTTTCGCCACGCAGCCTTCTGAACGAATGCGCCGAGCGGAACGTAGGGGACGGTTTCGTAGAAGCGCTTCTGGAACTCTCCTGCGTGCTGTTTGCGTTCGTTCGCTTCCGAGATCGCCGCGAACTTGACACGCATCGCCTCGAGCTGCGCGTCGCACGGCCATCCGAACCAGTTCTTTCCGTCGCAAGGCGTCGGAAGGATGCTGGCGGTGAGCGGGTCGGTGCGATCCTGGGTCGGCCCTTGCGTCGGGAAGATGTGCCAGCCGGCGCGATTGGTCTTCGGGTCGTCCTTGAGCGTGCGACGCGAGACCAGCGTACCGAAGTCCATGCTCTGCAGATCGACGTTGACGCCGATCTGCTTCAGCTGCTGGGCGGTCAGGGTGATCGCCGCCGACAGCGACTGGTTCTCCACCGGATTCAGCAGCACGATAGGCTCGCCGCTGTAGCCCGACTCCTTCAGAAGCTGCTTTGCTTTCTCGATGTTAGCGGGGCCGGGCTGACGGAATCCCTCGGTCCCGGCCTCCGTCTCGAGCGGGTAGCCGCAGGAAAAGACGGCCCAGCACGGCCTCTCCAGGCTCGGGTTGCCGACGATCGCGGCAAGAGTTTCCCGCTGGTTCGTGGCGTAAAGGATCGCCTGGCGGAATTTCTGGTTATTCGTCGGCGCTGCGAGATGGTTCAGCCGCAACAATGGATTGAATCCGCCGCGGTTGATGACCCGGGTGACGACATCGCGTTCCTTCTCCACCACGGGCAGGAGATGGGACGGCACGTATTCGTAGAAGTCGACCTCACCGCGGATCAGCGCCTGTACCGCGATCGAGGTATCGGAGATGTAGGACACATCGACGCCGTCGACCCGGACCACCTTTCCGCCCGAATAGGCGTCCGCCTTTTCCGAGCGAGGCACGTAGTCGGCGTTCTTGGTGTAGGACCATCGGCTTCCCGGAACCCATTTATCCCGTGCGAACTTGAACGGACCGGAGCCGATCGAGGTCGTCACTTGCGTGCCCGGGTCCGTGAGGGCGTCCTTCTCGCGCATGACGAACACATCGGTGGTCGAGCCGATCATCCCGATCACGGGAGCGAATTTCTCCTTGAGGCGAATGGCGAACGTCCGCGCGTCGATCTCGACGATCTCCGCCGTGACGCCGAGGAGGACCTGGCCAGCGCCGACGCGCGCGCCCCAACGCTTGATCGACTGGACGGCGTCCTTGGAGGTTACCGGCGTGCCGTCGTGAAACTTGAGCCCGGGCCTCAGCACGAACGTCCAGGTCAGGCCGTCCGGGCTGGAGCTCCAGCTGTCGACCATCTGCGGCTTCGGGATGCCGTTGGAGTCCTGCGAGATCAGGTTGTCGTAGATGAGGCGGGCGAAGCCGAGGGTGGGGAATGCGCTGGTCCAGACCGGATCGAGCGAAGCCAGATCGGCCTCTGCGGCCTGCTTGATGACAGTCTGAGCGTGCACGCTCGGGACTGCCATGACGGAACCTGCAAGCAAGATCGATCCGAGCACGGCGGAAACAAGATGACGCGGCATGTTCTTCTCCTCTGCGGGCTGGTGGAACGACACTCAGGCGAGAGCAGGTGAGGTACGGAGAGTTCGTGTCCCTATGCGAATCAAGCGCGGCGAGTTCAAATCTAAAGGAACAGCTAGCTTGGTTGCCGACGTTTCTTTTTGGAAATTCTACCCGATTGCCCGAAGTCAGCAAGCGGCCGCATCCGTCCCCGAAACTCCGGCGACGCGGGGTCGAGCTCGTTTCGGGGGGAGCAGGAGGCGCGAAGATGCGCTCAGCGATGCGGCGCTGGGCGGCGGAACTATCCCGAGAACGACTTGCCGACAACCTTGGTCAGCTCGGCGGGCGCGACGGCCTTCTTGAGGAACACCCTGTCGAGCGCCGGGTCGGCGAAGCGCGTGCCGGCGGCCTTGATCGCCGCGTCCGGCACTTTCTCGAGCGGCGTGTAGAACGGGTGATGATGAGCGCGGTACGGATTGTTTCGGGCCGCGTTGTAGCAGCAGATCATCGTCCAGCGCCGGTTGGCCGAGCGGTTCCGGTCGGAGCGGTGCAGCGTGTTGCAGTGGAAGAAGAGCCCGTCGCCGGGGTCCATCTCGGCATAGACCAGCTCGAGATGCTTCTTCGCCTCCTCGACGCGTCGGAGATCGGCGCCGACCTGCTGGCCTTCGAGCAGCCCGTGGTCCAGGCGCCCCATCAGATGCGAGCCCTTCAGCACCTGCAGGCAGCCGTTCGAGCGGTCGCTGCGGTCGAGCGCGATCATCGCCGAGGCCATCAGCGGGAACAGGCAACCGTTGTGATACCAGTAGCCGTAGTCCTGGTGCCATTCCCAGGCGCCGCCCTCATGCGGCTCCTTCGCCGTCAGCTTCGAGTGGTAGTGGTAGACCTCGCCGCCGAGCAGGTCTTCCATGGTGTCGACGATGCGTTCAGAGCGCGCCGCCAGCCCGTAGACGCCGTCGCCCGGTTGGTTCCAGGTCACCATGCGCGTGACTGCGCCCTCGGCATCGGCTCGGTTGTAGAAGTTGGCGCGCACCGTCGGATCGGTCTCCATCGCGGTCTTCAAGAGCGCCGTCTCCTCGGCGTCGAAGAGCCCGCGCACCAGGAAGTAGCCGTTGCGGTCGAATTGCTGGCGTTCGTTTCGCGTAAGCACGGTCGGCATGGGGCGCTCCCTTGAGACCGCGGAGAGTATAGTCGACACCGTCTCGGGATACGGAGGGAAACATGGCGCCGCCGCGCATCGCCTTGCTTGGATACATCCTGGAGACCAACGGTTTCGCGCCGATGGCGGTCGAGGCCGATTTCCGCCGCACCTGGATGGACGGGCAGAAGGTCCTCGAGGATGCCGCGGCAAAGGCGCCGCGCGAGCCGGGCGGCTTCGTCGGATTCATCTCCGGCATGAACGCGAGCGGCGCCTGGACGCCGGTGCCGCTGCTTTACACCTCGGCCGGCGCCTCCGGCCCGATGGATCAGGCCTTCCTCGACAAGTTCCTGACGATCGTCGAGGAGCGCTTGAAGGCGGCCATGCCCTTCGACGGCATCTACATCCAAGATCACGGCGCTGCCGGTGCGACCAGGGACATCGATCCCGATGGCACGCTGTTCCGACTCGTACGCAAGGTCGTTGGGCCGAAGGTGCCGATCGTCGCCACGCTCGACCTCCACGCCAATGTCTCGACCGAGATGGTGAAGCACACCGACGTGCTGATCGCCTATCTCACCAACCCGCATATCGACATGGTCGAGCGCGGGCGTGAGGCGGCCGGTGCCATGCGCGAGCTGCTCTCGGGCGTGAAGACGGCGAAGGCCTTCATCCCGGTGCCGATCCTGCCGCCGCAGGTGGCCCTGCTCACCGACCGCGGCCCCTACGGCGAAGCGATCGACAAGGGCCAGAAGGCGGCGAAGGGATCGATCCTCAACGTCTCGGTGCTCGGCAATTGCAGCTTCGCCGACTCGCCGAAGACCGGCATGAGCGTGATCGTGACCACGCGCGAAAATCAGGCCGCCGCCGATGCGCTGGCCAAGGAGCTGGCGCAGTATCTCTGGGACCAGCGCCACCGACTGGTGCCGAATGTCATGGAGGTGGACGAGGCGATCCGCCGGCTCAAGGCGGTTTGCGCCGACCCCTCGAAGAAGCCGCTGCTCTTCGCCGATTGTGCCGACAATCCCGGCGGCGGCGGGCGCGGCAACACCGTTCATGTGCTGAAAGCCTTCCTCGAGGCCGGCATCGACCGCGCCGCCTTCGGCATCCACAACGATCCTTTGCTCGCGGCCGAGGCGCATCGGCTCGGCGTCGGCGCCAAGTTCACCGCCGAGCTCAACCGCGACGAGACCAACAAGCTCTCCGGCAAGCTCTCCGTCCCGGCGCAGGTGATGGCGGTGAGCGACGGCGAGTTCGTCGGCCGCCGCGGCACCATGGGCGGGCGCAAGGGCAGCCTCGGGCCTTCGGCTTGTCTCCGCCTCGACGGGCGCATCGACGTCGTCTTCATCACCAACCGCCAGCAATGCCTGGATACCGAGATGATCGAGCATCTGGGCATCAAGGTCCGAGAGATGCGCGGCGTGGTCGTGAAGTCCCGCGGTCATTTCCGTGCCGGTTTCAACGACATTTTCGCCGACGAGCAGATCCTCGAAGTGGATGCGCCCGGCCTGACCACGCCCGTCCTCCAACGCTTGCCCTGGACCAATCTCCGCCGGCCGATCTGGCCGCTCGACGCGGAGATGACTTGGCACGTTCCCGCCGAGGTCGCGGTGCGTTAGCCTTCCGGTATGGAGCGAGTGGCGCCGACAGGGAGCATCCGATGAGCGAACCGGAACTGATGAGCCGTGCCGAGGTCGAGGACTGCCTCAAGCGCGCGGGTCTTTCGCTCTCGGTCGCCGAGATCGATGGCATCCACCAGATTTCCGGCTACCTCCGCGCGATGCTGAGGCGCATCGGCTCCGATCGCCCGATGGAGGCGGAGCCGGCGTCGACCTTCCGGAGCCCGGTCGCATGACTGCCGCGCCCGGACCCCTTCCGACGATCGGCGAGGCAGCGCGCCTGATCGAGATCAAGGCGATATCGCCAGTGGAGCTCACCGAGCTCTGCATTTCCCGCATCCGCGCCTTCGACGGGCAGCTTAACAGTTTCGTCACGGTGACCGAGGAGCGCGCCAGAGCCGATGCCAAGCGCGCCGAAGCCGAGATCGCCTCCGGGCATCGGAAGGGGCCGCTGCACGGCATCCCGATCGGGCACAAGGACATCTACGCGACCAAGGGCATTCGCACGACCGCGCATTCGAAGATCCTCGCCAGCAACGTCCCGGCGGAGGACTCGACCGTCGTGGCGAAGCTGGCCGAGGCCGGGACCGTTCTCATCGGCAAGCTCTCGACCCACGAGTTCGCGATGGGAGGACCCTCCTTTGATCTGCCTTGGCCGCCGGCGCGCAATCCCTGGAATCCGGCGCATTTCACCGGGGGCTCCTCCAGCGGCAGCGGCGCCGCTGTCGCCGCCGGGCTGGTGCTGGGCGCGACGGGCTCCGACACCGGCGGCTCGATCCGCCATCCTTCGGCGCTCAGCGGTATCGCCGGCGTCAAGCCGACCTATGGGCTGCTCAGCCGCCACGGCATCTACCCGCTGTCTTTTTCGCTCGACCATGCCGGGCCGATGGCCTGGACGGTGGAGGATTGCGCGATCCTGCTGCAGGCGATGGCTGGCCACGATCCGAAGGACCCGGCGAGCGTCCTGACGCGTATCCCGGACTATCGGGCCGCGCTGCGGTCGGATCTCAAGGGCTTCCGCATCGGCGTGATCCGCCATTTCCACGATCAGGACATGCCGGGCGATCCCGAGATGGTTCGCGCGATCGAGGCGGCCGTCGTGACCATGCGCGAGCTCGGCGCCGAGATCCGCGACGTCCGCCTGCCGCATCTCTTGGACTTCAACGCCTGCGGGCTCGTCATCGCGCTGAGCGAGGCGTTCTCGATCCATGCCGAGACCTTCCGCACGCGTTTCCGCGACTATGGCGAATTCTTCCGCGAGCGGATCGCGGTGGCGGCGCTGATCTCGGCGCCGGACTACGTCCAGGCGATGCGCATGCGCCGCGAGCTCACGGCGAAGACGCTCGAGGCGATGAAGAATGTCGACATCATGGTGGCGGCGGCGATGCCGGGTCCGGCGCCCAGGATCGAGGCGGTCGAAAAGTTTGGCACCTTCAAGCGATCCACCTATGCCTCCCCGTTCAACGTGACCGGCATGCCGGTGGCGACCGTCTGCTGCGGTTTTTCCGCCTCGGGCCTGCCCTTCGGCATGCAGGTGATCGCTCGCGCCTTCGACGACGCGACGGCCCTCGGTGCAGCGCACGCCTATGAACGGGCTGCCGGCTGGCGGGCGAAGCGGCCGAAGCTGGCGAGCTGATTGCGTCGCGGTGCGGCAAGCGGCCATAATCGCCGCGCCACGGAGGAGATATGCTGCTTGCTGAGACCGCCAACGCCGCCGATGCCGGCCGCCCGGACCGGGTCCTGGCGCCGGCCGACCTTCGACGCTTGAGCGAGCGTTCGGACGCGCAGGGTCTTGCGCGCGTCGTCATCCACGTCCTGCTCATCGCCCTCGGCTCGACCTTGGTCGCCTGGACGCGCGGCACTTGGCTCGTGCTGCCGGCGATGCTGCTGCAGGGCTGGTTCCTGATCGCGCTGTTCGCGCCCGTGCATGAGAGCGTTCACTACACCGCGTTCAGATCGCGATCGCTCAACATCGTCGTCGGCTGGCTGGCCAGCGTGCCGACGTTGATCAATTCGAGCTTCTACCGGCTTTTCCACTACGCCCATCACCGCCACACCCAGGATCCGGCGCGCGACCCCGAGCTCGCCGGCCCGCTCCCGCAGACGGTCTGGCAGTACATCGGCCGCATCAGCGGCTGGGGCTACTACGCGAGCCGCTTCGACTTCTACGGCCGCGTCCTCGGCAACCGCTGGGAAGGTTTTCCCTACATTCCCGAGCGTGAGCGCGCCGGCGTGCGCCGATCGGTGGCCGCGATGCTGGCGCTGTTCTTCGGCGTCTTCGCTATCTGGACGTGGATCGACCCGGCGGGACCCTGGATCTACTGGCTCCTCCCTGTGGCAATGGCGCAGCCGATCCTCCGCGTCATGCTGCTTTCCGAGCACACGCTCTGCAGCGACGACGACAACGGCCTCACGAATACGCGCACGACGCTGAAGGGCCGCATCGTGCGGCTCGTGCACTGGAACATGCCGTTCCATGCCGAGCATCACCTCTACCCGTCGATCCCCTTCCATCGCCTGCCGCAGGCGCATCGCGAGATCGGCGACCGCTTCGCCCATGTCGCGCCGAGCTACTTCGAGACCCAGAAGCAGATCCTAAGACGCATCACGGGGCGCCCATGACCGCGCAAGCCGAGGTCTTCGAGGCCGGCGACGTCGTCCTTCAATCCGGTATCACGCTCAAGGGCGCCAGGGTCGTCTACACGACCTACGGCACGCTCAAACCCGACAAGTCGAATGTCATCGTCTACCCGACCTCGTACTCGGCGCAGCACAGCGACATCGACTGGCTGATCAGGCCAGGCAGCATCCTCGATCCGTCGAAATACTTCGTCGTCATCCCGAATATGTTCGGGAACGGGCTCTCGACCTCGCCGAGCAATGTCGGGGCGCCGCTCGACCGCGGCCGCTATCCCGGCGTCACCATCTACGACAACATCATGGTCCAGCGCCGGATGATGCGTGAGGTCTTCGGCGTCGAACGCGTGAAGGCGGTCTATGGCTGGTCGATGGGCGGCCAGCAGGCCTATCACTGGGGCGCGCTGTTCCCCGAGGCGGTCGGGCGCATCATCTGTTCCTGCACCTCGGCCAAGACCAGCGAACACAACAAGGTCTTCCTCGAAGGCGTGCGCGCCGCGCTGACCGCCGACGAGGCCTTCCAGGACGGCTGGTTCCACCGCGTGCCGGTCCGCGGCTTCCGTGCCATGGCGCGCGTCTATGCCGGCTGGGCGATCTCTCAAACCTGGTATCGCGAGAAAGTCTATCTGAGCCAAGGCTTCGCCTCGCTCGAGGATTTCCTCGTCCATGGCTGGGAGGCCAACTACCTCCTCAGGCGCGACGCCAACAATCTGCTTGCTCAGCTCTGGACCTGGCAGCATGGCGACATCTCGGCCAACGACAAGTACAAGGGCGACTTTAACGCGGCGCTCAGGGGCATCACTTGTCCGGCCTTGGTGATGCCGGGCGATCACGATCTCTACTTCCAGGTCGCTGACAACGAGATCGAGGTCGCCGGCATGCCGAATGCGCGGCTGGTGCCGATCAGGTCAATCTGGGGCCACCGCGCCGGCAATCCTCTGGCCAATCCCGAGGACGAGCGTTTTGTCGCTAAGATCGTCAACGGCTTCTTGGACGAAGGGGCCTAGCGGCCGTCCAGCGTGTAGGTGCGCCAGCGACCGGGCTCCGCCATCGCCTGCACCGGCGGGCGGCCGGTCAGCGACATCCAGCGCGAGCGATACCAGGCGACGACGGCGAGATCGAAGCTGATCCCTTCCTGCGGCGGACCTTCTGCGCCGAGCATTTGCCAGGGGATCGTCGCCTCGACCGTGATGCGCGGCTGGTCCGAGCCAAAATAGCGGACCTTGGCGCCGGCCGCCGGCACGCAGCCCGCGTCCTCGACGCGGCAGATCTCCGCGCGCATTCGCTGAGAGCCGCCGGCTATGCCTTCGCGCGGCGGGATCACATGAACGCGGAAGCGCTTTGGGCCATCGCCGGCATCGACGCCAAGATCGAGGCGGAACGACTCGCTCCTCGGATACTCATCGCCGAAGGCGAGGAGATCGAGGTCGTAGTAGTCCATGCCGATCAGCGCCAGTGACAGGCCTTCGTCGCTCCAGGCGGCGTAGGCCTCGCCGAAAGCGACCTCGCCCGGCTGCGGAATCAGAGCCGGCAGCAATGCGCGCGGCTTCGGCCAGTCGGTCAGCACGCCATCGTCGATGCTGATCTGCGCCTTCGGCAGGGCCGAGCGAGCCCTCGATGGGCCGGGCCCCGGCTTCGCGTGCAGGGCGAAGGCTTCCCGGTTCGACCTGGTCAGCGCCGCAATCAGCCCCTCATAGGACCGGTCGGCAATGTCGACGAGACCGAAATTATAGTCTTCGCCATCGGCGCGGCCGCCGGTCGGGTGGTCATGGAACTGGAACCAGTGGATGCCGACCACGTCCGGCAGCCGGGCGAAGCGCCGCGTTGCCGCGCCGGCGCCGGCGGCGCGCTCGGCCTGGGTTCCGACGGTCATCAGATGCCCGGTATTGCGGTTGCCGGAACGGTTCTCATGCGCGGCGAAGAACCACTCGGAGATCAGCACGGGCTTCCGCTGGCTCAGGCGCGACAGGCCGTCGAAGAAGTAGCGCGCCAGCCACCCGTCGGGGGCATCGACATTGTAGTTGGTCGAGATCACGTCGACATGCTCGGCCATCGCTGCAACCGCCTCGGGGTCGTAGTAGATCGGCAGGCGGTCGCCGAGGATCAGCGCCTCGGGATCGGCGGCGCGAAGGGCGGCCGAGGTCATCCGGTAGTAGAGGCCGGAGATCTGCTTGGCCCAGTAGCGGACGAAGTCGATGCCGCGGCCGCCCGGCCTGAGGCGAACCGGTTCGCCCTCGCTCACCAGCAGGTCGGCAAAAGAAAAGACCCCCCTCGGGAGGACGAAGTCGCGGGTGAAGCGCACGAAGTCTTCCCTGTAGTGCGCTACCAAAGCCTCGATCATCCGCTGCTTGGTGACGCTGCGCGCTGGCTCCTGGATGTAGAAGGTGAACAGGGCGCCGCGCCACCAGCCGACCTCGTTGTCGGTGTAGTAGCCGATGCGCCGAGGATCCCCACGGTAGGGACCGATCAGCCCGCCCGCGAGCTTGTACATGCGCGCCTCGGTCTCCGGCGCGTAGGGATCGAACCAGTGGAAGCGCGCGTTGCGGCCGAGCTCGAGGTTGGGCGTGAAAGGCAGGTCGAGCAGCTTCGCGTCGAGCGACCAGCCGCCGGCCGTGTTGAAGCCCCACTCGGTGGCTCGCGTCCGCGCGCGTCCGGCCCAAGCTCCGAGGCTCGGATCGGTGCGGCTCCAGTGATAGCGGTTCTCGGTGCCGCTGTAGGAGCTGCCGCCATCGATGACGTTGATGCCGAGAGAAAGAAAGCGCTCGCCGCAGGGCGTCACGAGCCAGGCAACTCCGTCTTCCCGAGTCGTCGACCACCGGCTCGACGCAGCCTGAGCGAAATCGGTGCAAGCTCGTGCCGAGGCTGGTGCCAGCGCCAGCAGGGCAACCAGTAGCCAGCGCATCAGCGGAGGCGGCCGAGATAGGCGAGGAGGCGGCGCTGCCACTCGACGCAACCAACGGCACGGTAGAGGCGGGCGGCGTAGTTGATCGCCGAGACCGCGGTCTGGCGCTCGCTCTCGACGCAGGCGATGCCGACCATGGTCAGCACGTCCGCCTCGGCCACGCGGTCGCCGATCATCTGGTAGAGCATGCGCGCCTCGCCATAGGCGACGCAGGCGGCATCCAACCGGCCGCGGGCGGCGTCCAGATCGCCGATGGCGCGCATCGACGTGGCTTCGCCGGCACGGTCGCCGATGCGCCCGAACATCGCGCGCGCGTGGGTAAAGTTGACCTTGGCGAGATCGTAGTTCTCGAGCAGGCCGTCGAGCTGACCCAGATCGAGCAGCGCCTGTGCTTGCTCGCGCTGCCCGCCGATGGCCCGGTAGAGCGTATAGGCGCCGCGCATCAGCTCATGCGCCTGGCGCGTACTGCCGCCCTGGCGTTCGATATGGCCGAGGCCCTTCATCGCCTCCGCCTCGATGACGGGGTCCTGCACGCTGCGGCCGATCGCGCGGCCCTTCTCGTACTGGCTGCGCGCCTCGTTGAGATTGCCGATAAGGCGCTCGAGCTCGGCGATGCCGATATGGACGCGCGCTTCGCCTTGCTTGTCCTTGCCCTCGACGAAGAGCGCGGCGCATTGAGCGGCGGAGGACCGCGCATTGACGAAGCGGAAGGTGCCTCGCTTGATGTCGCCGCGACCCGAGAGGAGCTCTCCTTCGCCGAAGCGCCGGCCGGCGATCTTGAACTGCTCGACCGCCGCCATCGCCGAGTCACGCGCCTCGCGCGGCCGCTCCATTATCCGCATGATCTCGGCGAGGGATTGACGGACGATGCCTTCGCCGATCGGATCGCTGACCGTCTTGTAGATGGTAAGAGCGCGCTCGTAGCGTGTCACCGCTTCGCCGCTCGATCGCCTTGCACGATCGATATCGGCACGGCAGGTGAGGGCGTGCGCCTCGCCGGAGCGGTCGCCCGACTGGCTGAAGGCGAAGCGGGCGAAGTCGAACCCGGTCATCGCCTCGTCGCTCTTGGTCTGCCGCGCCGCGATCTCGGCGACGCCGAGGCTGGCCTCGCCTTCGGAGTAGCGGTCGCCGCTGCGCACCGAGATCTCGCGCGCCTGGTCGTAGAAGCCGCGGGCGCCGTCGAGCGCGCTCTGCCTCGCCTGCGCCCGGCCCTGCAGCAGTAGCGCGCGGATCTGACCGCGGTCGTCCTTGGCTTCGATGAATTGCTGCTGCGCGTCGGCATAGAGGCGCTGGGCGTCGTCGAAGCGCGTCTGCATCTCCGCTGTTTCGCCCTGGCCAATCATGAAGAGCCCCAGGCCCTGCGGGTCCTTGGCCTCGCGAAAGAGCGAAATGGCTTCCTTGTAGAGCTTGTTGGCGTCGTCGAAGCGCTGCACGAATCGCATGCCGTCGGCCTGGACCCAGTACCGGCTGCCGGCGGCTTTTGCACCGGTGCCGACGCCGGTGCGGATCGCGGTGACACCGCCGCCGCGTCGGATGCGCCGCGACATCCACATGTCGATGAACACGCAGATGACGCCGAAGACGGCGGTTCCCTGCGCGACCATGTCGCGTACTGCCGGCGGATCGCCGAGCGTCAGCGCGTAGGAGCCGATCGCCGCTACGCCCGAGCCCAGCAGGATCAGCCCGCGTCGTGCCCAGGCTCCGCCGCCGCGCGTCTTCGAAAGCGCGCTGGCCATGCCCTAGAATCGGTCCCTTGCGGGCGAACGCGTCACAGCTCCCCCTATCGCCTTGGTTGCGTGCCGGCCAGCCTTCGGTAGATCGGGGCGAGCAAGCCCGGCAGCAGATAGATAGGCAATTGGCCGACGGCGAAATAGAGGAAAACGTCCGGCGGCACCGAGGCGCCGAGCGATCCTACGAGTATGGCGAGGTTGCGGTTGCCGCTGGTGATTCCGAGCGCAAGCGCGGTTCGGCGCGGCAGCCTCGCGAAGGCGGCAGCCCCCAGCGCCTGGAATGACAGGTTTGCGGCGAAGGCTGCGGCGATGAAGCCGGCGACGCGAAGCGGCTCGGCGAAAGCCTCGGCCGTGATGCCGTCCATCGCCGCAATCGCGAAAAGAAGGAGTGTCAGAACGATGGCACCATCGATTCGCTCGGGATGGGCGGCAATGGCAGCCGACCCGGCGAGACGTCGGACGGCCAGCGCCATCGCCAGAGCGCCAAAGGTGAGCAGCGCCAGCCTGAGCAGGAGCTGGCCCGGGTCGAGGCCGAGATCTATGCCCGCGAGCAGGAGCACCAGCGGCGGGAGAGTCAGCAGCATGGCGAAAGTGGCGACGGCCGTTCCGACCAAAGCCAGCGCACCGTCGAGCCCGAGAAGCACCGCGATCGACGGCGCGGCGATCAGCGGCGGCGAAGCGGCCCAGAGCAGCATGGCCTCGGCAAGCCCGGCCGGCAACCCGGCGATTCGTGTGGCCAGGGCCACCAGCGCTGGCGAGGCAATCAGCAACCAGACGATCAGAAGGAAGGCCGGCAGCGGGCGCCGGAGGTGACCCGCGACTGTCGCCCAGTCCATCCGAAGGAAGGTAAGGGCGAGCAGCGCCACGACCGATGGCGTCAGCAGCGGCCGTAGGAGCTCGGCTAAGGGAGGTAGTGCAAGCCCGAGGAAGATTCCCGCGGCCAGCACGGCCTTGCCGTGACGGCCGAGCCAGCCGAAGGCGCCTGCGAGCATGACCGGACGCTAGCGGCTTTCGAGGGCAGGGCCAATACGCTACACGAAGTGCCATGACCATCTCATGGCTCGCCGACTATCGCGATCATGTCCGGCCGGAATGGATCGACTACAACGGCCACATGAATGTCGCCTACTACGTCCTCGCCTTCGACCGGGCGAGCGACGTCGTATTCGATCGCCTCGGCCTCGGACACGCGCATCGCGAGGCGACCAATCATGGCTTCTTCGTGGTCGAGGCACATGTCACCAACGGGCGGGAGGTGCTCGAAGGCGATCCGCTCCGTTTCGACTGCTGGGTGGTGGAGGCGGGCGAGCGGAAGCTTCGCTATTTCCTCGAGATGTTTCACGCCCAGAAGGGCTATCGCGCTGCCACCGGCGAGTTCCTCGGCCTCAACGTCGACCTCGGGACGCGGAGGTCGGCACCGTTCCCGGGGGAGCTGCGCCCGCGCCTCGACGAGGCAGTGGCGCGGGATCGCGCCCGCGGTCTGCCTGCCGAGATCGGGCGAGCCGTCGGCCAGCCGAAGGCAGCGCTGCGGGCTTGAGTCCGCGCCGCCGAACGGCTACCTGACGGAGTGTAGGGGAAAACCGGAGGTAGTCGGCCGTTGGGGGGCAATGAGCATAACCGGGAGCAGACGGAGTTCTGTGCCCGCAATGCGCTATCGCGCATGGCCGTGCTCGGCATCCCGCCGACGCCGGAGAACTTCCTTGTCTGGTTTTGCTACTTCGCCAACCGCCCGGCATCCCTGAAGACTGCGGTCGACCGCCTCGTTGGGGACGGCCGGGCGATCGATGCGGCCTTCTCCGAGGAGATTCACCGGCGTTTTTTCGGCCAGGAAGCCGAGGCAGCAGAGGTGATGGAGGCGTCGGAGACCGTCGATGCTCTGCTCGCACGCCTGACGGAGCGCGTATCGGCGCAGGCACGCGGCGCGGAGGCCTATGGCGGCGCGCTTGCCGATGCCGAGAGCGCGCTGAAGGGCGGCGATATCGGCGGCATCGTCTCGCGCCTGGTCGACGAGACTCACCGCATGGCCTCCCTCAATCGCGAGATGCAGGCGCATCTGAAGGCAGCGGGCTCGGAGATCGATACGCTCCGCCGGAGCCTGGGTGAAGCGCGCGAGCAGGCGGAAACCGACGGTCTCACCGGAATCGCCAACCGCAAGCGCTTCGATTACACAATGCGCGGTGCTACTAAAGCGGCGACCTCGGACGGCGAGCCGCTGACGCTGCTGATGGTCGATATCGACCACTTCAAGCGCTTCAACGACACCCATGGACACCAACTCGGCGACCAGGTGCTGCGGCTGGTGGCACGCACCCTGACCGACTGCGTCCGGCAAGGGGACTTGCCGGCGCGCTACGGCGGCGAGGAGTTCGCGGTCGTCTTGCCCAGGACAACCCTGTCTGCGGGGCGGCCGATTGCCGAACGTATCCGCACGACGCTTGCCGCGCGCAAGATCGTCCGCCGCAACACCGGCGAGGAGCTTGGCGGCATCACGATCTCGATCGGGGCGGCGCTGTTTCGTCCGGGCGAGGCGCCTGCCGCGCTTATCGCCCGGGCCGATTCGGCTCTCTATGCCGCTAAGCGTCAGGGCCGCAACCGGCTGGTCGTCGAGGACGAGACCGCGGCTTAGATTCGGCCGTCTCCCGCCCTATATTGGCGCCATGACTTCTCAGCCGCTGCCGGCCGCGCCACAGCTTCCACCCTATCTCACCGGCCTCAACGACGCACAGCGCCGCGCCGTCGAGGCGGTGGAGGGTCCGGTCCTGGTGCTGGCCGGCGCCGGCACCGGCAAGACGAGGGTGCTGACGACGAGGCTCGCGCATCTGCTCGCTGCGGGCGCGGCGCGGCCCTGGAACATCCTCGCCGTCACCTTCACCAACAAGGCGGCCCGCGAGATGCGCGAGCGCGTCGCCAACATCATCGGGCCATCGGTCGAGCAGGTCTGGCTCGGCACCTTCCACTCGCTTTGCACGCGCATCCTCCGCAAGCATGCGGAGCTGGTCGGCCTCAAGTCGAACTTCACCATCCTCGACACCGACGACCAGGTCCGCCTGCTGAAGCAGGTGCTTGAGGCCGAGGGCATCGACGACAAGCGCTGGCCGGCGCGCGCGCTGATGACCGTGATCCAGCGTTGGAAGGACCGGGCATTGCTGCCGGAGAAGATCGGCGCGGCGGAGGCGGGCGATCTCGCCGGCGGCAAGCTGCCGACGATCTATGCAGCTTATCAGCAGCGCCTGAAGACGCTGAACGCCGCGGATTTCGGCGACCTCCTGATGCACACGGTGCAGCTTTTCCAGGCCGAGGCGGAGGTGCTGGCGCAGTACCAGCGGCAGTTCCGCTACCTGCTGGTCGATGAGTATCAGGACACCAACGTCGCCCAGTATCTCTGGCTGCGTCTTCTCGCTCAGGGGCGCCACAACATCTGCTGCGTCGGCGACGAGGACCAGTCGATCTATGGGTGGCGCGGTGCGGAGATCGGCAACATCCTGCGCTTCGAGACCGATTTCCCCGGCGCGCGCGTGATCCGCCTCGAGCAGAACTACCGTTCGACCCCGGCGATCCTCGCTGCCGCCTCGCATCTGATCGCACACAACCGCGATCGCCTCGGCAAGACGCTGTGGACCGAGGCCGAGGCCGGCGACAACGTCAAGGTCACGGCCGTCTGGGACGGCGAGGACGAGGCGCGGCGGGTCGGAGAGGAGATCGAGGCGCTTCAGCGCAAGGGGCTCAGCCTCGGCGAGATCGCAATTCTGGTGCGTGCCGGCTTCCAGACGCGCGAGTTCGAGGAGCGCTTCATCACGCTCGGCCTCAACTATCGCGTGATCGGCGGCCAGCGCTTCTATGAGCGACTTGAGGTCCGCGATGCTCTCGCCTATCTCCGCGTCGTCATCCAGCCGGACGACGACCTCGCCTTTGAGCGTATCGTCAACACGCCGAAGCGCGGTATCGGCCTGACGACTGTGCAGACGCTGCACAAGCTCGCGCGGGGCCGCGGGATGCCGCTGCTCGCCGCAGCTTCCGCAATCGCCGCCACCGACGAGCTTAAGCCGGCGGCGAGGCGCGCGATCTCGAGCCTGATCGAGGACTTCGCGCGGTGGCGGGCGATGTCGGACGGCGTCAGCGCCGCCGACCTGGCACAGACGGTGCTGGACGAGTCGGGCTACACTTCATTCTGGCAGCAGGACAAGTCCGCCGAGGCGCCCGGCCGGCTCGAAAACCTGAAGGAGCTCGTGCGAGCGATCGGCGAGTTCGAGAGCCTGGCATCGTTTCTCGAGCATGTGGCGCTGGTGACCGACACCGAGGATGTCTCCCCCGACCAGCAGATCAGCCTGATGACCTTGCATGCGGCGAAGGGGCTCGAATTCGATACGATCTTCCTGCCGGGCTGGGAGGAGGGGCTCTTCCCGCATCCGCGCGCGCTCGACGAGTCCGGCAATGCCGGGCTCGAGGAGGAGCGCCGGCTCGCCTATGTCGGCCTGACCCGGGCGCGGCGGCGGGCCTTCGTCACCCATGCCGCCAACCGGCGAATCCACAATATGTGGCAGTCGAGCCTGCCGTCGCGCTTCATCGGCGAGCTGCCGAAAGACGCGATCGAGGTCGAGGCCGAGAGCGGGCTCTTTGGCGGTGCCGGCGTCGGCGGTGGCGGTTTCAGCGGCTGGGGCTCGGCCTATGAGTCGCGCCCGCCGACGCCGTGGATGTCGCAGCCGCGCCGGCAGGCGCCGCTGCTCGAGGGCCACGGGGTCGCGATCTCGTCGAAGCGCGCGGCCTCATTCGAGGCGGGCGCCCGCGTCTTCCACCAAAAGTTCGGCTACGGCACCGTCCGCGCCATCGACGGCGACAAGCTCGAGATCGAGTTCGAGCATTCGGGCATGAAGAAGGTCATGGACAGTTTCGTCGACCGCGCGTGAGGCGCGGCCTCAGCCACCGATCAGCGCCAGCCACTCGTCTTCCGTCAGGGTCCTGACGCCGAGCTCGCGCGCCTTGTCGGCCTTGGAGCCGGCGTCGGATCCCACGACCACATAGTCGGTCTTCTTCGAGACCGAGCCCGCGACCTTGGCGCCGAGGGCTTCGGCCCGGGCCTTCGCCTCGTTCCGGGTCATCTTCTCGAGCGTGCCGGTGAAGACCACCGTCTTGTCGGCGATCGGCGAGCCGGCGGCCGAGGGCGCGACAAAGGGCTCGACCTGGACGACCTTCGCAAGCGCGTCGAGCGCTTCTCGATTGTGATCTTCGGCGAAGAAGGCGATCAGATCCTCGGCGACCGAGGGACCGATCTGGTCGATCGAGATGAGGTTGGCATAGGCTTCCGACTCAGGATCGCTCGCCGCTTCCATCGCCCGCCGCCAGTCCCCGAGCGTGCCGTAGTGCTTGGCGAGCAACTTCGCCGTAGCATCGCCGATCTGGCGGATGCCGAGCGCATAGATGAAGCGGTCGAGGCCGATCTTCCGGCGCGCGGAGATGGCGCCGAGCAGGTTCTGGATCGACTTCTCCTTCCAGCCTTCGCGCCCCTCTAGGTCGCCGGCCTTCAGCCTGAACAGATCGGCGGGCGTGCGCACCAGATTGCTCTCGAAGAACTCAACGATGCTCTTCTCGCCGAGGCCTTCGATGTCGAAAGCGCTTCGAGTGACGAAGTGGCGGAGCCTTTCAACGGCCTGCGCCGGGCAGACGAGGCCGCCGGTGCAGCGCCGGATCGCCTCGCCCTCGGGACGGACGGCGGCGCTGCCGCATTCGGGACAGGTCTCGGGAAACTTGAACGGCTTCGCATGTTTCGGCCGCTTGTCGAGCACGACCGAGACGACCTGCGGGATCACGTCGCCGGCGCGCTGGATGACGACGGTGTCTCCGGCCCGCACATCCTTGCGCTGGATCTCGTCCTCGTTGTGCAGCGTCGCGCGCGCGACCAGCACGCCGCCGACATTGACCGGCTTGAGATAGGCGACGGGGGTCAGCGCGCCGGTGCGGCCGACCTGGACCTCGATGCTTTCCAGCAGCGTCTGCGCCTGCTCGGCTGGAAACTTGTGCGCGAGCGCCCAGCGCGGCGTGCGGCCGACGAAGCCGAGCCGGTCTTGCAGGTCGACCGAGTCGATCTTGTAGACGACGCCGTCGATGTCATAGGCGAGCTTGGCACGCTGCTCGGCGATCGCGGTGTGGCGCGTGAGCGCGGCGTCGATGCCGTTGACGCGGTCGGCCAGAGCATTGACCTGGAAACCCCAGGCTCTGAGCCGGCTGTAGAACTCCCACTGGCTCTTTGGCTCTTCGGTCGTAGCACCCCAGGCATAGGCAAAGAAGCGGAGCGGGCGGCTCCGCGTGATCTCCGGGTCGAGCTGGCGGACGCTGCCGGCGGCGGCGTTGCGTGGGTTGGCGAATTGGCGCCGGCGGTTCTTGGTCTGCTTCTCCGGCGGCAGCGCCAGGAACTCGGCCTCGAGTGTCTCGTTCAGCTTCAGGAACTCGGGCTTGGTCATGTAGACCTCGCCGCGGATCTCGATGTGGTCCGGCGCTTTGCCCTTCAGCTTCTTCGGAACCTCGGCGATGGTCTTGACGTTGACCGTTACGTCCTCGCCCACGGCGCCGTCGCCGCGTGTCGCCGCCCTTACCAGGACCCCGTTCTCGTAGGTGAGCGAGCAGGAAAGGCCGTCGATCTTGGGCTCGGCGATCAGCGCGATCGTCTCGCGCTCAACCCGCTTCACGTCTTCCGGCCGGACGAAGAAGTTGCGGACCGACTGGAAGAAACGCTCGACATCGTCCTTGTCGAAGGCGTTGTCGAGCGAAAGCATCGGCTTGCCATGCGTGACCTTGGCAAAGGCCCCAACGGGTGCCGGCGCCACCGGGCGTGCCTCGGCAAGCTCAGGAAAGTGCGCCTCGATCGCTTCCAGGCGCCGCTTGAGCGCGTCGTACTCGGCGTCGGTGATCTCCGGCGCGTCCTTGACGTGATAAGCCTCGTCGGCCCGCGCCATCTCGGCCCGCAACCGCTTCAGCTCGTTCTCGGCTCGCGCCTTGGTCAGCTTCCCGACGGCCGAACCGCTCACGCCTGCGATCCCTCGATCAGGGCGTCAGCGGCGGCCCGCGCCGCGTCGGTGATCTCGGCACCGGCCAGCATGCGCGCGACCTCCTCGCGTCGTGCCGGCTTCGGCAGCACCTCGACTCGCGTCGTGGGCACCGTGCCTTTCGGTGTCTTGACCACTCGCCAGTGATGGTCGCCGCGCGCTGCGACCTGCGGCGAATGCGTGACCACCAGCACCTGCATGTCGCGGGAGAGGCGTTTCAGGCGATCGCCGACAGCGGCGGCGACGGCACCGCCGACGCCTGAGTCGACCTCGTCGAAGACCAGCGTTGCCGTCGGCTGGGTCTCCGCGAGCACCACCTTGAGCGCGAGCATGAAACGGGCAAGCTCGCCGCCGGACGCGATCTTGGCGATCGGCCCCGGCGCCGCGCCGGGATTGGTCGCGACCACGAACTGGACCCGGTCCTTTCCATGGACACCCCAGCCCGGCTCCGCCAGCGGCTCGATCTTCGTCTCGAACTTGGCACGGTCGAGCTTCAGCGGCGCGAGCTCGGCGGCGACCCGCTTGTCGAGCCTCTTCGCCGCCCTGGCCCGTCCTTGGGAGAGATCCTCGGCGTGTGCGGCATAGGTCTTGCGCGCCTCCTCGACCGCGCGTGTGAGATCGCCGACGCGGCTCTCTGCGGTGCGCAGGGCGTCGAGGCGTGTTTCCAGCCTGGCCCGCAGCTCGGCGAGCGCGTCAACAGCGACTCCGTGCTTGCGCGCGGCGTCTCGGAGCGCATGAAGCCGGTCGTCGGCCTCCTCGAGCTTGCTCGGATCGAGATCGAGCGCGCTGCCGACCGAGGAGAGCGCGCGGGCAGCTTCGGAGAGTTCCGCGGCAGCGCGGTCGAGCCCGGCCAGCGCCGGATCGAGCCTGCTTCCCGCCTGAGCCTGAAGGCGAGCGAGCGCGCGCTGCGCCTGGCCGATCGCGCGCTCGGCCCCGCGCTCGCCGACAAGATCGGCCAACGCTGCATTGATCGTCTCGACCAGGCGTCCGGCGTTGGCGAGCAGCGTGCGCTCCTCGGCCAGCGCCGACTCCTCGCCGGGCTTCGGATCGAGGTGTCGCAACTCTTCGACCGAAGCGGCGAGAATGCCTTCCTCGCTGAGGGCGCGGGCGGCATCCGCCTCGGCGGTCGCGAGCGTGTCGGCGGCGCCCCGCCACGCGCCATGCGCCTCGGCGGCGGCGCGCGCTTCGCGGCCGAGACCGCCAAAGGAATCGAGGATCTCGCGATGAGTCTGGGGATCGAGCAGGCCGCGCTGGTCGAACTGCCCGTGGATCTCGACCAGCGTGTCGCCGATGCGGCGTAGGAGGCCGACCGAGATCGGCTGGTCGTTGATGAAGGCACGGCTCTTGCCGTCGGCGGAGACGGCGCGGCGAAGCACGAGCGGCTGCTCCGCCGGAAGCCCGGATTCGGCCATCAGCGCGAAAGCCGGGTGATCGTCTCCGATCTCGAAGGCGGCGCTCACCGTTGCCTGGGCGGCGCCGGCCCGGACCAAGCCGGCCTCGGAACGCGCGCCGAGCGCGAGCCCGAGCGCATCGAGGAGGATCGACTTGCCGGCGCCGGTCTCTCCTGTGAGCACGGCCAAGCCCTCTCGTGCCTCGATCTCAAGGCGGTCGATCAGCACCACGTCGCGGATGTCGAGGCGGGTCAGCATCGCCGGGCGGAGGGTGCCAAAGGCATCGCCGGGTGGCAATCGCGCAGCGACGGCCTTTTCTGTAAGCTCAAGTTGATTCGGCAGCCGATGAGAGCGCGCATGGGCATAGTTGGAATTCTGAAAGCGATCGGCGCAGCGGCGATGGCGGTCGCCATCTTCTACGTCGGAGGCATGGCGAGCCTTGAGGCGCTCGGCTATCTCGGCCAGTTCGATTGGGCAATCAAGACCGCTGCATTCTGGACCGGCGGTGTCGTGCTGGCACTGGTGCTGGCGGAGATGACGCGGCGGATCATCGCCGATATCGCAGCCTTCCTCGAAGAGGAAGCCGATCGTCCGCAGCCGAAGGCGGAGTCCGAGGCGGAACGCGACGAACCGCCGCCGAAGCAACCGGCACGACCGGCAACGGCGCCGCCGAAGCCGCCCGCCCCCGCCAAGGTGAAGTAGGAGCTAGAGCATTTTCCGATCATTCTGGTTCATAGCCTGAGTTTCGAAAGTAGTTGGCGCATTCGTGTGGTGTGAAGGCGTCGAGAGCGTCAGCGATGGCCTGCCATAGGGCGTCCTTGGTTCGTGCGGCCACCTTTCGCAGATAGGCCTTCAGCTTGGCAAAGGCTTGCTCGATTGGGTTGAAGTCCGGGCTATAGGGAGGCAAGAACAAGCGCGTCGCGCCTGCCGCCTCGATGGCTTCGCGCAC
>Ga0194132_10002569_pt1 | contig 33676 bp, 27 predicted proteins | sample TA2KigOf80mmetaG_FD_148612 | JGI IMG/M metagenome (GOLD analysis project Ga0194132, IMG submission 148612) | Freshwater microbial communities from Lake Tanganyika, Tanzania - TA2015054 Kigoma Offshore 80m | ecosystem: Environmental > Aquatic > Freshwater > Lake | place: Tanzania: Lake... | reverse complement strand
CTCATCCCGTGCATGTGGATCCCTGGCAGCGCCTCGTGTGGGCCGAGGAGCGTGAAAAACTCATAACATCGCCCCTTTTTGATGAAAATCCCTGATTTTCTTTGCCAACATCGTGTAGGGCGACCGTCGATTTCGGCCTGGCCAAGAAGCTCGATTCCGGAAAATCGATGACCGAGGCCGGCGGCCATCGTCGGCACGGTGAGTTACATGTCGCCGGAGCAAGCCAAGGGCCAGCGTGCCGACTTTGCTTGCGACATTTACGGGCTGGGCGCCATTCTCTACGAACTGCTGACGGGCCGTCCGCCATTCCTGGGTACCACGCTCGTGGAGACGTTGGAGCACGTACGTACTGAACTGCCGACCCTCGTGCGGTTGTTGAACCCTAAAGTGCCCGAAGATTTGGAGGTCATTTGCCTGAAATGCCTCGCCAAGGAGCCCAACGAACGTTACGCATCCGCTGCTGACTTGGCGGACGACCTCGAGCGGTTTCTGAAGGACGAGCCAATCGAGGCCCGATTGCCCGGGATTTTCGAGAGTGCCTTTCGCGCGGTCCTGCGGCAGCGATTCCCCCACGCCGCTGCCTGGGGATGGATCCTTCTTTGGAGTAGCGCCCTTCAACTCGTCGGCCACGGGGCGGAACTATGGACCATCGTCTCAGATCAGAGTGACAGCATCGGGTTGATCATCGGTATCTTGAGAGCAGCGTGGGTGCCCCTTGTGATTTGGTTTGGCCTTCGCGGCTGCCGGCTTGGGACCGATGATTATCAATTGATGACCTACGCGATTACCCTGATCATGGGGATTTGGCTTTTACGTTTCCTGCCCTCCGATGCTGATCCCGCGACCTTTGAGATACTTCAGGCAGGACGCAGGGCCATTCTCACCGGGTGCCTCCTATTTGTAGTCGCCGCGCGATTCTGGGGCGGCCTCTATTTTGTGGGAATCGGCTGGTTAATTGTTGCCCTGGTCATCAACTCTGCCCTTCAGCGGGAATGGGTCGTCGTCATTTCTGGACTTTACGTTGTCTCCGTTCAGTTTTCACTCGGCCTTTATCTGTGGTGTATGGGCCAGCCGCTCGAATCGAAAAATGATTGACGAAGAAAATTTGTCCGCCTGCGCAAAAAGGAAAACCCAATTCCGTCTGGTCCGTGAAGGCATTTCCAACCCGATGCGGAGCACCCAATAGCACCGCATCCCACGACTTCACGGAGTCGCTCATGGCCCTTTCGTTTTTCTTTTTGTTCCTCGTGCTTTTCCGCCGTGGCGCATGGTCGCTAGTCCACATTTCTCGACGCTCAACTTTGAAACGCAGAGTGCGCAGAATACGCGGAGGGTGATTCGCCCAGGCTCTCCGCGTTCTCTGCGCACTCGGCGTTTCATTCTCGGGCGCGCCGTGTGATCCGTCGTGTCAAATCCAGACTGAAATCTCGTTTGCCCGAGCGATTTTGCCGCGATCGGGACGGAACAGGTCGATCAACCGTCCATCGCCCTTGTGTTCGCCAAGCAACCGCCAAAACACGAACGTCGCATTCGGTTCGTCGCCAACGACCGTTTCGCCATCCCAGCACGTGCCGCCAATCACCGGCTGACGGCCGAAATGACCTTCACCCACGATGCTCTCATCCTGGCGCTAAGCTCGCACATGCATCTGCGTGGCAAGAGTTTCGAATACCGCGCCGTCTGGAGAAACCAAAGCGACACGCTGACATCCGATCATTCCGCATAATGCAGCGCGGCAATCCGGTCTACGTACGCGCGCCATTGGAGAGCAGGGGGCGCGCCTCGGGTGTGGCTGTTTTGCTGTGGCATTCGGTAGTGCTGACTTCAGTCCGCACCGTTCGCCGTGCGGACTCAAGTCCGCACTACGAGGGCGAATCCGCCACAGCCTGGCAGCTGCACCCGCAGGCATCGCCATCGCGTTTTTTCCCTTGCAATCTGCGAGACCTGACCGTAGCATGACTTCATCAGCATTCTTGAAACAATGGCGCCCATGCAATGTCTACGTTTGACGTTGACGCCTTGACAGCCCCAATCCCCGGAGATGCTCCAGCTGGGGTACGCTTGCCTCCGGACGATCGACGGAAGATGGAGACGGCGCGCAAGGAGTTTGAGCCGCACCCCACGAATCCGTCCGAGCCACCCGTCCCGAAAAAACCGAACTGGACGGAGATCATCGAATGTGCCACGAATGCCCTGGCGAGCAAGTCGAAGGACCTGTTGGCGGCGGTTCGGCTGGTCGAGGCGTTGGCCCGGCGAGACGGGTTCACTGGGCTGCGCATCGGTCTGGGGCTGTTGCGAAGGTTGACCGACGAATGTTGGGACCGGTTGCACCCGGTGATGGAAGATGCCGGTGACCTGGAGGCTCGCGCGGGGCCGTTCCATTGGCTCTTTGATGCGAACGGCGGCGCGTGGTTTCCGACTGCCGTCTCAAGGCTCCCGTTGCTCATGCTCGGGAAGCAGCCGATCTGTTTGCGCGATTGGCAAATCGGCCAGGTCGATGACAAGCCGCTCACGAGCGAATCGCTCGCGTCGGCGAAACCGGCTGAAGGGGTAAGCCTTGAGAATGTCGTCGCGTGCATAGAGCAAGTGGAGGCGATTGAGCAAATACTAAACGAGCGCATGGGCAATGACATGGCGCCCAGCGTTGCTGGATTGCGAGACATGCTCAATGAGTGCCGGACGTTTCTGATGAACGTGCAACCCATGGAAGACGAGGCGAGTTCGCCGAGCCCGGCCGGGGCCGAGCCGCAGTTCGTCGACCGCGCATCCGAGGGAACGCGGACGCGGGCGGAGCTCTATCGAACGCTGTCGCGCGTGGCCGATGAACTGGCGCGGATGGAGCCGCATAGCCCGATTCCCGACTTGCTGCGCTGGGCTGTAAAGCTGGGCGGCATGTCGTTTCGGGATTTGATTCAAGAGCTGGTGCGCGAGCCGGCGGTCCTTGCCGAGATTCGTCGCCAGGTGGGCATCAAGGAATCCGAGGAAACCAGATCGGAGCCTGAAGCGTAAGCGAAGATCGCAACGGATCCCTCGCTCACGCTTCGGGCTCTGAAGACCGTGTGAAATCCCCCTTCTTATTATTAATGGAGGTTTATCCATGAGTGCAGCCGAACAAGCAAAAACAGGCGCCGCAGCCCAGAGCACCGAGGCGAAGTCGATCGTCGACGAGTTCATCGAGCGAACCAGGCCCGACGACCAAAAAGTGCGCGAGAGAACGCGCGACGCTTTCCATCAGTTCTTGGAACAGGTCGTCAAGCCCGGTCAGGTAATCTCCAAGGATGTCGACGCCAACATCAAGCATTGGATCAATGAGATCGACAAGAAATTGTCGGCCCAGCTCAACGAGATCATGCACCATTCCGATTTTCAGAAGCTCGAATCGACCTGGCGCGGCCTGCATTACCTCGTCAGCGAAACCAAGACGGGCGAGAACCTGAAAATCCGCGTGCTCAACGTAACAAAGAAGGACCTTGCCAAGGACCTCGACAAGGCGGTCGAGTTCGATCAGAGCACGCTCTTCCAGAAAATCTACAGTGACGAATATGGCACGCTCGGCGGAATGCCGTACGGCTTGCTGGTCGGCGATTACGAGTTCAGCAAGAATGCCGAGGATGTCGGCATGCTGCAGAAGATCTCCGGCGTGGCGGCCGCGGCGCACGCTCCCTTTATCGCCGGCGTGTCGCCCAACATGTTCGGCATGCAGGATTTCACCGAACTGATGAAGCCGCGCGACTTGGCGAAGATCTTTGACACCGTAGAATACGCCCAATGGAAGGCATTCCGCGAATCGGAGGATTCACGCTACACGGCACTGGTCATGCCGCGGGTGCTGGCGCGCTTGCCCTACGGCGAGAAGTTCAAGCCCGTTGACGCGTTCCGTTTCGAGGAAGCCGTCGATGGAACCAAGCATGACAAGTACTTGTGGATGAATGCGGCCTGGGCGTATGCGGCCCGCATCACCGATGCCTTTGCCAACGACGGCTGGTTCGGGAGAATTCGCGGCGTTGAGGGCGGCGGCAAGGTCGAGAACCTGCCCGTGCATACCTTCAAGACCGACGACGGTGAAATCGCCATGAAGTGCCCCTCTGAAATCGGCATCACGGAACGGCGCGAGTTCGAGCTGTCGAACCTGGGTTTTTTGCCATTGATCCACTACAAGAACAAAAACTGTGCTGCCTTCATCGGCGCGCAGTCGTGTCAGAAGCCGAAGGACTATTTCGACAAGGCGGCCAAAGCAAACGCGGAACTTTCGACGAAATTCAACTTCATCTTGTGCACCTCTCGGTTCGCCCATTACCTGAAGGTTATGGCTCGAAACAAGCTGGGTTCGTTCATGGAGGTGGACGATTGCAAGCGCTGGCTGAACGATTGGATCAACAACTACGTCATTATCAATCCAAAAGACGCCGGCGAAGAGGCCAAGGCCAAGTCGCCGCTGGCAGACGCGCGCGTCGATGTCACCGCAGTCCCCGGCAAACCGGGATGGTACCAGGCGGTCGCGTACCTTCGCCCGCATTTCCAACTCGAAACACTCGATACGTCGATGCGCTTGGTTGCCGAGGTTCCGAAAATGAAAGGTGGCTAATACACGAGGTCAGAAGTCAGGTGTCAGAAAATCAGCCTCGCGTGGCCTATCTGATTTCCGATATCTGACTTTTGACCTCGTTCCTGGTCGGAATCGGTCCGCCGTTCGGCTAGTTGTAACTGGTTTGCTGCATTGGCGTTACTGCGTGTTCGCGGACTGTGCGGAAAAAGTCCTTTTGGCGTGTTAACAGTTCACGTATCTATTTGTGAGCAAATGACGGATCTTCGGACGAAACCGGTTCGTTCGAGGAACACGAGATCACGGGATGTACGCGGACGGGTGGAGCTGTCCCCCGACGCGTCCGGTTTCCCAATCAAGGACAGCAGCGAGAGGTAATTCCGCCATGGCATCTGTTGACTATTTCCTGAAAATCGAGGGTATCCCGGGCGAATCGACGGACGCTAAGCACAAGGCCGAGATCGACGTCGAATCGTGGAGTTGGGGCGAAACCAACGCTGGAACACACGTGGGTGGCGGCGGCGGCGGGGCCGGCAAGGTCATCATGCAGGACTTTCACTTCGTCATGAAAGTGAACAAAGCGTCGCCGAAATTGTTCCTGGCTTGCGCCTCCGGACAACACATTCCGAAAGCTGTTCTCGTCTGTCGAAAGGCGGGCACGGAGCAACAGGAGTTCTTGACCATTACAATGACCGACCTGCTCGTCTCGTCCTACCAAACGGGCGGGTCTGCTGGCTCCAGCGTCGTGCCGACCGATCAAATCTCGCTCAACTTCAGCAAGATCGAATGGGAGTACAAGGAGCAAAAGCCCGATGGCTCGCTCGGCGGCGGCGTCAAGGCCGGCTGGGACCAAAAAGCCAACAAGAAAGTTTAGCACTATGGGCGAGTGGTCAGCGGCCAGTTACTGTCCGCTGGCCACAGTACACCTCGAAGGAATCTTGCCATGCCTGGCTACCAACTCGGATCGTCCGACCCGACGATCACGCCAGACCCAGGCACCGGCGCTTGGGCCAGCACGCCAACCGAGATATCCACGCACGTCGCCAAAGGCGCGATTCTTGGCGTTTTGCCTCTCGCAAATCTCTATCCGGGGGATGACGCCGTCGCCCACATGCTTCATTAACTTGCCAACAAGGGGACCGATTACACAATCGATCTGGCCGGCATGGTGAATGAAGTTCCGTCGGCCAAGGCGTTGTTCGAATCGGAAGTCGAAGAAGCCAAGCGATTCGTCGAGACACTGCCGATTGGTACGTGCGACATTTGTTCCTCGAAGGCCAAAGTTGGCTACAACCTGAAGAGTGAAAGTGCCAACTGGTTTTTTGCGATCGGGGGTTATTCGGTCTGGGGCAAGGGGACGGCAAGCGTGAGCCAGGTCAACGGTGTCGCCCGCGCTTATTCGCTGCTTTTCAGATACAAATTTTACGACCGTTACAATTGGGATGGCGGCAAGTCGGTAACGATCCTGGGCGTAACGATTACTGATCATCAGATGGGGGAATCTCATCGGCAAGGGGTCGCGAAAGAGTTCGACTGCCGAGGTTCCATCGAGAAGCTGATAACGTGGGGGGCAAAATCGCCGCAGCCAGCGCCCGCGCCGCCAGTCAATCCAAAGCCGCCCCCCTTGCCCGGCCCTCCGGCGCCCAAGCCGAAACTATTCCCCTCGCCGACGCCGCCGGTAACGCCGAAACCCACTCCCGGCCATCTCCTGCACATCGTCAAACCGGGCGATAACCTGTCGGCCATCGCCCGCAAGTACTACGGCAACTCCAATGACTGGCCGAAGATTTACCAGGCCAACAAGGCGCTTATCGGTCCGAATCCGAATCTGATCCAGCCGGGACAACACCTGATCATCCCCTGACTGAATTGGAAACGGCCCAGACGGCAATAGTGAAGGTGATCCCATCAAGGGGCTTCGCGATCATTCGACGCTGCGGCCACTTCTACGCGCGATCATGACCGAAGCCACGCCCGTGATTGGCTGACACGGACATGGCACGCCATTCGGCTGGCAGTACAATAAAACTACAATGTCCGCTACTCCCACGCTGCGTCCTTCCATTGTCGATCGCCTCTGCGACCCCGAGTCGCGCGGCACCGTCGCGCAGCCGGGCTACACTATCGAGCAGATGGCGAGGGCGATCGAAGCCGATCTCGATCGCTTGCTGAATACTCGGTCAAACGATACATCGAAAGCTAAGCAGTACCGCCTCCTGTACAACGTCATGGGCTACGGATTGCCCGATCTCGCCGAGCTTTCGCGCTTGGTCGAGAAGGATCCGGAGAATATCTGCCGGGCAATCGAGGAGAAAATCGCTCGTTATGAGCCGCGGCTCAGAGATGTCAAGGTAATAATCGGAGAGGGGGACGGGAACCGTTTGAAGATCCACCTTCGGTTGCGAGCGGTTTTGGCCGTCGACCCGGCGCCGGAAATCGCCTTTGAAAAGACGTTTGACATGTCGAGCGGGCAATTCGAGGATCTGGACAGCCAATGAGCCAGCCGATCGACGGATTTTACGAACAAGAATTGCAGTTCCTGGAAGAGACGGCACAAGCGTTTGCCGAGCGATACCCCGTTAACGCCAAGCATCTGGTTGGCGAGCGTGACGCTCACGTCGATCCGCATCTGGAGCGCATGCTGGAGGGTTTCGCGCTGTTGGCGGGGCGCGTTCGCCACAAAATCGATAGCGAACTCCCCGAATTGACCGCAAGTTATCTGCAAATCCTCTACCCGCACCTGAGTATGATGATCCCGTCGATGGCGATCGCCCAAGCTCAGGTCACGGGGGCGCCCGCGGAGTTGAAGAATGGCCTTCGCTTGGAAAAGAATACGTCATTTCGAAGCGAGAACCTCGGGGCTGGGGCTTTTCAATATCGCCTGGGCTATCCGCTGACTATCTGGCCAATCGAACTGACGGACGTTTCCTGGGAGACTAGTCCCTTCGAGGCCGGCGTGAGGCCCCCGAGCGGAACGGGGTCGCTGTTGCGTCTGCGTTTCGCGTGCCAGGATGGGCTGGCTTGGGATGATGTGCCGATCGATCGATTGCGGCTGTACCTGAGCGGCGAACGGCAGATCATCGCGGCGCTCCACGAGACGTTGCTTCATCGCTGCCTGGGCGTGACGTTTCAGGCTGTCGATCGTGGTCCGGGGACCGCCACGTCGCGGCCTCCAATGTGTCTTCCCGCCGACGAGTGCATTTTCCCGGTCGGTTTCGAGCTAGACGACGGTCTGTTGCCAATGCCGCCTGAGTCGTTTGTTGGTTATCGTCTGCTGATGGAATTCTTGAGTTTCCCGCAGAAGCACTTGTTCGTTGATCTCGCCGGCTGGGACCAACTGCACGGAAGACGATTCGGCGGTCAGGTCGAGGTGATATTTTTCTTCAGTCAAGCGCATGAGAACTTCGGGCCCGGCTTGTCAAAGAACAACTTTCTCCTCGGCTGTGCGCCGATCGTCAACTTGTTTCCGCGCAGCGTGGAGCCCGTCGACTGGGATCACCACCAATCGGAGTATCGCGTGGCGGCGTGGCGCCGGCAACCGCGGGCCATGGAAATCTATCGCATCGAGCGGGTGCGCGCGATTGACGCGGCGACGGGGAAAGCTCGCGAGATCATGCCGTTCTATCGAAGCCGATTCGGGCGCGACGACGCGCACGCGCCCTATTACCACGCGACGCGGCGAGCGTCGATTCATGAGGACGTGCCTGGAAGCGAAATGTACTTGGCCCTTGTCGATCCCGATTTTCATCCGAGCCGATCGAGCAGTTCCGTGCTGGACATCGACGCGTTGTGCTGCAATCGGGACATGGCGCACACACACCAGCAGGCGGGGGACCGGATGGCCGCGGCGCGACCTAGAGGAATACACCTGGAGCTGTTGCACAAGCCGACGATTCCCTTACGGCCACCGATGGGCCGTGCTGCGTACTGGCGTCTTCTGGCGCAGAACGCTCTGAATCACGTCTCGCTCATCGGCGGTGAAGACAGCTTGGCGGCGCTGCGCGAATTGTTGCGGCTGTGCGATTTTTCCGAGCCGGCCAACCGGCAACTCGCCGCGGTCAATCAGCAACTCATCGACGGCATTCAGTCCATCCGTTCGCGGCCGGTAATGCGGCAAATATCCGCTGCCGGGCAGGCTGCCCTCTGCCGCGGCACGGAGATCGCCATTGATTTTGACGAGGAAAAATACACGGGCACCGGCGTTCTTTTCATGGCGGCGGTGCTCGATCGCTTCTTCGGTTTGTTCGCCCCGGTCAATTCATTCACGACGTTGGTTGTGCGCAGAATTCAAGCCTCCGGTGTGCTGAAGCAATGGCCAGCGCGCTCGGGCGCAGCCTTGGTATAGGTCAGGCTTTACCGCCTGCCATGACGAGCCGACAGTCGTCACGCGAGAGAGCCTGACCTACGAACTGGCGAAATTCGTGAGAGTGTGGCATGAAAAAACAACCGACGCCGAAACCGCTTATCCAGCAGATACGTGAGCCGGACGCCATCTGCTTCTTTGACTTCTTTCAGGCCGTTCGCCTGTTGAGCTTCGCGGGAACAGTGGATCGCGTGGCCGTTGGAGCCGACGGCCCGCCTGGGAAAGAAATTGTTCGGTTTCTGGCCCATCGGTCGTTGGCGTTTCCCGCGAGTGCCATCCAGGAACTCTTTACTGAGTCATCGGTGCGGCCGCCGCAGATGACGGTGAATTTCATGGGCCTGACCGGGCCCAACGGCGTCTTGCCGCGGCATTACACCGAACGCCTCTGGACCGACGACAAGAACCCCGAGCATCGCGCGCTACAGGATTGGTTTGACCTCTTCAATCACCGCATGATCTCGCTCTTCTACCGAGCATGGGAGAAATATCGCTTTTTCCTGGCGTTTGAACGAGGCGAGGCCGCCCGTCGCGATCCCGATCTCTTCACGCGCAGCCTGTTCAGCTTGATCGGTCTGGGCTTTCGATCGCACCGCAACCGATTTCGTGTGACGCATATCGACGTGCATCAGCCGCCACAGCGCGCCGGCGCCGAGAAATCGTTGCTCGAGCCCAGTGCTCAGGAACGCGAACTGGCCAAACACGAGGATCTGGCGCTGTTGCGGTTTGCGGGCATGTTCGCGCATCGGCCTCGATGTGCCGTCTCGCTGCAACAATTCCTGCAAGTCTATTTGCAGATGCAAGTCGAAGTGATTCAGTTTCAAGGGCAATGGCTGCATCTGAGCAACGACAGCCAATCTGTCATGGGCCAGGCCAATAACAACCTCGGCGCGGACACACTCGTCGGCGATCGCATCTGGGACGTTCAGAGCAAGATTCGCATTCGGCTTGGACCGTTGAATTACGCCCAGTTCCTTGAGTTCCTGCCCGATCGCACGCCGATCAGCAAACGCAAGCGGATTTTTCTGCTGGCCCAGTTGGTCCGCTTTTATTTGGGCGCCGAGATCGACGTCGAGTTTCAGCTGTTGCTCCGCAAGGACGAAGTGCCGGCGGCGCAGACGGGACCGGGGATTCGCCTCGGCTGGAATTCCTGGTCGCGACGCCAGCCTTACAATCGCCACGCCGACGACACGGTCTTCACCGTTTCCGATGACCCATGCCTCAGCGGATGACCGAAGCTTCTTACTGAACGCGAGACTCGCGTTGCCACCCATCCACGAAAGACACAAAGGAACACGAATAACTGCACAGGGGAACCCTGGGGTTCGGAGTACCGCACCCCAGGCTTTCTTGGTCCTCCTCTTTAACCGCTTCAACTTCGTGAATCTTCGTGTCCTTCGTGGATGATTCTCGGTTCGTGATCGCGCCCAAGCGAGGAGTGTCCAAAAAAGGTTTGTATTTTCCTGTCTCGATGCGTAATCTCTCTTAGTCACTCTCGAATCGGTGCGAATCTTCAATCGACGGACTGGATTATCCATGACTGCCCGCTCGGTGCACTGGCAAGACGGCATGTTCATGTGGCCTCACCACATGCAACAGGAACAGCTCTTGCTTCAGGAGCGGATGGCGCTCGGGCATCGCTGGGATGCGCACTACAACTGGGGATTGCGACGGATCGACTGGGATGCCGACGCCTTGACGAGCGGCAGGCTGCAGATTCAACGGCTCCAGGCACGCCTGCGCGATGGGACGCTGGTAGACGTGCCGAGCGATTGCCGGCTGCCCACGCTCGATCTGAACGAAATCATGGTGGGCAAAGACGAGACGACGGTTTTCCTTGCTTTGCCCGTGCGTCATGCCAATCGCGCTAACGTCATGGCGGCGCACTCACCGGACGCAACGCATGCGGGTCCGGTTGATACGCGGTACATCGTGGAGGAGGTCGATACGCCGGACGAGAATACGGGGTTGGACGCGCAGCCGTTGGCGTTTCGTTCGTTGAACGTGACGCTGCTGCCGGACGCCGAGGACTTGGCGGGCTATGACGTGTTGCCGATCGCACGGTTCAGGAAAAGCAGTGCGGGGGCCATTCAACTCGATGTGAACTACATCCCGCCCCTCCTGGCCTGCGATGCCTGGCAGCCCTTGTCGATTGCTGTCCTTCAGGCGATGTACCACCACTACAGCCAGCGTGCAGACGATCGAGCAGGCAAGGTGATTTCGCGCCGCATCACATTCGAGACAAATCGGCCTGGCGATCAAGAGCTGCTGGGGCGCCTGATGGTCCTGAACGAAGCGACGGCGGTGTTGAACACCATCGCTTTTGCCGAGGGGATTCATCCCTTCATGGCCTACTTGGAGTTATGCCGGCTGGTCGGTCAATTGGCGATCTTCAAACCGGCCCGGCGTTCGCCGAAGTTGCCGCTGTACAATCACGACGACCTTGGCGCCTGTTTCTACACCGTGCGGCGCATTCTGGACGAGATGGACCAGGAGCTCATCAATTTTGAGGAGCAAGGGTTTATCGGTGTGGCCAAGCGAATGCAGGTGACCATGCAGCCGAAGTGGCTTGAACCCGCATGGCAGATGTTCGTCGGCGTCATGAGTCCGTTGCCTCAGGCAGAGGTGGTTCGGCTCCTGACGAAATCGGGGCTCTTGGACATGAAGATTGGCAGCGGCGAAAGGGTCGATGAGATCTTCGCACGCGGAATCAAGGGGCTTGAGTTCACCCACGCGGCCGACCCGCCGCGGGTATTGCCGGCAATGCCGGGGTTGACTTATTTCCGCGTGAACCGCGAGGCTCAGCAAAGTGAGTGGGCGTTTGTCCTGCGTTCGTTGACCTTGGCGATTCGCGTCAACGAGAATCGTCTCGTTCTCGGTCCTGCGGGGGACATTCAAGGCCAGATCAGTCTTTCGCTGAAGCAACAAGGAGCGCAGCCGGCGACGACCATGCGGTTCTCGCTGTTTCTCGTGCCAGGCGAGACAAAAAACGCCTGATGGTTCCGCGGCTTTCACGGCGCTCACTTGGGAATTGAGGTTTCATCCATGCGCAAGGAGATTGCCGATCTGGTCTTTCCCGTTTTTCGGAAGGCTATCGAAATCAAGGAAGCGTTGCGCGTCGATCCCAAGCTGCACGATTTCGCCGACACGCAGAAGAAGATCTTTGCACTTCTCAAAGTTGCCGTTCTCGACCATCTCCGTGCCGATTTCTACGGCGACATGTACGGAGTCGATCCGGGGCAAAGCCTCAGCCGGCATGGGTTTCTCGGGATTCGCTACGCCCTCACGTGCTGGCTGGACGAGATTTTTATCGCCGATTCTCCCTGGACGGATCGTTGGAACGTCAACAAGGCGGAGCAGGCTTTCTTCGGCGATACCATTCGAAACACCGAATTCTGGAAGCAAGCCCAGAAGGCGCAGGCCAGGCCGACCTATGATGCGCTGGAAGTATACTATTTGTGCGTCATGCTCGGCTTTCGCGGGGAGTTGATCGACAAGCCTGCGGAGCTCTTGGCCTGGCGCGAAAACGTTGAGACACAGCTTGCGGAGAGCGACGGCCGTACCTACACCGCGCCGCCCGACGTGGCGCTGAGCCCCGCGGTGCCTCCGTTGACAGGAGCGGAAACGATGCAAAAGTGGTTCCTCATCGCCGTGATGTTCGGTCTGCCCCTCATCCCGTTGGGGATTTCGTTGGCGTGGAAACTGACTGCGGAGCGTTAGCGATTGATGGAAACGCCGGCGGAACGTGTTCGCTTCGACCTTGCGGGGAATCGTCTTCATGAGTTTTTTCTCGGCAATTTGGGAATGGATCACTTGGGCCTTCAGCTTGCTGTCGCCGTTCGAGTCGAGTGAATCGGCGTCGCCCACGGTGCGGCGGGTAATTCTGTTTCTGATTTACATCATTTTTCTCGGCGTCCTGTTTGCCATCAACTACTTCACCAACCTGGCCGGCGCCGTCGACCATTTCCCGAGGTTCTTGAGCAGTGAACCGACGCGCGGCATGCTCCGCTACACTTGGCTGCCGATCCTGGGAACGCTGGCTGTTTTGATCGTGCTTGTGCTGTATTGGTTCTACGTGGTGTGGTTCACCGAGCTTGACGAATCCCCCTTCCCGGACATCGATGCGGCATGGAACGAAGCGATTCATGCCCTTGCGCAGGTACGGATCAGTTTGCCGACGGAGCCGTTGTTTCTTGTCTTGGGCCGTCCGGAGACGCTGGAACAGCATCTGTTCGAAGCGGGGGGTATCAAGCTTGCGGTCAAGCAAACACCGGCCGACCCGGACGCGCCAATCCACGTTTTTGCGAGCAAAGATGCGATTTATGTGACATGTCGCGGCGCGTCAGTTCTCGGAAAGTTGGCGGCGATTTTTGCCTTGGAGGAAACCGTTCTGGCCACACCCGAGTCCGATGTCGATGAAGAGCTTTTGAAAACCATGCGTGCGGGATCGAAGGATCAGGCAATCGTGGAGTTGCTGCGGGCGACTCCCGACGAGAAAAAGACGCAACTGTGGAAACGGGCGTCACGCCGGGCCAGTCTTGGCAAACCGCTGGGAAACGATCTCCTTTCCGACGCCAAGCAGATGACGCTGCTTAAGCGGCGCCTGATACATCTGTGCCGTCTCATCGCCCGTGATCGGCAGCCGCATTGCCCGGTCAATGGCATTTTGCTTCTTATCCCGATCGCCGGCACCGACACGCCGGAGGAGGCGCAGCTTACGGCACACGCGTGTCAGGCAGACCTCAAAACTGTGCGCGATGAATGGAAGCTGGAATGCCCCGTGGTCAGCGTCGTAGTTGACATGGAAGAACTGCCCGGATTCGTCGAGTTCATCGAGGGACAGCCCCCCTCGGAGCTCGGCAATCGGCGCGGCCAGGGTTTTCCGATGTCGACGCGCCTTTCGCGCGAAGAGATTTTGGATGAAATCCGCAAATCGATCACCTTTGTCTGCACCACCTATATGCAGGACAGCGTCTACAGCGATTTTCAAACCGAGACGCCGACGGAGTCCAACGTCATGGCGTTCTTCCCGGGCAACGCAAAGCTCATGGTTTTGCTCGACGAGATGAACCGCCGCTGTGACGCGCTCAATGTGATTGTGGAGCAAGCGATCGGCCCGATGCACGATCCGCTTTTTCGCTACTCGGGATGCTATTTCGCGGCGACGGGATCTGAGGGGCAGCAAGCGTTCATCGCCGGCGTGTTGCAGAAGCTGGTGCGCGAGCAGAGCAGCGTGGCTTGGACGCAAGCCGCTCTGGACGCGGACTCGCAATGCTATCTGTGGTCGAATCTTTACTTTGTATTGTCGATCGTCTTCTTTTGTCTTTGCGCTCTCCTCACGTACTTGACCTTCTTTCAAGTGACGTAGGCGGATCGCCATGTCGCGGCTTGCGGCGTAGCACTTCGCTTTTACGCCGCAAGCGGCCCGAATCTTAGAACCGCCAGCGGAACTCGGTGCGGTAGAGCGATTCGGGGCCGTGGCTGTTGTTGCCCAGGCGGAAGGACAGGCCGACGCCGAGATCGGCGCGGTCGCAGAACATGATGCGGAAGCCGGGGCCAAGCGTCGTGTAGGTCTGCCCGGCCATGTCGCGCACGACCGGGTCGCCTCCGGGGACGAGCGGCGCGTCGCTGAATTGGCCGCGGAACGTGTAGCCGTTCAGCTCGATGTTGGCGAGCACCGTGATGAAGTCACCGTGCTGATAAAGGCGCTGGTTGAGCGCGATGTGATAGTGGAACACCGAGCCGGCGAAGCCGGGAGTGCCGCCGAGCGGAATCCACTCGGCAATCTGTGTCTGCAGGTACGTCGACGGAGTGATCTTCAACGCGGCCATCAGCGCCGGCTCAATCGACGTATGCCCCGTGCCCAGGCCGGTGCGGTAGTTTCCGGTCGGCAAAAACGTGCGGAACTGCGACGTGATCAAGATCAACTCGCGGTCGAGCAGCACCGCCTTGGCGCCGACGTTCATATCCCCCATGCCCGCGCCGCTCGGATTGCCGATCGCATCGAACGAGCGATAACTCACTTCGACGAACATGCTGGCCGAGGACCCGGCAGCGATTTCTTGATACAACAGCAAGTCGCTGTACTTCATGGATGGCGTAAAGTTGGCCGGGCCTTTCGTCTTCTCCTTGGCCCAGAAAAACTCCGACGAGTCCGGGAAGAGATAGTTGAACCCATTGTCCCAGCGAATCCGCGTCTGCGTCACCGGCCGCGGACTGTCTTGAAAGAACGCGGCGTTGGCTTCGAGAATCCAGCGCGGCTCGTAGCACGGATCGGGACAGCAGACGCCGTAGTAGAGTCCGCTCATGAGCCGCCCGAAGGTGGAGTCGCACGGCCCGGGATCGCAGTTGCGCCCGGGCACACAGCCGGCGCCGGAGTAACACGAGAAGCCGCCCGCCCCGCTGCCGGGCCGCGACGTACAGCACGAAGCGGGCATGAGCAACGGATCAACGATCGGCTTGGCATCTGCGGCGCGGGCCGGCTCGCTCTGGGCATCGGCCGCACCGATGCCGATCGCTGTGATCAGAATTGCCGCCGCCATTGGACGAACCCAAGTTCTCAGCGCCGATGAAACCACCTCGATCATGGCAAGCTCCTTGGCAGTGTGCCTCGCGCCCGTGCGTCTTCGCTCAGGCTTCAAGCTCTGAATGCGAAGCGGCAAACTCGGCACAACCGTCAATGAGCGTATCGGCGGAAAAAGCCGCAGTCTTTGCCGACGCGGGAGAATCGCGCAAGTCCCGTGCGAATTGAGTCGGCAGAATCGACACCACCGGCACGGTCAACGCAGTTTGTGTAAAAGTGCTGGTTTTACACTTGATCGGCACGAGGCAACGGGGCTCGAAACCGCGCTCGGGACTGGCATGATTCACTTGACTCCCGCTGCGGATCGAATATAAAGAAATCGTTGGAATTGGGGGAGTGTCCCCTCGATTCTTGGCTTTCCTAGAAAACGCAACAGGTCCGCCGAACTGCGATGTACGGCGGAAATGGCGGCTCTTCCCTACGCTACGGTTCGTGGGATAGGCCGCTTTTTTTGTCGATTGTGCTTCATGCTTCGTAACTGTACAAAAACGAGCGTTCTGAACTCAATCAGGCATGGAATTGACGCGCTCGGGCGTTGGTTTTCATGCGCGTTCTGGTTACTGCTGATTTGCACACTCATCGCATCGCCAGCGCATTCAGCTAATTCCGTTCGCATGATGTTGGTCTCAGCCGATTTCGGTGAAGAGGACGAAACGGACAATTCGAGCGGAGAAGGATTCCAACTGCAGCACCAGCGTGTGTCGCAGAAGGCGCGAAAACGGAATTGCACGCATGACGGGCAACCGGGCTGCAGTACAAAACCGAGACTCATGCATAAGTCCTGTTCCGCGCACGATCCCTTTTCGTCTGGATTCGGCACACATCGTCAGGGAAGAGGAATCGTTCTACGCTGTTAGATCCGACGCTTCCGTCTCCGTACCCCATCATTGCAAATGTGACCTGATGCTCTGTGAGTACGCTTCCGCGGCTGGCCCGCGAAACGTTCGCCTCACGGACCCTTGTTGCCAGGGAGCGATCATGCCGGACACAAAATCCGACAAAACACGAACGGAAATCGAAATTGAGATCAGCCGCGTTCTCACGCGATTCGAGAAGGAATGCATGGGTCGAGGACCGCTTGAAACGAGAACGTATCTCGTTGACGATATGATCGTCGTTCGCCTGAAGGGTGTTCTGACTCCAGCGGAGCGACAGCTGGCGCAATCGGAGAACGATCGAAGCCAGTATCTGTTGAAGCAAGTGCGCAACGAGTTGCTGAGCCGAAACCGCCCGATGCTTGAAATGCTGATACGCGACATCGTGGGAGTAGATGTGCAGAGCGTTCACACCGATATCAGCACGAAAACGGGAGAACGCATTATCGTTTTCACGTTGCTCAGCAAGCCGCAGTTTCGCGGAATGAACGATGGGCGAATGCCGAACGAACAAGAAGAATTCAACGTCGAGCTTGACGCCAAGGCGCCTTGATCGCTGGTCCGTTGTTCGTGAAGCGATCGCAGTGAAGAAAAGCGTGGAAGGTTGACTCGAGATACGGGTCGGCTTTTCAGCGAAACGAAACAGCCGATGCTCAGCGGGACCTTCAAGCCCGCGGAGACCAGGCCGGGATGTTGCAGGGATCTGCGCATCCCGGCCTTTTTTTTTGACGTGAGGCCGCCATGCCGAGTCCGTTGAGCCAAGTGTGCGTGAAGTCGCAAGGGACGGGCGCCGTTGCCTTGGCCGGTCGGCAGGACGCGGCGCCGGGCCTGCCGGCTGACGCGAATGTGCCGGTCCACGTACTTGTTCCCGTTTGCTTGGATCCGAGCGAACGCGGGGCGCTGATGGAGGCGCTAGAATTGGTGGCCGGTTACCGGCGTGGCGCGAAGGTGACACTCTTGCACGTCATCGAAAGCAAGCCCGATCCGATTCACGATCCGTTTGATTGGCTAAGCCCCCTGAGGCGCCTGCAGCATGAACTGGCGCGGCGGAGCCGCTTGGAGTCCGCGTTGAAAGCCGCTCGCAGGTCGATCGAGACGCTTGTTAATGGCGACCTCCCGAGGCAACTCCATGGGCTTCTCGAAATACGCAGTGAATGCCGAGTCGGCGAGCCTGCAACCGAGGTCGTTCGATTCGCTAACGAGCAGTCAGTCGAACTCGTGGTGCTTTGCTTTCACCGGAGTGAGCGTGGTTGGTCTCATTGGCCGCTGCAGAGCGATCGCATTGCCACGATGATCCAAGCGCCTGTCGTACTAGTCGGCGCCGCAAGCACGTCATCACCGGTAACCACCTCGCTCTGAAACCGCCGAAGGACCCGAATCGCCATCATTACTAACTACGCGGGGGCTTCTCATGATCTGGGAAAGACTCAAAGGGTTTTGCACTGTATTCGACGATCGCTTTGAAGATTTGACGCCGAACGATTGGCAGTCGATCGTCTATCGCGACTTTAGCGCGGGCTTGATCGTGGCGATGACGGCTATCCCGATGGCCATGGGATTCGCCATTGCCATGGGGCTTCGCCCCGAACAGGGAATCATCGCAGGCGCTCTGGCTTGCATCATCGGACGTACTTTCGGTGGATCAAAGTACCAGGTCTACGGACCAACAGCGGCGTTCATACCCGTCATCGCCGGACTTATGGCAAAGTACGGCGAATCCAACGGAGGCACATTCGACCAAGCTCATGGGTTTCTCGTCCTCGTTAGCATCGTTGCCGGAGTCGTCCTTGTAACGATGGGACTTTTCGGCCTGGGCAAATACGCGAGCCTCGTCCCAAATTCGATCATCGTCGGATTCACGATCGGCATCGCCGTCGTCATTGCCATGTCGAATTTCGGCGAAGCCCTCGGCCTGCGGCTTGGGATCAAGGGGGGCGTACTAACGAAACTCCAAGAGATCTTTGCGCAAATCGACTTAGTAAGCTGGTACGCGCTCGGGCTTGCTCTGCTGACGTTTGCTTTGACACGGGGGTTGTTGCGCATTTCGATCTTCATCCCGGCGCCGCTCATCGCATTGGCGGCCGGGACGGGGCTGGCGGTTTTCGTCTTTCCCGACAATGCGGTTCTGCTGATCAAAGATCGCTTCGGCGCCATTCCGACCAATTTCTTCATCTTCACCCCGCCGAGCATGCCGGGATGGGACACTTCGGTGTATGTCGATATTGCGTATTTTGCATTCGCAATCATCTTTGTGTCCGCTGTCGAGAGCGTGCTGTGTTCGTCAATGGCAGATCGCCTGGCGGACAATCGCAAAACCCCATTCAACCCCGATAAGGAACTCTGGGGCCAAGGCCTCGTCCAGGCCCTGACGCCGCTGCTTAATGGGTTTCCGTGTACCGGCGCCCTGGCGCGAACGGCCACGAGCATCAAGGCCGGAGCTGTCACACCTTTGGCCGGGTATTTCAAAGGCGTTCTCAAAATCGCCATGGCGATATTCCTGGCGTCCTATCTTGACTATGTCCCGATGGCGTGCATCGCTGGTATCCTTTTGTGGGTGGCCAGCAACATGGTTAAGCCGTCGGAAATCACGGAGGTCTGGAATCACAATTGGTTCCATGCGGCGCTCATGGTCTACACAGCCGTGATGGTTCCACTCACCGATTTTCTCACGGGCGTGCTCTCGGCGCTCATACTTTACGCAATCCTGTGTCGGTTTTGTGATACGGCATCTCCATCCGATGAGGGAGCGGCCGGATCCGCACCGTCCGAGGATAAGCTCGCCCCCGCGCATGCGGACGCTCGAGCGGAGACCGGGTCCGGTACGGTCACGAAGGAGGTCGTATGAATCGTCATCAGCGCACCTTGGTAGCCCTGTCGGCAACACCGGCCGATCGCGCGGTCGTGAGTTACGCGCGGTTGTTTGCATCGCTGGGCTTTGCCCGCCACTACCACTTCGTCCATGTCCGCACGCCCGATGCTGCGAGCGAGTCGAAAAAGGCGGCCGACGTCCTTCGTGAATGTGAAGCCTTGGTCGCGGAAGTCTTTGGCAAACCCAACGACGACGTGTCGTCGAGCTGTCATGTGCTGACCGGCGAACGGCTGGATGAACTGATCGAGTTCATCACGGCGCAGCGCTGCGACATGGTGTTGATGGGGCATCGAAAAGAAAGCAGCGGACTGGGATCGCTCGCGCTGCGGCTGGTGATGATCGGGCCGTGTTCGGTGCTCATGATTCCCGAAGGCGCTCCGGTTGCGATCTCGGAGATCATGGCCCCGGCCGATTTTTCCGACCATTCGGCCGACAGTGTGCAAGTCGCTGCCTGTATCGCTCAGGCGGCCCAGATCCCGCGCTGCGTCGTCACGCACGTTTTCTCGGACCCGGCCATCTTACGCTACGAAGAACACACCGCGGCAATTCGTCGTAATGAGCAGGCGGCATTCGACCGATTCATTGAGCCGATCAACTCTCACGGAGTCGAGATGGTCCCCTATTTCTTGGAAGGAAACAACGTCGCGGGGACAATTCTGTATGCCGCGGAGCGGTACGGCTCGAATCTGCTGGTCATGAACACGCGCGGACGCAGCCGGGCCGCTTCCATTCTGCTCGGCAGCGTGACCTCGCAAGTCATGACCGAGTCGCCAATCGCTGTCTTAGCCGTCAAGCACTTCGGAGCGATGATGAACTTGTTTCAAGCGCTCAAGGAGAGCATGTTTTGGACGCAGCCGGATTTGAAGACGAATTAGCAATTCGTGACCGAAATCGGTGACCCAGGAGCGGCGGGGTTCTTGTCCCCGCCGTTTCGATTGGGGCAACCGCAAGATCGGCACAACCGTCAATGGGCGTATCGGCGGAAAAAAGCCGCATTCTACGCCAAGCAGCAAAAATCGCACAACTCGGTAATCCCAGCAGGGCACATTATCGGTAGAGTCGGCCGACTCGCCCGCGTTTGCCAGTGCGGCTGCATGTGCGTTCCGGGAGTTTCGACAAGGCACACAAGATCGGGCCTTTGCCCTCACTGCATACCGGTCGGTAAAACCGCAAAAATCGTCAATCTCACTAAGAAAGCGCCAAACCGATACCGATAACAAAATCGGTACACTCGGAATTAACCGTCAACGTCCAGCGACCGCGTCGTGCGATTCAGCGGCGGGTGCGTGCAAAGGAACGGATCGTATGATCAACAAGAAAATCTACTTCTTCGGATTGATCGCGATACTCATGATGACGCCGATCATGGTGCTCGGTTGGACTGGCGATGGGCCACGGCCAGCACCTGAGCCGAAGGGACAACGAGGGCTCGTCGTCTCGGACGATTCGACTCCCGCGCCGCCGCCATCAACTCCCGTCGCACGCCCGGTGGAGAATCCACAGCCGTCGCCGCCGAGCCCGCGAGCCGGCAATGTGAACGCGCCTCTGCCTGCGACGCAGCCAGCTCAAACAATCGGAGGCTTTCCGAAGTTTCTGCGTCTCTTTCCGTCGTGGTCGGACCGAAAGCCCGCTTCGAGCGACGTGACCAACGCGCTGGGAATTGCGGTTCCCGGCACGGGCATTCTGCAGGTCCAAGCTGAGTCTCGCCCGGAGGAACCGATCGAACGGAAGGAGAAGGTAGGGGGACCTGGTGCAAACGTAGTTCAACCCACTCCAACTCCCAGTGCAAACCCCCAAGATCTTTTCTCTTCCGCTGCCGGCAGCCAGGGTGTTGAAATTCAACGCCGATCGCCGCTTGTCGGCGATCCGCGCATCGAAGGCTTGCACTTCGGCCAGATCGTCACGCAGGCCGATGGCGCCTACTGGTTCCCCGCGCGAGTCGATCTCGATACGGTCATCAGCAAACTCAACGCCGACAACATTCGCGACATCGTCGTCATCCGCGGCCCGTATAGCGTCCGGCATGGCCCCGGATTCTCTTTCCTGGATATTGAGACGACCCCCACTTTCCGGTCCAAGTCCGGCTGCTTCGAAGCGTACGGGAGCAGCGCGGTTGTTTACCGAACCAACGGCGATGGCTGGCAGGGAACACAGAATCTCTGGGGCGGAAACGCCGACTGGGGCTTTCGCTTGAGCTATGACCTCTTGTCCGCCGGCGATTACGCTGCCGGCAACGGCACGCGGCTTCCATCGACCTACAACAACCACTTCGTCGATTTCGCCTTCGGCATCGATCTCTCGCCCACTTCGCAGTTCGAAATCAAGTACGTCCACGTGCTGCAGAGCAACGTCCTGCTGCCCGGCTTGCTCACCGGCATTAATCGGCTTACCACCGATGCAGTGAATGCCCGCTTCGAGGCAACCAAGGGCGACTGGTACGATCGCTTCGTCTTCGATGCCTGGATGAACACGACGCAATTCAACGGCGACAGCGCGAATTCAGCGACGCGACGGCAGATCCCCATCCTCGACAACATCTTTACTACCGCTTCCATTACCGACGCCAAAGGCAACGTCCGCACAAACTTCTTTCCCGTTCGCCTGGACATCAACACCGATGGCAATGCGGTCGCCTTCGGCGCTCGTGAAATCACCACTTGGGGCGCCCTCGATGGATTCAACGTCTCTCTCGGCGCCGACGTGCGCGTCTTTGCCAATTACTACAACGAGCTCGACGCCTTCAACATCTCGCTCCTTCAGCCCAATGCTCAGCCGGCCAATCTCGGCATTCCCAACGCCCGCCAGATTGATACCGGCATTTTGCTCGATTCGTCAATCCCTGTCGGGGAACGTTACTTGTTCAAGGTCGGCGCTCGTATCGACATGGTCAACACCAGGTTCATCGAGTTTGGCCGCAACGTCGATACCGCCGATTACTTGGCCCGCGTCGGCGATACGCAGGGCGACAAGAACTTCTTCCTGTATTCCGGCTACGCCATGGGGGAGTACAAGGTCACGCCGGACTGGAGCGTGCAATCGAGCTACGGCTACGCCCAACGTCCGCCGACGCTGACCGAACTCTACGCCGGCGGCGCGTTCCTGGGCATGATTCAGAACGGACTCAACTCGATCTACGGTAACCCGGAATTGAACAAAGAACAGATCCATCAAATCAATCTCGGCACTACGGCCAATTACGAGTTCTTCCGCACCGGGTTCAACGCGTATTACGCATTCCTGCCGGATTACATCACCTACGATTCCCTGGGCGCGTTTACGGTCGACACGAAGATCAACGGAGCCGGAGATGGATTCGTCGGTACGACGCCAATCAATCGGTTGCGCTTCGTCAACACGCGTTTGGCGACGCTCTACGGCTTCGACTTCTTCAGCGAAGCCAAAGTTGCGCCGTGGCTCACGCCATTCGCCAGTCTCAGCTTTGTCGAGGGATGGGATCAATCGCGAGACACGGCGCTGCCCGGCATCGCACCGCTAAGCGCTCGCCTCGGCTTGCGCGTGCACGAACCGGAGACGAAGCCGCGCTGGGCCGTCGAGTATTTCGCCCGAGTCGTTGCTGATCAAGACCTCTTCGCGAATTCGACCGTCGATCCGCGCTTGGCGCTGGGCGAACAGCGGACGGGCGGGTTTGTCGTGCACAATCTGCGTGGATACTGGAACGTCAGCGAGAAGGTCCTGGTTCATGCCGGCCTGGAGAATTTCGGCAACCGCAACTATCGCGAACACCTCGACCTCCGAACCGGCTTCGGAGTCCTCCAACCGGGCATCAACTTCTACGTCGGCATGAAGATGTCGTATTAGTCGCGGGGCATGTGTGGGGTGCGTGAAACGCACCTTGCCCACCGAGCGGTGCGTTGCACGCACCCTACGGCACGCGATGGATCGTCCCGTGCAGCTCGCCGTCGACCTTGGCGCCGCCTGCGGCTCGTATGCGATATTGCAATGTGAAGTTCGGCACAGCCTTCATTTTGTCGACGCCAATCGTCACCGTCTTGCGATCCGCGGAGAGGCGCACGGATGTGATCGGTATCTCCTTCATCTCTTCGGGCCGAGGCACTTTCTTCAGAACGCCCGACCACGTACCGGCCCAGTTGTCGTCGTCTTCCGTCGATTTCTTGTCAAGCGGCTCCGAGAAAGTGAACTCTAGGCCGCCCTTGACGACGCGATAGTCGATTGGGATCGGCGATTTGGCGCCGGTGTAGCGGATGCGGGCGAATTGGCCGTCCTTTACGGCGCTCGTGCCCCAGCCACGCAGGCCGCAGACGTAGAGTTGGCCGTCCTTGGGATTGAAACGGGCCCGCATGATGCCCGAGTCGAAGCGGAGCGGAAACTTCCAGACGCAGCCTTGCCAGGGTTCGGCGGTTTTGTCGATCATGATGTGGAAGAGGGCGCAGTTGCCGTAGCTGGTGTGGAGCAGTTTGCCGGCGAGCGGGCCCCAGTCCCGCAGCCTGTCGGCTGCGGGCGCCCATACCTGTGAGCCGGCGCTGGTATCGACTTTGGGGCCGAGCCAGACGATCGGCTTCTCGGTGAGCTTGAAGACGGCGTCGTTGATCTTGCCGGTCGTTCCGGGCGTGAAGCCGTAGTTCTTGCCTGGCAGAAGACGGTAGATCGGTGTTTGCGGGATGCCGTTGCCTTCGTTGTCGGCGACCGTCATCGTGCCATCGGGGCCGATCGACAGGCCGTTGGGTTCGCGGAAACCGGTCGCGAACTTTTCGAGCTTCTTGCCGTCCTCCGAGAGCTTATAGATGCAGCAGTTGTCGCCGCGCTTCGATTGGATGTAGTGTCCCGAGCGACAATAGTAGAGGTTGCCTTGCGAATCGGTTTCGAGACCCATGACGAACTCATGGCGCTGGAGCGTCAGGCCGGGTTCGTTGTTGATGTTTTCGTAGAAGTCGGCCTCGCCGTCGTTGTTGAGATCGTGTAGCTTGGTGATCTGATCGCGACCGGCGACGTAGATATACCCGTCGATGATCTTGAGCCCGAGCGGTTGCTGCAACCCCGCGGCGAATCGCTTCCACTTGACCCTATTTTCGCCTCCCCCTTGATGGGTGGGGATGGGGGGGGTGAGCCCGCTGACGATCCAGACATCGCCGTCCCACGTCGAGAGCGCGGCCCGGCCATCGGGAAAGAAGTCGAGCCCCGCAAACCGAATCGACGCGTTCCACGGGTTCTTCTCGGGAAGCTGAATCTGATCGAGTGTGTACGGCCCCGTTTTGTCGTCGCCGAGCGTGACGGTAGTTTCGAAGGTCTCGCTCCAGCGCGGCGGGCCACCTTTGATAGGGAAGCGGATGTTTTCCTTGATCTTCGCCATAGCCTTAATGAGTTCCAGCGTCTCGTCGCGGGCGTCAACTCCCCGCCCAAACCTGCCGATGAATACCTGAAACTGGCCGCCTTTGGGCATCACGGGAAAGCGATAGGCAAGTTGCTCCTTGGCGGTAATGGCAAAAGTTCCCTTTCCATTGATATCGGACGCCGCTGCCAGAATCGCGCCATCCTTGGCAACCGCCACGATGCAAACTTGGGCGCCGTCAAGTCCCTGATTGATCAATGGCCGCACCATCTCTTCCTTGTCGGCGATTACGAATGCCATCGGCTCGTCTGTCGGCCCCACCGAGAATGTCCTGACGATGTAGGGTCTGCGGTTGACTTCAATGTAGTTTGGCATCTCCAGCACGTGCACGTCGCCAAAAGTGTACGACAGCACGACAGTATCGCCGTGGACGTACAGGCCCTTGTAGTGTGCCCAGTCGCGCGGGAGCGGGCCTTCCTTGCCTTCGCGCGGGTCGTCCCATTTGCCGTTCTTCGCCCAGCCGGGGCCGGGTTTGGTCGAGAAGAGCATTTCGCCTTCGACCGTTGGGCCCATGTTTTTGTCGGCGGTGAAGGCGAGCGGTTTGCCGACCCAGGCGCCGGCGACGCGCATGTGTTCGGTGTCGTAGCAGATGTGGACGCGTTTGTCCTTGCCGAGGCTGATGACCTTGCCGCGAAAGACGTAGTTCTTGGTGCCGGCGAGATTGGTGGTGTCCTTGAGCTTGTGCGGGAAGACATCGAGCGCGCAATGGAGCACGCGGCCATGATCGGGAACGGGTTTGTTTTTGTCTTGACCGTAGGCAAGGGTTGGGAGAATGGCCGAGATCACGAAAGAGACGAGCGCCCGTTGCATGATAATAGTGCCCTCAAGCGGATTGAGGGTATTCTACAATCTTCGTTTAGCGCTCGCCGGTCGTATGCAACGACGCTATCCCGATGGCGATATGTCGTTGCAAACGACGCGCGATCGCTAAACGAGAACATCACTTCGGGGCCGACTCCTGCGTCGCCTGTTGCATCGACTCCATCGCTTCGCGCGTCATCTTGTCGGCGAACTCCTTCAGGTTGTCGATGGTAGCCGCCTCGGCCGGCGAAAACCCCGACTTCTCGGCGACCAAGAGTTGGATCAGCATGCCGAGCATCCCCATCGCCGGCGTTCCGGTCGCGCCGTCGCCGCCGGTGAGGAAGACGCGTTCGGGAACGAGCGGCTGCGTCGAGCCGGCAAGCTGCTCGGCGACCAGTTGCAATGCGTAGAGCCTGGGATCGCCGAACGAGGCGATCTTGCGCAACAGCACGGCCGCCTCGGAGAGACCGATTTGCAAGACGCGCGAGCCTTCGCCGCGCCCGGCGAGCACGCGCTGCTGGCTTTCCGCTTGTGCAGTGACGACCGTTTGCTCGGCGTTCTTGCGAGCGCGGGCAAGGTCGGCTTCACCCTGGTTCTCGGCGATGCGCACCTGCACTTGTGAGTTCGTAAGGTCGGTCTGCTTGTTGGCAATCGCTTGCGCCTCGTTGAGCGTGCGCAACTTCTCGGCCGCGGCGCGCTGGCGTTCGTAAGTTTCGATTTGCTCGATCGACAGTTGCCGCAAGCGCAGTTGTTCGAGCAGCGTTTCGATTTTGCCGCCCATTTCAGCCGTTTCGGGCTTGCCGATGAGGACGTCGACGCACTCGATGTCGAAATCGCGAAACCTGCGGCGCAGCTCGTCGCGGGCCTCCGTCTGAATAATGTCGCGCTGCTGCAACAGCTCGAGCATCGTTTTCTTGTGGGCGATGTCGCGAAAGAAAGCGCTCAGCATCGGGTCCAGCGTCTGCGTGATCAACTTCTTGACATCGCCGAACCGCTGGATAACGCTGGGCGCCTTCTGGTAATCGATGTGCACGACCACTGAGAGCGGCAGGTTCGGTTCATAAGCGTCCTTGGTGACAAGGTCGATCGACTTGAGGCTTTCGTCATAGTGGTGTGACTCGCTCTTGCCGGTGATCCAGTGAAGAACGAAGTTGGTGGTCGGCACCATGATGATGTTGCCGGCGTAGGTGTTGAAGGGATACTTGCCGGGACCAAGGGCACGTTCCCACACGCCGCGCTCGCCGGACGCGACGCGTTCGCCGTGACGGAAAGCCGTGCCGGAAACGTCGGTGCCCATTTTCCCAAAATAGCTGACAACGACGCCGACGTAGCCGATCGGCACGACGGTTTTGGGAATCAACTCGATGGTGGCGAACCAGCGATTGATGAAATAGGTGCCGTCGGTAAGCGGTACGTACTGTCGGCCGCGGCGTCCGCCGGCGCGCAAGTAGGCCTCGGGATCCTGAAAGTTGTTGTGATAGTCGGGCTTGGTGCGATCGTTGCCGACTTCCGGCGCAATGATCTCGCCGGATTCAAGTGACGGTCCATCGTGGACGGTGACGATGCCGATGTTGTCGGACGGCAGGATCGCCATTCCGTCCGTGATAATGCCCTGAGGCGGCTGAGCCGGAGCCTGCCGATGCGACAAGGCGCCGATGACGACGGGGCTGAACCCGTCAATGTTCGCCAGGGCGCGTTGCCAATCGACGAGCGTGTCGAATTCGCTGTCGCTTTGGAGATTGAGATGAAACACCGTGTCTTCGGTGATGACGACGAAAAGCGCAAGGTTGATGGCGTACATGCCTTCACGCAGGATCAAACGCTGCCGGCCTCTCTGGCCACGCGTGGAGCCGTCCGCAGGCTGCAGAAAATGTCGCGCGTCCTGGAAGTTGTCGCATTCAGCGACGCGTCCCAGCGTCTGGCTCGGTCCAAGCGTTTCGCCGTCGCGAGCATAGATGTAGCCGATCTTGCCTTGCGGGACGAGCACCAGCGGCACGGTATGCAGTCGGTAGACCCAGCGCCAAAGCCAAAAGTGAAACCCGCCGCGCAGCACGTCGGCCTGGAAACCCGCTTCATCGCCGAGGCTGATGAGTTGGCCTTGCGAAATCGACCCGCTGGGCGACCAGAGCTTTTCCACAACGCCGACCGTGTTGTTCGGGATGTAGCGCAGGCCCAGGGCTTGATAGATCACCGCGAGCGCGACGATGATTTCTCCGAGGACGATGATCGCTTTCCATGCGGCATGCAATTCAGTCCATGTCGTGGGGATAAGATACGCGGTCAGCATGAGTAGTCTCCTTCGGGTCGTGGAAATTGCAACGCACTGATAGCCATATCAATTCTACGCACGGAATCATTGGACGAATCGATAGCGATTGATGGAATTGCGTACAGAAGTGTACTGAGTTCGTTTAGCGCTCGCAGCATCCCGCGCGATTACATCCTTGCGCGGGCGTTGCAGCGGGCGCAAAACGAAGAGGCAGGGTTACGCAATCACCTCGCGCACCACGTCGCCGTGCACGTCGGTCAGGCGGAAGTCGCGGCCGTTGTAGCGGTAGGTGAGGCGCAAGTGGTCGAGGCCGATGAGGTGCAGGATGGTTGCGTGCAGATCGTGAACGCTGACGCGGTCATCGGCAGCGCGATTGCCGATCTCGTCGGTCGCGCCGTGGGAGTAGCCGGCCTTCACGCCGCCGCCGGCGAGCCAATAGGTGAAGGCGTGCGGGTTGTGATCGCGTCCGGTGCCGCCGCGCTGCACGAGAGGCAGTCGGCCGAATTCGCCGCCCCAGACGACGAGCGTTTCATCGAGCAGGCCGCGATGGTCCAGATCGGTCAAGAGGGCAGCGATCGGCTGATCGGTTTCTCCGGCGAAGCCCGTGTGGTTGGCGGCGATGTTCATGTGGCCGTCCCAGCTGCGCTCGTTTTCTTCGCCACCGGAGTAGATCTGCACGAAGCGCACGCCGCGCTCGACCATGCGGCGTGCGATCAGGCATTGACGAGCGAAGTGAGCGCAGCGCGGATTGTCGATGCCATAGAGCCGTTGCGTCTGCACGGTTTCGCGATTGATGTCGATCGCTTCGGGGGCCGCCATCTGCATGCGATAGGCGAGTTCGAAGGTTTCGATGCGGGCCGTCAAGTCGTCGCCCGAACCGTCGCTTGCGCGTCCGGCTAACTGGCGCTGATTGAGCCGGGCCATCAGATCGAGTTGATTACGTTGCTGCTGTTCGCTCAAATCGGCCGGACGAAACAGATTGTCGATCGGCGCCCCTTGTGGTTTCAGCGCCGTGCCTTGATAGATGCTGGGCAAGAAACCCGCGCCCCAGTTTTGCGAGTAACCTTTCGGCAAGCCGCGGCCTAGCGTGTCGTACATGACCACGAACGACGGCAGGTTTTGGCTTTCACTCCCCAGGCCATAGGTCACCCAGGCGCCGGTGCAAGGAAAGCCCATGCGCGTGAAGCCCGTGTTGATCTTCATCAGGGCAGGGGAGTGGTTATTCGAATCGGTCCAGCAAGAATGGATGAACGCCATCTTGTCGACATGGCGTGCGAGGTTCGGGAAGATGTCCGAGACATGCTTGCCGCACTGGCCATGCTGGCGGAAACGGAAGGGCGACCGCATGATCGGGCCGACGTTGTCCCGAAAAAACCCGGTGTTGCGATCGAAGCCGGCAAGCTCCTGGCCGTCGCGGCGCTGCAACTCGGGCTTGTAGTCCCACGTATCGACCTGGCTTGGGCCGCCGTTGATGAACAGCCAGATGATACTCTTGGCCTTGGTGGCGTGATGCCCGGCGCGAGGCGCCAACGGCCGCGCCGGGTTCGGCGGCGCCCACGCCGCCTGCGGCGTAGCACGCGCTGTGTCTTGTGCCAGCAACCCCGCTAGCCCGATCAAGCCAAAGCCTCCGCCGACGCGAGACAAGAACTCGCGGCGCGAAGCGTACATCGGATGCGGCGGCGCGAACAGCGAAGGAACATCGGACATGCGATTCTCCCGCTAATGCAATGCTTACTTTTTATCCTTCGCGAAGGGATTGATCAACGCCGTTTCGGAGGCACGCGAGGCTTTTAGCGGAATCGCTCGCTGGCTTTCGGTGTCATGAATCCGACGGCGTCATTGAGCTTGGAGCAACTCTAGGCGGCGCTGAAGCAGTTCTCGCTCGGCATTGGTCGGAGCGATGCGTTGTGTCTGGATCAGAAAGCGTCGGGCGTCGTCGATTCGACCTCGACGCCGGGCGAGTTCACCGGCCGTGGCCGCCCAGAGGTGATACTGCTCCGGCAGTCGGCCGGCGTCAATCGCCTGAAGCGCTTCCCAGCCGGCGTCCGGCCCGTCGCGCTCGGCAATCGCGATCGCTCGACTCAGCTCGTGGATGGGCGACGGCGCAAGACGCACCAACAGATCATAGGCGCGGATGATCCGGTTCCAATCCGTGTCGCGAAACGACGCGGCTCGGCAGTGTTCAGCCGAAATCCAAGCCTCGGCGTGATAACGCGTGACCTCGTCTCCCGCCGCGGCCTTCGAAAACCACCGAAATCCCTCAGCGATCAGCGCCGCGTCCCAACGCGTTCGATCTTGTTCCTCCAGGAGCAGCACCGACCCGGCATCGTCTAGCCGAGCTTCCAGTCGGCTGGCGTGAAACAGCAGTAGGGCGACAAGCGCCGCGGTCTCGGCGCCGGCTGTCAGCGGGTGTTCCGCCGTCAACAACGCCAGGCGGATCGCTTCTTCACACAGGTCATGGCGTATTAACCGATCCGCAAGCGTCGAGCTGTAGCCCTCGTTGAACAGCAAATACACCGCCGAGAGCACGGAGGGAAGCCGTTGGCGAATCATTGTCGGTGTTAGCGCTGTCGGGTTTACGTTTGTCGTTCGGAATTTCTCCTTCGCGCGCGTGATTCGCTTGGCGACATTCGCTTCGGAGGTGAGCAACGCCCTGGAAATCTCGCGGACGTCGAATCCGCATAGCGTCCGCAACGCTAGCGCAATCTGCGACTCGGCCGGCACGGCTTCATCGCAGCAGACGAACAGCATCCGCAGCAAGGCGTCGTCGATTTCTTGCTCCGCCGCATCGAACGAGTCATGCCAATCGTTTACTTCCACCGGTGCTTGTGCATCGAGCGAGTTCCAGCGCAGATCACGGCGTAGACGATCGATCGCGAGATTGCGCGCAACCTTGGCGAGCCAGGCGGAAGGGTCCGGTAGAATGCCCCTGAGCGACCAGGACGAAAGTGCGCGCAACAACGCCGTCTGCACGACGTCTTCGATGAGGCCCAAATGCCGCGTGCCGAAGGATGCCGTCAATCGAGCCACGAGTCGGCCGGACTCATGGCGAAAAAAGTGCTCGACGAGCTTTTCGGCTTCAGGCATCAGCCCACCCACACAAGGTCGGTGCCGGACTGGAAGTCCAGCGCCGATCGCATTGCGAACGATCATGCATATCCGGCCAGTTCGCGAACCTCGATCCAACCGCCATTCGCTTGGATGGGACACGTCTTCGCGAATACGACCGCCTTGTCGTACGAGTCGGCCTGTATGATCGAGTACCCGCCGACGAGTTCCTTCGATTCGATGAACGGGCCGTCGGAGACGACTCCACCCGGACGAACCATTTTTCCAGTCGGCTGCAACCCGTCGCCGCCGTCGACGAGGTTGCCGTTTTTGGCGACTTGCTCCAGCCACTTGCCCCAGGCGGCCAGAATCTGCTGCATCACCTCCGGCGACGGCGGCGCCATATCCATCTCGGCCGCGTTGCGATAAACGAACAAAAACTTCGGCATGACGATTCCCTTTCTCGGCGGAGAGCTTCGATGGCCAAAGCGAAGTTGCCTCGTCCATCGAATGGATTACGAATAATGGCTTTGAATCAGGACATGATGTTTCGATTTTTTCGAAAAAAAGGGCCCGCCTCATTGACGCCTGAACAGTGAGAGACGTGCAGCAGGGGGATCATGATAGAATTTGGCGCAATGTCAAATTGATCCGCGGACCGATGATCGCCTTTGTCTTGGGAACGGCGTGCACCCAGTGGCGCTGGCACGTGCCCCCCATCACGAGCAGGCTGCCGTGAGCAAGGTCGAACTTGAGCTTGTCGCCGGTCTTCGGATGCTTCAGGACAAACTGCCGGACCGCGCCGAGCGATACCGATGCGATGACGGGGTTGGCGCCGAGTTCCGGCTCGTTGTCGGCGTGGTAGCCCATCGAATCGAGACCGTCGCGGTAGTAGTTGAGCAGGACGCTATTGAACAGGACGTCCGAAGCGAGTTCAACTCGCCGTCGAATGTCCGTCAACGTCTGTGTCCACGCGACCGCTTCGTGCGTGACGCCGGAGTAGCTGTAGGCGAGTCCGTCGTCGGCGTACCACATCGTCAGACGTGGGAACGGACCGAACCGCCCGCGTTCCCGTCGCCACGGCGTAGCATTACGCAACTGTTCGAAAATCGCGTCGGCTTCTTCCTGGCTGAAGAAGGCAGCGTCATACAACAGCGTGCCGCCGTCGTGGATGTCGATGCGTTGCGGCATGTGACCTTCCTCAGAGCCTGAAGCGTCAGCGAAGGACCGCTCCACCTTCGCTGACGCTTCAGGCTCTGGTGCTCCCTTACAATAACTCGATGACCACCGTCGTCGGCCGACTGGCGCCGTCGCCTACCGGAACGCAGCACGTCGGCAATGCGCGAACGTATCTGATCGCCTGGCTGTCGGCTCGCTCGCAGGGCGGCCGGGTCGTGCTGCGCATCGAAGACCTTGACGGCCCGCGCGTCAAACCCGGGGCCGTCGAAACCGCGTTCAACGACCTGCGCTGGCTTGGGCTTGAATGGGACGGCGAGCCGATGATCCAAACGCAACGCCTGTCTCATTATCGGGCGGCGTTCGAGCGATTGCAATCGATGGAATTGGTTTATCCGTGCACGTGCACGCGAGCCGACATTGAGCGTGCCGCCAGTGCCCCCCACGCCGAGCACGAAGGGCCGATCTATCCCGGCACCTGCGCTCATCGTGGTGTGGCGGATGCTGCCCGCCTGACAGATCGTCCTTACGCCTGGCGATTGCGTGTCGGGAACGATACCATCACATTCGACGACCGATTTCGCGGAAGGACTTCGCTTAACCTGCATGACATCGGCGGCGATTTCGTGGTGTGGCGTTCCGAGGGGATACCGGCATACCAACTCGCTGTTGTCGTGGACGACGCCGCTCAAGGAGTGACCGAAGTCATTCGTGGCGACGACCTGGTTCCATCGACGCCCAGGCAACTCCTCGTTTATCGATTGCTCGGCCTACCCCCACCGAGTTTCGCACATGTGCCGCTTGTTGTCCGGCCCGATGGCCGGCGTCTGGCGAAGCGTCACGGCGACGTTCACCTCGCGAACCTGCGCCGGTTCGGTGTGTCACCCCAGGCGCTGCTCGGCTTGCTTGCCTGGTCGTGCGGCTGGATCGACCGCATCGAGCCGATCGCGCTGACGGACCTGGTTGCGCGCTTCGGTTGGGCGGCCATCCCGCACGATCCATTCGTGCTGACGCCAGACATGGTACCCGCGATCGGCGGCCGATAGCCTGAAACCGAAATCGCCGCACGGGCGCTAAACGAGTCGGCGGCGGCTTTGTTTTCTCCGACGCAACTGATACGATATTCCGCATACAACGGACGCACGAGGAGAGGTGACCGAGCGGCCGAAGGTGCAGCACTGGAAAAGTAACGAGCGCATTTCTGAAAACGCTGAAAACCCTGTGTTTTTCCTAGCGAAACGCACTTTTTGAGTTATAAGAAAATCTGCCTATTTTTGTCCATTTATGCCTATCCGTGGTTGTCATGACAACCGGGAAAAGAGCACAGCATTTTTTTTCTTCGCGCGCCAAGATCGTTGACAACCGTAGGCGTTTTCTCCCATCGGTTCTACGTCAATTCATGTATCGGTGTTTTTGCCGCATGGCCTTCCCATGTAGCGTTGCGGTTGCGAGTGCTGCATTCTGACGCATTCGACTTCACTTTCTCTCGATCCCCTGATCGGTCCAAGTCTCGCTTCTCACGTCATCGGCGTCATGCGCCGCCATCTATCGGATACCCTGGACCGCATCAAGCGGGGCCATCGCCGCAAGTCGTTTCTTGCCTTGCTACCTGAAATCTGTGGCAATCGGCTCGTTGCTGGGATAGGCTAACAGGCAAGTCGGCGGCGTGACAGCCGCTCAGGAAACTCAATCTTCTTCAAGGTGAACCATGACTCGCTTCTTCTGCGTCAGCTTGGTCGTTGCTCTGGCGAGCATCGGCCCCATTCAGGCACAAGACAAAAAAG
>Ga0194132_10002568_pt1 | contig 33704 bp, 29 predicted proteins | sample TA2KigOf80mmetaG_FD_148612 | JGI IMG/M metagenome (GOLD analysis project Ga0194132, IMG submission 148612) | Freshwater microbial communities from Lake Tanganyika, Tanzania - TA2015054 Kigoma Offshore 80m | ecosystem: Environmental > Aquatic > Freshwater > Lake | place: Tanzania: Lake... | reverse complement strand
GGCTCCAGACTTATCGACGAGTCGCATGAAGATCTCTTCGAGTCGATTGACCTTGTTTCGCAAGGTAACGACGTGAATACGCTCGGCGGAGAGATAGGCGAACAGATCGTTCAGGTCTCGATCTTTACTCACCTCCACTTCGAGAGTGTGGGGATCGACGAGGCGAATGTCGTACCCGGGTACAGACGGTGTGGTGTCCACTGCCTCACGGAGACTGAGAACAAACGATTCCGTATGCAGCCTGCGTAGCAAACGGTCCATACGATCGGACTCGGCGATATGACCACGGTCAATGATGGCGATATTCCGACAGAGACTCTCTGCCTCCTCGAGATAGTGCGTCGTCAAAATAATGGTGGTTCCTGCCGCATTGAGCTCGCGGAGAAAATCCCACATCGAACGTCGAATCTCGATATCGACGCCTGCGGTCGGCTCATCGAGGATAAGCAACCGCGGCTCATGAACGAGCGCCCGCACAATCATCAGCCTACGCTTCATGCCACCCGACAGGGTGCGCGTCATTTTATCGCGTTTGTCCCAAAGCGACAGCTGCTTGAGATACTTCTCTGCTCGCTCGCGGGCAACTCGCCGAGGAATGCCATAGAACCCAGCCTGATTGACGACGATGGTCTCGGGCGTTTCAAACTGATTGAGATTCAGCTCCTGCGGGACGACGCCGATGCAGGCCTTCGCGACTTCGAGATCGGTATCGAGATCGTGGCCAAATACTCGAACGGAGCCCGCTGTTTTAGTGACGAGCGAGGTGCAAATGCCGATCAAGGTACTTTTGCCAGCGCCGTTGGGACCCAGGAGCGCAAAAAAATCGCCCTGGTGAACATTGAGGTCGACACCCTTTAGGGCCTCAGCCCCGTTTTTGTATTGCTTGACGAGACCCCGAACCGCGAGCGCTTCCATGAGGCGGCGAAAGATAGCATGCCGACTGCAGCAAAAAGCGTCCTGCCCTTAATACCGATAAGACACCCGCCAGGGCGTCGCCTGACAGGACACTCCGTTAGTTGGCGCTGCGCGCCACGGCGGCCAAACGCTGAACTCTGGAGAGCGTAGTCCCCAGAGCGCGGTGCGGTCTCCGGCTTTGGCGGCTTGGATTCGGCGGCGCCAAAAAAGAGGACATCTTCACCCGAACGCAGACTGACGCACGGGCCCGCCGTTTCGGCGAGCTCGTCGATTTGAGGGAGTTCGAGTTCGCGCAGGGCCTCACAGCCCGCGAGCGAGAGTCCAAGCAACAAGGATGCGGCAGCCGGTCGAGAATGGGTCGTCTGACAGGCGAAGTAACAAACGATGCGCGCAAAACCTTGACCTGCTTGCCCCTCGCAAAGGCCTGGCGGCAGGCGGGGCAGACTGACACCCGCTTCTTAGACTCTTCGCCAAAGCCCGAAGGCGGTATCGGTGGAGAGATCGAAAAGGAGATAGGGGCAGTCGGCGACCTACGCCAACACCCCGTCCTCGAGGCCGAGTTACTCCTATCGAAGCATGGACGCGGCAGACGGCAGTACGATCTTGGAGCTCTCGAGCGCTTCGCGCAGGATGCGAAAGCCCCGCAGGTTCATGCCGCCAACATCGCGGATGATCTCACGGTCAACGCTCCGCGCGAAGTCGGTTTCGGTGGTGGCGAGCGCAACGGGGTCTCGAATCTGGGATTTTTAATCGATGGCCATGCATTCCTCCGTTTTTTCGCTGGAAATAGTCGTCCAAACCAACTTAAAACGCAGCGTTTTTTGGGATATTTTTCATGGAAATGTATTCTTTGATGGACACTCCTCATGCATGTCATCGATGAGCGCTACAAACGCGACCGTTTGCGTCTCAAACTCGCCCTGAGACTCATCCGGTACGAGGTTCTTACCCATACGATCCGTCACTGGACGGGACTCAGCGACGACCGCGTCCGAAAACTCTACCGGTCCTACATCAAACAAGTGCTGGCGTGCGTCGGCATCGGGGTAAGTCACTGGCCCAGGTCAATTGTTTTCTGCGTGCAACCAGCCTTGGCGCCGAGGTTCATGCCCTGGCCTCCATCCTCCTGCTCTTCGGGGCCATTTCCGACAAGCCCAATCCCGCTTCTCTCAAGACAACTCCCACCATCGCCCGAGGGCGTCTCCTATGCGACGCCTACGAGGCCTATCAGCGCGTTTCGCCACGCCCTCGCATCGACTTCGAACATGCGGCTTTTTCGTTAAGGCCCTCACCGTCGGCGATGAAATTCGGTTGCGTTTCTGTCCTACCCGCCAGGCGCTCAACATCGTCGAAATCGTCACGCTACGTGACTCCGAGCGTCGGGCTTGCGAAGCACCCATGCCCGAAAAGTCCACGGTCAATCGCGGGTCGGCTAGACCCCTCGGCTCACGCACTTAGAGACTGCTAGACTACTGTCTCCCCGGTGGCGTGTGCCGCACCGATCCGTTTCTCGCTCGGGTCCCACAGTCATGCCGCCATCCTCAGAACGCTCCGCCGCCAACTTTCTTACTGGACCCTATCTCGACCGGCGGGCCGAGTTGCGCGAGGATCCGTGCTGGCTTGAGTCGGCCAGAGCCGATGCCGAGACGCTCTTTCTTCCCGCGCGCGGGACGGCTCTTGGCGTAACCGGCGACCCGCCCACCGCCGCCTTCATCGACCACTCCCATCCGATCGTGCGCTCGAGTCCCGACGACTCCTGGGTGTTGCTCGGATGGTTTCGTGAGCGTCGCTGCGTGCTCGTGCAGCTCGATGGGCAGGCGAGCGAAAACGGTTCACGCGATGACGCCCTGCGGTTCGAGGAGCTACGCCCGCTGGCAAGCACGCTAAGCGCCGAAGAAGCCGGTCTACTCGCGTACGCCCGCGCACTTACGTTTTGGCAAAGACGACATCGGCACTGCGGGGTCTGCGGGTCCCCCACGCAGCCCACGCGCGCGGGTCATGTCATGACCTGCCGCAACCCGAGCTGCGCTACCGAATTCTTTCCCGGAATCGATCCGGCCATCATCGTGCTGGTGAGTGATGGCGAACGAGCGTTACTCGGTCGACAGGCCTCTTGGCCATCGGGCCGTTACTCGACGGTCGCGGGCTTCGTCGAACCCGGCGAGAGCCTAGAGGATGCGGTGGCTCGAGAAGTGTTCGAGGAAACCGGCGTTCGTATTCTCGCCAGCGATTACTATTCCTCCCAACCTTGGCCCTTTCCCTCGTCATTGATGCTGGGTTTTACGGCCACCGCAGCGCCGGGGTCGATCGTCGAGGCGGGGAGCGAACTGGAAGATGCTCGATGGGTCAGCAGAGACGAGATTGCAGCAGACGAAGTCGTTCTTCCGCCGCACACATCGATCTCCCATCGCTTGATCACCCACTGGTTCGACGCAGGATCCTCCGTGCCGCTTCGCACCTTGCGAACCCGAAGCTGGGACTCTTCCCCACCCCGAGGAAAGGCCGCAAGCGGCTAGAATCCGGGGCGTGATTCGTATGGTCCGCAGCCCCTCCTCGATCGGTATCCTGCTGTGCCTCGCCAGCTTGGCTGCCGCGAGCGTCCCGGCCGTCGCGGACATCAATATCGAAATCAATGGTATCGACGGCGCGATGCGTCGCAACGTGCTCATTTTTCTCAGCCTCGAACGTTACAAAAATCGTGATGACCTTGATCAATCTTTGATCGAGCGTTTACAGGAACGCGCTGAGCGGGAAGCCGCCGATGCCCTTCGACCTTTCGGGTACTACGAAGCGAAGGTCACTTCGAACGTCGAGGTTCTAGGCGAAGGCCGATGGCGGGCGCGTCTCAATATATCGCCAGGCAAGCCGGTCATCTTGGAGGAGGTCAGTGTCGGCGTGACGGGTGCGGGAGGCGAAGACCCTGCATTTCAATCTTTGCTCTCCGCTGCATCTTTGAAGCGCGGCGATCGACTCGAACACTTCAAGTACGACTCGCTCAAAGATGGTCTGCGCCGGACCGCAGCGGCACTCGGCTATGTCTATGCCAAGTTGACGATCAGCGAACTGGTGATCGACCCCGAGAATTACAGTGCGTCAATTCGGATCGCCATGGATACCGGCGAACGTTATCGCTTCGGTACGACGACCATCGAGCAGCGATCACTCGATGAGTCGTTGCTACGACGCTTCCTTCGTTACGAGGAACTCGCCCCGTACGATGCCACTCAATTACTAAGGACACAGTTTGCTCTCGACGACAGTCAGTACTTCTCGAACGTCGAAGTACTCGCCGGATCGCCAGATCCCTCATCACGGGTTATCCCGGTGAGTATTCGCGCTGAAGCCAACCGCCGAAACCGTTATTCAGTAGGCGCAGGTTACGCGACGGACAGTAAAGCACGTGGAACACTCACCTGGGAAAATCGTCGACTGAACGATCGCGGCCATCGCTCGCGCGCAGAGATCAAGGCGGGGCAACTCGAGCAGTCGATCGAGGCGCGCTATCTTGTGCCGATCGGTGATCCTGCTCTCGAAAAACTTGGATTTGAATGGCGCTATGCACGCAACGAACTCGGTGATCTCGATACGCGAACCACGCGCTTTCAGCCGTCCGTCACGCGAGTCGATGGCGAATGGCAACGCGTGATGTTCGCATCACTGAGTCGAGTGCGGACAATCACCGCCGGCTCAGCCAATCGAAGTGGATTCGAGGAGTCGACGACGCTCGTTATTCCGGGAATCAGCTATGCCTCGGTTCCGCGCGGTTATCTTGGCGAGGCGCTGTTCTCGAGAGCCCTCTACGCCGAGCTACGTGGCTCGGCGACGGGCCTCGGTGCGGAAGAGGACTATGTTCAATTGCGGATCGAGGCCGAGCGAGTCTTCGACTTGGCGCCGAAGTGGCATTTGTTTCTGCGCGGACAAGTGGGTGCGACCTGGGTCTCAGATGTCACAAAACTACCGGGTACAGAGCGTTTTTTCGCTGGCGGCGATCGTAGCGTTCGTGGCTTCGGATTCAACGATCTGTCGCCCATCGAAGCCGGTAGTACCAAGGTCGGTGCAAGACACCTCGCTACCGGTACGCTTGAGGTCATCCGAGATCTCCCCCGCAATCTCGGTATCGCTGCATTCGTCGATGTGGGCAATGCGTTCGACTCTTTCGGAGATCCTGTTCAATATTCGATCGGTATCGGGGTGCGATTTCGTTTGCCGATCGTAACCTTGGGCATCGATATCGCGCAGCCTCTCACCAACCCCGTTTGTCGCAGCGCTAACCCTGATCCGCGCTGCAATCTCGAACCTGGTTTCGACAAGCGGTCTGGGCCGCGTCTGCATTTCAACTTTTCGCCAAAGCTCTAAGCGAGCATGAAACGGCGCAATCTCATCATCACAATTATTCTGGCCTTGGTGGTCGCAATACCTGTCGCGGGCCTGTGGACGCTCGGATATTCAGAGCCCGCTTTGCAGCGTCTCATCTCTCTGATCCCGAATAAAGTCGGCACTCTACAAAATATCTCCATCAAAGAGGTACGGGGAAGTCTTGCAGGAGGCTTCGAAATCGGATCAGTCGATGTCGAGCATGACATCGTGAAACTTCGGATCCGTGATCTGCGCGCTCGGATCGAGTTGCTTCCGCTTCTGTGGCAGTCGATTGAAGCCGCAGAGCTCTCGGTCGGCGAAGTGATCATCGACCAAGAAGCTCGTGATCTTCCGCCTCCAGAGCAAGCACGCCCTTTTTTACCGCGACTACTCACGATCGAGCTGACCTCGGCCGAGATTCCGAGCCTGCAGATTCGCCCCATGCGAGGCGATCCTCTCGTCATTCGAGATCTCGACCTTGATGCGCTGATTGCGAGCAAGACAATCGACCTCTCTAGACTCGAGGCGTCTTTGGGCGCGATACAGCTCGATCTTCAGGGCGTCCTCACGGCTGCCTTACCGCTCGAACTCAGGGGCGAGATCAGGGCGGCTTACGATCCGAAACGCGGCCCACCGTGGCGGCTGCAAGGTCGTTTCGAGGGTGATCTCGAAAGCGCGCGTCTCGATGCGAAGCTGCTCGAACCGTTCGACGCTGAGATCAAGAACGGCACGATGACGCTTCAAGCGCCCTGGAGCGTTCGCGGTGATGCGGTGGTCGCCAACCTCGATCTTCAAAAATTTGGCGGGTCGGCATTTTTCGGACTCATCGGTGGCGAAGTATCGATCGTTGCCGATCAAAACGGCTATCGCGCCAACGGAAAACTGCTGCCCCCCGGGCTCGCAGCAGGCCCTCTCGATGTCGGCTTTGAGGGAGTGTTCTTTCGTAACGTCCTCACGGCGCGCCGTGTGACGATCGCTCACGCCGACTCTCGCCTCGCGGTCGATCTATCTGGAACGTTCACCCCGACGGAGGACGGCCCCCTACTCAATCTCGAGGGACGCTGGACTCAACTCTGTTGGCCCCTCGCCGATCGAACGCCAGCGTTAGACAGTAATCGGGGGCGTTTCACAGTGAATGGAAATGGGCCGTACGCGATCACGGCGGTGGCAGATGCTCGAATCGGTGTCTTACCACGAATCGACGCAGAGCTCGCCTCCACACTCGATGTCGGGCGTTTGGAACTGACGAATATCGCCGTACGCGCGCTGGGTGGTACGGCCAAACTGAGTGGTGAAGTGGCTTGGAAGCCCCAAGAGCGCTGGCAGATCAGCGGCCTAATTGGCGATCTTAATCCTGGAGAGCTGCGCGCCGCGCTGCCGGGGCGTTTGAATTTCGCGCTCGACGCGCAAGGACGCGGATTTGGGAAAGGGGGCAGCATCTCGGTCGACATCAAAAACATCACAGGACGTCTACGCGGCGCATCGGCACGCGGTTCGGGCCAACTATCGATCGTGGATGAGACGCTGCGATTCAAAGATATCGATTTCTTAGCAGGTGGGTTACGACTCGCGCTCGACGGTGAGATGTCGCCTCGTGGAGAGGATCTGCAATTCAGACTATCCGCAGATGACCTCGGCGTCATCACCGAGAACGGCCAGGGACGACTGAGCGCCCAAGGAGCCCTTCGAGGTTCGCCGAAGGCGATGAAAGTACATCTAGATGCCGAGGGCGAGGGAATCAAGCTGGGAGATTTCTCGATCGGCCGCCTTTCAGCGGACGTGAATCTCGATCCGACCGGAGGTGCAGAGGCCAGTGCCTCAGCTCGCATCGAAGCCGATGACGTACTCGTGTTGGGGCGTCGTGCAGATCGAGTACGGCTCGATATCGCCGGTCGTAGTGCCGCACACACGCTGAAGATCGACATCACTGGCGAAGATCTCGGCTTGGCTGCGAAAGCCGATGCGGGTTTCGACGCACAAGGCTGGATGCAGCGTTGGTCGTCCGTCGACTTGCGACTGCCCGACAATATTTTGCTGGGGCTTGATCAAGTACTTGGCCTGCAAGTCACGACGAGCTCGATCTCCGTCGGTCGGTTTTGCCTCAGAGGCCAAAAGGGCTCCAGCGTCACCGAATCCGCCACGATTTGTGCCTCTGGTACGCGAACGAACGAAAGCTGGTCCATGGAGGCGGCTGCCTCACGCTTGCCGATCGCGAGTCTGCTCCCACCCCCGACGGCGAAAGCCCAGTACCTCGGATCGGTCAACGCATCGGTCAAGCTCCGCTCTGGAAACGACGGCCTACCACTCGGTACGGTACGCGCTGATTTCGAAGGAGCGGGATTGCGGTGGCAGCGCGCCGGTGGGAGACACGATGTCATCCCGCTCGGCTCAGGATCCCTAGTTCTCGATTCAAACGATCAGGGGCTCGTCGGTTCGGTCGACGTCGCGGCCGATCAGCGCGGTCGCGCTAAAGGCGAGTTTCGTGCCATTCGAAACCCAGAGGATGATTCTTTAGGATGGCGTGGCCTGCCCATCACAGCGACGCTGCGAGCAGACTCCTCGGCGCTGGCCCTACTCAATTTATACGTCCCTGAGATTGATCGCTCCGCAGGAGATTTATCGCTCGATTTGATCATCGGCGGAACACTGGGCGCGCCTCTCCTGAACGGCGTCGTGCGTCTCGAGAAAGGCGAGCTCGACTTTTATCAAGTCAATCTCGCTTTGCGAGGCATTCGAGCTGAAGCGCGTCTCCTCGACAATGGCTTTGTCTTGGACGCATCGAGTCGCGCAGGAGACGGCAGCATTCAGGCTGATGCAGAGCTGACCTGGCGCGGCGGTCAGCCCTACGGGGAACTCAAAATAAAGGGACAGGATCTCGTCGTCGTCGATGTACCAGAAGCTCGGATCACTGCATCTCCTGATTTGCGCTTCAAGGTCGCGGGTCGGGACCTGGAGGCATCGGGAACCGTTCTGATCCCGACTGCGCGAATCACGCCAGCTGATCTGACGGGCGCCACCCTCACCTCCGGAGATGTACGACTCGTTGGAGCGGAACCCATCGACCCTGAAAGCTCGTTTCGAGTCTCGAGCAATCTTCGTCTGACTCTTGGCGATCACGTGACGCTCGATTCTTTTGGTCTCTCAGGGCGCCTCGCCGGATCTTTGAATCTTGTGACCACCGCGGATGGTACGAGCCGCGGAACCGGAGAGCTCGGCGTTGCAGAGGGCAAATATGCTGCCCTTGGACGTCGATTGGACATCGAGCGTGGGCGACTGATCTTTTCGGGAGGCTTGCTCAATGATCCGGGTGTTGAGATTCGGGCAACGAAGGAGTTTCCCGATGTGCGCGCCGGCGTCAATGTAAGAGGTTCGTTACGCGAACCACGAATGACATTCTTCTCCGAGCCCGCTTTGCCGCAATCGCAGGTCGTCTCACTCATTCTTGCTGGAGGTACTCTCGAGTCGACACAAGGCGGTGGTCAGGGAAACGCCGGACGCGATACCTTGCTCGCTCAAGGCGGAGCCATTTTGGCTCAGCAACTGGGCCAACGTATCGGTATCGAAGATGTCGGTATCGAGCAAAATCTCGCTAATGAGACCTCGCTGGTCTTCGGCAGGTATCTCTCGAGCCGCCTGTATGTAAGTTACGGAGTCTCTCTCGCTGAAGCCGTCAATACGCTAAAACTTCGCTATAGCATAAACGACCGCTGGACCTTGAGAACCGAGGCTGGAAAAGAATCGAGTGCCGAGGTGGTCTACACCGTCGAGAAGAACTGAACCGAACGCGCGATCTGGCCTTTGATCGCCGGAAGCTCTCAACAATCAACTCAGAAGGCATGAATTATGAACAAGGATGGCGAGAGCCGACGCAGTGTGCTGATTGTCGGCGGTTATGGAGTTGTGGGGGCGCAAATCGCGGAAATCCTGTCAGCACGGAACCCTGAACTGCATCTTCTAATTGCCGGTCGATCTCAGGAAAATGCGAACTCGGTTGCAGCAAAGTTCCCTCACGCACAGGGGATTCACATCGATGTCGACCAAGCTGATCCACTGGCGAACTTGCCTAACAAGCCGGCCGCCGTGCTTGCCGTTGCGAATGACAGCGAGGACAATCTGCTCCGCAGCGCAGTAAGACGCGCAATTCCCTATGTCGATATCACCCGATGGACAGAGCGAATGCAGACTTCTATCCTTCGCCTAGCACCAGCGCCCTTGGCAGCGCCCGTGATTCTGTCATCAGGCTGGATGGCAGGCGTTGTCGCGACAGTTGCGGCAGCCGACGCAAGCGAGTTTTCGCGCGTGGACTCCATAAACATCGATATCCTCTATGCATTACAAGGATAAGGCAGGGCCAAATTCCCTCGAATATGCCGATAGGCTTGCCATTCCCTTCCCCGTCCAAATCAACGGGCAACAGCAAATGAAGAAGGCTCTGTCAGACCCACGCGAAACAAGATTTTCGGGTGGGCGATCTTTCACAACCTACCGCTTTGATACGCCCGATCAATACACCCTTCCGCAGGCCACTGGGGCTGCGACGGTCGAAACCAGGCTGAGCTATGACGATCCGTCCGCAGTCAACTCAATGCGCTTCATGCTCAATTCCGGCATCTGGAAGGTGCTTAGCCTGTCGCTGTTCGACAGCGTTCGGCGTTCAATGCTGTACAACCCCGGCGATGGAAATTCCCATGAAGTCGTGATCGAGACAGTTGGAACAGACGGTGTCGGAATTCGAAAGCGAACGAAATCGTCGATAATTGACCCTCTTGGGCAAACACACATGACGGCTGCCGGCGCCGCAATTCAGGTAGAACGTGCACTGGGACTGAGAGATGCGATCGTAGCGCCAAGTGGTTTGAGTTTTCCGGAGCAGGCACAGGGTTTACCTCAATTGCTCGGATCCCTGCGCGAGATGGGCGTTACGATCGTAGGTGAGTGACGAAATTCAAAATCACGCCTGATCGATCAAAGTGAACGGTTCGGGCTCCGAGACCTTGGCTCGGTGTCACGGCAAGGTACACTCAGCCCGTGACCCGAGGTCGTTATCTCAGCGCGCTTGTCATCGCTTTCGCGATGCTCTGGATGGTTTTGGCTATCGTGCCGTACGATCGAGATACCTGGCTACTGGAACATGTTCTGCTCATACTGGGGGTAGTCGTCCTATAGTAGTCACGTCGGTCGCTGCCGCTCTCGATGATGTCCTACTCATTAGCTCTTTATATTTTTTGTTTGCATGCGGTCGGCGCGCACTTTACCTACTCGCGCGTACCCTACGACGAAGCGCTGCGAAGTCCGAGCGGCATGTCCGTCACCGAGACTCTCGACTTCAGTCGGAATCATTACGATCGCATCGTGTATTTCGCCTACGGGTTTCTCCTTGTGCTACCCGTTCGAGAGCTCCTTAGTTCTGTTCGCAAAAGTTCGTGGGTTTTGGAGCTACTTCCTACCCCTCGACATCGTGATGTCATTGTCGCTTTTGTATGAGCTCATAGATTGGGGGGCTGAGGAAGTCTATGGCGGTGACCTTGGAGCAGCGTTTCTCGGAACGCAGGGGGACGAGTGGGATGCCCATCGCGACATGGCGCTCGCCGGACTCGGCGGTCTCATCGCCATCCTCGCCATCCTAGCGGTCAACCACTGGCGGGGATATGACATGACCCTCGAATGGTTCAAGCGACTCGGGCGAATCAACGGGCCGGAGCGCGTACAGTGATGCGTCATTTGCTCATCGTGTACGGTGGACACCCCGGAGGTCGAACCGAAAAGCTACGCACGGCCGTGACGAGCGGCATACGCGACTCGGAGGTCGACCTCGAAGTGCGTGAGCGCCGAGCACTGGACGCCCACGCCGACGATTTACTGTGGGCCGAGGCCGTCATCCTCGGTACGCCGGAGCACTTTGGCTATATGTCCGGAGCACTCAAAGATTTCTTCGATCGCACGTTCTACGCATGCGAAAATCGGACTGCGGGGCTTCCTTGGGGTCTCTTCATCAGCGCCGGTAACGACGGAACCGGCACCCGCTCAGCCGTAGAGCGTATCGTCGCGGGCTATCGATGGAAGAGTGTGACCGAACCGGTCATCGTCGTGGGCGAACCCGATGCCGCAGCGCTCGAGCGCTGCCGTGAACTCGGTGCCACCCTCGCTGCAGGACTCGCAGCCGGAATTTTTTAGCGACCGATCGCCTTCGCCGCTGCAGCGAACTCCGGAGCCAAGGCGAGTGCACGTTCAAACTCTCGTCGAGCGCCCGCGACATCGCCCGCATCCCGAGCACACCGCCCGACCCAATAGTGCGACTCGGCAGCGCCCCAACTGACCCCAGCAGGTGAGAGCGCAGCGGATAAGCCAGCCGTCTCGAAGGTTGTCGCCGCTTCCTTGATGCGAGTACACCCCTTGGCTTTATCGCCACCAACGAACTTCGGACGGGAATAAACTCCGAATCCGTCAATCAAGACGATGCGCGGATTACGCGCATCGAGCCCCAAGGCCGCCTCGATGCTTTTACCGCTACGTGAACCGCTACGAATGGCGCCCACGCCGCCAAGATTGGCGAGGTAGCCATAGCACGCAGACTGTAAGGCATGGACTTCGGCAGATTTGGGGTCACGCTTCAAAGCGAGATCGAGCGCTTCATTGCAGGCATCGCCGGCACGCTCGGCCTCTTTCTCCCGCTTGGCTGCGATCGCCAATTGGAGAAGGCGAAATTGCACATACGCGTGGGTGTAGAGCTCCTTCGGGTTTTGAGACTTCGACCAAGCCGACGTCGTCGCGGCGAGTCTCGCGAGCTCCGCGTTATTGCCCGTCCAGTAGGCCGTCTGCGCCTTCGTGGCGACGGATGCGACATCTTGTGCCGACACGAAACTGGCCACGAGCAATGACAACACAGCGAATGAGATACGGATCATACGAGGTACTCCAAAACGAGTTCAGTCGATTTCTGCCAGAGCGCTTGTGCGAGCACAAGATCATCCATGTGTTTTCCCGGCATGGGTACGACGGGATTGCAATCTTCAAAATATTGTCCGCTGACGCCAGCCAATGAATTTGCGGTCGCCACATAGCAGGTGGTCGCAGCCCCTTCTGGAACCGTTTTCATGAACGTCCAACCGATGAGCCGACCCATCGTGCGCTTCCATGGATCGAAGTGTCGTCCAAGGTTGGTCAGGATGATGCCCGGATGCACAGCGTTTGAGGTGGCTGCCGAGCCCGACTCCCAAAATCGCCGCGCGAGCTCGAGAGAGAAGAGCCCATTGGCCAGCTTTGATTGGCCATACATTTTGTTGGGCTCGTAGTCTCTCGAACCATCGAGGTTGTCGAACTCGATTCCGTCTGCCGGCGCCCATTGGTAACCGAGACTCGACACGACGACCACTCGTCCCTTTGGTGCCGCCTGTACTTGCGGTAACATTCGGTTCGCTAAAATAAAGTGACCGAGATGGTTGACCACGAATTGCTTTTCAAGCCCATAGACTTGCTCGAGCTTCGGTAACGCCATGATGCCGGCATTACAGATGAGCATATCGATGGGCATCCCGAGCGTCTTGATGAGATCGGTGGCACTGATGATGGTGTCCCAGCGCTCGAGCTCAAGTGCGACGGGCGTCGTTCGTCCTTCCACACTCTCACAGGCGGCCTTCGCTTTGTCGAGCGTGCGCCCGGTACCGATGACGTGAGCGCCGCGCAGCGCCAGCACCCGCATGGTCTCGAGGCCGAGTCCTGATGTCGCGCCGGTGATCAGCACTGTCTTGCCTCGGAGGTCGCAACCTGCCGTCACCTCTTCGGCCGTGCTCTCGTCGCCGAAAGGACCGATCGGTACGCCCGCCGGCCGCCGGACGTCATCACCACCACGCGAACAGGATGACAAGAGAGGCAGTGCCGCTGCAGCTCCAGCCCCTGCGATGAACTGACGACGCTCGATATCCATGAGTTCGAGGCTAGCAGAACCTCGGGCGAGCGGCTAACTTGCCGATCAAGAACGGAGAATTTACGACCATGAACACTACGACACCCACGGTAAGCACCAAACTCGACGTCAAAACCATCACCGAGTTTCTTACCGAGCAACCGAACGTCGATGTCGGCCGGGCTTGGGAGCGCTGCTGGGGCATCCATTCGGGCATCGTCGATCGCGTGAAGCGAAGATTTGCGGTGCAGAAGCATTCGGCGACGGTGGGTCATGAGTACTTCACGTCGCTCGACAAATCGATGGAAGGCTCCTTCAATGCCTGGACGGGCCCGCGCGTCGAATGGTTGGTGCACTCCTGGCTCGGCAATCGCAAAGCCAGCCTGCTTGATATGAACGCTACGGTGTTCTTGTCGCAGCACAACCGTGTCCCTCACCTCGTCATCATTTTCGGAACCGTACCGAAGCTTTTCTTTTACGCCGACTACACGCCGCGCGTCGATCTTCGAATGAACCTCGATTACGTCAACCATTATTACGAGCCTGCTAACGCCAGCGCGATCCGCTTCAGGGGGCTGCCGAACTTCACCTGGAATTGGAGTCACGGTACTTACCTACGCGGGTTGATGTCGCCGGTGTGCACGAGCGTGATAGGCGATCTCAATGAGCACAATATCGCGACCTGCGAATCGTACCTCGAAGAATTCGTCGGACGCTGGTTTCAGTGGCTCGATGAAGCGGATCGTCAACCGCTTTCCCGCGACGAGCGACTCGAGCAGCAACGCTACGATCATTACGTACGCGAGGTCGGCTATCGCACCGATCCGATGAATGTGCTCGCACAACGCGCGTTCGGCCCCGAAGAGTTCAATCGTCGCCTCGAGTTGCGAATGGGCTCTCAGCAGATGGCAGAGACTCGCGGGAAGATCGCTGGGGATTGATGTCGCAGATCACTCCACTTACCACGCGCGTGGCTCGCCCAAGTGATGCTCGGGCACTCGTCGCGCTGGTGAACTCCGCCTATCGCGGAGACAGCAGTCGCGCCGGTTGGACGACGGAAGCCGATCTTCTCGGCGGCCAACGTACCGACGAACACGTATTGATCGAGTTCATCGCCCGCGGCGAAACGGCAGGGGATCGAGCGATGCTCGTGCACGAAAGAGAGGGACGTCTCATCGCGTGCGTCCAGCTGGAGCGACGCAAGCAAGCGGCCTACCTCGGCATGCTGACCATCATGCCTACGCGTCAATCTGGCGGGCTCGGTAAAGCTTTGTTGGCCGCGGCGGAAAACTTTGTCCTGCATACATGGAATGGGACCTCAGTTACCATGACCGTCATCGAGCAACGCCCTGAGCTTATTGCGTGGTATGGGCGGCGGGGTTACTCGCGAACGGGTGACACCGCGCCGTTTCCGTATGGCGATGCTCGCTTTGGGGAGCCCAAACGACCCGACCTCAAGTTCGTCGTCCTCTCAAAACGACTCGGCGCGGCCCCGCCTTCCCCATGACACTCGACGTCACCTCTTCGTCACGCGAGTTTTGTAGGCTCGAGCCATGCGTGGCATGGGTAGCTTGTTTGGCGTTCTTCTATCAACGGTCGTCACCGTGAAGACTGCGGCCGCTCCGCTCGTCATCGCCCATCGCGGGGCCTCCGGCTATCGACCGGAGCACACGCTCGAGTCGTATCGACTTGCCATCGAGATGGGCGCCGACTTCATCGAGCCCGATCTGGTCGCAACCCGTGACGGGTACCTCGTCGCGCGTCATGAGCCTGAAATCAGTACCACGACGGACGTCGCAAATCGTCCCGAGTTCGCCGACCGAAAACGAACTCTGATCCTCGACGGCATTACGGTGACCGGCTGGTTCACCGTAGATTTCACGCTCGCCGAGTTACGTACGCTCCGCACGATACAACCGCGAGCCGATCGTTCCAAAGAATTTGATGGTCAATTCCTGATCCCAACCCTCGAGGAGATCATCGATCTCGCCCAGCGCGAGTCGAAGGCGCGCGGACGAACGATCGGTATCTATCCGGAGACCAAGCATCCGACATGGCATTGTGAACTGGGGCTTCCGCTCGAGCCCCGATTACTCGAGACGCTCGCTGCGGTGAGTTGGACGACTCGCGACTCACCCGTGTTCATTCAGTCGTTCGAGTCGGGAAACCTGCGTTGGCTGCGATCGCGAACAGACGTGCGACTCATCCTGTTGCTAGACGGTGGTGAGCTTCGCGATGACGGCAGTGTCACTCCTCGGCCGCGCTGGAGCTCAGCAGGCACGTGCGACCTCTATTCTCAAGGCGATAGTCCGCAGGATTTCACGCGACCCGAGACCTTCCTCGCATTTCATGAGTACGTCGATGGTTTGGGTCCTTGGAAACGCTATCTGATCGGCACGCGTCGCACGGACACCACCGACACGACAGAACGCAGCCGACGCGCCGTCGCGCCGACCGAGTTCGTTCGATTGGCTCACGCTGTAGGCTTGCAGGTCCATCCGTGGACGTTTCGTAACGAAGCCCACCAACTTGCTGCCGATTATGGCGGCGATCCTGCAGTCGAGTATCGAGCGTTTGCCGAACTCGGTGTCGATGCCGTATTCACGGATTTTCCCGATACGGCGATCGCCGCGTTCAGCCGAGGCCGCGTAACTGGTCGATGATGGTTGGGTTCTCGAGGGTACTCACGTCCTGAGTAATGGGTTCCCCGCGAGCAATGGCGCGCAATAGGCGACGCATGATCTTCCCTGATCGGGTTTTCGGAAGATTCTCGGCGAAGCGAATGTCATCGGGTTTGGCGATGGCTCCGAGCTGCTCGGTGACCCAATCTCGCAGTTCTTTTTCGAATGCGTGAGTATCACCAATCGGTCTCGCGCCGCGGCACACCACGAATGCACACACCGATTCGCCCTTGATCTCGTGCTGCTTGCCCACCACCGCCGCTTCGGCGATACGAGGATGCGCCACCAGAGCCGACTCGATTTCCATCGTACCGAGACGGTGACCGGCGACGTTGAGCACATCGTCGATACGGCCCATGATCCAAAAATATCCGTCTGCATCGCGATGGGCGCTATCGCCTGCGACATAAAACTTACTCTGAAACTTCTCCCAATAAGTTTTGAGGTAGCGCTCGTTATCACCCCAAATCGTGCGCAGCATCGATGGCCACGGTTTGCGGATCACGAGATATCCGCCGGCATCCGGCGTCGTCACACTGCGCCCCTCGTCATCGACGATATCCGCGAAGACGCCAGGTAGTGGCCGTGTACAGGAGCCCGGTTTGGTTGAGGTGACACCCGGAATCGGCGAAATCATGATCGCTCCCGTTTCGGTCTGCCACCATGTATCGACGATCGGACAACGCTCCTGCCCGATGACGCGGTGGTACCACATCCAAGCTTCAGGGTTGATTGGCTCCCCTACACTACCAAGCAATCTGATCTTTGATAGATCGTATTTCACAGGAATGTCTTCGCCGAGTTTCATGAGCGCACGAATCGCCGTCGGCGCGGTATAGAACACCGTCACGCCGTGACGTTCACAAATACTCCAGAACCGGCCACCATCAGGGTAGGTAGGCGCCCCTTCGTACATCACAATTGTCGCCGCTGCCGCAAGTGGTCCGTAGGCCACGTAGCTGTGTCCGGTGATCCAACCTACGTCGGCCGTGCACCAAAAGACGTCGTCGGCCCGCAGGTCGAAGACCCATCGACTCGTCATCTTAGCGCCGAGCAAATAGCCGGCGCTCGAGTGCTGGATGCCTTTCGGCCGTCCGGTAGAGCCTGAGGTGTACAACAAGAAGAGCGGATGCTCGGCGTCGACCCACTCGGGCTCGCACTGATCGGAGACGCCGGAGATCGCCTCGTGCCACCAGATATCGCGGCCTGCCTGCATCGACACGGACTCACCCGTGCGTTGCAGCACGAATACTGACTCGACCGTGGGACAACCCTCGGTAAGCGCTTTATCGGTGGCCGCCTTGAGCTCGATAACGTTGCCGCCTCGTCGCCCGCCGTCTGCCGTGATGACGCAACACGCACCGGCATCTTCGATACGGTCTTTCAAAGAAACCGCCGAGAAGCCGCCAAACACGACAGAATGGATCGCACCGATGCGAGCGCAGGCCTGCATAGCGATCACCGCCTCGGGGACGAGAGGCATGTAAATCACCACTCGGTCACCCCGACGAATGCCCCTCACCTTCAGCGCATTGGCGAATCGACACACCTCGGTATGCAATTGCCGATAAGTCAGACGCCGAACATCACCCGGCTCACCTTCGAAAACAATCGCATTTCGATTCGCGTTCTCGGCGAGATGTACATCGAGACAGTTGAATGACACATTGAGCTCGCCGTCGGCGAACCATCGATAGTTGGGCGCTGTAGAGTCATCGAGCGTCTGCGTGAAAGGCTTACACCAAGTGATCTCCGATCGCGCGAGATCGCTCCAATAGCCGATGGGGTCAGACTCGGCTCGCCGATGCAGGGCGGCGAGGTCTTGATCCCCAACGCACGCCTCGCGCGCAAATTGCGGATTGGCGGGAAAGGCTCTTGCCTCGTGCAGCACCGACTTGATGTTGTTTTGGCTCATCCATCAATCCTGAAGATCAGTAACGGATAGGATACTCTGGACCCAAACCCTTGAATCGCTTGTGTAGCCAAAGATATTGCGCGGGCAGGCGTCGGATCTCGGCCTCAATCAATTCGTAATGGCGGAGTGTGTCGGACACGCTGTCGGGACCGGGGAAGTTTTCGAGTGCCGGCCCGATACGCACGACGTAACCCACCTCGCCCGGTAAACGCTCGACGAAATAAGGCAGCACGGCTGCACCGGTCAGTTGCGCGAGCCGAGACGTCGCGGTATTCGTTGCAACCGGAATGCCGAAAAACGGCACCAGCTCCGCGCCTTTGGCTCGAAATGCCTGATCGGGTGCATACCACACCGCTCCACCCGCCTTCAGCACACGCACCATAGCACGAATGTCATCGCTCGCGATCATGCTGGCTGCGACCGCACCTCGATACTTTTTAAAAAACTCGCTGAGAAGCGGATCGCTCGAGGGTTTATAAACAGCGTGGACTTTGCGCGCAGCGGTGATGAAGCGTGCGCCGATCTCGAGTGTAGTAAAATGAGCCGCCAGTAATATCGCGCCTCGGCCCGATGCGATCAGCCGATCAAACTCATCGAGACCTTCAAAGCGAACAAGAGAGAGTAAGTGCTCACGCGGCATGAACCACGCCAGGGCCGTCTCTGGTAACGAGATTCCAGCCTCACAAAAATGACGCTCCAAAAGACGCTGACGCTGCGCGCCGGACATCTCCGGGAAACACAGCTCGATGTTACGGCGCACGACTTCTTTCTGAGGCAAGGGCAGTCGTCTGGCGAACTCGCCGAGTCGCCTGCCGAATCTCAGCGACGCGGGATAATCGCGACGCGCGAGTGACTTGAGCATCCACAACGCCGCCCACATCGGCCAACGCTGAGGTAAATAAAAACGCCAATTCATGCAGTCATCACCCGACCGTGGTGCTAGCCAACGCGGCAAGTCGCTCACCCTGCTTGCGCAACGTCGGCCCGAAGCTCTGTCGATCGAAGAACGCACTCAAGGAGTCGAGATCGGGCGCTCGCAGACGCAGGGCGTTTTGATCGACCTCGATGGGCATGTCGCGGACGATCTCCGTAAGACGGCGAGCCAGGAACGCACCATCGCGATGACGCTCGAGTTTCTCGGACAACTTGGCTGCGCCGCGAATCGGAAGCCGTGCAACGGCATCCAGATTGTCGTAGAGCTCTTCGAGCGATACAAAATCGCGAAGCAGCGCAGCGGCCGTCTTGGGGCCCACGCCCGGCACACCGCGGATGTTATCGACGACATCGCCCGTCAAGGCGAGGTAATCGGCATATCGTTCGGGCACAACACCGAAATGCGCCTCGATTTGATCGTAAGTGAGCCGCTGATTCTCAGTGTAGTTCCAATAGATGTCGCCTTCACGGATGAGTTGTGCGAGATCTTTGTCCCGCGTCACCACCGTCGCAGGCATACCGGCTGCGCGAAAACGCGCATGTAAGGTACCGATGATGTCATCGGCCTCGTACTCGCCACTACCAAAGTGCGCAACACCCAGATGCCGACAAAACTCCCTACAGCGTTCGAACTGTAACTTGAGATCCGGTGGAGCCCGCTCGCGGTTCGCCTTATATGACGGATCGATTCGATTGCGAAACGATATGGCAAGGCTTTCGTCAAACGCTACGGCAAGGTAGCGAGGCTTGGCGCGCTCCACAAGGTCGCCGAGAAATCGAGCGAACCCGAATAGCGCATGAACCGGATTACCCTCTTGATCCACCATGTCGGGAGGGAGGGAGTAATACGCACGAAATACGTATACCGAAGCGTCGACGAGATAGAGCACGCTTCATTGTACCGACCGCGACGCCACTGGGACGCCTTCCAAGGCCGTCAGGCCATCAGGTGCTTGATTCGCCCGTGCAACGGACTGCTGCGCGGGAAATGCGCGAGCAGATACTCCATTTGATCGAAGAGTACGCGACGGCCTTTCAAAAAAATGTATTCCGCATAGGTCGGCGTAAACGGCACGGCCAGCAGCTGCATCTTGGCCTGCTCAGGGGTTCGCCAAGCCTTGTGGTTGTTGCAACGGCGACAAGCGGTCACGACGTTGGTCCAGACGTCACGGCCACCCTGGCTGAAGGGACGCACGTGATCACGCGAAAGGTCTCGGGTCGAGAACCGGTCCCCGCAGTACAAACACAGGAAGGCGTCGCGCCTGAACAGTGTCTGATTGTTGAGGGGAGGAACATAGTCGTTGCGCAGATGGCCTGGGTTACCACTCTGCCCGACCGTCGCGATGATCGAATTAACCTCGAGGACGGTACGTCGACCCGTCAGGGCATTAGTTCCGCCGAACAGCCGGAACAGGGGCGTACCGCAGGTGTAGGCGATTTGCTCCTGGTGATAGAGCCGAGCGGCTTCGCGATAGTCGATCCATTCGAGGGGCATGCCGGCGACATCGGTTCGCAGCACATGCTGGTGCAGCGATACCCCTTCCGCAGGGCGCGCAACGATACCGAAGTCTTCATGGTCCAAACTCGACATATCCTATGTAATTTACGGTAGTTTTGTTACAACATTCAACGGTTCCGAACTCGCCGTCGGTCGGTGGGTCTTAATTGCATTAACGATGAAACTCGCACTGACCATTTTCCCTTGGCTCTTGGCGGCCCTCTTCAGCTCCGCCAGCTTATCGGCGCAAACGTCGGGCCTGATCCTCGAGCCCGCGGGCGACTCCATTCCCCGTGAGGGGGGCGCCCCCACCGAGAACGTCGCAGACGACGTCGAAGAGGTCACGATCATCGGCGAGGCCGCCGGCCCTGGGCTCTGGAAGGTTCGCAACGGCGAAAACACCTTGTACCTGCTCGGCACCCTGAGCCCGCTCCCGAAGAAGTTGCAGTGGCGCTCGCGAGAAGTCGAAAACGTCCTGTCGCGCGCCAAACAGGTCATCCCCGCGGGAGGTGAGGTGAACGCAGACATCGGACCGATCGAGGCCGTCCAGCTCTACATGCAATACCGAAAGCTGCGCGGAAACGAAGATAAGCAGTCGCTCGAGGAAGTACTCCCGCCCGACGTGTTCGGACGTTTCGAGGCGTTGCGTCAGAGATATGCGCCACGCGAGCGCGACATGCTCAAACACCGCCCCCTGATCGCAGCCGGAGAGCTTTGGCGGGAGGCCCTCTCCCGTAGCGGACTGACCGGTCGTAACGATGTCAGTCGGCGAGTCGAGAAGCTCGCCAAGTCGCGCAAAGTCCCCATCGTCGTACCCACCATCGTCATCGATGATCCCAAGGGCGCGTTAGCGGAAGTAGGCAAAATTTCGAGAGAAGCAGAGCTTGCCTGTATCCGCTCGACGCTCTCGAGGATTGAAAGCGACTTGGACGCGGCGCGGCGCAAAGCCGAAGCTTGGTCGGTGGGTGATATCGACCGTCTGCGCTCATCGAGTGCCTCGGAGCAGCGCGAGGCGTGCTGGTCGGCCCTTCAGCAAAGTCCAAAAATCGCTAGGATCCGTCAGCAGTTCGAGGATGGATGGTTTCGTCTCGCGGTCGCAGCGGTGGAGAACCACGACGTGGCGCTCGCGGTCGTTCCCATCGACGAGCTGTTTGGGCGTAATGGCGTGATCGCGCGTATGATCGCGCGCGGATACAGCGTCGACGAACCCTGACTCACCCTTGGCGTATACCGCTCACCGCCTTCGCCGACGACTCAGCGACTCTAGAGCGCGATCGAGTCGAGATAAGCGCGAAGCTCCGCCAAAACTTTGCGGGTTTCGGTTGAGATTCGGACGGACTTTCACGCCAGTCGTCCCGCTGACCCATCTCGATGACGAGCAGATTGAGTCGATGGAGACGATGGATGAGCTTGCGGCAGGCGCGATCTCACCCCAACCCGTTCAAGCGCAGCACCATGACAAGCTCGGAAATCGACACCGATTCATGCTGGGCCGCGAGCACCAACGCCGGGGTGAAATGAAGGTGGCGCACAAGCGGTTCGGGCTTTGATTGACTGGCCCGAGCCGATCTACTCAAAGAGTCCACTTATGGACGCTCCGACTATTTGTTGTTTTTTTACAGGCCCTTCCTAAATGGGTCGTTTTGTGAGTTTTTGAACCCTCACCGACTCTAAAACTCTTGTGCGGCAAACTAGACCAAATTTGCTAGTCGTTGTTAATCGCCTTCGGGTATTTTTTGCATAAATGCGACGAAGCGGCCATCCCCGTATTCTATGATCCGCGCCGATGAAAACCTTTCTCACATGCCGCGCCCGTCGTCATGGCGTTCCGCTCGTGGTTCTGCTCGCGATCGGTTTGAGCAGCCTAGAAACAGGGGCCCAGACTCTGCCAGCCCTCGCCGCACCGCCCTGCAGCGTTGCCTTGAATGTCGGTCGTCTGATCGACCCCGAGCGTGGCATCGTGTTGCGCAATCAGATCATCCGTATCGCAGGGGATCGCATCTCAGGCGTGTCCCCGGCCAGTGATGTTGCGCTTCAAGGCTGCCCGCAGGTCCTCGACCTCTCGCGCTCGACGGTGCTTCCCGGGCTGATCGACACCCACACCCACCTCACCTCGGACCCGACGATCCTGCGTTACGAGCGTCTCGGTCTCTCGATTCCTCGTCTCGCGCTGATCGGTGCCGCCCATGCGCGTCGTACCCTGCTCGCCGGATTCACGACTGTGCGAAACCTCGGCGCCGACGGTTACGCGGACGTCGCACTGCGCGACGCCATCAACGCAGGAGACGTCATCGGGCCACGCCTCATCGTCTCAGGACCCGGCATCGGTATCACCGGCGGACACTGCAGCAGTAACTTGCTTGCGCCCGAATTCCGACAAACCTCACCTGGCACCGCGGATGGTCCCGATGAAGTGAGAAAGGCGGTCCGACAAAACGTGCGCTATGGCACCGACGTCATCAAATATTGCGGCACGGGAGGCGTATTCTCCAAAGGAACGCAGCCTGGCATGCAGCAATTCACGCCCGAGGAAGTCGCCGCGCTCGTCGACGAAGCGCGGATGCATGGCCGCAAAGTCGCGGTGCACGCCCACGGTGCAAGCGGAATCAAGGTGGCGTTGCGCGCGGGAGTCGACTCCATCGAACACGCCAGCCTCATTGACGACGAGGGTCTCGAGCTTGCGAAGAAGTACAAAGTTTACTTCTCGATGGATATCTACAACACCGACTACACGCAGAGCGAGTCGAAACGTCGCGGCGAGCTACCTGAATTCATCCGCAAGGACGCGATGATCGGTGAAATCCAGCGACGTAACTTTGCGCGTATATTAAAGGCGGGTCTCCGCATGACGTTTGGCACCGACGCAGGCATTTACCCGCATGGTGATAACGCCAAGCAGCTTGCCGTGATGGTGCGCTACGGCATGTCACCCATGCAGGCCATTCAGGCTGCGACGATCAACGGCGCCGATGCGCTGGGTCTCGCTGGCCAGGTCGGTACGCTCGCAGCAGGTGCCTATGCCGATCTGATCGCCGTCGATGACGACCCGCTGGTTGATATCCGCGCGCTCGAGCGTGTCAGCGTCGTGCTGAAAGGCGGCGAAGTAGTCAAAAGCGGGGCGGCGAGCTCCATCCGATGACGACCAGTGGTCGAGGCGTCACGGCGATGTTCATCGCCGTTGCAGCGTTTTCTCTTATGGACGCACTGCTCAAATTATTCGCAGCGCATTACCCAACGATGCAGGTGACCGCGATTCGGGGCGCTGCCTCGCTACCCTTCGTGATCCTTCCGCTGTGGTACTCAGGTCGCCTCCGCGAGCTCAAGCCCTCGCGTTTCGGGCTGCATCTCGCGCGCGGCATCCTCGGCATCATCATGCTGGCGACCTTCGTGCTCGCGCTGCGCGAGGCACCGCTCGCCTCAGTCTACTCGATCTACATGGCCGCCCCCTTGTTGATCGCAGCCCTTGCCGCGTGGTGGCTCGGCGAGAAAGTCGACGGCGGACGTTGGCTTGCGATCGTGATCGGGCTCGTCGGTGTGATCGTCATTCTCAGACCTCGCCCCGATGGTCTGCCGCTGATCGCGGGCCTCGCTGCGGCAGCCTCTGCGCTCTGTTACGCCCTCGCAGCGATCACGGCTCGAATCCTCACACGCACCGAGCGCTCCTCGACTATGGTGTTCACCTTCTTAATGATCGTTACGCTCGTCGCAGGCGCGCTCGCCGCGCCGGGCTGGGTGTCCATCCGTCCCACCGATTGGTGGCTCGTCGTGGCGGTCGGAGGCTTGGGGGCGGCAGGTCAGCACTACATCACCGAGGCCTTTCGCCATGCGCCGGCGGCCGTAGTCGCGCCGATCGAGTACACGGCCCTGCTTTGGGGAATAGCGATCGACTGGATGGCTTGGGCCGTGCTGCCGAGCGGGGTCATGCTCAGCGGAGCGTCGCTCATCATTACGGCCGGCCTGTATGTCGCCTGGCGAGAGCGAACAGTGACACACTCGCCCTCGTGAACAGTCTCTACTTTCGGCTCGCGGGTGTCGCCGCACTTTGGGGCGGTACATTCATCGCGGGTCGTATCGCAGCACCGGAGCTCCCGCATTTCACCGTCTCTGCACTGAGATTCTGGGTGGCCTTCGCCATCCTCGCCCCTCTACTGATCGCCGACGAAGGACGGCTGCCTCGGCTGCGGCCCTGTGATCTCGGCTTCACGGCGCTTCTCGCCCTCTTCGGTCTCGTCTTCTACAACCTGCTGTTCCTTGGCGCGCTCGAACTGATTCCGGCGGGACGCACGGCCCTCGTCGTCGCGCTCAACCCCATTCTGACTGCGCTCACCATGGCGCTCGTATTCGGTGAGCGATTACAGCGCCATCGCTGGGCGGGAATCCTTTTCGCGCTGACCGGAGTCTGGATCGTACTTTCCAAGGGCGATCCCTCCCTCTTGCTGCAACGAGTCGGACGCGGCGAATGGCTCATGCTGGGCGGCGCCTGCTGCTGGGCGTTCTACACGGTTATTGGCCGGTATGCCCTGGATGGAGAAGCGGCGGCATCGCCGCTCGCCATCACAACCATCACCACACTCTGGGGTGCCTTGATGCTCTCGGTCGGGATGCCATTCGAGTGGGAGGCCTGGCACGCGAAAGAGGTCTCCGTCGCGGCTTGGGCGTCGATCGTTTATCTTGGCGCGGGAGGGACCGCGTTGGCTTTCGTGTGGTACGCAGAGGGGCTGCAACGCCTGGGTGCTGCGCGAACGGCCGTCTTCAATAATCTCGTCCCCGTGTTCGGCGTATCGTTCGGCACACTCCTGCTGGGAGAGTCGTTGCTCGTCTCGATGTGGGTCGGCGGTTTCGTTGCCGTCGCCGGCGTGACGCTGACGAACTGGAGCCGATCACGATAAATCAGTGACTTGCGTGAGGTCGTGGAGAAACGGTTTCACAAATGCTTCATAGGAGTGTCTGATAACGGGTACACTCGTAGTCAAATAATTGATTTAATTGATTTTTTTCTGATCTGGTCAATCTTTAACCAAGCCAACGAAAATCCGCGGAAAAAGCGGCGATTTTTCGCTTGAAAAGCTCACTATCCACAATGTTATCCACACCCTCTGTGGACAAACTTCAGGTGCCGAGAGCGTCGATTTGTCGAGTGGCTCTCGATACGCCGCTGAGACGAACCTTCGACTATCGCATCGAGGCTGAGGCGCCGGCGCCAACCCTCGGGAGTCGCGTCTCTGTGCCCTTTGGGCGACGTCAACTCGTCGGTGTTGTGATCTCCCTCGAGTCCGAGTCGGACGTCGACGAATCCAAACTCAAGACGATCTCGAAAACACTCGACCCAGCACCCACGTTCGATGCCCCTCTTTTGAAGTTGCTTCGGTGGGCGACGGAGTACTACCACCATCCGATTGGCGAGGTGATCGCCGCCGCCTTGCCCAAACTCTTGCGCGACGGTGCCTCGCTCGTCTCACAAAGCGACTATTGGTCGGCGACTGAAGCGGGAATCGCAGCCCTTGCGACGGGCGAACCCAGGCGTGCACCGAAACAGCGGGAGCTCCTCGAGTGCCTCGTCGCGGCGGGCGCTCGGGGTCTCGATATCGACGCCCTCAATGAGCGACTGCCAGGCTGGCGGGCGGCGGCAAAGGCTCTTGCCAAGCGCGAGTGGCTGATCTCTGCCTCACGCGAAATTTTCTTTGAGCCTCGCGAGCGACTCCCTACGAGCGATTCGACCTCGACAGACCTCCAGCCCGAACTCTCTGCGCAACAGCGCCAGGTACTCGAAGCCGTGCAATCTACGGGCGTAACTCAGTATCACGCGTGGCTTTTGCACGGCGTCACGGGCAGCGGCAAAACCGAGGTATACCTACGGCTCGCCGAACAGCAGTTGCAAGCGGGTCGTCGTGTACTCGTGCTAGTGCCCGAAATTGGTCTCACGCCCCAACTGGTCGGGCGATTCGCTCAACGATTTCCTCAAGCGCCTCTGGCCGTCCTGCACTCAGGATTGACGGATTCACAGCGACTCGCCGCGTGGCGTGCCGCGAACAGTGGTCACGCGCAACTCGTGATCGGTACACGCTCAGCAGTCTTCGCCCCCATCCCGTCGCTCGGAATCATCATCGTCGATGAAGAACACGATTCGTCCTTCAAGCAGCAGGAAGGAGGCTTCCGTTATTCGGCGCGCGATCTGGCGATGGTACGTGCTCACTTTCTTGATATTCCGATCGTGCTCGGATCGGCGACACCCTCGCTCGAATCGCTTCACAACGCGGCGTCAGGAAGGCTCACCCGTCTGTCGCTCCCCGATCGGGCCGCGTCAGCATCACCCCCGACGCTGCGTCTCGTCGATTTACGCCAGGAGCATGTGCACGCAGGGCTGTCGACCACGGCCGTGTCCGCCATCCAACGTCATCTCGCCGCCGACGGTCAGGTACTCGTGTACATCAATCGACGCGGCTATGCGCCCACGCTCGCCTGTACAGCTTGCGGCTGGGTGGCGCCCTGCCAGTACTGTGATGCGCGCATGACGGTGTACCGTCAGGCAGCACGACTGCGGTGTCATCACTGTGGCGCCGACCGCGACTTACCTCGCCAATGTCCTCAATGCGGCTATGCCGTAAAAACCGTCGGGCAAGGCACGGAGCGCGTCGAGGAAAGTCTCGTCGAAGCCTTTCCCGGGATCGGGATCGCCCGACGCGATCGCGATGTCGTCCGTCGTAGCGACGAACTCGAAGCGGTGGTGACTCGAATGTCCGGCGGCGAGGCGCGTATCTTGGTGGGGACTCAGATGGTGGCGAAGGGGCACGACTTCCCCTCACTCACCCTCGTCGTCGTACTCAACGCAGACCAAGGCCTGTTCAGCACGGACTTTCGTGCCGCGGAGCGCCTTGCGCAGACCATCGTCCAGGTGGCTGGACGTGCAGGTCGGGCCAATCGTCCCGGCGAAGTGCTGATCCAAACGGAGTATCCCGAACACCCGTTGCTCTCGGGTTTGCTCACGGGCGGCTACGAGGCCTTCGCTTCCGCGGCGCTCGAGGAGCGGCGCAGTGCCGCCTGGCCACCGTTCTCGCGGCTCGCAGCGTTGCGCGCATCCGCCACCGAAGCGGAGACGGTCATCCGTTTCCTCGAAGCCGCGCGACGTGCAACCCGGACGCTCAACACCGGGGCCGTTCGACTGCTCGGACCGGCGCCGGCGGCCATGGCCCGTCGGGCTGACCGTCATCATGCTCAGTTGCTTCTGGAGAGCGCCGATCGAGGTGCGCTGCATCGCCTGCTCGATGAGTGGCTGCCCGCCATCGAGGCTCTACCCGCAGTTCGGAGAGTTCGATGGGCCCTCGATGTCGACCCGCTCGAACTGTTCTGACCCGGTAGAATCGCGTCCGTGAAAGAAGACCTGCACATACTGCTGCAGCGCGCACTGCAATCGCTCGAGGGCTCGTTGCTCTCAGGCCCCGTCGATCCGCAACTGATCGTGCTCGATCGAGCGCGTGATTCCGCGCACGGTGACTTCGCCTCGAACATCGCAATGCGTCTGGCAAAAGCTGCGGGCAAACCGCCTCGAGCGATCGCCGAGGTCATCATCGGCGCACTGCCCGCATCGCCCATCGTCGAACGCGTGGAAGTTGCCGGCGCCGGATTCATCAATTTCTTCCTCGCTAAAGATCTCTACACGCGCGAGCTCGTGCGCATCCACGAACAGGGCGAGACCTACGGGCGCCACCGCCCCGAGCATCCGCGGAAGGTGTTGCTCGAGTTCGTCTCCGCCAATCCCACCGGACCCATGCACGTTGGTCACGGCCGTCAAGCTGCCTTTGGGAATGCCTTGGGAAATATGCTCGCCGCAGCAGGCGATGTCGTCACTCGCGAGTACTACATCAACGACGCGGGTCGCCAGACAGAAATTCTCGCAGTGTCCGTCTGGGTTCGTTACCTCGAGGCCTGCGGGGAAGTTTTGAAGTTTCCGGAAAACGGGTATCGAGGTGACTACATCCGGCCCGTCGCATACGCCTTGCACCAACGCGAGGGTAACGCGCTTCGGCACCCTGCAGCAACGGTACTCGAGGGGCTGCCTGCCGACGCTCCACCGGGCGACAAAGAAAAGCATATCGATGCACTGATCGCACGATGTCGCACGCTGATCGGGGAGCCTGCTTGGGAGCGCGTGTTGGAATCGAGCATCGCCGCGATGCTAGCCGAGATTCGCGATGATCTCGACGGATACGGTGTTCACTACGATAACTGGATTTCCGAGCGCGCCTTCACTCAAGGCGGCGCGGTAGAGCGTGCGCTTGAAAGACTGCGCGCCAAAGATTTGCTTTACGTCAAAGACGGTGCTGAATGGTTCAAAGCCACGCAGTTCGGCGACGACGAAGATCGCGTCGCCGTACGCGAGAACGGCGTTAAAACTTATTTTGCTTCAGACATCGCTTATCACCTCGACAAGCACGAACGGGGTTTCGACTTGCTCATCGATGTCCTCGGTGCTGATCATCACGGTTACGTCACCCGAGTACGCGGTGGGCTGCGGGCCTTCGGTCATTCTGGCGATTGCCTTGAAGCGCCGTTGATCCAACTGGTCGCGCTGTTCAGAAATGGCGTCAAGATATCGATGGGTAAGCGCGAGGCTAATTTCGTCACGCTTCGCCAACTTCGCGAGGAAGTCGGTAACGATGCCTGCCGAATCTTTTATCTGATGCGTAGCAACGATCAGTCGCTCGACTTCGACCTCGATCTTGCAAAATCGAAGAGCAACGAGAACCCTGTTTTTTACGTACAGTACGCACATGCTCGCGTCGCGAGCGTCATGAAAGAGCTTGCGGCCCGAGGCCTGAAGTACGATGCAGCGAGCGCACGCCAAATCGTCTTAGATCGAGGCGCCTCCCTGCTCGCGGGACCGCAGGCCGAAGCCATGCTCTCGTGCGTATCGCGCTACCCTGAGGTCATCCGACAGTCGGCTGCGCAGCGCGCACCCCACACGCTCGTACACTACTTGCGTGAACTCGCGACGACCTTGCACGCCTTCTATAATGCAGAACGTGTGCTCGTCCCCGAGACAGAGGTTCGTAGCACCCGGGTCTATGCGTTACTCGCCGTGCAACAGGCCCTTCGAAATGGCCTTGGAGTGCTCGGTGTCTCGGCTCCGGAGTCGATGTGAGCAAGACCCCCATCGGTCGTGACTTCAAGCGCACAGGCCGTCGTAGTAGTACTGAGTTTAGTTTTTCTCGCGAATTCTTTGCCGGGCTCGTTGCAGGTCTTGCCGTGGCGGTTGGCGTCTTTTTTTGGCAGCAGCAGGTTGTCAAAGACGCTCGAAACTCGCTCGACGAAAATCAGTCGACGCCTCGGCCCGCCCGGCGAGACTCGGCCTCGGTGACGGCAGCCGAACCCGAACGCGAGTACGATTTTTACGGGATGCTGCCGAAAAGCGAAGTCGTCGTCCCAGAGACGGATACCAAAGCACCCGTCGCAACGATTCCCAACACGCCGATCGAACGGCCAGGGGTCTACGTTCTTCAGCTCGGGATGTTCAAAAATCTCGAGGAGGCGGAGCGCCTGCAGGCTAAGTTACTACGCCTCGGCGTGCAATCGGCAGTCCAGCGCATCGCCATCGAAAATGAAGTATTACACCGAGTTCGAATCGGACCGGTCAGTAATCTCAATGATCTCAATCGGACTCGTGCTGCGCTCCAGCGCGCCGAGATCGATACGGTCGTCATTCGAGTCAGCGACTAAGACTCGATATCGTCCGATACGCTGCGGAAATCGACGCCCAGCGCGCGCAACTTCCGATAAAGGTGTGTGCGCTCCATACCAACCCGTTTGGCCAACTGACCAACTTTGCCGTGGCACAGCAGAAGCTGCTGCTGCAGATAGGCGCGCTCGAAATGTTCTCTAGCTTCGCGCAAACCCAGAGCCAAAAGATCTTGTTTCACCAACGTCTCGACGGGAGGCGCGGCCTGCAAAAGCTCGCGCTCAATCTCCTCGAGCGAGACTTCCTCGCCCCCGCCTTGTAGTAACAAACGACGGACCATGGCACGTAACTCTTGGACGTTCCCCGGCCACGGGTAGTTACGCAGGCGATTCTGTGCAGCGATGCTGAAGCGACGGAATGTGAGGCCCTCGCCGTCGACCATCCGATCAACATGATGTCGCAGAAGATCAGGGACATCCTCCGCATACTCTCTGAGCGAAGGTACTCGCGTGAGAGCAGCGCTGAGATGCGACAGCAGGTCACGACGCAAGACTCCTGGCTCGATATCCGGTTGAGCTGAGCAGATGATGCGTGCGTGGAAGGGTCGGGATTTCGAATCGCCAAGGCGCAAATAACTGCGAGTCTCGAGCAGCCCGAGCAACGCGCGCTGTGCCGCCGGCGGAAGATCACCGATCTCATTGATGAACAACGTACCGTCGCTCACCTCGTCGATCATTCCGCCCTGACCCCCTTGTCCGAACAGGGCCGCCTCAGCATCGAGTTCACGAAGTGCACTCGAGACGATTGCCACAAACGGCTTGGCCGCACGCGAACCATGATCGTGTACAAACCGCGCAAAAGCCTCTCGGCCGGAGCCAAATTCACCGATCAACATCAGCGAGACGTCACTATTGGCGTGTCGAAGCAGCTCATTTCGCAACTGCTGAACCTGACGGCTCTTTCCGACTGGCGTGGCAATCGCGCTCGACTTGGTCCTGGCTGACGTTTTGCGCGCTCGCGCTCCCTCAAGCGCCTTCTCGACGGTTCGCAACAACTTGGCGAGCGACAACGGCTTTTCGACGAAGTCCATCGCGCCGAGTCGGGTCGCCTCAACGGCAGTATCGACCGTACCGTGTCCAGACATCATCACGACGGCGCATGAATTGGCCGTGGTCGAGAACCATTCGCGAAGCAGGGTAATGCCATCGACATCGGGCATCCAGATATCGAGCAGCACGAGATCGGGTTGATGACGTTGACGCAGCGTACGAGCCTCGACCCCGTTCGCCGCTACCTCCACCTCGTACCCTTCTTCGCTCAAAATTTCTTTGACGAGGCCGCGGATATCCGCCTCATCATCCACTACAAGAATGCGTGGTGCTCTCATGCCCGCTCCCTCCTCCGCTCCCCCTGTTCGGCACCGGGGGCTATCGCCCTCTCTTGCTCCGATACCGGGAACATAACACGGACCATAGCGCCGCCCGAGGGGCGATTCCCCAACTCGATGCGTCCACGATGATCTTCAACGATCTTTTTGACGATGGCGAGGCCGAGACCCGTACCTCGCGGCTTACTGGTGACATAAGGATTGAACACCCGGCCGATCATGTCGGACTGGAACCCGGGTCCGTTGTCGGCGACGTCCAATTCGATGAACGTATGACCCTCCAGCGTGATTGCCGACGTCCGGATCTCGATCACCGCCGGTCGAACCCCCTCTAACGCTTCGAATGCGTTAGCCAAGAGGTTGTTGAGCACCTGCCTGACTCGGGATCGATCGGCCGCGATCTCCAAAAGCGTCTCCCCAAGATAAGTCACCATCTCGATCGAGGCATCCTGCGATCGATAAAGATCCGTCACCTCGGTCACGAGACGATTGAGATCGAATGTTGCTACTTGCATTGCTGGCGCCCGGGCGTACTCGCTGAAGTCGTTCACCATCTGCTTCATCGACTCGACTTGCTGAACGATGGTGTGAGTTGAGCGCTCGACCATATCCGCATCGGACCCCGATAAAGCCGGTAACAACTTCCGACGCAATCTTTCTGCGGAGAGCTGGATTGGGGTGAGGGGATTTTTGATCTCGTGAGCCAAGCGACGCGCTACCTCACCCCATGCCGCATCGCGCTGCGCCTGTAATAAATGGGTCACATCGTCAAAGACGATGACGAACTGCTCTACTCCACTTTCTTCTTTAGGTAACGGAACACAGGCACAGACGAGTACCCGTGAACTCGTTTTACTCGCAGCGGGCTGCAACTCGATTTGTTCGCGCCATTCATCGCGCCCCGTCGCGAATTTCGACCGTAATTCCGCAACAAAGGCCGGTAGCAGACCCGTCTCGGCATCAGAGCCCAGGCCAAGCACACGGCCCACCGTCGAGCTGAGATCGACACCCAAAATGCTTCCGGCTGATTCGTTGACTCGCTGAACGAGTAGATCACGATCGACCGTGATCACTCCCGCCGAGAGACGAGCCAAAATAATCGCGAGCCACTCGCGCTCACGCTCGACCGCTGCACGACTACTCTCTGTTTCTTCTCGTGCGCGTCGCAGCCTCTTGGTCATATCATTAAACGATTGCACGAGAAAACCCATCTCGTCATGAGACGTCAGGGGCACACGCATGCCGAAATCGCCCTTGGCGACCGCACGTGTTCCTGCTACGAGATCCTGTACGGGTTTGAACAAAATTTCTGCGGAGTAAATAGCGCCGTAGATGGCTCCGAGCAAAGTGACGAGCAGCACCATCGTCAGCGTGAGCCTGAAGCTGTATTTCAACGGTTCACGTAACGCCGCGAGATCGCCATACTGCGAATAGGAGCGCTGAACCGTATCGGTCAGCTCGGCGAACTGCCTAGGAAGTTCGTAGACCACCACGATGAATCGCGCATCGCCTCGCGAGAACGGCGTGCCTGGAATCGGCGCAGCAGTGCGAATCAGGTAGCGGGAATCACCGACGGGTTCAAGACTCAGATAAGTTGACCCACTCGAGACGGTACGAACAAGGTCGGCAGGCGGGCGATCGGGCAACGCGTCCGCAACCTCCTGACTCGCGGCGCCGACGATTCTTTCGTATTCACCATAAAGGACGATCTCGCTTGCTCCAGAGCTTCGAAGTTCTTCGTCCAACGCAAAAAGTGCGCCCCCCGCACTCTGATTGGACAGCGATACGGCAAAACGCTCGGTCCTTCCACCATATTCACGCATACGAAGATCGAGCGCCGATCGCGACAGCACCACGGCGTCGTTGAGACCTTGCTTGATTTCCACGCGAAACCAGCTGTCGATGCCACGATTCAAAAACTCGAGCGAGAATACATAGACCGTCAGCAAGGGGAGCGCCACTAAGGCGCTGAATACGAGTACGGTTCGGGAGGTCAGTCGAGAACCCGGCACACCGCTACGATAGGCCGAGACGAGCTGATAAATTTTTCGCGCAAGTAGTCCAATGATCACGAGAACAGCCGCTGCACTCGCGAGCAAGATCCAGGGCTGCAGTCGACCAAATTGCTCAGAGTTCTGCGCGGACAAGAAGAGTGCGAAGAGAGCGCCGACGACGACCGCGATCCAAATCGCGATCAGGATACGAGTGCGACGATTGCTCAGCGCGGCAGCGACCATGAATACCACTCGCTCTCTCGTTGCCAGTCATCCGACCAGAACATGAGCGCACGCAGCGCATCGGTGAGACGTCCACGCCGCACACGGGCCCGGACACTGACGAGGTAAGCCCCCGGCTCTGCTACTTGTAAAACCACCAGAATCGGCCAGCTTTCGATGCTGCCTAGCGCTGCGAGCGCTTCATCGAGCGTGGCGTATGATTTTTG